>OGZK01000388.1_pt1 | contig 43780 bp, 37 predicted proteins | sample 1576791 | NCBI WGS metagenome assembly OGZK01 (sample SAMEA3541556, study PRJEB24748) | human gut metagenome | biome: human gut; feature: human-associated habitat; material: faeces | place: China | collected 2012
CGGTACTGTTGCTGCTGCCGGCGGGCTGCGGCGTCCAGGGCGGCGCAGCGGATACGCCGCCAGGCGGCGCCCAGCAGACGGAGGGGAAGGACCAGTACCAGACCGACCCCGTGCCCGATGGCAAGCCCGCGCCGGTGGAGCCGGACGACGCGGTGGTGGATACCGGCACCCAGCTGACGTGTACCATCTCCATCTCCTGCGCCACGATCCTGGATAACTGGGATAAGTGCGCCGACAGTAAGAAACCGCTGGTGCCTGATGACGGCGTGCTTTTGCCCGCCACGGAGGTCACCTTCTCCCAGGGCGAGAGCGTCTACGATGTTCTGCAGCGGGTGTGCCGCGAGAACAGGATCCACATGGAATCCAGCTTCACGCCGGTATACAACAGCGCGTATATCGAGGGCATCGGCAACCTCTATGAGTTCGATGTGGGCAGCGAGTCCGGCTGGATGTACGCCGTCAACGACTGGTATCCCAACTACGGCTGCTCGCGGTACGTCTTACAGGACGGCGACACGGTGGAGTGGGTCTACACCTGTGATCTGGGGCAGGATGTGGGCGGCGGCTTCACCGGTTGAGTGCGGCGCAGGCTTCACGCTGATGGGGGACCTGCCGTTAACATGGGGCGGCAGGGGAACAGAAAAGGCAGGAGGAGGACACCCCCGATGGGTGTCCTCCTCCTGCGACAAAAAAAGCATCCATCCGAAAGGGTGGATGCTTTTTGCTGTATTTTGTGAGACGCGGTGTCAGATCTCCATGGTGATCTTGATCTTCTCACCGCGGAACACCACCTTGCTGTACTCAAAGGTGCGGCCGCTGGCATCCAGGATGCGGTCCTGCAGCAGCAGCAGCGGCTGGCCGGGGAAGATGTTCAGCAGGGAGGCCTCCGTGGAGTTGGCTGCCACGGATTCCAGCGTTTCGACCGCCTTGGCACGGTTCAGATCGTACACGCGGCTCAGCACGGTACACAGCTGCTCACCGCTGAGGTCGTACTGGTCGATGCCGGGGCAGTAGGCGTGGGGGAGGTAGGAGATGTGAATGCTCAGGGGCTCGCCCTTCAGCATGCGCAGACGGCGCACCACATAGAAGTGGGGGTCGTCCAGACCGGGGAAGTGCTCCATGATCTTCTGGTCCACAGTTTCCAGACCCATGGAGATCAGACGGGTGGAGACCTCGTAGCCCATCTGCTCCAGCTGCTCACGGATACCGGCGTAGGTCAGGGAGTGAGCCACGATCTTGGGCTCAGCCACATAGGTGCCCTTGCCAGGGATGCGGAACAGAAGTCCCTCCTGCACCAGCTTGGTGATAACGTTGCGCACGGTGGTGCGGCTGACACCGTAGATATGGCTCAGCTCGTTTTCGGAGGGGATCAGCCTGCCGGGCGCCCACTCTCTGGATTCCAGCTTCTGGAGGATGGATTCCTCGATTTGAATGTGCAGAGGTTTGGCATTGGCTTTGTCAAGAGTGAGCATCGCAGCACGGTCCATAGTGTTGTGTCCTCCAAAAGAATGATCAAGGCTCAATTTTTGAGCAAAATGACAAAACGGGAGAAATGAAAATGACGCAGCGGCAGCCGCGGCTGCCCTGCATCCGGCACCTTTGACGATCTACATATATTATACATGCTCATACAACTAAACGCAAGTCATTTGTGCAAAAATCATAGTTGTAGAGCTTTGTATATACAAGTATAGCTATTTGCACCCGCGGCCCTGTGCACGGGAGAACTGGTGATCCTGAGCCTCCACGATCAGCCGGAGTGGGGCCGTATCTACACCCATCCCAACGAGGAGTTCGATCTGGAGGCCGTCACCGACGAGGTGGTGGGTGTGGTCCGCAAGGGTCTGGAGGAGCACCCCGACATCGGCGCCGTGGTACTGGAGTGTACGGATCTGCCGCCCTATTCCGCCCGCATCCGCGACGAACTGAACATCCCTGTGTTCGACATCAACACCATGATCAGCTACGTGGCCATGTCCCTGAACGAGTACAAGATGTTCTGAAGTATATGATCTAACCCCCTTCCTTATACGGGGCAGGACCGACAACCGCTGCATGGACAGTGGGTGTCGGTCCTGCCCTTTTTGAGGGTTAGATATAATTCCGCCGCGTTTCCGCTTATTGAAAAACAAGTGCATTTTGGCATTTTTAAGACAATTCTTCCGCAGGGAACTGTCGGCCGGTGTGGTCGATGGTGTAGGGCTGGGGCAGGATCAGCTGGGAGATGGGCACCACAGTGTAGCCATCGTTGATGAGGCAGGTGAGGATGGCGGGCAGCGCCTCCGGTGTATGCAGCGCGGCGTTGTGGAACAGCACGATGCTGCCGGGCTGGACCTTGGAGGTCACGCGCTTGCAGATGGTGTCCGCGTCGTAGTCCTTCCAATCCAGAGAGTCCACATCCCACTGGATGGGCTCCATACCCATAGCACGGATGGCGGCAATGACGTGGTCATCATACTCGCCGTAGGGGCAGCGGATCAGCGTGGGCGTCACACCGGTGACGGCACTGATACGCTCATTGCTGGCGGTGATGTCCGCCGTGATCTGCTCTGCCGACAGGCTGTTGTAGTGGTCGTGGTGGTTGGAGTGACTCATCACCTCGTGCCCTGCATCGTGCAGCGCCTTCACCGACTCAGGGTACTTTTCCGCCCAGTCGCCCACCACGAAGAATGTGGTTTTGACATGGTACTTCTCCAGAATGTTGATGAGGGTCTGGGTATCCTCGTTGCCCCACGGTGATGTAAAAGTGCGGCAGTTCACGGAGAACTGTCGCACTTCTTTATTGTGCTTTTATGATAGCATAAATGTGTCCTATCTGCAACAAAACTTGGTTCAAAAGGTGAAAACTTTTTTGATAGCTGGTTATGGCAAAAAACATTGTAGGACAAGCAATTGCCGATATTTGTTTTGTGATTTTAGTCGGGAAACCAGAATGGATGATCACCATGTCTCGGCCAGCAGGAAATCCTGAAGATGCACGATTTTAATGCCGTTTTCAATCCCCGCATCCATGTCATTCAGGGTGACAACGTATTTGGGGTAGCGGTGATATTTTCGGGAATGTCCATCTCCGTGTACCGCTTGCAGATGATATGATCCGCAGGCACACCCCGCCGCAAAAGCTCCTCCTCTTTTTTGCATTTTAATATAGAGCGCATATCGTTACCTCTCCAGCAGTGCTCGATAGGATTCCGGGAGCAGATAGTCGATCTCCATGCGGTTTCCCTCGTAGACGCGAATTTCCCGGATGGCGGCGGCGACTGTGGGGCGATCCAGCTCCGCCAGCTGCCCCGACGCCAGCAGTTCCTTTACCCACGGCAGACATAGCGGATCGTCCTGCGCTGTGCCGCGCAGCTTGTCCAGCTGGGCTTGCAGCGCCTGCTCCTGTGCGTCATAATCGGCGCGGTAGCGGAGGAAGTCCTCCTTGGAGATCAGCGCGTCCTGATAGTCCTCGTAGGCGCTCTGGCGGCGGCGCTGAATGCGCTGTAAGGCCGCCTCCAGCTTTTGCGGCGGGTCGCCATTTGAGGAGAGGCGCTGCGCCGCGCCCTGCTGTGCCAACTGACGGAGGTTTTCCACGGCGGCCATGAGCCGGTTCAAATCATCCAGAACCACCTTCGCCACCACATCGTGGGCGATATAGTGCTTGCTGCACACGGATGCGCCGTAGCGCTTATACGAGCCGCAGGTGTAGAAGGTTTTGCCGCCCCAGGTGGTCTTGACCATGGCTCGTCCACAGTCGCCGCACTTGAGAAAGCCCGCAAAGGGACTGACATTCTGTTGAAAATCCGGCGTGCGGGCGTTGGCGTTCAACAGAGCTTGTACCCGCTGCCACTGATCTTTTTCGATGATCGGCTGGTGTGTGTCGGATACCACCGTCCACTGGGAGCGATCCTTCCGCTTGGCTTTTCCGTGCATCTGCAGGCGGTCGTCCCGTCCCTGTTCCATATTCCCAATGTACATCTCGTTTTGCAAAATGCGGTGGATAGTGGCATACGTCCAGTAGGTGGTAGACTCCAATCGGTGGTTGTTGCGGTATTTTTCACCGGTGAGCCGCTTGTACTCACTGGGGCAGGGAATACCCTCCTCGTTCAGCTGCTTGGCAATGCGGATCTTTCCCATTCCGTTTTCAAACAGGGTAAAGATGCGCCGCACCACCTCCGCCGCAGGCGGATCGATAACAAGACGGTTATGATCCTGCGGATCCTTACAGTACCCGTAGCTGGCAAAGGCCCCGATAAACTCGCCCCGCTGCTGCTTGGCGTGGAGGGAGCTTTTGACCTTTCGGGAGATGTCGCGTGCATACTGGGTGTTAAACAGATTCTTCAGCGGCATCATCATGTCGTAGGCGCCGCGGACACTGTCGATGTTGTCCGTGACGGCGATAAACCGCACACCGTGCTCCGGCAGCCAGCGTTCCAGATAGCGGCCTGTTTCGATGTAATCACGCCCAAAGCGGGACAGATCCTTTACCAGCACACAGCGGATGCGCCCGCTCTCTATGTCCCGCAGCATCCGCTGAAAGGCGGGGCGCTGGAAATTCGTGCCGGTATAGCCATCGTCGGCATAGCATTCCGCCGTTACCAACTCAGGATGATTTTCGATATACGATTCCAGCAGCTTCCGCTGGTTGCCGATGGAATCGCTCTCCATGCGGTCTCCGTCCTCCCGGGAAAGGCGGCAGTACAGTGCGGTAGGCAGTGGCGGCTTCTCCATAAGCTCCCTCCTTTCCGTGGACTGCCCGCAGACTTTATGCCGCCTGTGTGTGGGCGCGGATCAATTCCAACAGCAGCGCCTCTGCTGTCTGCTGCCCAAGAAAATTGCGAGTGACGGTGATTGCCGGAGTGGGTGCTTGCTGAACGGTTGGCATAAACAGACCTCCTCTTTGAGAATAGTCCATCGTATGCGCGCTGCGGAAACCGTATGTTTGTCGGTTGGACATGAGGACTGCCGCCTATTCGAATTGATAGGAAAACAAAACACCGTGCAGGATGTAAAATATCCTACACGGTGTCAAAATCATGATGACAAATCAAACGGATCCACAGGCTATTGTACCGTCGATGTCTGCGATCCGTATCATGGACGCAATCTGCGGGGCGACCTTGTGAATCGTATTCGTGCAAATCAGGAGGAAATCCGCTCCGGCAGCCTCAATGCGCTTGGCAGCGTAACATACCCCAGCGAGCCGCCTGCAACCGCACAGGCGTCTGCAGGCGCGGCCTTACAGCCGGAAGCACTTTTTCAGCGCCGTATACTCACCCAGCACCAGCAGCGTCAGGCCGCTGTCCAGCACGGTTTCCGGCGAGATGGTCACATCGGTTTTGCCGTTCTGCTTCACGCCGAGGATATTGACGCCGTACTTTCGGCGGATGTCCAGCTCACCGATGCTGTGACCCTGCCAGCTGTCCGGGACGGCGACCTCGATGATGGCGTGCTTCTCGGCCAACTCTATGTAATCGAAGATGTGATTGGCGGTGTACCGGATGGCCGCCCACTTCGCCAGCTGCTTTTCCGGGTATGTCACCGCGTCCGCGCCGTTGCGCAGCAGAAATTTTGCCTGTACATCCCGTTCGGCGCGGGACACCACATATTTCGCCCCCAGCTCCTTGAGCAGGGACGTCGTTTCCAGCGAGTTCTGGAAGTCTCCGCTGATGGTAACGTAGCAGACATCATAGTTTCCAACGCCCAGCGAGCGCAGAAAATCCACGCGGGTGCTGTCACCGATCTGCGCGTTGGTGACAAAGGGCATACACTCGTTGACGCGCTCCTCGTCCCGGTCCACCGCCATCACCTGATGCCCCAGCTCGCTCAGCTGCATGGCAAGGTGCCGCCCGAAGCGGCCAAGTCCGATCAATAATACGTTTTTCATCGTGCGCTCCTTTCAGCCTACGGTGATCATTTCCTTCGGGTACCGGGCATAGGTCAGATCATGCCCGGAGAATGCGGCGTAGATCAGGGTCAGTCCCCCGACACGCCCGAAGAACATCAGCAGAATGAGAATGCCCTGCGACAGCGTACCCAGCTGCGGCGTCAGCCCCAGTGTCAGCCCTACCGTTCCGGCAGCGGATGCCGTTTCATAGAGACAGGCACCCAGCGGCAGTCCCTCCGCCGCACTGATGACCGCCGCGCCCGCGAAGGTCAGTCCCAGATACAGCAGCAGGATGGCGGCGGCGTTCCGTACAGCGGAGGGCTCCAGCCTGCGCTTGAAAAGCTGTGGGTCCTCCCGCCTGCGGAAAGCGGCGACCGCGTTGGCGGCCAGCACAGCCAGCGTCGTTACCTTCATGCCGCCCGCCGTGGAGCCGGGCGCGCCGCCGGTCAGCATCAGCAAAATCGTGACCGCCTGTGAGGTGTCGCTCATTTTCGTCAGGTCTGCGGTGTTGTAGCCCGCCGTTCGCGGCGTGACCGCCTGAAAGAGCGACGCCAGTACCCTCTCGCCTGTGGGCAGGGTGGTAAAATCCGTCAGGAAGAAGAGCACTGCCGGAAGCGTGATCAGGATGACGGTTGCACTCAGAATGACCTTGCTCTGCATCCGGTACCGCCGCAGGTGCAGCCGGTGGGTGCAGACATCGTCCCAAGTCAGAAAACCGATACCGCCCACGACGATCAGCAGCATGATAACGATGTTGACCAGCGGGTCGGATATGTACGCCGTCAGGGAAGGGTAGAGGGCATCCGCCCGCCCCAGAATATCGAACCCCGCGTTGCAAAAGGCGGAAACGGAGTGAAACACCGCCATCCACACGCCCCGCAGTCCATAGTCTCGGCAGAACGCCGGCAGCAGCGCAAGAGCGCCGACCAATTCCACAAGGAACGTTCCCTTGAGAATAAACCGCGTCAGGCGCACGATGCCGCCCACCACCGGAGCGGAAATGGCATCCTGCATGGCACTGCGCTCCTTCAGCGAGATATTCCTGCCGGAGAGCATCAAAAACGTTACAGCCGCCGTGATGACGCCTAAGCCGCCGATCTGGATCAGCAGCAGGATGACGGTCTGACCGAAGCCGGACCAGTAGCTGCCGGTGTCCTGTACCACCAGTCCCGTCACGCAGACGGCGGAGGTGGAGGTAAACAACGCCTCGTGAAACGGCGTCCATGTGTGGCTTGCGGTGGCGATAGGCAGCATCAGCACCAGCGCACCCAGCAGGATCACACCGGCAAAGCCGAGGATCATGATCTGAAAGGACGTCAGATGGTGTTTCAAATGGAAACCGGTTTCTGTCACGGGACTCACCTCCTAAAATCGACTGCGTTCCCAATTGCGCGTACAGTATAGCACGGTTTTCGCGTTTCGGCTATGCAGATTTTGTTAAATTTTCGGCTCAAAACGACGGGAGAGACTGTGAACCTTTCTTTAATTTTTACAGAAATCATTGCAATTTCTTTACATTTACAGTATGATATGCCCCGCGCCAGTATTTAGACAGATTTCGCAGGCCTTCCCCTGAGGGAGACCTGCGGCAGGAGACATATATGCTGAAGACAAAACCCAATGAGATAGCGAATCAACCCCAGGCACCCCATGAGACATCTGCCGCGGTGCGAGCCCCGCGCCGCGGCCTGTGGCAGGAATGGCTCCGCAGCCTGCTGCTGTTCTGCGGCGCCAGCGTCTATGTGGAGCTGTGCCTGCACCTGTGCGTCTATCGCTCGATGGACAGGCGGGCGGTCTATCTGGTGCTGTTCGGACTGCTGGGCGGAACGGTCTGCACGCTGCTGACCACGCACCTACCCAAGATCGCCCGACAGATCGTGGGCGTGCTTCTGGTCGCCGTGCAGGTGCTGTTTGCCGAGGTGCAGCTGATGTACCACGCCATTTTCGGCAACTTCATGCCCATCAGTCAGGTGAGCATGGGCGGGAACGTCATCACCAATTTCGACTCGCAGATCCTGTACAGCATCGGCAAGAACATCGCGCCCATCCTTCTGCTGCTGGTACCGCTGATCGTGACGATCCTCTGCCTTGCTCTGCGCAAGCTCCGGGTGCTGACTGTGCGGCTCAAGTGGAGGCAGGCGCTGGCGACGCTGGGTATCCTGCTGACGCTGCTGCTGGCTACGATGGGCATTATGTACGCTGGGCGGGGCAAATCGTTCTCCGTCTACAAAACCTTCACCAATGTGAACACCTCCACCGACAGCAGCTATAAGAGCGTGGGCATGCTGGCCACCACCGTGCAGGAGCTTCGCTACATGGTCTTTGGCAGCAGCGGCAGCGTCATCATCACGCCGTCCCCGCTGGGTACAGACACCAGACGGCTCTACAGCAGCAATTCCTACAATGTGATCGAGCGCATCGACTTTGCAAAGCTGGCGGAGTCCACGGATGATGCCATGCGCAAAACCACGGACGAGTATTTGGCGCAGGTGGTCCCCACCCGGAAGAACAACTACACCGGGCTTTTGCAGGACTACAACCTGATCACCATCTGTGCCGAGAGCTTCTGCCCCTGGTTCATCAGCGAGGAGCTGACGCCCACCCTGTACAAGCTGTCCCACACGGGCATTATCTTCGATAATTACTACGGCACGTTCCAATCCGTCACCACCAACGGCGAGTACACCATGTGCATGGGACTGTATCCCGACATGTCCCGCACCAAGACGGATTCCAGCTTCAACGTGGCGGGCACCAACTATCTGCCCTTCTGTCTGGGTAACGCCCTGAAGGAAAAGGGCTACCAGACCTGGGGCTATCACGACTATATCGGCGATTTCTACAACCGGAACATCACCCACGCCAACATGGGCTATACCTTCAAGGCGGCGGACTCCGGGCTGGATATAAAGATCGACTGGCCCTCCTCCGATCTGGAGATGATGGAGGCCTCCGTGGACGACTACCTCAGCAGCAGGGAGCCCTTCCACGCCTATTACATGACCTTCAGCGGCCACTATCAGTACAACTGGGACAACGCCATGAGCGCCAAGAACCACGACGCGGTGAAGGATCTGCCCTATTCCGAGCCGGTGAAGGCGTATATCGCCTGCAATCTGGAGCTGGAAAACGCGCTGACCTACCTGATGCAGCGGCTGGAGCAGGCGGGCGTGGCCGATAAGACCTGCATCGTACTGACCAATGACCACTATCCCTACGGTCTGACGGAGGATGAGTACAACGAGCTGGCAGGGCGGGAGATGGATCTTACCTTTGAGAAGTACCGCAACAGCTTCATCTGCTATGTGCCCGGCCTGTCCGAGAACATCGTGGTGGACGAGTACTGCTCCACGGCGGACATCCTGCCCACGCTGCTGAACCTGTTCGGCGTGGACTACGACTCCCGGCTGCTGGCGGGCACCGACGCGCTGTCCAACCGCGTACACATAGCGGTGCTGTCGGACAAGTCCTTCCTGACGAAATCCTTCCGCTATGATGCCGGTACGGAGGCGGTGATCCCCGCTGACGAGAGCATCGTCATCTCTGACGAACAGCTGGAGGCCTACCGGCTGTATGTGGACAATAAGTTCCAGATGTCCAGCAACATCGTCAACAGTGACTACTACGCCCATGTTTTCGGCAAGGCGTCCAGCGGCGGCACGCTGGAGGATACGGTGGTGTTTACGGATATCACGGGCATTTTCAACCAGGCCAGCGTCCTCTATATGTACCGCAACGGGTATATCGACCCGGAAACGCCGGACACCTTCGGCGGGAAGGCCGCGGCAAAGGTGGGCGAATTCGTGGATGTGCTGTACCGCATCTCCCAAAGGCCGGAGACGGACAACACTGCCTTGCCGCCTGATTATGAAACCGAGGAATTCAACGGCTCCGCCTGCCCCTACTACGACGCCGTGTGCTGGGCGTATCAAGCGGGGCTGCTCCGTCAGGGCGATCTGCATACGGCCTATGACGACGACATGGATTATCAGACGGCCTGTCTGCTGATCTATCGCTACGCCGCCATGTCCGGCATTGACACCCGTGTAGATCAGGAGCTGGCGCGGCAGACCATGCGGGAAAATCCCCGGCTCAGCGGTGAGGTCGTCAAGGCCATGCTCTGGTGCGACCAGACGGACATCACCACCCGCGACAGCGAGATGGGTGAGCTGCTGGCAGCCTATGACACCCGCATCAACCGTTATCAGATGACCTCGTTCCTGTTCTATCTGTGTACCTATGAGCTGAATTCGAGAAACGAAGCATAATATAATGCAAGAGGTGCATGAAGGGCATTTCCCTTCACGCACCTCTTTTCATATATTCGGTGCGCCTGAAAGGTGCCTCAGGATTGCGCACTTTTACCTCACCCCACGCGGCGTCGAAGCTGATGGCGCACACCTTCTGGTTCCGCTCCACCGAGTAGATAGGCAGCTGGCGGGAGCTGGCCGCCGTGCTGACGGAGGCAGGGTAATTCACCACGTAGAAGATGACCGCCGCCATAGCCAGCGCGGCGCCGCCTACCATGTACCACCGCCGCAGCAGGAAGATCCGCACCCGTTTCTCTTTCATACGATCCCCATCCTTTCTGGTGTCCAGCCTATGCGTATCCAAAGGGAAAAATGCCCGACAGCGAACCGCTGCTTCTCCGATCCTGTAAATAGAAAGAGGGACGCCGGATTATCCGGTGTCCCTCTTTCTATGATTAAGCAAAAGAAAACATAAAGTTACAGCAGGAAGTCAGCGCTTTTTCGGCATGGAATTTGCAAGCGAAGGTATTGAATACATGGAGGAAAGGGCTTTATGCACACTCATGTGCGCGGCATACAGCCCGTTATACTCCGCCGCACATGCCCAATCCACCGGGAATGTGCCGGATATATCTGCACTGCTCTCCGTTTTTTCAGGAACGATGCCGCATGCCCGCTGCGCCAGCCATAGAAACGGTGCGGTTCATGATATGGTGCAGCCACCACTCCAGAGCCCCGCCGTACATCCCCATGGGACCGCCAGCCAGATAGAGACCCGGGATCACATGAGGATTGACCACAAGGCTGCCAGTGGGATCGTCAATAATTTTATCAGATACCAGAAAGCAGGTATCTGTGGTTCCCATGACGCTGATCAACACGTTTGCTGTTGTACCGCCGGCTCCCAAAATACCGCAGGACCCATCCACACTGCCTACAGCTACAGGGCAGGGGGCGTCCAGACCGAGTGTTCCGGGGCCACCCTGCGCTGGCATTCTGAGCCTGCTGCTGCCGATCGTTTCTGCGATCCGTAAGAGCCGCAAGCCCGTTGCCGCGAATGTTGAACCTGAGGACTCCTCTGTTGAATAATCTGACAGTTCCTTCTTCAATAAGCTCGGACATGTTCCCAAGGAGGTATCTGTGCTGCAGATCAGAAAGTTCTACTACCCCTACTATCTGGAGGCCGCTGAAGCGAAGCTTCTGCGGGCGGCGGGCCTGCCCACCCGCAGGGTGGTCTATACGGTGGCCATGGAGGGCGGCTTCGGCACCGTGCAGCAGATGAAGGGGCGTCCGGCAACCTCTTATGAGGAGGTGGATCCCTCCGCAGTGGTCGTGTGCAAGATCGACAAGGCGGGCGCCGATGCCAACGTAGCGAAATTCATCAAACGGCGAGCCTATAAGATCTTCCACCAATACCATCAGTTAACAAGGGCAGACACGCCTGTCACCGCGCCTTTTCGGCGATTTTTGCCCTTTTCGCCTTGGCGGGCACGCGCCCGCCTGCGTCTCAAAAACCAAAAATCCCTGGAAAATCCATCGCTGACAGGTGCGGAGCAGTTTCGCCGGAGCAGAAATGTGTCCAGACAAGAAAAGACCCGCAGGGAATACTTGCCGTATTGCCAAGGGGCTTGACGCAGTATGGGCGCATTTCTGCCCGTCAAAACCGTGTCTGCCCTTGTCAACTGATGGTATCCGCAGGTCAGCACACTGGAGGCATATGTGGTCTATAAGCCCCATTACGCCTGCCTGTGCCAGAAGGGCGAGCGCCGCTTTTTCCGCATACTGGATGCGGAGATCAAGGATCGCAACTTTATGCTGGACATTAAATTTCGAGAGCTTACCTTCATGGACAAGGACGCCGCGAATGATCGGATCGATCCGGCCCTCTTTTTCCCCGAGAATTCTCCGGCGGCAGATGAGCTGTAAGGCTGCAAAACCGGCCGATGCCGATCGGCCGGAGCGTGCGCCCATTTTCCGTAATAGAATAAAAAGATAACAGAAGACAAAGAAAGCTGCAAAATCACCGGCAAGGTGATTTTGCAGCTTTTTTCTGATGTGCGTTCAATGAAGATAAGCGTATCCCGCAGGCATTTATCGCCCCGTCCCGCTCTCGGCCGCGGCACCCGTGCTGCGCTCTTTTTCGTAATTCAGAAGCTGTACGGCCTCACACGCGGATGTCTCCATCGGCGCCCTGCGCCTGACGCAGCAGCGGCGCACAGGCATCCAGAAACTGCCGCACCTGCTGGGGGCAGCGTCCGATGTAGCGCTGCGGCTCCATCAGCTGCTCCAGTTCCCCGCGGCTCAGGCCGAAGGCGGGATCTCCCGCCAGACGGTCCAGCAGATCGCAGGGCAGGCCCTCCTTCATGCGGGCCGTGGCGGCCATGGAGTGCCGCCGGATGATCTCGTGCAGCTGCTGGCGGTCGCCGCCGCGCTTCACCGCCTCCATCATCAGGTCCTCCGTGGCCAGAAACGGCAGGTACTCCCGCAGGGTGCGGTCCACGATGGCCTCGTTGACGTGCAGACCCGCCGTTACGTTCTGGCACAGGCGCAGTACCGCGTCGGCGCACAGGAAGCCCTCCGGCAGCGCGATACGGCGGTTGGCGGAATCGTCCAGCGTCCGCTCCATCCACTGCACGCTGGCGGTCATGGGTGCGTTCATGGCATCGGCCATCAGATAGCGGCTCAGGGAACATATGCGCTCACAGCGCATGGGATTGCGCTTATACGCCATGGCCGACGAGCCGATCTGGTCCGTTTCAAAGGGCTCCTCCAGCTGGCGGTCGTGCTGCAGCAGGCGGATGTCATTGGCCATGCGGTAGGCGCTCTGGGCGATACCGCTGAGACAGGAGAGGATGCGGCTGTCCACCTTACGGGGATAGGTCTGGCCGCACACCGGAAAGCACTCTTTGAAGCCGAAGCTGGCGGCCAGACGGCGGTTCATCTCATCGATCTTGGCCTCGCCGCCGTCAAACAGGTCCATAAAGCTGGCCTCGGTGCCCGTGGTGCCGCGGCAGCCCAGGAATTTCAGCGTGGACAGCACGTGGTCCAGCTCCTCCACGTCCGCCAGCAGGTCCTGCATCCACAGCGTGGCCCGTTTGCCCACGGTGACGGGCTGCGCCGGCTGATAGTGGGTGTAGCCCAATGTCGGCGTGGCGGCGTATTTTTCCGCGAAGGCCGCCAGATTCGCCAGCACCGCCAGCAGCTGTCTCCGCAGATAGACCAGTCCGTCCCGGTACAGGATCAGGTCGGCGTTATCCGTGACGTAGCAGCTGGTGGCGCCCAGATGGATGATGCCCGCCGCCGATGGGGCCGCCTTGCCGTAGGCGTACACGTGGGCCATCACGTCGTGGCGCACCTCCCGCTCCCGCTGGGCGGCGATATCGTAGTCGATGTCGGTGATGTGGGCCTCCAGCTCCGCGGCCTGCGCCTCTGTGATGGGGAGCCCCAGCTCGTGCTGCACGCGGGCCAGCGCCGCCCACAGCCGCCGCCAGGTCTGGTAGCGGCTGTCGTCCGAGAACAGCCGCAGCATATAGTCCGAGGCGTAGCGGGACGCCAGAGGGGACTGGTAGGTGTCATGGGCCATAGTATCCCTCCTTATTTTATCTGACGATCAGGCTCTCCCGCTCGGCGCCCACGGAGACGTAGCCGATATGGCAGCCGATGGCCTGCTCCACATATTCCACATAGTCCCGGGCCGCCGCAGGCATGTCCTCCCAGGTCCGCACACCGGAGATGTCGCAGCACCAGCCGGGGCGGTACTCCATCACAGGCTTGGCCTTCGCCAGCACAGAGGGGAAGGGGAACTCACGGGTGATCTCCCCGTCGATCTCATAGGCGGCGCAGACGGGGATCTCCTTCATATAGCTGAGGATGTCCAGCTTGGTCAGAGCGATGTTGGTGGCGCCCTGCACCTCCACGCCGTAGCGGGTGGCTACCAAATCGATGGGGCCCACGCGGCGGGGGCGTCCGGTCTTGGCACCGAACTCCGCGCCGGCCTGACGCAGCTCATCTGCCTCGGGGCCGAACCACTCGCAGGTGAACGGGCCCTCGCCCACGCAGGAGGAGTAGGCTTTCACCACACCTACCACCTCATCGATTTTGGCGGTAGGCAGCCCCGCGCCAATGGGGCCGTAAGCGGCGATGGTGTTGGAGGACGTGGTATAGGGGTAGATGCCGTAGTCCAGGTCACGCAGCGCACCCAGCTGGCCCTCAAACAGGATGGACTTGCCCTCCGCCTGGGCCTGCCGCAGATAGCGGCCTGTGTCCGTCACATAGGGACGCACCTGCTGGGCGTAGGTGTCCAGCCAGGCGGTCATCTCCTCCATGGTATAGCCCTTGGCACCGTAGACCTTCTGCAGGATCAGGTTCTTCCATTCCAGCAGATCCTGAAGGTGGGCCTTCAGGTGCTCCGGATACAGCAGCTCACCGGCCTGGATGGTCTTTTTCTGGTATTTATCGGAGTAGAACGGCGCGATACCCTGCTTGGTGGAGCCGTATTGCTTGTCCTTCAGCCGCGCCTCCTCCAGCGCGTCCAGCTCCCGATGCCACGGCAGCAGCAGCGACGCACGGTGGCTGACCAGCAGGTTTTCCGGCGAGATGCCGACGCCCGCCGCGCGGATGGACTCCATCTCCGACACCAGATTCTCACAGTCCAGCGCCACGCCGTTGCCCAGAATGTTCATCACACCGGCGCGGAAGATGCCGGAGGGCAGCAGGTGCAGGGCAAATTTGCCCATATCGTTGATGACGGTGTGTCCGGCGTTGCCGCCTCCCTGATACCGCACCACCACATCGTACTGTCCCGTCAGGTAGTCCACCATCCGGCCTTTTCCTTCGTCACCCCAGTTGATGCCTACGATCGCACAATTTGCCATGTCTGTATACCCTCCTGTTCTGCGTGTTTTCGTGTGTTTTTCGATACGTTTTTTCAAACGACGGTCTATTATACACACCGCGGCAGGGTAAGGGAAGTATGGATTTTATATGTGATGTATAAGCGCAGGTGATGAAAGCCGCTGCCTGCCCCTGCTCCTGAAAAGCGGCGGGGCGGGGAATGTGCAGGCATGCCAGATATTTTCTGCGGATATATATGCAATTTGTGCACAGTTACAAAAGCATTAAAATAGCGGATTTTCTCTTTACAAATTTGAAGAAGGGTGTATAATCATCCACATAAATTTGAATATAAAGAATATTTATTCTCCAAGTATACAAAGGCGGTGAGCGGGTATGGGAGAGAATATCATCGAGATCGCGGGCCTGCGCAAGAGCTTTGACCACGTGGAGGTGGTCAAGGGCGTGGACATGCAGGTTCATCAGGGGGAGTTCCTGACGCTGCTGGGGCCCTCCGGCTGCGGTAAGACCACCACACTGCGGATGATCGCGGGGTTTGAGGAGGCAGACAGCGGACACATCACCATCGACGGACAGGAGGTCACCGCGCTGCCGCCCTACAAGCGGGCAGTCAACACGGTGTTTCAGAGCTACGCGCTGTTCCCGCTGATGAATGTCTATGACAACGTGGCCTACGGACTGACAGTGAAGCGGCTGCCCAAGGCGGAGATACGGGAAAAGGTGACGCAGGCGCTGCGCACCGTGCAGCTGGAGGGCTTCGAAAAGCGGCGGGTCAGCCAGATGTCGGGCGGCCAGTGCCAGCGCGTGGCCATTGCCCGAGCGCTGGTGAACGGGCCGAAGGTGCTGTTGCTGGACGAGCCGCTGGGGGCCTTGGATCTGAAGCTGCGCAAGCAGATGCAGCTGGAGCTGAAGCGGCTGCAGAAGCAGCTGGGCATCACCTTTATTTATGTGACCCACGATCAGGAGGAGGCCATGACCATGTCCGACCGCATCGCCGTCATGTGCGCCGGCGAGATCCAGCAGATCGGCACGCCCTCCGAGATCTACAACGCGCCGGCCACCCGCTTCGTGGCGGATTTCATCGGCGAATCCAACATCCTGCCGGCCACCGCCGCGGCGGTCCGGGGCGATACCTGCGTCTACGCCACGCCTATGGGGCAGGTGCTGGGCGCGGCGGCCCAAGTGCCGGAGGGTGAGACGGTGTACCTCTGTGTCCGGCCGGAGGCTGTCTGTGTGTCTGCGGAGCCGGTATCCGGCTTCGGCATACAGATCACGGTGACGGACAACATCTGCACCGGCAATCTCATCAAGTCCATCGGCGTGGATGCGGACGGCCATGAGCTGCGCTTCTCCCGCCTGGCGGGTGCGGACGGCTTCTCCTGCGGCGAGACGCTGTACCCCTACTGGGACAGCGCCGCCTGCACGGTCATGCGGAAGTAGGCGGCGCCATGAAGAAAAAAGGAACGAGACTGGCCGTGCTGGCCAGCGTAGGGCCCTACGCCGCAGAGACGCTGCTTCTGGTGGTACTTCCGCTGCTGTATGTGTGCCTGATGAGCATCATGACCCGGCCGTCCTATGGCGGCGTGGAGTTCACGGTATCCTTCAACGGATACAGGGCCCTGTTTGAAAAAGCGTATCTGGTGGCTATCTGGAACAGTGTGCGGATGTCGCTGGTGTCCACGGTCATCATCCTGCTGGTGTCCTATCCCATGGCCTACATGCTCTCGCGGTGCAGCCGCCGCGTGGCGTCCAACCTCATCATTCTGATGATGATCCCGTACTTCACCAACAGCCTGATCCGGCTGTACAGCTACATCACTCTGTTCAACACGAAGGGCATCCTCACCGGTATTCTGGCCAGACTGGGGATGACGTGGAGCGCCGATTTTCTGTACAGCGAAAGCGCCGTGGTGCTGGGGCTGGTGTACGTCTGCATCCCCTATGCGGTGCTGCCCATGTACTCGTCCATCGAGCGGCTGGACAAGGCGCTGCTGGAGGCGTCCTATGATCTGGGGGCGGGGCGTGTCAAAACGTTTTTCAGGATCACGCTGCCCATGACCATGCCCGGTGTGTACGCCGCGGCCATCATCTCCTTTGTGCCGTCCATCGGAAACTACTTCGTGGCGGACGTGCTGGGCGGCAGCAAGACGCTGCTGATCGGAAACCTCATCAAGGATCAGTTCATGTCCTCCCGCAACTGGCCGCTGGGCAGCGCACTGTCGGTGTTCCTGATCGCGGGCACCATGATCCTGGTATATCTGTACGCCCGCGTCAGCAGGGCCGACGTGATGGAGGGGGGCCTATGAACCGCGTGAAAAAGAAAAGCATCGGCGATAAGCTGGGCGTGGTATACGCGGTGCTGCTGTTCGCCTTTATCTACATCCCCACCGTGATCGTGGTGGTGTATTCCTTCAACCAGCAGCCCAGCAACAAGTGGTGGACGGGCTTCACCACCGAGTGGTACGGCAAGCTGTTTCGGGACGCGCAGCTGTGGCAGTCCTTCAGCCTGTCGCTGAAGATCTCACTGCTGTCCACGCTGATCGTGGTGATCATCGGCACGCTGGGCGCCATGGGCCTGACGCGCTACCGGTTCTTCGGACGGAACGCCCTGACCTATTCGGTGTACCTGCCCATGATCGTCCCGGGTGTGGTGTTCGCGGTGCCTCTGATGGCGCTGCTGGTGCTCATGGGCCTGAAGAAGGGCTTCTGGGCCGTGGTGCTGGGAAACGTGATTTTGATGCTGCCCTATATGATCCTGACGGTGCGGACCCGCTTTCTGGGACTGGACCGCTCGGTGGAGGAGGCCAGCATGGATCTGGGCGCCAGCGGAGTAGAGACGCTCTTCCGCATCACGCTGCCGTCTATCGCCCCGGGCATCTTCACCGGCGCACTGCTGAGCTTTGCGCTGACGCTGGACGACGTGGTCATGGCGGACTTCCTGGCCGGACCCAACTGCCTCACGTTCCCCATGAAGATCTACAACTCCATCCGCAAGGGCGTTTCACCGGAGATCAACGCGCTGGAGACGATCATATCCGGCCTGATTTTTCTGGGAGTTGCCGTCTATCTGCTGCTGAAGGGCAGGCAGGACCGCGCTGCCGCAAAAATAGAACCATTCCATCAAACACAAACAGAGAATTAGGAGAAAGGAGCTCACAAACATGAAGAAGAAACTTTTGGCCGCGCTGCTGGCCCTGGGAGTGCTGGCCTCCCTCACCGCCTGCGGCGGGAAGCAGAAGACCCAGCAGGATGCCGCCGCCGACGGCGACACCGGCTACGCCGATTCCATCAACATTCTGGTCTACCCCGACTATGTGTCCGAGGATGTGCTGGCCGCCTTTGAACAGGAGTACGGCATCCAGGTGAACGTCACCTACCTGTCCTATGAGGAGGACAACATCACCCGCGTGGAGACCGGCGACGACTTCGACATCATCAATCCCTGCCAGGAAACGGTACACCAGATGCTGCAGGAAAACCTGCTGCAGAAGATCGACAAGAGCAAGATCCCCAATCTGGCCAACCTGTACGATGAATTCAACACCTATGACTACCCCGGCGAGGAGGATTACAGCGTTCCCTACATGTGCGGCGCCATGTCCATCATCGTGAACAAGGATACCTGCCCCATCGAGATCACCAAGTGGTCTGATCTGGCGGACCCCGCCCTGAAGGGGCAGATCGTCTCCACAGACATCGACCGCCGGTTCGTGGCCACCACTCTGGCGGAGAATGGCTTTGACCCCAACAGCGAGAACCGGGCGGATCTGGACGCCGTGTTCGATTGGCTGTGCCAGTTCAACAGCAACGTGAAGGTCTATGACAACGGCGCGCCCCGTACCTCTCTGGAAAACGGCGACTGCAGCGTGGCCTTCACCTATACCACCGACTATGTGCTGGTCAAGCAGGAGGACCCCGATGGCAATTATGAGCTGATTACCCTGCCCGATGGCTGGTACTCCAGAGGCGAGTGGATGCTGGCCATTCCGGCCTCCAGCACCAAGGCCGAGGAGGCTGAGCTGCTCATCAACTATATCCACGACGCCAAGAACTACGCCGACAATGTCATGAAGTACCCCGGCGTGCCGGTGAACGAGGCCTGCATCGCCTACCTGACCGACGAGTACAAGGAGCTGTTCAAGGCGTTTGACATCCCCGAGAGCGCGAATTTCTTCACACTGTCCTCTCTGTCCTCCGAGAGCCTGGAGATGTACGACCTGTTCATCTCCAACGTGATGGCCAGCTCCAACAGCTGATAGGAGTGCCGCATCATGAAAAAGATCAGGATCACCGTCATGCGCATGGCGTCCTATCCGGACCTGTCCGCCGCGTATGAAAACCCGCTGGAGCATGCCTGCGATATGCAGCTGGGGCAGGTGTTCATTGCGGACGGCTGGCGCCAGCCGGAGGGGATGTGCGACAGCGCCTGGTCCAGCATCTCGCCCTTCGCGATGACGCTGGCCTACGGCGGGAGCGATATCTATAAGGGGTGGATGAAGAACAAGAAAAGCGCCATGGTGTCCTGCAACGACGGGTTCCGTCCCGTGAGCTTCTACATCGAGGCGCTGGAGGAAGAGGCCTCCGACTGGTTCTGACGCGGGACGTCTCCGCCTGCAAAACAAAAAAGTCCCCCTGCTTTCCCTGTCAGCGAAAGCAGGGGGACCTTTGCGCTGTCATCACCCCATACGGCCCGCCTGCATCGCACAGAGCCGGCGGCGGGAGGGGAGAAATTTTTGTGTAGATGGGAAAAGTGCGGATGTCCTCTTGACGGGGAGAAAAAAATAGCATACAATTCACCTATATTTCAGCAGGAGGTGTGCTGCCATGGCTCGCTGCGCGATGCGTTCCGGTAATGCCGTGGTGAAGTGCGCCCAGTCTGCCCCTGCGCAGACTGATTTCGGCTTTACGTGCAGCGTGCCCTTTGGCGCGCTGCACTTTTTTGGCTTTTTTGCCCTTACCGGCAAGGAAATGCCTCTGGGAGCCTGTGTCTGAACGTGCGGTAGAAAACCGGCATATTCGCGTCTTGAACGGCCTTCCAGACAGGAGGACCGATTTTTTTGTGCTAGGAAAGGTTGTACAACAATGAGTGAGCTGGATCAGATCAGAGAGAATATCAACAGCATTGACGAGCAAATGGCGCAGCTGTTCCAGAAGCGCATGGAGATGAGCGCCCGGGTGGCGGATTTCAAGAAGGAGCGGGGATTGTCCATTCGGGACGCCGAGCGGGAGCGGGAGCTGATCGACCGCAACCGCAGGAGCATCCGGGATCCGGCGGTGGCCGCGTACTACGTGCAGTTCCTGCGGGGCATCCTGGACCTGTCCTGCGCCTACCAGAGCAAGCTGCTCAACGGTATGAAGGTGGCGTACAGCGGCGTGAAGGGGGCCTACGGCTATCTGGCGGCGCGGCGCATGTTTCCGGAGGCACAGCTCGTCGCCTACCCCGACTTTGCCGCGGCCCACAGGGCGGTGGAGCTGGGAGAGGCGGACAGCGTGGTGCTGCCGCTGGAGAACAGCTATGCCGGTGAGGTAGGCGCCGTGATGGACCTGCTGTTCTCCGGCGAGCTGTATATCAACCAGGTGCTGGATATGGAGATCGACCACAGCCTTCTGGGCGTGGAGGGAGCTGCGGCGGACACGGTCAGGACCGTGGTGAGTCATCCCCAGGCGCTGCGGCAGTGCGACGACTACATTCGGAGCCACGGCTATGCGGCGGAGCCCTACTCCAACACGGCGGCGGCCGCGGAATATGTGCGCCGGGCCAATGACCCCGCACTGGCGGCCATCGCCTCCGAGGACGCGGCGGAGGTGTTCGGCCTGCGGGTGCTGGAGCGGGGCGTCAACACCATGCGGACCAATACCACCCGCTTTGCCGCGCTGTCCCGTACCCAGAACCAGCCGGAGACCACCAAAAAGCGGGAGGACGAGAACTTTGTGCTGGTGTTCACCGTGCAGAACGACGCCGGCTCGCTGGCTCAGACGCTGAACATCATCGGCGCCCACGGCTACAACATGCGTACCCTGCGGAGCCGCCCCATGAAGGGGCTTTCGTGGAAGTACTTCTTCTACGTGGAGGCCGAGGGCTGCATCAACAACACCAATGGCCGCGAGATGCTGCAGGAGCTGTCCGCCACCTGCGCCAAGCTCCGGCTGGTGGGCGCGTACTACGCCAACAACATCTGAGGAGAGAAGCCATGGTCATTTCCGTTTCACTGGGAGCGCAGAGCTATCCCATCCTGCTGGAGGCAGGCGCACTGGCCCGGGCGGGGCAGCATTTGTGCCTGGCCCGACGGGTGCTGGTGGTGACTGACAGCGGCGTGCCGCAGGAGTACGCCCAGACGGTGGCGGGCGCGTGCCGTCAGGCCCGCATCTGCACGCTCCCCGCCGGAGAGAACAGCAAAAATATGGACAATTACCAGCGCCTCCTGCGGGAGATGCTGGCCCTGGGCATGGATCGCGGCGACTGCGTGGCCGCCGTGGGCGGCGGCATGGCGGGGGATCTGGCGGGCTTCGCCGCCGCCACCTATATGCGGGGCGTGGATTTCTACAACGTGCCCACCACGCTGCTGGCCCAGGTGGACTCCTCCGTCGGCGGCAAGACCGCCATCGACATGGACGGCGTGAAGAACATCGTGGGCGCGTTCCACCAGCCCCGTGCCGTGCTGATCGACACGGACACCCTCCGTTCGCTGCCGCCGCGGCAGATGGCCGCGGGACTGGCCGAGAGCGTGAAGATGGCCGTGACCTGCGATGCGGCGCTGCTGGCGCTGATCGAGAACAGCGCCGACCTGACGGCGGACCTGCCGGAGATCATCGCACGCTCTCTGGCCATCAAGGCGCGAGTGGTGGAGCAGGACCCCGCGGAGCAGGGGCTGCGCCGCGTGCTGAATTTCGGGCACACCATCGGCCACGCCATTGAAAGCTGTGCGGGAGGGGAGCTCCTCCATGGCGAGTGCGTGGCGCTGGGTATGCTGCCCATGTGTGCGCCGGCGCTGCGGCATCGGCTGGCGGGCATCCTGCGGAAGTGCGGCCTGCCCACGACCTGCGGCTTTACGGCCCGGCAGCTGCTGCCATACCTGCGGCACGACAAAAAGGCCGCCTCCGGTGAGATCTGCATCGTGCTGGCGGACGAGGCGGGCGCATTCCGCATGGAAAATGAGACGCCGGAGGAGATACTCCGGCGCTGGGAGGGGAGAGAGACATGAAAAATACCTTTGGACAGGCGGTAACGCTGACCATTTTCGGGGAGAGTCACGGCCCTGCCGTGGGCGTGGTGCTGGACGGTCTGGCCCCGGGACTGCCGGTGGACGAGGAGTGCATCCGCCGCCAGCTGGCTCGCCGCCGTCCCGCCACGGCGCTGGACACCCCGCGGCAGGAGCCGGATCGCTATCAGATCCTCAGCGGCGTGTTTCAGGGACGCACCACCGGAACGCCGGTGGCCATCATCATCCCCAACGAGAACGTGCGCAGCGGAGACTATGCCTATGGGCTGGCGCGGCCCTCCCACGCGGACTATGCCGCCTACTGCAAGTACCACGGCTATGAGGACTGGCGGGGCGGCGGCCATTTTTCCGGCCGCGTCACCGCGCCGCTGGCGGCGGCAGGTGCCATCCTGCTGTCCGCGCTGGCCGGCGTGGGCGTCACCGTGGGTACCCACATCCTGCGCTGCGGCGACGTGTGGGACCGGCCCTTCGCGGCGGAGGCTGCATCGGACGTGGCGGCTCTGCAGGAGGCGCCGTTTCCCACCCTGACCCATGAGGCGGCGCAGGCCGTGGGGGAGAGGATATTACAGGCCAGAGAACGGCAGGACAGCGTGGGCGGCATCACCCAGACCGCCGTGTGCGGCCTGCCCGCCGGCGTGGGCGAGCCGTGGTTCGACAGCGTGGAGAGCCTTCTGAGCCACGCGGTGTTCTCCATCGGCGGCGTTAAGGGCATCGAGTTCGGCGGCGGCTTTTCCATGGCCTGCGGCAGCGGTTCGGAGGTCAACGACCCGTTCCGCATGCGGGACGGGCGGGTGGTGACGGCCACCAACCACAACGGCGGCATCAACGGCGGCATCACCAACGGTATGGATGTGGTGTTCCAGTGTGCCGTGAAGCCCACGCCGTCCATCGGACAGCCCCAGCAGACCGTGGACTTTCTCCGCATGCGGGACGCGGAGCTGACCATCCATGGCCGCCACGATCCGGCCATCATCCGCCGCATCTGCCCTGTGCTGGACAGCGTGACGGCGCTGGTGCTGTGCGACCTGCTGGCCCAGCGCTTCGGCACGGACTATTTTATGAAGGAGGCAGGGCGATGAGATGCGGACTGATCGGCCGGCGGCTGGGGCACAGCTACTCCTGCCAGATCCACCATGCGCTGGCGGATTACAGCTATGAGCTCTGGGAGCTGGAACCGGAGGAACTGGCCGGCTTTCTGGAAAAACGGGATTTCGCGGGCATCAATGTGACCATCCCCTATAAGGAGCAGGTCATCCCCTATCTGAACGAGCTCAGCGAGACGGCGCGGGCCATCGGCGCGGTGAACACCGTGGTGAACCGGAACGGCAGACTGGTGGGCGACAACACGGACCTGCCGGGAATGCTGGCGCTCATCCGCCGCATGAGACTGACGCTTGCCGGAAAGAAGGTGCTCATCCTGGGCACCGGCGGTACCTCCAAGACCGCACGGGCCGCCGCGGCGCAGCTGCATGCCGCAGAGATATACCGCGTGTCCCGCTGCGGCAAGGACGACGCCATCACCTATCCGCAGGCAGCGGCGGAACACGGCGACGCGGCCTGCATCATCAACACGACGCCCTGCGGCATGTACCCCGATGTGGACGCCTGCCCCGTGGATCTGGAGGATTTCCCCCGGCTGGAGGGCGTGGTGGACGCGGTGTATAACCCCCTGCGCACCGATCTGGTGCTGAACGCCCGGCGGCGGGGCATCGCTGCAGAGGGCGGCCTCTACATGCTGGCGGCGCAGGCCGCCTATGCCGGTGCCCTGTTTCGGGGCTGCACGGCATCGCAGGCGGAGATCGACCTGGCCTATCACACGGTGCGGCGGCAGATGGAGAACATCGTGCTCATCGGTATGCCCACCTCCGGCAAGACCACGGTGGGGCAGCTGCTGGCGCAGCGCACCGGCAAGACCTTCATGGACACGGACGCCATGGTGGAGCAGGCGGTGGGCATGACCATCCCTGCCTATTTCGCGGCGGAGGGCGAGAGCGCTTTCCGGCAGCGGGAGCAGGAGGCGGTGGCGGCTGCGGCCGGCGCAGGCGGCAGGGTCATTGCCACCGGCGGCGGCGCCATCCTGCGGGAGGAGAACCTCCACGCGCTGCGCCGCAGCGGGCGGCTCGTCTTTCTGGACCGCTCGCTGGACAAGCTGACTGCGGCGGCGGATCGGCCCCTTTCCGCCGATACCGACGCGCTGCGCTGCCGGTACGCCGAGCGGTACGACCTCTACTGCGCCGCGGCGGACCTCCGTGTGGATGGGGACGGCACACCGGAGGAGACCGCAGCGCAGATCGAAAAGGAGTGGACGACATGAAGATACTGGTTATCAACGGACCGAACCTGAACCTGCTGGGCGTGCGGGAGCCGGCCATCTACGGCAGCGGCACCTATCAGGAGCTGCTGGCGCTGATCCGCGCCCACGCGGAGAAAAACGGCGCGGAGGTGTCCTTTTTCCAGTCCAATCACGAGGGGGCGCTGGTGGATGCCATCCAGCAGGCGTATTTCGATGGCGTGGAGGGCATCATCCTCAACCCCGCGGCGTACACCCACACCAGCGTGGCGCTGCTGGACGCGCTGAAGGCCGTGGCCATCCCCACGGTGGAGGTACACATTTCCGACGTTTCCCGGCGAGAGGACTTCCGCCGGCGCAGCTATGTCCGTCCGGCCTGCGTGGCCACGGTGATGGGCCGGGGCTTCGCGGGGTATCTGGACGCCATGGACATCCTGCTGAAGGGGGAGCGACGCCCGTGACCGTGACCATATACCCGGGCAGGGCGGCGGGCACAGCAGCCGCGCCGCCGTCCAAAAGCTGCGGGCACCGGATGCTCCTGTGCGCCGCCCTGGCCGCAGGAGAGAGCCGGATCGACGGCATCGCCCGGAGCCAGGACATGCTGGCCACCATGGACTGCATCCGCGCCATGGGCGGGGTCTGCCGCCTGGAGGGGGAGACGGCCGGTGTCACCGGCACCGGCGGCGCTGTTCGGCCCAATGGGACGTATCCCTGCCGTGAGAGCGGCAGCACCCTGCGCTTCTGCATCCCCGCGGCGCTGCTGCCCGGCGGGCGCGCCGTGTTCACCGGCGCGCCGCGGCTGCTGGAGCGGGGTGTGGGCATCTACGAGGAGCTGCTGGGTCCGAGGGGCATCACGGTGGAGAAAACGCCGGAGTCCGTCACGTTTTCGGGGCGGCTGACGGCGGGGAGCTACACGCTGCGGGGCGATGTCAGCAGCCAGTTCGTCACCGGCTCGCTGCTGGCGCTGCCGCTGCTGCCGGAGGACAGTACGCTCCGCGTTCTGCCGCCGGTGGAGAGCCGGCCCTACATCGACATCACGCTGGACATCATGGCGGCCTTCGGTGTCACCGTGATGGAGCGGGAGCGAAATTTCTTTTATATCCCCGGCGGGCAGCGGTACGGGAGCCGCTGCGCGGCGGTGGAGGGCGACTGGTCCAATGCCGCCTTCCTGCTGGCGCTGGGCGGCGGCGTCCGCGTCAGCGGTCTGCGCCCGGACAGCTTACAGGGCGACCGCGTGTGCCGGGAGATGCTGCGCTGCCTGGAGCACCCGGGCGCGGTGCTGGATCTGTCCGCCTGCCCCGATCTGGGGCCGGTGCTGTTTGCCGCTGCGGCCCAGCGCTGCGGGGCCGTGTTCACCGGCATACGCCGCCTGCGCATCAAGGAGAGCGACCGCGCGGCGGCCATGGCGCAGGAGCTTGCCAAATTCGGCGCGCAGGTGACAGTGGAGGAGGACTGCGTGACGGTGCTGCCGCGCCCGCTCCACGCGCCCAATGAGGAGCTGGACGGCCACAACGACCACCGCATCGTGATGGCGATGGCGGTGCTGTGCGCGTCGCTGGGCGGCACGATCCGCGGCGCGGAGGCCGTGAATAAGAGCTATCCGGATTTTTTCCGCACACTGCGGGCACTGGGGCTGCGCATGGACGTGCGGCCCTGAGACCCTTGAAAGGAAAGGTACATGCCCATGAACATGGAATTCAAACGTAAGCTGCCTGCGCCCCGGACCGTGAAGGATATGTATCCGGTGACGGAGGAGATGGCGCAGAACAAGCGGGAAAACGACCGGCAGATACAGGCTGTCATCACCGGCGGGGATCCGCGGCTGATGCTGCTCATCGGCCCCTGCTCCGCTGACAGGGAGGACGCCGTGCTGGAATATGCCGCCCGCCTGCGGACGCTGCAGGAGCAGGTGAAGGACAAGCTCCTCCTGGTGCCGCGGATATACAGCAACAAGCCCCGCACCACCGGCGACGGGTACAAGGGCATGCTGCACCAGCCCGACCCCAACGGGCAGCCGGATATGCTCAAGGGACTCATCGCCATTCGGAAGATGCACATGAAGGTGCTGGAGCAGACCGGCTTTTCCAGTGCGGACGAGCTGCTGTATCCCGAGAACTATTACTACCTGTCCGACATTCTCTCCTACGCGGCCATCGGCGCCCGCTCCGTGGAGGATCAGCAGCACCGCCTCATCGCCAGCGGACTGGATGTCCCTGTGGGTATGAAGAACCCTACCAGCGGCGACCTGTCCGTGATGATGAACTCCATCCTGGCCGCCCAGCACGCCCATACGTTCCTGTTTTCCCAGTGGGAGGTACACAGTAAAGGCAATCCTCTGGCCCACGCCATTCTCCGCGGATCGGTGAACAAGTACGGGCGCTCGCTGCCCAACTATCACTACGAGGATCTGCGCCAGCTCTATGAGCTCTATGCCGGGAGCGGGCTGAAAAACCCCGCGGTGATCATCGACACAAACCACTCCAACTCCGGCAAGCAGTGGGATCAGCAGGGGCGCATTGCCAAGGAGGTGCTCCACAGTACCCGCCACAGCGCGGACATCGGCGGCATGGTAAAGGGCCTGATGATCGAGTCCTACCTGCTGGACGGCTGCCAGAAGCCGGACGGCGGCGTGTACGGCCTGTCCATCACGGATCCCTGCATCGGCTGGGAAAAGACGGAGCAGCTGGTGCTGGAGCTGGCGGAGCTGCGGTGATAGGGCATCGCTCTGTCCCTTACCATAAATACCCCGCAGGGGCGCATGCTTTGCGCCCCTGCGTTTTTTGCACCGGATGGACCGGCAGCCGGCTGACAAGGGGGCTGCGTGCCCATATACACCTGCCGCTGTACTACGTTGATATTGAGATATTTTGGCGTGGAAGCGGGCGTGGAGGATGCAGGAGAAAAACACCCTGCCCGCCTGCGGTGGACGGCCGGACCGCTTTTGTCCGCGCTCTCCGCAGAACGCCTAAATTCTACTGACAGGAAACCTCTGCTTTTTGCACATTTTCCGTCTGGCGCACGGCCCCAACGCCGTGTATAATAAGGGGTAAAATAAGTCCGCGCCCGATGCGCGGCAGGAAGGAGCGATTTGGCCATGCAGACCACGCAGCTGAAAAAGGTACTGGTTGCCAACCGCGGTGAGATCGCGGTCCGCATTTTCCGTGCCTGTTATGATCTGGGCCTCCACACGGTGGCCATTTATTCCAACGAGGACACCTATTCTCTGTTCCGCACCAAAGCGGACGAGGCGTATCTGGTGGGGGAGAAGAAGTCCCCGCTGGGCGCCTATCTGGACATCCCGGGCATTATCGGTCTGGCCCGCCGCCGCGGCGTCACTGCCATCCACCCGGGCTACGGCTTCCTGTCCGAGAACGCCGACTTTGCCCGCGCCTGCGAGGAAAACGGTATCCTGTTCGTGGGACCGTCCTCCGGTGTGCTGGCAAAGATGGGCGATAAGCTCAGTGCCAAGGAGATCGCCATCCAGTGCGGCGTGCCCATCATACCGGGCTGCACCGAGCCCTTGAAGGACGGCGACGACGCGCTGGAGAAGGCCCTGAGCTTCGGATTCCCTGTCATCCTGAAGGCCGCCGCCGGCGGCGGCGGCCGCGGCATGCGCCGCTGTGACAGACCCGAGGAGGTCAAGACCGCCTACGAGCTGGTACACAGCGAGGCGGAGAAGTCCTTCGGCTGCGGCGACATCTTCATGGAAAAGTATCTGGTGGAGCCAAAGCACATCGAGGTGCAGATCCTGGCCGACCGGTACGGCAACGTCTATCATCTGGGCGAGCGCGACTGCTCCCTCCAGCGCCGCTATCAGAAGGTGGTGGAGTTCGCCCCCGCCTGGTCCGTGCCCCAGGAGACGGTGGAGGCCCTGCGCCGCGACGCGGTGAAGATCGCCAAGTCCGTGGGCTATGTCAGCGCCGGTACCGTGGAGTTCCTGGTGGACAAGTCCGGCAACTACTATTTCATTGAGATGAACCCCCGCATTCAGGTGGAGCACACCGTTACTGAGATGGTCACCGGCGTGGACATCGTGCGGGCCCAGCTGCTGGTGGCCGCAGGCTATCCCCTGAGCTGCCCGGAGATCGGCCTGACCAGACAGGAGGACGTACACTTTGACGGCTACGCCGTCCAGTGCCGCGTTACCACGGAGGATCCCTCCAACAACTTTGCCCCCGACAACGGCAAGATCACGGCGTATCACTCCCCCGGCGGCTTCGGCGTCCGTCTGGACGGCGGCAACGTGGGCGTGGGCACCGTTATCTCTCCGTACTACGACTCACTGCTGGTGAAGGTCACCAGCTGGGATCGCACGTTCCCTGCCGTGTGCCGCAAGGCCGCCCGCGCCATCAACGAGGTCCGTGTCCGCGGCGTCAAGACCAACATCCCCTTTGTCACCAATATCCTGGCCCATCCCACGTTCATCAGCGGCCAGTGCCACACCAAGTTCATCGACGAGACGCCGGAGCTGTTTGAGATCATGGACTCCCGCGACCGCGCCACCCGCGTCCTGCGCTATATCTCCGAGATCCAGGTGGCCAACCCCAACGCCGAGCGCAAGCAGTACGATATCCCCCGTTTCCCGGAGGCAAAGGAGCCTCTGGGTCCCGGCATCAAGCAGCTGCTGGACGCCGAGGGCCCCGAGGCCGTGAAGCGGTGGGTGCTGGATCAGAAGAAGCTGCTGCTCACCGACACCACCATGCGGGACGCCCACCAGAGCCTGCTGTCCACCCGTATGCGCACCCGCGACATGGTCAAGGGCGCCGATGGCGTGGCCGACATCCTGCGGGACTGCTTCTCGCTGGAGATGTGGGGCGGCGCCACCTTCGACGTGGCCTACCGTTTCCTCCACGAGTCCCCGTGGGAGCGCCTGCGTCTGCTGCGGGAGAAGATCCCCAACATCCCGTTCCAGATGCTGCTGCGCGGCTCCAATCTGGTGGGCTACGCCAACTATCCCGACAATCTGGTGCGGGCCTTCGTGGAGGAGGCCGCCCAGCGGGGCATCGATGTGTTCCGCGTCTTTGACTCCCTGAACTGGCTCCCGGGCATGGAGGTGGCCATGGAGGAGGTCCTCCGTCAGAACAAGCTGCTGGAGGCCACCATGTGCTACACCGGCGATATTCTGGACGAGACCAAGGACAAGTACACCCTGAAATATTATGTCAACCTCGCCAAGGAGCTGGAGAAGCGGGGCGCCCATATGCTGGCCATCAAGGACATGTCCGGCCTGCTGAAGCCCTACGCCGCCAAGAAGCTGGTGTCCACCCTGAAGCAGGAGGTGGGCCTGCCCATCCACCTGCACACCCACGACACCACCGGCAACCAGGTGGCAGCCCTGCTGATGGCCGCCGAGGCCGGGGTGGACGTGGTGGACGTGGCCTGCGCCCCGCTGGCGGGCCTCACCAGCCAGCCCTCGTTGGACGCGGTAGTGGCCGCGCTCCACGGTACGGAGCGCGACACCGGCCTGGATCTGCGCCGCGTGCAGGAGCTCAGCAACTATTGGGCCGACGTGCGCCTGCGCTACGAGAGCTTCGACCACGGCCTGAAGACCAATACCACCGATATTTACCGCTATGAGATCCCCGGCGGTCAGTACACCAATCTCCGCCCCCAGGTGGAGTCTCTGGGACTTGGCGACCGGTTCGAGGAAGTCAAGGAGATGTACAAGACCGTCAACGACATGCTGGGCGACCCCGTGAAGGTCACGCCGTCGTCCAAGGTGGTGGGCGATCTGGCCATCTTCATGGTGCAGAACGACCTGACGCCGGAGAACATTGTCCGCCGCGGCGAGGCACTGGCCTTCCCTGACTCCGTGGTGTCCTACTTCAAGGGCATGATGGGCCAGCCCGCCTGGGGCTTTCCCAAGGATCTGCAGAAGGTGGTCCTCAAGGGCGAGGAGCCTATCACCTGCCGCCCGGGCATGCTGCTGCCGCCGGTGGACTTCGATCAGCTGCGCCGGGAGGTGGAGCAGTTCCACGAGGGCCCGGAGAAGAAGGATCTGATCTCCTACGCCATGTATCCCAAGGTATACGAGGACTTCTGCCGCCACCGCAAGGAGTACGGCTACATCACCCGCATGGGCAGCCACGTGTTCTTCAACGGAATGGCCCTGGGCGAGACCAACAAGATCAACATCGAGGACGGCAAGACGCTGGTCATCAAGTACCTGGGTCTGGGCGACCGCAACAGCGACGGCACCATCAACGTCCAGTTCGAGCTCAACGGCATGCGCCGCGAGGTGACGGTCCGTGACCCCAACGCCTCGGAGCAGACGCGGCAGGCCACGCTGGCCGACGAGTCCGACCCCATGCAGGTGGGCTCCTCCATCCCCGGCATGGTGTCCAAGGTCTGCGTCAAGCAGGGCGACCATGTGGAGAAGGATCAGGTGCTGGCCATTATCGAGGCCATGAAGATGGAGACCGCCATCACCGCCCGTACTGCCGGTACGGTGCAGGCCATCCGCATCAAGGAAGGTCAGCCCGTCAAGGCCAGAGAGCTGCTGATGACGCTGGCATAACTATGCGATAGTACGCAATACCCCGCAGCGGTTGCCGCTGCGGGGTATTTGTTTCTCGTCCCATTGTGCGCAAATTTCAGACAAAACCGCCGAAATGTGTAGTTTTTTCCGCAGGGTACTCTGTATAATGAATACTGCGGTTTTTCGCGCAAGAAACATACAGCGGCGCAGCTTCATACCGCGCCGCTGTGGGAGGACATATGCGTAATATCTGGACGATCTTCAAAACGGACATCCGCACGCTGAGCAGGTGCTTTTTCGCCTGCGTGGTGGTGCTGGCCATCGCCCTGCTGCCCAGCCTGTACGCCTGGCTGAATATCTACTCCAACTGGGACCCCTACGGCAGCACCGGCGGCATCTCCATCGCGGTGGCTTCGCTGGACCGGGGCTATACAGACGGCGGTGAATACGTCAACAAGGGCCGCGACGTGCTGGAGGATCTCAAGACCGCCACCTCCATCAACTGGGTCATTGTGAACACGGAGAAGGAGGCCACCGACGGCGTCTGCGCCGGCGATTACTACGCCGCCGTGGTCATCGATGAGGACTTCTCCCGCAAGATGTACCGCATGTTCACGGACTGGAACGGCCGGCCCGCCATCACTTACTACGAAAACGCCAAGAAGAACGCCGTGGCCACCAAGATCACCGACACGGCGGTGGAGACGCTGAAGCGATCCATCAGCGAGAACTATCTGGAGGTGCTGATCGGCGGCGTCATGGAGCAGAGCAACCTGCTGGCCGCCGACCTGACGGAGACGGACCCCGAGACCGCCGTAAAGGGCCTTCTGTATCAGGCGCAGGACGTGCTCACCGGCTGCCGCGGTATGATAGACGCCTTCCGCGCCGCAGGGGGCAGCGGCATCTCCTCCGCCGACGCGGAGGCCCTGGCCGCCGCCATTGCCGACATCAATAAAAACCTGCCCTCCGGCTCGGAGCTGGAGGCCACCGCCGCGGAGCTGCAGCACGCGCTGTATACCGCGCTGGCCAAGGTGGAGCGGGCGCTGGACCGCATGGACGAGATACAGGACAGCGCGGAGCTGCCCGACGTGCAGCAGCAGCTGACAGCCGCCGCCGCAGAGATGGGGAGGCTCAGCAGCCGCCTGACCTCTCTGGCCGACAGGCTGGAGGATTCCGCCCTGTCCGGCGGGCACCTGGTCTCCGCCCAGGTCGCCCAGCTCCGGGCACTGGCAGGGAAGTGCAGCCAGCTGCAAGGCGACCTGAACGCTCTGGCCGCCGCCAGCGATGTCAGCGGTCTGCTGGATGACTGCGGTGCCCTGACGGACGCCATCCGCGACCTCACCGGCAGTCTGCCCGTCACGGACAGCGACCTGCGCCGCCAGCTGGACACCGTGGTGGCCGATGTGTCCGACACCCTCTCCGGCGTCAGGACCCTGTCCGCCGATGCCAGGGCGCTGCAGGCCGCTCTGTCCGACACCACGGCGGCGCTGAACGCCACCGTGGACCTGCTGCGTCCCGCAGCGGAGCGCATGGTGAGCGCCCTGTCCGACACCATCGACAAGCTGGAGGGCCTGTCCGCCGACGAGTATATGGATATGCTGCTGGAGATACTGGGCGGCGACCCCATCGCGTACAGCCAGTATTTCCCCCAGATGGTGCAGACCACCGTTCATAAGGTCTATCCCATCGCGAACTACGGCTCCGCCATGGCGCCGTTCTATACCACGCTGGCCATTTGGGTGGGCTGCGTCATCCTGTCCACCCTCATCAAGGTCCACGCCCGCACCGACGGACTTATCGACCCCACACCGGCGGAGCTGTACTTTGGCCGCTATCTGTTCTTCTTCCTGCTCAGCCAGATACAGGCGGCCGTCATTGTCACCGGCGACCTGTACCTGCTGGGTATCCAGTGCGAGCACCCGGGCCTGCTGTACCTGACGGCGTCCCTGACTGCCTTCACCTTCAGCCTGCTGATCTACTCGCTGGCCCTGTCCTTCGGCGACGTGGGCAAGGCGCTGGTGGTGGTCGTCATGGTCATGCAGATCGCCGGCTCCTCCGGCACGTTTCCCATCGAGCTGCTGCCGGAGATCTACCAGAAGATTTACCGTTTCTTCCCATTTCCCTATGCCATCGACGCCATGCGCGAGTGCATCTGCGGCCTGTACGGCGACTACTACATCCGGCAGCTCGCCTTCCTGCTGCTATTTGTCGCGGCGGCACTGCTCATCGGCCTGCTGGTTCGCCGCCCCTTCATGGGCCTGAACCGGTTCATGGAGGAGAAGCTGGAGGAGACGGAGCTGCTGTAAAGGAGGCGCACGACCCATGTCAACAGAACGCGACTACCAGAAATTGTACGACCGCCTGCTGGAGGAGGTGGGTGCGCTGCACCGCGCCAACCAGCACCGTATTCGCAGCGGCCTGCGGGCCCTGCTGGCCGTTACCGTGGGGCTGATGCTCCTGATGTTCCTGGCCGACGGCAATAAAGTGTTTACCCTGATGCTGTGGATATTGTCCATGTTCGCCGTGGCGGCGTACCTCATCGCCGTGGAGTATATGGACTACGAGCTGCAAAAGAAGCTGCGGGACATCGCCCAGCTGCAGGAGGGCGTTTTCGACGGGCTCATAGAGCTGCCGGAGCTGCCCGCCGCACCGCGTCTGCCCCATACGCGGCTGCGCCGCCGGGGCAAGCGGGAGGCCCTGCCGGAGACCGCCGTTCCCGCGACGGCTCCCGCTGCGCCGGAGACTATTGACGGACCGGAGGAGCCTGTCCCTGTGACGGAGCCCGCCCCCGCGGCACAGCCTGCCCCCGCGGAGCAGGCCGCCGCACCGGCGGAGCCTGTCAGGCCCGCCGGCCCCTACGTCACTCTGCCCTCCGGCTGGGAGCATGTGCTGGAGGACCCCAACAGGCTGGCGGACGATCTGGCGCTGCTGACCCGCGCGCTGCAGAATCTGTCCGACGACCTGCGCCGCCCTGCGGCTGACCATAAAAAGGAGGGGGAGCGGTGAAACAGATCTGGAACATTTTCCGCGCCGACTGGAAGCGCCTGACCGCCAGCGTAGTGGCCGTGGTGGTCATGCTGGGACTGTGCCTGGTGCCCTGCCTGTATGCGTGGTTCAACATCCTGTCCAACTGGGACCCCTACGGCACCGCCTCCACCAGCCGCATCAAGGTGGCCGTGGCCAGCGAGGACGACGGCTGCGATGTGCTGGGCCTTCATGTCAACATCGGCGAGCTGGTGCTCCGTGGGCTGGAGAGCAACGACCAGATGGGCTGGGTCTTTGTGGACGGTGCCCAGACGGCGCTGGACGGCGTGAACGCCGGCGACTATTACGCCGCGCTGATCCTGCCGCCGGAATTCACCGGCGACTTCGTCAGTATTCTGGAGGGAGACCTGCGCCACCCCCAGATACAGTATTACGAAAACGAGAAAAAGAACGCCATCGCGCCCAAGATCACCAGCAAGGCCAAGACCGCCGTGCAGGAGCAGATCAACACCACCATTCTGGAGAAGGTGGCCGATGCTCTGACCACCGCCGGTTCCGTATTCAAGGCCATGGGTCTGGACGGCCGCGACATTGCCGACGGCCTGCTGGAGAAGCTGTCCGCCGCCCAGCGGGACATGGATGAGCTGGCGCAGGTGCTCCGCTCGCTGCAGGATGTGATGGACGGGGCTGACAGCCTGCTGGCCGCCTCTGCCATCACCATCACCGACGCACGCAGTACCCTGGGGGACGCCTCCGAGACCGTGGGCAGCACCGTCCGCCTTATCGGCTCCGGCCTTGACGCGGCGGATGATGCCTCCGCCGACCTGCTGCGGGTGCTGGACGCCGCCGACGATACCCTGTCCGATCTGGAGGACATGCTGGGCGCGGTGGACATGGGTCCCGCGGATGACGCCGCGCACGAGAAGGTCAATGCCCGCATCGACAAGATGATCGCCGCGCTGGAGACGGCCAGAGACCTGACCTCCGACGAGGACGTGCAGGCCCAGCTGGACGCCGCCATCTCCGGTCTGGAGGAGCTGCGCACCGCCGTGGACGGCTCCGGTATCTCTCCGGTGCAGGATGAGCTGCTGGCCACGGCGGCAAAGGTCCGTCAGACTCTGCGTACCGCCGCCGTCAGCACCAACCGGCAGGTCAGCGACTACATCCACGATGCCGGTGAACGGGCTCAGTCCTCCCTCCGCGCCGTGCAGGACCTGCTGACCGCCTCCTCCGGTACGCTGGGCAGCGTCTCCGACACGCTGCGCTCCTATTCCGGCGCTGTGGCCTCAGCGCAGCCCACGCTTGCCGCCGGTGCTGCGCTGGCGCAGAGTGTCTCCGGCTATCTGGCCGATATGGAGGGGGACGTCCGCCGCGTGGCGGACAGCACCGCCTTTCAGCGGTTCGTGGAGCTGATGGAGAGCGACTCCGACAGCATGGCGGAGTATCTGGCCTCCCCCGTGCAGATGAACACGCAGATCATCTATGAGATCAGGGACTACGGCTCCGCCATGGCGCCGTATTACGTGATGCTGGCTCTGTTCGTGGGCAGCCTGCTGACCGCAGTGATGGTGAAGGTCCCTGTGACGCAGCCGGAGTTCCGGCAGTGCCGCGGCGTCCAGCGCTACTTCGGACGCTTTCTGACCTATTTCTGCATGGCCATGGCTCAGGCACTGGTGACGGCCTTCGGCTGCCTGCACTTCGTGGGCATGGAGACGGCGGAGCCCGCGCTGTTCGTGCTGGGCTGCTGCGTGTGTGCCCTGAACTTCGCCGCCATGAACTATGCGCTGGTCTACTCTCTGGACAACGTGGGCCTGGCCGCCTCCGTCATCATCATGGTGCTGCAGGTGGCCGGTTCCGGCGGCTCCTATCCCATCGATGTGCTGCCTCAGCTGTTCCGGCGTCTGTATCCCTTCATGCCCTTCCACTACGGCATGGATATGCTCCGCGAGACCATCGGCGGCATGTACGGCCGCACATACCTCCGCTGCGCCCTGATCCTGCTGGGCATGTGTGTGCTGTTCACGGTATTCGGCCTGCTGGTGTACTACCCTGCCCGCAAGCTGAACGCGGCCATCGCCGCCAGCAAGGAGAAGTCCGGCATCATGTGACGCTTGCAGCAGAAAAACCGCCGTCCCGAATGGGACGGCGGTTCGTGCCTGTTTTGCGCGGACTATACCGGCTTTATACAGGGTTCCCGTTTTTTACTTTTCACCGCTGCACCGGTCATACTCCACCTGCATCACAGAGGAGATGGTATGGCGGCCGTAGTCGTCCAGCTTGGCGTACTGGGTCAGCAGGCGCTCGGTATCGTCCGTCAGATACAGGGCGGCATCGTCCGACATGGCCTTGATGCCCAGGATCTTGCAGATGCGCATCACCGTGTCGAAGGAGGACCCGCCGACACCGTTATGCAGGGCACTGTTGATGGTGGAGAGGGGAATGTCCACAGAGAAAGCAAACTGCCGCACACTGCGGTACTGCCGCGAGATCTCATCGCGGACCAGCTTCGTAAGATTGTCCATATATCGGTCCTCACTTTTTGTAAAGAATTTCCACTTAAAGCTGTCGTAGTATACCACGGATTTTTATGCGCGCCAATAGGAAAAACGAAAAATTTATAAAAATGTCATAAAAAAGAAAGGCTGCAAAACCCCTGCGGCAGAGGGGATAGCGGCCCCGCTGCCGAGATTTCCCTTTTATTTTGTGCCGCCCTGTGATACAATAAACCCCACGGAGGGTCCCTGCTTATGAAAACATCGAAACTCTATGCGCCCAGGACCGGCTTCGGCCGTCTGGCGGGCGACATGATCCGCCGCTACTACGTCCACGATGTGGCCCGTGACAGCGCGGCCCTGACGTACTACCTGCTGTTCGCCATTTTCCCGCTGCTGATCTTCGTCAGCACCCTGCTGGGTGTGCTGGAGCTGGACATCGCCAGCATCACGGCGGTGCTGGCGCCCATTCTCCCGTCGGATGTGGTGGACATCATCCGCACATATCTGGAGTATGTGGCCGCCAACCAGAGCCGCCAGCTGCTGTGGTTCAGCCTGGTTTTCTCCATCTGGTTCCCCATGCGCTCCACCGGCTGCCTGATGCACTCGCTGCGCAAGGCATTCGGCCGCAGCGCGCCGGAGAATATCCTGCTGGGTCAGCTGCGCACACTGCTGTTCACGATCTGGATGATCTTCGTCATCGGACTGACGCTGGCGCTGGTGGTGGTAGGCCGCCGCGCACTGTACTTCCTATCCGGCTTTCTCCCGCTGTCGGAGACGTTCATCAGCGTCTGGGGCTACCTGCGCTTTATCATTCTGGGCCTTGTCATGGCCATCTCGCTGGGTATCCTGTACCAGTTGGCTCTGGGGCAGCGCCGCCCCCTGCGGGAGGTACTGCCCGGCGTAGGCAGCTCTCTGGCGGCATGGCTGCTGCTGAGCATGGCCTTTTCCTATTATGTGGAAAATATGGCCCGGTATGCGCAGCTGTACGGCTCCATCGCCACCATCGTGGTGGTACTGCTGTGGCTGTATATGTCGGGGCAGGTCCTGATACTGGGCGCGGAGCTGTCCGCGTCCCTGATCCATCGAAAGAAACATGCCGCGCCCTCATCGGGCGGGGAGGAGGAAGCATGAAGATCATCATTGTGGGCTGCGGCAAGGTGGGCTACGCCATCGCCGGCCAGCTGACCCAGGAGAAGCACGACATCGTCATGGTGGACAACGAGATCGCCCACCTGTCCCGCGCCGACAGTACGATGGATGTTATGTGCGTCCACGGCAGCGGCGCGTCCATCAGCGTCCTGATGGACGCCGGCGTCCGCTCGGCGGACCTGGTCATCGCCGTCACCGGCGTGGACGACACCAACATGGTCTGCTGCCTCATCGCCAAGAGCCTGGGCGCACGTCACACCGTGGCCCGCGTCCGCAACACCGAGTACCGGCAGGATGCGGATATCCTGAAGCGGGAGATCGGACTGGACATGGTCATCAATCCCGACCTGGCTGCGGCCCAGGAGATAGCCCGCATCCTCAGCTTTCCCGCCGCCATCTCCGTGGAGCCCTTTGCCGGCGGCCGCATCGATATGATCGGCCTGCAGGCCCTGCCGGAGGACACGCTGGTGGGCCACAGCCTCAGCAGCTTCCACGGCGAGCGCAAGGCGGACGTGCTGATCTGCGCCGCCCAGCGGGGCGACGAGTGCATCATTCCCAACGGCTCCTTTGTGCCCCGGGCCGACGACCGGCTGTATCTGGTGGGAACCAAGGGTGAGCTCCAGAAGATGCTGAAGGTCATGGGCCGCCCTCTCCATCGGGTGAAGAACGTGGCCCTGCTGGGCGGCAGCCGCATCAGCATGTACCTGACGTGGGAGCTGGCCCGCACCAATACCCATGTCCGCATCGTAGAGCAGGATCACGACAAGTGCCTGTTCCTGTCCCAGCACCTGCCGGGGACCATGATCATCGAGGGCGATGGCACGGACAACGACCTCATTCAGGCGGAGAATATCTTCGGCGCCGACGGCTTCGTGTCTCTGACCGGCCGCGACGAGGAGAACCTGCTGATGGCCATGTCGGCCCGCCGCGCCGGAGTCCGCAAGGTGCTGGCCAAGATGACCCGCCCCAACTACATCGAGCTGGTGCAGGACACTGGCCTTGGCAGCATCATCAGCCCCAAGGACATCATCGCCAACCAGATCACCCGCTACGTCCGCGCCCTGGCCAATTCCGAGGGCATGGCCGTGGAGTCGCTGTACAAGCTGCTGGGCGGCCAGGTGGAGGCCCTGGAGTTTCTGGCCAGAGGCACCTCCAACCGCCTGCTGCACGTGCCCCTGAAGGATCTGCAGCTGCGCAGCGGCGTGCTGCTGGCAGCCATTGTCCGCGGCGGCGTCACCATGATCCCCGGCGGCATGACCACCATTGAGGAGGGCGACCATGTGCTGGTCATCGCCCGGTCCATGGGGCTGAATGACCTGACGGACATCCTGGCCTGAGTGTCAGTGTACGGTTGGCAGATGTACCTGCCTGTCATGAAAAAATCACCCTGCGCAGTGATACGCAGGGTGATTCTTTTGACATTTTATACGGCTTGTTGTCAAAATCAGGGGGGAGATTTCGTTTGCGCTCCCGCGGACGCGAAACATCCCCACCCCCTATACAAAACCCCCGCCATCGGGTATAATATCCTTAAAGTGCCAAAACACAGAAAGGAACTGCCTATGAACACAAACTGGAACGACCCCAACTTTCAGGGCTTTGCCCGCCAGCCCCGCCCCAAAAAGGAGCACAAGCCCGTGGGCACACCTCTGGGCCGCACACTGCTGAATCTGGCGGTGACGCTGGTATTCGCCGCCATCTACTACTATGCGGTGCTGCCGCCCATCAACCTCAAAAGCGAGGAATTCTACATCTTCGTGCTGCTGTGCTGCGCGGTGTACGGCGTCTGCGCCGTCCTGACCTCCGGCTTTCAGGGCACCGGTGCCAAGGGCTACTTCGACTTCCTGAAGAAGCAGTGTACCGTCCCTCTCATCGTCGCCGTAGCCCTGGCAGCCACCGCGCTGGTAGGCGCGGTGCTGGGCTGGCAGCTGTTCCGCGCCAAGGACTACCGCGACCTGCTGACCGTTCAGGACGGCGACTTTGCCGCCGAGGTGGAGGAGATCAGCTACGACCAGATCCCCATGCTGGACGCCGAGTCCGCCATGAAGCTGGGCAACCGCAAGCTGGGCGAGCTGGCGGACATGGTGTCCCAGTTCGAGGTGGCCGACGACTACACGCAGATCAACTATCAGGGCCGCCCCGTCCGCGTGACGCCCCTGCGCTACGGCGACCTCATCAAGTGGCTGAACAACCGTTCCCAGGGCCTGCCCGCCTATCTCATCATCGACATGGTCACCCAGAACGTGGAGGTGGTGCGTCTGGACGAGGGGATCCGATACACCACCGCCGAGCACTTCGGCCGCAACCTGAACCGCCACCTGCGGCTCCGCTATCCCACCTTCATGTTCGACGATCCCGCCTTTGAGATCGACGAAAACGGCGATCCCTGGTGGGTCTGCCCCCGTGTCAGCCACACCATCGGCCTGTTCGGCGGCCGCGACATCATCGGCGCGGTGCTGGTGAACGCCGTCACCGGCGAGAGCACCTACTACGAGACGGGCAGCGTCCCCAACTGGGTGGACCACGTCTACACCGCCGACCTCATCATGCAGCAGTATGACTACCACGGCGCGTATATCAACGGCTTTATCAACTCCCTGTTCGGTCAGCGCGATGTCACCGTCACCACCGAGGGCTATAACTACATCGCCATCGGCGATGATGTGTATATGTATACTGGCGTCACCTCCGTGGTGTCCGACGAGTCCAACATCGGCTTCATCCTGTCCAACCAGCGCACCAAGGACACCCGCTTCTATCTGGTGGCCGGCGCCAAGGAATATTCCGCCATGGACAGCGCTCAGGGTCAGGTCCAGCAGATGAAGTACACCGCTACGTTCCCGCTGCTGCTGAACATCTCCGACCAGCCCACGTACTTCATGGCCCTGAAGGACGCGGCCCAGCTGGTGAAGATGTACGCCATGGTCAACGTCAGTCAGTACCAGATCGTGGCCACCGGCGACACCGTGGCGGAGTGCGAGGCCAATTACCGCCGCATTCTGGCGGAGAAGGGCCTTGTCTCCGGCGACGATGCCCAGCTGCCCGTCACGGGGCAGGGCGAGATCACCGGCATCATCGAGGACATTCGCTCCGCCGTGGTGGACGGCAACACCCTGTATTACCTGCGCCTGAACACCGGCGACGCCTACTATGTCATCTCTGCCGCCGCGGCGCCGGAGACCGTCATCTACAACGTGGGCGACAGCGTCACCGTCCGCTACGCCGAGGGCGAGGGCGTCATCCTCACCGCCGACAGCGTCACCCGCACCGGCGCGGCCGCGCCGGCTGCGCCCGATGCCGCCCTGCCGCAGGCAGGGGAGGAGGACACCATGGAGCCTCAGGACCCCGCCGCCTGACAAGACAAAAAGCAGCAGCGTGACCGCCGGTCACGTTGCTGCTTATTTGTTGCCCTCACACCACCTGAAACAGGAAAAATTTCAGGTAGTTCGTCTCCTCCACGCCCCACAGGATGGGGTGGTCGGCGCACTGCTGCCGCGCCTCGATCTGCCGCAGCTGTACCCCTGCGTCCCGGGCGGCGCTGTGCAGCATCCTGACGAACAGCTCCTCCGTGGCGAAGTGGCTGCACGAGCAGGTGGCCAGATATCCGCCCCGGGGCAGCAGCTTCATGGCGCGGTAGTTGATCTCCTTATAGCCGGACATGGCGCTGTGTACTGTCTTGCGGCTCTTGGTGAAGGCCGGCGGGTCCAGAATGATGAAGTCGTATTTCCGCGGCTCCTTTTCCAGCTGGGGCAGCAGGTCAAACACATTGGCCGCCGCGCAGTCCATCACGCCGTCCAGCCCGTTGCGCCGCGCATTCTCCGCCGCACACTGCACCGCGAACTCCGACACGTCCACGGCGGTGACGTGGGCCGCCCCGCCCTTGGCGGCATTGAGGGCGAAGGAGCCGGTGTGGGTGAAGCAGTCCAGCACCGTCCGCCCCTTAGCCAGACGGGCCACTGCCAGCCGGTTGTACTTCTGGTCCAGAAAAAAGCCGGTTTTCTGCCCATTCTCAAAGTCCACGGTATACGTGATGCCGTTTTCCACGATGTCCACGTCGGTGCGCTCCGGCGGCGTCTCACCGGGCAGGGGATACCACCCCTTGTTCTGCTCCATGCCCTCCAGACCGCGGATGGCCACATCGTTGCGCTCGTAGATGCCGCGGATGTCCTGCCCGTCCTCCCGCAGCACCTTGACCAGCAGAGGGAACAGCCGGTCCTTGATGCGCTCCATGCCCAGACTCAGCGTCTGGGTCACCAGCACGCTCTCAAACCGGTCCACCGTCAGACCCGGGAACAGGTCGGCCTCGCCGAAGATCACGCGGCAGCACCGGCTGTCCGTCTCGCCCATCACCACCTTGCGGTAGTCCCAGGCGTAGCGGATGCGCCGCTCCCAGAAGGCATCGGAGAAGTCGTCGTTGGCATTGCGGCTCACCAGCCGCACCCGGATCTTGGAGCGGCTGTTGTAGAACCCGCAGCCCAGCCAGCTGCCGCGGCGGCTCACCACGTCCACCAGCGCGCCGTCCTCCGGCCCGCCGTCTGCGGCGGTGACCTCCCCCTCATAGACCCAGGGGTGCCCGCCGGTCAGCGCGGCCTCGCCCTTGGGCGTGATGGTGATCTTAGCGTAGGGACGTGGAGCTTTCATGGTACATACCGCCTTTCATTTCGTGCCCCCATGATAACACATCTCCGCCGTCATTTCCATATATTTATAGTGCAGCAAAAAGGAAAGGGGAATGACCATGCCCAGCATCTATCTCAGTAACACAGGCCGGTATGCCGCTTTCGCGGCAGGTTTCTACTGAAAATTACAAGATTCTTGTGATTTCGGATGCTCTACCACAAGGAACTTGATAGCCGCTCGTTCCTTTGGGTAGGGGAACCCACTACGAAAGGGGGTGTAGAGATGGAACGTTCGAACAGGCGTACCCCTCAGCAGCGATGGCAGCTGCGGAACCTGAAAACCGTTACAACAAAGCTACCGCGCCTTACGTACCAACGGTTTCGGGACGAGTGTATGCTTTGCGGCATGAGTCCGTACGCCGCTATGAAACTGCTCTGCGAGACTGCCACGACGGAACGGCTCATGATGCTCTGGACGCGCAACAGGTAATACGTCATGAACTTCATGATGCAGCATTACCGCCGCGGCCTTGGTGCTGCCGCCTTGCGTGATTGGCCATTGTATCACACGCCGCAAGCCCGACCGCCGGACGCGGTGCAATGGGGGCGGCTTTCGTCCGGCGGTCATGGGCTGCCGCCCATCAAGGGGCTTGCCCTCGTGTGCATCCGGACAGTGCCGCAAGACGGCGGAAAGGACGGTACACGACATGAAAAAGGCCAACACGATGAACGCCAACATCCCGAACCAGATGCGGAAAGAGGTATACCGGCGGGACGGTTTCCGCTGCGCCCTCTGTGATTCCACGGATGGTATCCAGATTCACCACGTCAAGCCACGTGGACGGGGCGGTGCAAACCATCCAATGAACCTGATTACCCTTTGCTGGCGGTGTCATGCCGCCGCACATGGTTCTATCCTGCTCCTGGACGAATACCCATCTCACGATGAATTCCCGAACATCGAACAGCAGGTACAAGCCATGATGGATGAACTCGAATTGGCGTGCGTGGAATATGTCTCGGACTACTACGCCGAACGTGGGGAGATTTGGTATCCGTGGGAAGGATGAAAGAGGGGGCTTCGGCCCCCTTTTTTGCTCGGCTATATGTGGTGGGTGTCATAGGGAGCGCATACAAGATGTTGCGCCGCAGGGGGGCTTGATGTTGTCGCAGTCAAAAAGAGGTGGCGCGGGCGGCTCCCCCCTGCGGTGCGCAGGTTGGCGCGGGTGCCTGCGCCCCTTGGCTTCGCGCCCCCCCGCCCGCGCTATTGGATTCTCCGGCGCCCCCGCCGCCAACGGCGGGGAGCGCCTGCGCGCCGCCCTTGCGGGGGCCGGGCGGCTTGCGTCTCGCGGCGGCGGCCTGATTTGGTGGGGGGGCGGTGCCGCCGCCGCTCGTCCGTTGTGGGGTGCCCCCCTGCGTCTTATGGGGGGCGTGGTGCCCTCTGCCGTCGGTGGGGGCGCGGCGCTGCCGTGGCCGCCGCCCGTGGCCGGGCCGTTCCGCTCCGCTGCACTTTAGGCTGGAGCGTGACCTGAATAAGGGTTTTGTCCCTTGTGCTGCATGAGAGTTTGTTT
>OGZK01000429.1_pt1 | contig 42407 bp, 33 predicted proteins | sample 1576791 | NCBI WGS metagenome assembly OGZK01 (sample SAMEA3541556, study PRJEB24748) | human gut metagenome | biome: human gut; feature: human-associated habitat; material: faeces | place: China | collected 2012
TTGATGGATGGATAGGCAGCGAAACGGCTTTGCGAGTATAAATATCGCAATAAACAGCTGTAGCGATATCGTGCACATATACTTAATTTTAAGCAGGGCGGGCTAACCCCTCAGTCTCGGCTTACGCCGAGCCAGCTTCCCTTACAGGGGCGCCTAAATAGATTCTGCGACAAGTCCCAATTCACGCAAAGTCTTTTCATCTTGAACGGAGGGCGTTTATTAAAGTTCCGTATATCGCTCTACGCGCATGCGCAGGGCGTATTTTTCGCGCAGTGCCGCTATCTCTTCCATCATCTCGGACTTGTGGTGGGCATCGAGCGCCTGCTGATCGCGCCATCTGTCTATCAAAAGCACGGTCTCCGGGTCGTCAAGCGGAAAGAAATATTCGTATCTCTCGTTCCCCTCTTCGGCTCTTATTTTATTCACAAGCCCGCTCTCCGTCATTTCGCGTGCAAACTCTTTTGCGCTGCCGTTTTTGCCGGTGTAGTAGATATTGACAGTGAAGCTCATTTCATTCTCCCCTATCAGTATTTTTCGACGCTCTCGACATCGAGCACAAACACAATAGCTCCGCCGACCGCGACCTCCGAGCCGAGATCGCCCTCGGCAAGTCCGCTGCCGAATGCGGCGGTAGAGGCGGCAGTGTGCATCCTGCGCTGCGAATACTCTTTGATTATCTCTTTTGCCTTCGCGACCTTGTCGTCGTCCGCGCCGATGAGGAAAGTCGTGTTGCCGACCATGAGGAATCCGCCCGTGGTCGAGAGTTTCGTCACCGTGTAGCCTTCCTTCGTCAGAGCCGAGGAAACAACCGCGCTGTCATCATTATTAACAATAGCTATCAAAAGTTTCATTATATTCATTCTCCTCATTAAATTTTCGGATCTATCATCTTGCGGCTCTTCTTGTCGAGCTTGCGGACGTCGGGTATCTCGTACCTGTTGTCGTTCGCGTCTTTTATTAATATGCGCCCGTCATAGAGCGGCTTTACCGCCGTGAGATGATTTCTTATCTCAAAGGTGCATATTCCCCTGTCCGTCTCGACCGTCCACATCCAGATAAGGAATTTTTCGCGCATCTTTATGAATCGCTTTATCCGCGGGATCATATAGTATTCGTCGAGGCACTGCTCGACAGCCTCTTTCGACTCCGGCAGAAGATTGTCGATGTTTCTTATCACCGCTATCTCCTCACCCTCGCTGTCGATCAGCGAAATGTATCTGCTGAGTCCGGTTATGGGGAACATTCTGTGCAGTTCGAGCCCCTTGAACTTCTCGCCTGAGTAAAACTCGGCATCGACGAAAATCCCGTCCCGGCGAGTGAATTTCACTTCCGGTCCGTCAATATATCTCGGCATTGTGCTCCCCCCTTATTCAAAATTCTCGGCGGCTTTTTTCTTCTGAAGCTGTTCGCCCATGGACTGAATCTCAATGAGCTTGTAGTACTTGCCCTTGAGCGCCATGAGTTCTTCGGGAGTGCCGCATTCGATTATCTCGCCGTGGTCGACGACAACTATCTTGTTCGCCTTGCGCAACGTTGAAAGGCGGTGGGCAATCATGAGCGTTGTGCGCCCGGATATCAGCCTCTCTATCGCGCTCTGGATAAGATTTTCGGTCTCGGAATCAACCGCCGCCGTCGCCTCGTCGAAGATGAGTATGCTCGGATTTTTGAGCACCGCGCGGGCTATAGATACTCGCTGCTTCTCGCCGCCGGAGAGTCCGACTCCGCGCTCGCCGAGCATGGTGTCGTATGCGTCGGGCATACGCCTGATGAAGCCGTCCGCGTTCGCGACCTCAGCCGCGTGGAGCACCTGCTCAACATGGACATCCGCGCTGCCATAGGCGATATTATTATATATCGTGTCTCTGAACATCAGCGGCTCCTGCTGGACGAAGCCGATCGAGTTTCTGTAATATCTCAGGTCGATGTCCCTGATGTTTATTCCGTCGACGAGTATCTCGCCGTCGTATTCGTCATAGTAACGCATCAGCAGGTTTATCAGCGTCGATTTGCCGGAGCCCGTTGTTCCGACTATGCCGACTATGTCGCCCGGCTCTATAGTCAGATTTATGTTTGAGAGGACTTTTTTCGAGCGGTCGAACGCGAAGTTGACATTCTTGAATTCAATCTTGCCCTCCATGCGCTTGAGCTCTTTTCCCTGACCGAAATCGTGCTCGGGCTCGGCATCGAGGATATCGAGTATCTTTTCGGCGGACGCTAATGTATTTTGATATGTGTCGCCGATATTCGCAAAGAAGTTGACCGGGTTATAGAACATGCTCGCATATGAGATGAACGACACAAGCAGACCGAGCGAAACCTCGCTGCTGCCGGAGATGACAAGATTGCCGCCCATGAACCATATGACGAGCGTTCCGCAGGTCACGAGGAATGTTATCACCGACGGGAACACCGCGGAGGGCACGGCGGCTTTTTTGTCCTCCTTGAACCACTCGTCGCAGTAGGCATTGAAGCGTTTGACCGTCTTTCGCTCATTCGTGAACGCTTTTATCACTCGCACACTCGGTATCGTGTCGGCGAGCATCGAAGAAATCGACGCGGAGCGCCGCCACATGCGCATATATTTGGGTCCGAGCACCTTGCCGAACCGCTTGCCGACAAACACGACTATCGGCACGGGAATGAGCGAGAAGAGCGCCAATCGCCAGCTCATCATGAACATTATGACTATCAGCCCCACGAGCGTAAACGCCTGAATGACCGCCTCCTGGGTTATCTTCATTATAAAATTCTGTATCACCGTCGCGTCGGAGTTGACGCGGTTTATGACGGAGCCTGTCGATATCCTGTCATAGAAGCTCATCGGCAGATACTGCGCCTTTTCATATATATCTTTCTTGAGATTCAAGACTATCCTGTCGCCGGATATTCTGAGCTTATACGCCCGAAAACCGTTTATCACATACTGAAGAACGTACACCCCAAGCAGAAGCAAAATGACCGCCATGAGCCGTTTTGACGATTTCTGCGGGATAACATCATCGACCATTATCTTTGTGATATACGGCGGGACGAGCGAGAACGCCGTTGTGAGCACGGAGAGAATCATACACACTATCAGCGGCTTTGTTTCGGGCTTGACATAGCCAGAAAATTTTGTGATAAGCTTGCGCTTGCCGGAGCAGTTGAGGCACTCGGCATCGGGCGAGGGCAATTTGCGTCCGCACTTCGGGCAGAAAGAGCGCTGCTTGAGATAGACGGATTTCACGACCTCCGCGTCTTCGTCGGAATAGCCGTGTTCTTTCAGCGAGTTCACGAACACCGCGCCTGCGTCCGCAACCTCGGCGGCGGCATAAGAGAAGCGCATGAGCGGCTTTCTCTTTCCGTTTGAAAATCTGACTCGAAACAGCGCGTTGCCGTAGAGCCGCTTGACATCCGCCGACTCCATTTCATTATAGGCGATGCTGCACACGCCGCCGTCAAAGCTTCTGTCAAAGGCAATAAGCCCGTTTTTTGTGAAAACGAGCATTGAATCCGCATATTTGCCTTTTAAATCAAGGTCACCCACGACGATAAATAAAACCTCTTCGCCGCTGGTAAATTCTTCAAACCGCTCCTCATATTGTCGCGGCACGGGTTTGTTGGTTATTTCTTTCATTGCTCCGCCCCCTTTTTCAAGGTCATTTTAGCAGAGCCGATGTCAAAAGTAAACACGGAATTTCAGCCTAACATGACAAAAAAATTTGTCGTTGTTTGTTGAAAATGACGAAAAATCCCCGTGATGTTATTTTTCATAACCACATTTTCAAGATAGCTGTTAAAATTCTTATATTCATTCTCGCTTATCGCCGTCGGGCAGGTCATGACAACGAGCCTGTGGCCCTTATATTCGCTGTGATACGGCGGGTGGATATGCTCGAACGGATTGGCTCTGTACCCGGCACGCTCATAAAAAGCCTTGCGGCGGACGGATACGTCGTCGTTCGGCGGGTCGATTTCGAGAATGACCGTCTTTTTGCGCTCGCCGAGAAGTGAGAGCGCCTGCGCACCGTAGCCGCGTCCGCGCATCTCGGGCAACCGCTGTTCATATATAGGAAAGCTCCATCGCTTTTTCATATATTTTATCTTCTGAATTTGTCAGTCTTTTAAAAATCATATTATCATCCTCCGCGCTTTCGGTTATTATACATTTTTGCACCCCTGCGGTCAAGAAATCTTCTGTTTAGAATTAAATTTTCATTGACTGGTTATTGTAAATATGGTACAGTATTATTTGACTGAAAACGGATTTTCAATATGAAATCCACAAAAAACGGAGGGGTTACAAAAAATGCCGAATCTTATCAAAAAAATCACATCCACCCCGAAGGGCTGGTCTACAAAACCGAAGGAGAGACTGAGCTACTATCTCTACTTCTGCGGACAGAACGCGATATATAACCTTGTCGCCTCTTTCCTGACGACCTACCTCATGCTCTCTATCGGCGGACTTGTCAAAACCGCGGGAATCATGCTCGCGGTCAAGGTATGGGACGCGGTCAACGACGCTATTTTCGGCGTGCTGTTCGACAAAGTAAAATTCAAGAGCGGCAAGAAGTTCATTCCGTGGCTCAGGATATCGCTCGTCTTTATCCCGCTGACTACGGTCATGCTCTTCGCCATACCCAATAACTTCAGCGAAAACGCGAAGCTCATCTGGCTCGCTGTTTCATATATACTCTGGGATACCGCTTACACCCTCTGCGACGTGCCGATATTCGGTATCATCACCTCGATGAGCGAAAACATTGACGAAAGAAACAGCATTATATCCTATAAGCAGATTTGGGCGGGCGTGGGCTCGGGCGTTGCGCTCATTCTCGGCACCGTCCTCGTCGGCGAGCAGGTCAAGCTCAACTACACGGTAGTCGCAATAATCTGCGCCGTGTTCGCAATTATCACGATGATCCCCGCCTGCTTCAAGCTTGAGGAGCGCTTCGGCGGAGACAGGGATGAGGATTTTACGCTCAAAAAGATGTTCAGCTATCTCGTTCAGAACAAGTATCTGCTCATCTATTACATAGGCTATTTCTTCTATTCGAGCGCCAACGTCTCCGGCTCGCTCAACCTTTTTGTCTCGTTCTATCTCTTTAATAACTCGCAGTTCTCACTCGTCGTTCAGGCTCTGAGCCTTGTTCCCGCGGCGATATTCTCGTTCCTCGTGCCCCACATGGTCAGAAAATTTGACAAGATGAAGCTGTTCAGAATCTGCACCTTGGCTACCGTTATTTTAAGCGTTGTCATGTGGCTCATCGGCTACAACTCGATGAAAGGCTTCATCATCATCTCGATACTGCGCGCGGTACCCATGGCTATTCTCGGCGTCATGCTCTTCATGTTCACGCCCGACTGCGCGGAGTTTGGCAAATTCACCTCCGGCATCGAGGCAAAGGGAATCACCTTCGCAATCCAGACCTTCATGTGCAAGCTCACCGCAGCCGTCTCCGGTGCGCTCGGTATGTTTATACTCGGTCTCAAGTCCACCGGCTGGGTCTCTGTTGAGGGAGCGCAGAACTTCGCAGACCTCCAGGGTGTCACTCAGACAGACCACGCGAAGGCCGTTCTGTGGTTCATCTATGTTATGTTCACGGCGATAGGCTACGCCATAGCCTATGTCATCTGGACCCGCTACAAGCTCACCGACAAGGACGTTCAGACCATGGCGGACTGCAACAGCGGCAAAATAACCCGCGCCGAAGCCGAAGAAAGACTCGGCGGAAGATACGACAAGAAGTCGAAGAAAGCGAAGAAATAACAAACGAAAAGAGCGGAGGGGCGTGTGCCTCTCCGCTTTAAATTACAGCACCCTGTGCGCTGAGCCGCAGGGTGCTTTTTCGTTAAGTTTATTTATCAGAGCACTACTTCTCTGCCCGTCCTTGCGGACTCGTAAACTGCGCAGAGAATCTTTATCATATCAATTCCCTGCTGCGGCTTGAAGCACGGCTCGGCGCCCTCAATGACCACATCGTAGAAGTGCCTGAGGTTTCTCGCGTGCTCTCTGTCGGTAGCGTAGTTAGTCGGGATAACATCGAGGCACTTGCCGTATTCCTCGGTGTAGAATTCGACCTCGCCGTCCTGCCAATTGAGTCCCGCCTTCGTGCCGCGAAGCTCGACAAAGCGTGTCTCTTTCTTGACGTTCGACGCCCAGCTGAACTCTATCTGGAGCTGCGCCCCGTTATCGAAGCGGATAGTGCCCATCGCAAGATCCTCAACGTCAAACGTACCGTCCTCGACCTTGTCGCCGAAGTCGGAGTTCACGGAGTCGCTGACGTCGTTGTCGGCAAACTTGCAGTATGTGCTGCCGGTCACGGCGACGGGAATCGGGCTGCCCATGAGCCATATCGCAAGGTCTATCATGTGAACGCCGAGGTCAATGAGCGGGCCGCCGCCGGACTGCGCCTTGGTGGTGAACCAGCCGCCCTTTCCGGGGATTCCGCGTCTCCTCTGCCAGCCGCAGCGTCCGCAGTATATCTCGCCCATTTTGCCGTCGTCAATGAACTTCTTCGCAAGCTTAGACGCGTCGGTGAAACGGTTGTTTCTCATGACCATGAGCGTCTTGCCCGTAGCCTTAGCGGCGTCATTCATCTTCATGACCTCTTCGACATTGACGGCGTCCGGCTTCTCGCAGAAAACGTGCTTGCCCGCCTTGAAAGCGGCAACCGCGATTATCGAGTGGAGATAGTTCGGGGTGCAGATATCGACAGAGTCTATCGTCTCGTCCTTGAGCAGCTCGTTGAAATCGGTATATACCTTCGCGTCGGGGAAAAACCCGTCGCGGCACTCGACCGCCCTCTCCTCGATTATGTCGCAGAGCGCAACAACCTCAAGGCGATCGTCTTTAAGATAGTGCTCGCGGTGAGCGCCGTTGAATATTCCGCCGACACCGATAATACCTACTCGCCATTTTTTCATAGAAAGACCTCCAAAAATGTATTTCATACGAATTGATTTTAACATAACAAGAAATAAAAAACAAGAGCGGCGGCCTGTACGAAATGCCGAAAAAACAGCTTTATTTTTAGTTGATTTAACAATTTGATTTGTGATTGACAACGGAACGGCGGAACGCCTTATGACGCTCCGCCGCTCCTTGCTTTTATGAAATTGTGTTTTGCAAATTAAAGCTTATTTATCAAACGCGCCAAAGCGGGCTGCTATCTTCACGCCGGTCTTTGCAAGCGGAAGAAGAGCAACTATGGTTCTGAGCGCTCCGTCAGCAGAGGACGAGAGCACGGAGGAAACGAGAAAATTGACAACAATTTTCTGCGAGGCGTTCATGTCGAGAGCTGCAACAGCGGTCTTTATCGCCACAGCGTTGTTCTCCTCGGTAAGCTCGGAATGGAGATATCTGAACATAACGACAAACGCATCCGCCGAGTCGCCTTCTATGCCGACAAACCAGTTTCTGGTCTTGGCTGCGCTCTCTTTTGCGGTGAAGACTCCGCAGGCGGCGATATCCTTTATTGCAGCCGCAAATTTCTCCTTGTCAAGGTTTATTGTAAGCGTGACCGCGGGGGCGGTAACTTCGCCGTTCTCGTCAGTCTTGGCAGCCTGAAGCTCGATGTCCTTGAGCTTGGGAGCGATCATATCGTATATGCCGCCGGTGGTGAGGTCAACCTTAACGTTGTTGCCGATACCCAAGCTGATTTTGCCCAGCATACTGTGTATCTGAGTGTCGATAAGTCCCGTGTCAATAGCGGAGGCAAGATTCGGGAGAAGCTTCAGAACTTCGTCGACCGGGGATTCCGCAGAGGCAACTGCGTCAACAAGAGTGAATATGGGAGTGATGATGCCACGGATACGGCGATCCATCTTCTCGTTTGTGTTGGCGCCCTTCTTAACATATGCGGTGTACTCATCGGAGGTCATAAAGTCCTTTATGCCGAGAGCCTCAAATATGGGGATGAGATCCTCGTATATGCCCAGCTGCGGACCGTAAAATAAGCTGGTTGTGTTCTCAAAGGAAACAACGGTAGTGAGCAGCGAAAGGGGTCTGAACAGCGACGCAACAGCGTCGAGGAAGCCCTCCTTGTCGCCGTTAGCGAAACCGAAGTCGCCGTCAACAACAGTGAGATACTGCCATGCGTCAAGCTTGCCGACGGGCTTGCCGTCCGCGCCGAGCGTAGCTGCTGCGGCGTTAAGAGCCGCGATAGCACCCGCGCAGGTCTCCTTGTCAAGCTTTGCGGCAAGGTCCTTGGGTCCCTTTGCAACAAGGCTGCTGAGTCCGCCGACAAGCGGGAACAGCTTCTTTGCAACAAGAGCTACGGTTTCATTGGTATATACCTTCTCGTTGAGTACCTGGGGAACTCCGCCCTCGGGAACCTTCAAAACGGTGAAAAGAATATCTTCAACTCTGCCGATAGACCTGTTGACAGCCTTCTTGGAAGCGCCGATGGGATACTTAACCTTGGTGCGCTCCATAGCGTCAACGTCGGGTTTTTCGTCCGTAGGATCGGATACGGCAAGAGCAGCCGCTTCGCTGACAGCGCCGTCAAGCGCTGCGGTCGCTTCCTCCTGCGCAAAGGCATTGAGCCCTGCCGCCATAACGGACATTATCATGCACAGGCAAAGTATAACGCTCAGCGCTTTTTTAAATGTTTTCATTTACTCTGTTCTCCTTTCGTTTTGTAAAAACATTATAGACATTGTTATTCTTTGCTTCTTTTTTCTCCTCCTTTGCAGCAATTTATATTATAACGTTAAGTTATAAATTCAGCTTTTAATATGCAGAGCCGACAAAGTACCGCACTATTCATAAAATAATTCAGAACCCTCGCGGATATTATACACTATATCTATAAATAAGTAAAGTTATATCTTAAAGAAGTGTTGTTAATTATTTGAGATATAAGGGGAATTGTTGAAATTCCCCTCGTTGTTTAAAAATCAAGTCTCTCCCGTAGGCTCTGTTTTATCCCAACCTCACACACGATGCTAAGCCCGAGGAAGCAGTCCTCAAAGAAATCGCGACCGAGCTTGAACTCCGGCAGAAGATAAGGCTTCATTTTGCTCTTTATCAAACCTATGAGCTTGTCCGTATCCATGCCCTCATCGAGCTCATATATAACCACTCTGCCCGGATTCATCAGCGCGATTATCGTCTGGAGGCGTTCGCTGCAAAAAGCTATGCGCTCAGATTCAATGTCCGGAGTGTGCAGCGGGATGTTTTCGACCTCGCCGGCAGCGCCCGGCGCGCCGCAGAGCACCTCGCCGTTTGCGATTATTCCCGAGCCGCTCTTGTGCTTGCCGTAGGCATAGAGGACGGTTATGCCCTCCTTATAATTTGAATATTTTCTTGCCACATTCGTTGCGACATGCAGGTCGTTGTCAATAAGAACCGTCAGTCCGAATTTTTCATTCAGCCTCTTTGCAACATCGATATGGTTGAGCGACGGGAATGCCGCCGAGTCCATAACAACACCCTTGCAGACAACGCCCGAAACGGCTATCGCCGTCATGGCTATGAGCGGATCGGCCGCAACGCTTGTCATAACAAGATTCTCAAGCGTCGAAAGTACTTTTTCGTCACAAATCGGTATATTGCCGCTGCCGATAGTACGGCTTCTGAAATCATGGATTCTGTATGAAAGAACATCGGAGTCAAGATAAATCAGCAGAAAATGCATATAGTCCGCGTTAAGCTTATATACCTGCGCCTTACGCCCGCGTTCCGCACCTATAACTCCGTCCGGATTAATAATTCCCTCCGCAACGCCGTAATCAATAGCTCGCGTCACGGTCGGCAGGCTCAGCCCGATGCTTTTGGCTATCTGCGGAATTGTCGCCTGCTTGTTTTTGTGTATGTATTCCCCCACAGAGCGGTAATTCGTCAGCTTGACTATGGATGAATCAAGTGTATTTTTCAAAAAGCGCGCCCCTCATCTGCAAATTAGAAAACCGTGTTATTAAATCAATTATATCACCGCGTTCTGCTTTTCGCAATATGCACTTTTGCCAAAAACGGACTTTTTAAATTATGCACAGTAAACAACGCAGAATCGCGAATGCAACACAATTATTGACACAGTGTCGAAGCAAGTATATAATTTCAGTATCAAATATCGGAGGGAACAGCATGGCAAAAGGGCTGCCGGATTCAAAGAAATATATAAAAGAAAAGCAGGCTCCCCTGCGCTTCGGCGCGGACGGAAAATTCCGCATTCTGCATCTGACTGATATCCACGAGGTCGACCCGGAGATGGACGATGAGGAGGACAGGCAGATACCGATAAACAAGAGCAAAGAGACGATAAATGTCATTCGCCGATGCATCGAAATTGCAAATCCCGATCTTATCGTTTTCGGCGGCGACAACATCAGCGGCTACTGGCAGGAGTTCACATATGAATATATGTATAATACTATCAAAAAGATAGTCGCGCCGATTGCGGAGAAAAATATCCCGCTCGCCATAGTTTTCGGCAATCACGATGCCGAGGCTCAGCCCAAATTGCCGTTTCTCGCGAAAGAGAATCAGATCTGTATATACGCCGAATACGAGAATTTCAGGAGCACGATGAACGACGAGGATGTCTCCGGCTGCGCGAATTGCAGTTTGCCTATTTTGTCTTCCGACGGCAAGCATATCGCCTGGAACATCTGGTGCATCGACTCGGGCGACTATGTCAGGGACGATGAGTTCAATGTTATAGACGACGCCGGATACGGCTTTGTAAAAAAAGATCAGATAGCATGGTATGAAAGACGCGCCGCCGAACTCAAGGCGCAGAACGGCGGAAAAGCCGTGCCCTCTCTGCTGTTTCAGCATATCCCCGTCATTCAGGAATACAAAAAACTCAAAAAAGACCCGGATGGCGAATACAGCCTCGGCGCGCAGCACTACTCCGTCCCGGACGGCGCACTGCTCGAGGGCGAGATTCACGAATCCCCATGCCCGCCGCTCGAAAACGGCGACGAATTCAAGAGCTGGAAGAGAACGGGCGATATAGTCGCCGCATTCTTCGGCCACGACCATGTGAACACATTCACAATGGAAGTCGACGGCATAAAGCTCGTTCAGAGCCCAGGCGCGGGCTACCACACCTACGGCGACAAACGCGGCGGCAGACTGATTATAATAGACGAAAACAAGCCGGATTCGTATGAGTCGGAATGCATTTTCATCGACAGAATAACACAAGGTGAGCTTAAATAAATTCAAATAAAGGACGGAGAACAGCTATGGACAAATACGCAAGATTCAGATATCAGCCTTGCATCCCGCTCGGCGCGGACGGCAGAAAGGTCACAGGTTCGCCCGAGCACGCCGCGCTCTCGAGAAAGGCCGCCGGCGAGGGTATGGTTCTGCTCAAAAACAGGCTTCACACTCTGCCGCTCACGCGCGGAACAAGAGTCGCACTCTTCGGCAAGGCGACTATCGAATACATAAAGGGCGGCGGCGGAAGCGGCGATGTTTTCTGCGCCTACATCCGCAATGTCTATGACGGATTCAGTCAGAAGGAAGCCGAGGGCAAGGTCAGCGTGTTCAAGCCGACCGTCGAGTTCTACAAAGAATACGTCAAGGAGGCGAGCAAGCGCATCCCGACCCGCGCCCAGATCGAAAAGATATGGGACAAGGTCAACGCCATGTCCTTCTGCAAAGAGAAAGATGATATAATCTACGACACCTTCGCGAGCATGCATGTTGCCGAGGCGCATATGCCCGACGAGCTCATAGCGGAGGCAGCCGCGAACGCGGATATCGCGATAATAACCCTCAGCCGCTTCTCCGCAGAGGGCGTTGACAGAAAGGCTATCCCCGGCGACTACTACCTTTCGGACACGGAGAAGAGCCTCATCGACCGCGTCACTGCGGCGTTCCCGAACACAGTTATAGTCCTCAACTCCGGCGCAGTCGTTGACTGTGAGTATTTCGCGGACAATGAAAAAGTCGGCGCGATAATCTCCGGCTGGCAGGGCGGACTCGAGGGCGGCATGGCGATTGCAGACATTATCTGCGGCGATGTCAACCCCTCCGGCAAATTGGCGGACACTATCCCCGACTCCTACGACTCATATCAGAACGCGCAGGAGTTTCTGACAGGCTTCGAGCATCTCGATTATTTTGATGACATATATGTCGGCTACCGCTATTTCGAGACGATTCCCGGCGCCGCCGAAAAAGTTCGCTATCCGTTCGGCTTCGGTCTCTCTTATACCGATTTCGAGTTCAGCGGCGCATTCTGCGGCGAGAGCGACGGAAAGATAGTCGCCGCGGTGACGGTCAAAAATATCGGCAAAGTGCCCGGCAAAGAGGTCGTTCAGCTCTATTACAGCGCGCCGCAGGGCAAGCTCGGCAAGCCCGCAAGAGAGCTCGCCGCGTTCAAAAAGACGAAGCTTCTCTCCCCCGGCGAATCCGAGGCAATCGCGATGAGCTTTGATATCGGCGACATGGCGAGCTTCGACGATCTCGGCAAGATAAAGAAATCGGCATTCGTGCTCGAAAAAGGCACATACTCGTTCTACCTCGGAAATTCCGTCAGAGCGACAGAAAAGCTCCGCTATGACTTCGTGCTGAGCGAGGATATAATCACAAAAGAATCAAAGCCGCTTTGCAGACCGTTCAAGCTCGAAAAGCGTCTGCTCGCGGACGGCAGCTTTGAAAATCTCCCGACGGGCGAACCCGTTTACACCCGCGGCACGCACACTTCTATCGAAGCAACCGCACCCAAAGATACAATCATGTTCGACGAAGTCGGCGAAAATATAACGCTCGACGAATTTATAAAGCAATTCACCGTCGACGAGCTTATCGACTTTGTCGGCGGGCATCAGAATCAGCCCGGAGTCTGCAACACAGGCGCGTTCGGCGGCATGAAACGCCTTGATGTGCCGCCCGTCCCGACTGCTGACGGGCCTGCGGGTCTGCGCCTCAACGCTTCAACGGGCGTGCCCACAACGGCATGGCCCTGCGCAACGCTTCTCGCGTGCACATGGAACACGGAACTCATTGAAGAAGTCGGCGCAGCAGGCGGCGCGGAGCTGCGAGAAAACAATCTCGGCGTGTGGCTCGCGCCCGCGATGAACATCCACCGCAATCCCCTGTGCGGACGCAACTTCGAGTATTTCTCCGAGGATCCCCTCCTCGCCGGAAAGTGCTGCGCCGCCGACGTGCGCGGCATCCAGTCGCAGAAAATCGCCGCATCGGTAAAGCACTTTGCCTGCAACAACAGGGAGTCGAACCGCTTTGAATGCGATTCCAGAGTCTCCGAACGCGCGCTCAGGGAGATATATCTGCGCGGCTTCGAGATATGCGTCAAAGATGCCGACCCGTGGACAATTATGTCCTCGTACAATCTCATCAACGGCTGCCACACTTCGGTGAGCTACGAATTGCTCACCGAGATGCTCCGCAACGAGTGGGGCTTCAAGGGCATGGTCACAACAGACTGGGGCGTCCACAGCAGCCACTCCGACGAGGTTCTCGCCGGCAACGATGTCAAGATGGGCGACGGCGAGCCCGAGGAGCTGAAAGCCGCATTTGAAAGTGGCAAGATAACCCGCGCCGACCTCGAGACGAGCGTCAGACGCATACTCGAACTGACGATGAAGGTCGCGGAATAAATCAGATATAAAGCAAAGCAGTCGCCCGCGCGGCTGCTTTTGCATGTTCGGGCTATATTACGCCCGTTTTGTCTGCGGCTTCTTGGCAAAAATCGACATTGCAAAATATATTTTTCAATGATATACTTTTATTAACGCAGCGTTATTAATCGTTGATGGGGACCGCCATAAGCCTGTCCGCAAAAGCCGGGGATGCCTTTTTTTCCACCTTTTGTGCATCGTCTTTCCCCTGCGGTCGGATTATCTCCGTTTTGTGCACCCGCAGGCGTCATTTTGCAGGCAGAGCGGCGGATAAATAACGGAAAGAATTCCGTCTTTTGGTTATTTGATTGATAACGCTGCGTTATAAATATTTCAGGCGGTCGGCGATTTTTCGCCCGCCGTTATTTTTATTTTCTTGATGTTTTTCGCGCCGCAGAGTATAATTAATTTTATAAATATTTCTGTTGAGGTGCAAACGGTGAGGGACAAGCTCAGCGTATTAAAAGAATATTTCGGCCACGATTCTTTCCGCGAGGGGCAGGACAGAATAACGGACAGCCTGCTCGGCGGGCGCGATGTTCTCGGCATCATGCCCACGGGCGCCGGGAAGTCGATATGCTATCAGGTGCCCGCACTCATGTTTGACGGCATCACTATTGTCGTCTCCCCGCTCATCTCTCTGATGAAAGATCAAGTCAGCGCGCTCGTCCAGTCGGGCGTCGTCGCCGCATACATAAACAGCTCATTGACCCACGCGCAGTATCTGAAAGTGCTGCAAAACACGGAGAGCGGCAAATATAAAATAATTTATGTCGCACCGGAGCGGCTCTGCGCGCCCGCTTTTCTCGGAATATGCCGCAATCTCAATATATCCATGGTCGCGGTCGACGAGGCGCACTGCGTCTCGCAATGGGGTCAGGATTTTCGCCCGAGCTATCTGAAAATACCCGATTTTATCGACGCTCTTAACTCTCGTCCCGTTGTCGGCGCGTTTACCGCTACCGCCACGGGAGCCGTCAGAGATGATATAAAAACGCTGCTCAGGCTCGTCTCCCCGCTCGTTGTCACAACTGGCTTCGACAGGCCGAACCTGTTCTTTTCCGTCATGCAGCCGAAGAACAAATCGATCGAGCTGATGAAGCTGATAAAAGAGCGCAAGAATGAATCCGGCATAGTTTATTGCTCGACGCGCAAGGCGGTCGAGGAAGTGTGCGAACTGCTTCAAAAAAACGGATTCGCCGCTACCCGCTACCACGCGGGGCTGGATGAAAATGAGCGCAGGCGCAATCAGGACGATTTTGTCTATGACCGCGCGGCGATAATGGTCGCCACAAACGCATTCGGCATGGGAATCGACAAATCTAATGTCTCGTTCGTCATCCACTACAACATGCCGAAGAATATGGAGAGCTACTATCAGGAGGCGGGACGCGCCGGGCGCGACGGCAGGGGTGCGGACTGTATTCTGCTCTACAGCGCAAAGGATGTGCGGACGAATCAGTTCTTAATAAACAACTCCGAGCCGAACCCCGACCTCACCGAGGACGAGCAGGAAGAGGTCAGACGGCGCGACAGAGAGCGGCTCAAGCAGATGACTTTTTACTGCACGACGCACAAGTGCCTGCGTAAATTCATACTCGAATATTTCGGCGACAAGGGCCCCGAGCGGTGCGAAAAGTGCTCCAACTGCCTCTCGAATCACGAGAACACGGATATCACGGTTGACGCGCAGAAGATAATGTCATGCGTCGCACGGACGGGTCAACGATACGGCAAAAAAGTAATTTGCGATGTCCTGCGCGGGAGCAAAAACGAGCGGCTGATATCCGCCGGGCTGAGCAGACAATCTACCTACGGCATAATGGCGGACTGCCCCGAAAAGCGGCTGCGCGACATCATCGACCATCTCTGCGAAAACGGATACATGACCGCACAGGGCGACGAATACCCGATACTCAAACTCGCGCCGAAGAGCCGCAGAGTTCTGACGGGTCAGGAGACGCTGCGCATGATGCTCGAGATACCGCAGAAAAAGAAAGCTGCCGCCGCAAAAGACGCTCCGCTCCCGCCGTCGGGCGAAAAGCTCCTCGCCGCGCTCAAGGATCTGCGAAAAAGTCTCGCCATGCGCCAGAGCATACCGGCTTATGTCGTTTTCACCGACGCGACGCTCATCGATATGTGCCGCCTCAAGCCGAAAACGCAGGAGGAATTTATGGAGGTCTCCGGAGTCGGTCAGGCAAAATCACAGCGCTACGGAGAAGTTTTCCTCGCAGTCATTGCAGAATTTTCGGAATAAATTTAAAAAGCAGGTCACCGGATATCCGATGACCTGCTCTGTTTTTTATGCCGTTCTGCGCTTGTTATATACGAACATTCCCACTCCCGCGCCGCAGATGAGGACATAGCCTATGACGCTCAGGACATCCGGCACATCGCCGAAGACGAAAAATCCGAGCGCCGCGGCGAAGAGCACCTGCGTGTAGTCATAGACCGAAATCTCCTTCGCCGGCGCGCAGATATACGCCCGAGTTATTCCTATCTGACCGACGCAGGCGAAAGTCCCCGCGAGGACGAGATAAATGAGCTGCATAGCGCTCATATGCTTGTACCCCGCTATCATAAACGGCAGGCACAGCGCGCACGAAAACGCGGAGAACCAGAAGATTATCCGCTTGCTGTCCTCTTTTCTTGAGCCGAGGCGGCGCACGAAAGTATAGGCTATTCCCGCACCCGCTCCGCCGAGAAGCCCCGCAACGGCCGCGAGCACTTCGGGATTGTCAAACCCCGGCTTTATGATGCACATGCTGCCCGCGAACGCAACGCACACGCCCGCTATCTGAACTATGCTCGGGCGCTCTTTGAGCAGAATTACAGAGAATATTATCGCAAAAAACGGCGAGAGTTTGTTGAGCATATTCGCGTCCGACAGGTTGAGTTTACCTATCGCGTAGAAGTTGCACAGCATGCCGAGAGTGCCGAAAAAGCAGCGCCCGAAAAGATCGGGGATATTCTTTTTCGCGGGCACGAATCCTGTTTTGTCGCGCAGCATCATGATAAAAATAAAAATCAGCGCGATAAAATTCCTGAAAAACGCCTTCTGAAACGAGGGCAGGTCTCCCGCGAGCTTGATAAACATCGACATCAGCGAAAAGCCGAACGCCGCCAAAATTATATAGAAAACACCTTTTGTTTTTGAGCTGAGTTTTGTCATAGGCTTCCGCCTTTTTGCTTGATAGCGCGATGCGCTCCGAATATTATTATACCACCGATGTCAAAATATAAAAAATCCGGAACACCTAAGCATTCCGGACAGATTATCAAAGCTTCACAGCAGGCTCTCGCCGCGCTCTTCGAGAAATTTCTTTACTTCGTCGAGCGTCGGTATCGACGCGGATGCGCCCGGGCGTGAGACTGCGACAGCCGAAGCCGCCGAGGCAATTTTCAGCGCGTAGGCAGGATTTGTCAACGCCGCGCTTTTCGGAGACTGTTCCCCTGCACATTTTTATCTCGTCGAGCTCGCTCGGCTCGTCAAATTCATAGTCCTTTTTGAGCGGAGTGCGGGACACTATATCAAACATGACACCCGCTATGCGCCATTTATATTCGCCACCCGGAAGATGCGAAACAGCCTTGAAAAGCTCCTCGTATTCACCGATATCTATGCCCTCTTCGCGAGACTGCCTGAACTCAACCATCAGCTCCTCGGAATACAGCTCCCACGGATGGAGCGACGGATAGTCGGGTCAGACGCCCGCCCTGCGTTTTTCGTCGCGGACGCGCTCGGTGCAGCCGGTCAGCAATTCATCGAGCGAAACATTGAGTGTCTGCGAGAGTATTATCAGATTGTCCACCGACGGCTTCGCGTGGTCGCTCTCCCACCTCTGCACCTACTGGCTCGAAACGGAGCACTTCTGCGCGACATCGTCGCGGGTCAGCCCCGCCTTCTTTCTGAAATCATATATGCGGTTTCCGAGTGTCATTCGATCAACTTCTGTTTTTTCTTGATTATATCAAATCGCGCCAACTTCTTCAATCTACCGCAGGTTGTTTTTTGCGCACCCGGGGGTTGTATATAAAAATACTATCAGGGCTTAATAGCCCTGATAGTAATAGTAAGTAGTTGTTGTATTCGGATCCGGAGCCGCGACTAAAGTCGTTGATACGCTTGTGGAGCCGCCGTAGATATCCGTCGCGAAGACATAAAGCGTATATTGATAACCGGGAAGAACTTTAAAATAATATTCTCCCTGATCAAGATCAAAGGTATTTCCGTTTAAATAACTGTCATCAAAAGAAAAATACAAATCTATATCCTGGATGATACCATTCACATTCTGAGGACCGCTCAGCTGCACCGAAACCCAATCGAGGTCATAATTTGATTGAACCGTTCCGCTCAAGTAGAAATACATCGTATTATTATAATAGCTATAGTCATACCAGTAAGCATCATATATATCTATCGTCGAATCCGCATACGAAACGGACACTACGCACGAATCGGAATATGTCCTGCCGTTATAGGTTATACTGGCGGTTATCGTAACACTTCCGTAGCCGTTACCGGTAATATCGCACATCGTGCCGGAACCAGACACCGAAGCCACTTTATTCGCCGAGCTTGCCCATGTAACATAACAGTTCTCGGGACTGACCGAAGCACGCACAGTCCAGCTTTTTCCTACATCAAGTGTAATTTCACTGTAGTTGAGCTGAACAGACGGCTCTTCGATATAAATCGAATAACTTGTCGATTTCATTGTCCCCTTGCCGTCCGTATATTTCAGCGTTACGGTTTTATATCCCGGGGTATACATATCCGGGTGCGACACATCGACACTGTTGGTGACATACTGACAGCCGCCATCCGAATACTTTGCAACGACCTGCATGCCCGCAGTTGACAGCTGATCTCCGCAGTAGTAGAAAAGCTTGTCCGCGTTCTGGGTTATATATATGAGCTCAAGAGTGCCGTTTCCGGTATATATGTAATCCTGACTGATATCCGGCGCGGGCTGAGTCGTGTTCATCGAATCAAGCGATGCTTCAACGGCAAGCATCTCCGTGCTGTCATCTGTATTCTCAACGCTTTCGGATGTCTGCGCCGTCGGCTTGTGTGTGCGGCGCAAGCCCTTGCTGTTTTTCTTCATGACAAAAAACACCGAGGTAAAGCAAACAGCAACAACGAGCACTATCGCCGTAACATAAATTATTATACTTTTCTTTTGCATCTTCTTCCTCCGCTACCGTCAAATCAAAATATTCATTGACCAATCCACATATAATAAAGAACAAAAATCAGCCTGCATATCAACGGCGATATCAGTACAGTAATCAGCGCTGCCACAGTCAGCAGTTTAATTCTCCTATATGATCCAACCATGTTTATCGTTATCGCGTGCCGTCCGCCGCATCTCGGACACAGGCAGACCAGATAGTCGCCAAACAGACTGATCTTCGAGGTAAAGAAATGCTTTCCGCAGTATTCGCAGGTCATGAAGATCAAAAAGTTCAAAATATATTCTCTGGGATAAAAGAACTTTCTGCTTTCTTTGTTTGCATTCAAATTTCTTTCGAGAGTTCCCATGTCTATCTTATCTGTTCTTTTAGAACTCATATCAGCATCTCCCTTTTTCCTCTATATCTCGTATCAGCTGCTCTCTCTCTGCGGCGGTTGCCGTAACTCTGCTTATACAATTGGGGGCATTGCGCCTCATAAACGAATACATTATCTCGTTCATCATGCCGTCACCCTCATTTGAATAGTCAATATCAAATTCGCGCACAAACTTGTCCAAATCTTCGACAAATTCATCAAAGGTCCTGTTATTCTTCTTGTACTCTGCCACAAGCTCTCTTACAGCGTTCTGTGAGTATTTCGGGGATGGAATATTGACGCTTATCCGCACCTGCCTGCCCGTCATATCAAACACAATACTATTGTTTTTGGATATCTTGTCCATAAAATTCGATCTATCTTCGCCGGTCACACATATACATGTTGCCACGGTATATTTTATGGGCGGAATCTGCTTCATAACCTCAATATACGACCCGAGAGACAAAAGTCCCGCGCCACAGCTGTAAATTCTGCGGCGCACAGCATCAACCGCCGACGGACAGCCCGCCAAACAGTAAAAATGCGTTCTATCCGAGAGCAGAGCCAACAGAAAAGCCTCTTTAAAAGTCGAATCAAAATCCTCGTTATATATCTTTCGATCTACTTCATCTAAAATGTATTCCGCCAGATCAGACTTGTTCTTTTGCGACTGTGCCTTGGCAGTCGCCACCTTGCACTCAACAAAAAATCTTGTATCGCGTTGCGGATATGCTTCGAGCAGAACGATATCATCCCCCACTCTGAAAAGCGATTTGCAGGTGATGTCTTTGGATATATATTTCTCATCAGACGCATATTCCTTTGTCAAATTTTTAATATACGACTCAGCGCGTTCCTTATTCCCTTTGACAAATATCTGATTGAGTTTCTCATACGAGTCATACCCCGCACTGCTGTGAGAGAGCGTAATAGATTTCACCGTAGACATTGTTAATTCCTCACTGTTTCTTTTTCTCCTGCTTCACCGGGAACGCCCCCATTTTTGCCAAAAGCCATAGGAACGGAGTGTCGGCGCCGCTGCTATTAAACCTATACTTCCCGCCATATATCTCTGTAATTAACTTAGTTGCAAAGACGGGACAATCTTCGCCGAACACATCTATTATTTTTCTCATGTATGCGCTCAGTTCCTTCTGAAGAGGAGTCTGTGTCCCACCATTACCAAGCATTGCTTCTTTAATCCTGTAGGAATATGCTTCTATTTCATCGAAATCAATTGCATCTTCTATTGTCGGCGGTTGCCATTCCTCACCGCCAAACAGATTGAAGTCGTCTTCAACTTTATCGATTTTATTAAAAACGATGGCCGTCTTCAAACTTTCCTTTCTGTTTTTCAGGATTTTGCTTTCGTAGAGCGCCTCTAAAATATTGATAACAGTGACGGTTTCTTCCGACTCACTCCCATTGTGTATCGCTTCCGCTCGTTCAATCTTTTCGGCAGAATTAACAATAAAAATTATGCCATCCGCATATGTAAGATAATCCTGCAATTGCCTATTTATTTTTTCGCTTTTGGCATAATACTCTCCAGGAACATCAAAGAAAACAACATCGGTCTCTGTTCTGGGATCGGGCTTTTGAGAACCGCTGTAGTCCAGTCGATAGAAAAACGGCCCATTAATATCTTTCGTCGAAACGCGGGCTTTATCGGAGGCTTCGCGGTATTTTTCCGTAATGCCCTCAAGCGATTTGCTGGCTTTCGCGCTCATCGTCATCCATGTAAATTTACTATTTTCTCTCAACTGATTGTTAACCGCAGATAAGAATGTTGTTTTTCCGCTCGCCGAAACGCCAATAACGGCAATATACTTTGTTTTTGCCCGCCCAAAATTATCTAATAAGTCATTATGGCAAAACGGGCACAAACGCTGCGTCAAATTAATTCCGCTGGAGTTGCTGGGATTCTCCAATTCAATAATATAACCATTTTTATCAAGAAATTTGCGCCCTTTATATTTGGGGTCTCCCGGATCCACATAATCAAAGAGATTCTCTTCATATGCAAAATTCGATCTGTCATGGTGGTATATTTCCAGATATTTGTCGGTAGCCATTGGACCGTCCGTGCGGCGAAACACAGCGTTGTTATAGCGCAGCGGTTGAAAACAGTACGGGCATCTTACGGTAAAAAATTCCTTCATAAATCAGCCCTCCACATATATCTTTCCTTTTTCGTCAAGAACAAACTCTCTGTTGTCAACATGAATCTTCGCAGGAACTATTTTCACTATATTCTGACCGTTTGCTCTTATCTTTCTGCTTCCGGCATATATATCAAAGCAACGCTCAATTTCTTCAATACTGTTATAAGCTCTATATAATCCGCTGCTCTTATTATATTGTCTGAAATTAAGATACAGCTCATTTGAATCTATCGCAACATACGCCGCCGAATTTTTGCTGTCCTGCACTTTGAATTTCACTTTTTCATCAGCATTCCAAGACAATTGATATCTATTCGATACGCCAACAAAAGCCGTTGTGAAAGCCAGATCGCCCTCTGTGAGATCTCCGGAATATATTTTATTCACAAGATCAACTGCCGTCTTCTGTGCGGTCTCTGATTTTTGGTTTTCGTCGATATTCTTAGCATCAAAATCCGCGAAGCTGCCACTATTGTCATAGAAATTATTGTCTGCTATCGTTTTCTCTTCTATAGGCTCAGGGGCATTATTAACCGGCACATCAATGTTACTGCTGCTTTTTGCAGTGCGTTTTGGTGTAGAAGTTTCTATATTGGGGGGCAGAGCCTTACTTCTATAGTTAGGCTCAGTTTTGCTGCGGTCGTTAGGTTGGGGCTGTTCGGAATTTTTCTTCTTGTGAGGCTGCTTTTCACGCGCAGGCTGCTTGTTTCCTTTTGACAATATATTCTTGAATATTTTCTTGATTCCGGCAACATTTCCCCTGCAAAGGATGCACACAGCAAGCACAATCAGTACGATCACCAGCACAAGCACCAGAACGACAATGGTTATCATCGTACTTTTAGAGACGCTTCCACCATCATTGTCTTTGTCAGCTGCAGTCGTTGAAACGACACCTTTAGTGTTCTCGTTGTTACCGACAGTTGTTCCGGATGCCTGAATCGCACCGGTCACGGGTTCGGCATCGGTCTCGGAGCCCTGCACCGGCGACGCGATTTTTTCCACTTTTTTGTTGACATCCGTAATTTCTTTGAATTTGCTTATATCACTCATCAGCGTATATTCGCGATACTTGCCTCCCGGGGTCTTTATCGTCAGCGACGATAAGGAAAAGATAAGAGTATACGTCTCTGTTCTATTCAGTTCCTCGTACTTATTTGCCTGTATGCAGCCCTTTATAGGATATAGGTCTCCGTCTTCTTTCGTAAGTAACAGGTCGTAGCTATCCGGGGATTTCTTTTCAACCCAGACAGTCACGGGATACTTCTCGCCATCATTGCCCAATGCAACGAAGGAGAGCAGCTTTTCATAGTAAAGCGCATTGTCGTTGAGACCGTCGATGGTGAAAGTATATTTTTCGAGCTCGGACTCTCTCAGCCCGGCTCCGGCGGTCATGCTCTCATATGTGGAATCCGTGTCATTTATATTTCTGACCGCAAAAGCGGGCAGCGCAAGGCAAAGAGCCGTCAAAACAGACAGCACCGCCGCAATAATTTTTTTCAACATTGTTGATTCTCCTCTCGTTGTACAGATTGATATCAGGCAAGCCAGTCCGAATATAATACCGCCGAGCAATATTCCATTCGGCTTGGCTCGCCCATTTTGCCGGGGTCGTTTCCGACCCCGGCTGATGGGAACGTTGAGTGGTGTTAGGATTTAAAGCAATCTGTTGATAACTTCATCCAGCATATAGACGGCAAAAAGCTCTGCAAAGATTTCAGGGTCGCAATTTGTAGCACGGACTCTGTCTATAGTTACATTTATACTGGTATGCCATATCGTATTCGGACTATCCGCGACACTATCTTCATCTATGCGGCTAATCAGAGCATCTCCCGGATAATATTCTTTTATTAAATCCACAAGATGGAAATATGCATTAGCAAGATCATCGTCATCAAACCCATTCGGCAAAATTATATTACCAGCATTTCCCGCGTCGGTAATTTGACCGACCAGATCCCCATTTCTATCCGGTAAAGCCGCCAGTCCCTTGACTACTTCACTTTTGCTCTTGTCGTTATTGTTAAGCGACGGACTTTGCACAATAACAGCCGCATGTTCCAGTCCCAGCTCCTTGCGCAGCGCATTGCGAAGGATCTGCTCAAAGCCATTATTTCTCAAGCTTCCTATTACATGCGAACCGCACCCTGCAAGACAGACGTCAAACCTATTTTGACTGAGTTTGACGCTTTCCTTGTGTTTCAAATAGTTCGAAATAAGATAAAACAGTGCAAGGTATTTGAAAGATATTGCCGATGTCAGTTCATTGTAATTTCCATTTGCAAAATTTATCCTTGTCCCGTTATCCGACAGCAATGCGTTGAGTACTTCGCCTTTCTGGATATAATATCCGTCCGCATTAGCAAAGTTTGTTCTGTTTACATTCTCATAGCATTCTATCAACTCTTTGAAATTGGGATCTCCATTTCCCCAAAAAGCTTCAAACTGACCCTCGTGCTTATCAAAAAAGATGATTATGGTCTTTTCAATTATATCCCTTCCGGCATATTTAAAAGAATATTCCGCTTGCTTTTTGGTTTCTCTTCGCGGTTGATTGTCGGCGGTCGCGTTTCTGGCAGCTTGTCTCTCCTGCGCAGCTTTACTCGCTTCGTCATTTTCTCTACGTCTTGCCGCGGAATCCTCCTCGTTCGCTGGTGTCTCAGTCTCATTATTGTTGATCGGCTGTACGTCTTCTTCCTTCCAGAAAGAAATATCCGTGGTTCCGCCGCCGATATCAACTATAGCATAGCCATCTGTTGGACTAAACCCAACATTTGCGTTATTTTTAAAGAATTCGCCTGCGCACTGTGCCTCCGTAGCATAACTCGGATTAATCGTCAGACCGCTGTCAATCGTCAACTGCGTTGTCACATTATTAATCGTATTCTGTATGCCGTTTCCGAGCTGACTCGACGGATACGAAACACGAAGGCTTATCGAGTTTGCGCCGCTGTCCGCAGCTTCAAGAATCGCTGAGGTGAGGATAGATGAGATAAAGTTGTCTCTTGCCTTGTCAACATTATTAGCGATTGCTGCCATATTATTGGTCGGCCACTTCAGATTCCCGTATATTCCGGGGTCTATTCCGATATTTCCTTCGACATATCTTTTAAGCATATAGTCTCTATCCGCTTTTATAAAACGACCGGATATATTATGGTATGTATCTGTTACATTTTGGGGATATGGCTGTCCGTTTTGATTTCTCATCATTTGTTGTGCACCAAACACCTGACCCAAAGTGCATATCTTGCCCAGAGAACTGCCGTCTTTGGAAAAGAGGTAATAATTCTGATAAAATTCTCTCTTACCCTCATCTTTTATAGGCAGATAAATATCCTCAACATACTTACCGGGCGACGAGATTGACTGCGGAGCATAATTAGCCTGTCCTGCCTGCATCACATCAGAGATATAAACATTCGTGCTGGTCGTTCCAAAATCCATGGCAACAACCATCCTTTGCTGATTTCTCTGACCGTTACCTCCATTATTTTGTACCGGTGCAAGCACCCACGAGCCCAATGAAACAGCAGCTATAGCGTCGTTATATTTAAAACTCAACGCAAACGGTTTTGATGTCGACTTAATCATTGTAAATGTCATCTGATTCAACTGAGCCGCCGGCACAAACGCTGATGTGCATTCATATTTCGCGGGAGCGATATTGCCGCTTGCCACTACTGAAATATCAAACCTATCTTTGTCTTTTCCGGATGCCTCTATTTTCATAACACCTGGTGTATTTATGATTCCTTCCACCCTGCCACGCACCTGAAAATTCGCGAAATTATTAGTAAAGCTGGCGGCATCACTTGGATCTGTAAGAATTGAAACCAGATAATCATTCCATGTCTGACCTCTGAAATTGCTTCCGGGCCACATTGAAATATATGGCATACCGACCGCAAACGCGATTCTGGTCGCATCGAATGTTTCTTCCCATTCAAACCTTGCGCCGTTAGCGCTCAAGCAGTAAGAAACCGTAAATTCGGTATAATCATCATTAGGCTCAATATTCCATGTATTGTTCTCAAGGCGCAAAGTATCCGGATTTCTGCGGAGGCATTCAATAACTTCATCGGCTATCGGCGGAATCGCATAGAATCCCCATGTTCCTGTATTTTGTGCGCCAGTATTGTTAGCATGAATAAAGAAAGCTTTCGGCGCAAAGCCCTGGTCTCGTGTTATAGCTCTAAAGTTATTAGTATCCTTTGGGGTTGCCACAAGGAGTAATTTATCCGAAAACCTTCTTTTCGGTATATAATTCGGAACCGGGCAATATCCCTTCCATGCAACCCATGCGATTGTTCTAACGGTGTTGTCCGTCGTTACAGCATTGTTGTTTGCTGCCGCGCCGTTGTTTGCGACATTATTGGGATCGATATATTCCTTGAATTTATTGAGCAAATAGCCATTCGCAGCATAGTTTGCAAATGAATCTGTCCAGTTGACAAGATTTACTTCTTCCACGGTAAGTGCTCCGGCATTATTTCTATCTTGAATCGTTTCTTTAAGGTCAACCCATCTGTGTCCGCCGTTGTCATACCACGGCACATTGGTAAAAAGCTCTGAAGGATATTCCTTGAAAGGGCATATACCGATAGAGGGCATAAACATTGCAAACGGCTTAGCCTGTCCATTGCGATCTCTCATGGAGAAGACAGTAAGCACTGGATCATGTCTATTTCCATTATTATCTATATATCCGGTAACGTTTTCTCCATCTATATAGCCGGTAACATTAGAATTATCCTTGAGTGCATCGAAAAAGACTTTTCCGAGGTCTGTTTGGGAGAGCGAGATGTCTCTTATCGAAACCTCATAGCCCCTGGCCTCTCTGAGAGCTATCACGGCAAGCATTCCGCGCCACTCATTGAGAGCATCTTCATCGTCGTTGTCAAGTCTTGTCTTGAAATCTTTTACATGAGCTATAGGAGAGGGAATTGCGTGAGACGCATTTGTTCCGGCGCCGGTATCTACAATGTCGTTGGCAATTTCCGCCAATGTACGATTTCCGTCAATTTCAACCCAGCCGAGATCTTGTCCGGCAGCGTTAAAATCAAGATTCCATATGCCGGAAGGAAAAAGTATATTCTGTACAGCCATAGTTATTCTGCACCTCCATTTGCAAAGCATATTTCGAACGCTTTATTGATATAATCCCCAAATCGATTTTCCGGAGAAATATTACTCCTTTTATAGTTGGCTTTTATCTGTGGTGAGAAAAACACTTGAAGATCATTTTCAATATTCATTATTGTCTTTCCGTTTTTGGCAAAGTCGATATTCAAAATAATATTTACCTGATTTGTCATTCCTACTGTATTACCTGTCTCAATATAATGGCATAGATCTTCGATCAATTTGAAATCGTCTTTGTCAAGAAGCTCATAATCACCCTCGTATCCAAGTTCACCATCATTCGCCCTGTTCATTCCGTTATGAGCAATATCCCCGGCAAACCTGATATAATCGAGACAGTAATTATAAAGACTTCTAAGATTCGCAAAAGCGGCGTTTATAGCTGTCCTATTGGCTCCTGCGGCAGCGGCATTGTTGTTAAACAACCCGTTGCTAAGCTCCTTCGGATCATAAGTATAGCTCACCATACGAATATCGTCACAAATACTTTTATTACCCGTGATATCACTGTGAAGCTTATACGGAACCCAAACTTTCGAGAGTACAAAAGCGGAAAAGAGCAGCATTTTTCTGAGATTCAATGCAAGGGAGTCCGGCAGAACTGTACTTTCTACCTTTTGCAGCTGCACATTTCTATTGTTATTCAAACGGTATTCATAGATTTTGCCAATCTTATCGGGATCTATATTATTGGCACCATCTCTCATATCTTCATTGAAGAAGCTAACCATAGCATAAGCCGATACGAGGTCAACCAAATCAAAATGATTTTTCTGATTCTGTCCGCCTATACTGTATTCGCCGACCTTGTGAAGCGGATTCTGACCGCAGATATAGAGAGTATCAAAACTGTTGTCACTGTCGACTCTTCTTCTTATAAGATGCGGATCTTTTCCGTACTGCTCGAGAGCTGTTTTGCTTTTGGCATAAAATTCCGTCTCGTTAATTATGTTGTTGGGGCGATTATTGCTAAACGAAAAATACGGCAGCAATAGCACTCCGGAAATAATCAGTCTGTTTCGTTTATCAGCTATGTTCCCTTGCTGCTGTTGATTGTTTGCATTGCCATCCGAATTTGCTAAGGCACGCGCTTTGCTGCGTATATGAGCCGCAAGGTTCGAGAAAACCGCAGCTCCGGTGCCGCCGAAAATGGAACCGATAATAAAGACCTTTGCGGTATCTGCAGTTCCTGACAACACCCTTATCACCGGCTGCGCAATGTCATTCCCATTGGCATTTTTCATCATATATTTGAACATAAGCGCACCGATAGTGGGATGTCCGTAAAAGCCCTTGCTTGTCCCGCTGTTCTGCTCTGAATCACTATAAAAGGCATCGAAAAGTATTCCGTCATTCGTGCCATTCTGTCCCAACGCATTCGCGAGCGGTGCATTTCCATTGTTGTTGCCGGCAATACTCGCAAGCGCATTCGTAAAATCCCACGGATTGGCGTCAGGCTTTGTGAGCCTCGACTTGCAAAGACACGCTCCCGTGTTGCTTCCAGTTATCTGTGAAATATTTTCTATTCTGCCTATTACTTCTGTAGCCTGTGCCGTTCCGCCGCAATTCTGGTCTTTATCAACAATGATAAATGTTATTTCCCTTTCATCGTTTACCAGATTCATCGCACAAAGGTGGGCGGCGACTTCCGCAATGCGTGCGCCGGTTCCGCCTATGCAATAGCAAAAACATTTTTCCGCCATAACAATATCCTCCGTTTTATTTTTTATTAGTCAGGCTGGCAAACCAAATACGAGATAAGCGATCCGATGACCGCAAGAGCGAAAGTGATTATCGCGAAAACTACCGCCTTCTGGAACATAATAATCGACATAACAACGGTAAGCACAAACGACGCTATCACGCCGAGCGCAAAAAACGGCACCATATTGACACGTCCGCCTCTTGCCGATGCGAGCTTTTTGACAGTTTTCTGATACCAGATAATATAAAACACCACGGCGGGGATGCCTTCGACTGCGAAGAATACCATCGCGAGATCCTTCATAGAACCGTTCATTCTCACTCCGCTCTCGCCGAAGATCCAGATAACGGCTCCGGCAATTCCGAAAACAATGCTGATTATTATCCCCAGAAAAAGCTTCCTGTACTTGACGCTGGTCACACTGCTTGATTTACTCATCTTCTTTTCTTCCCTTCAAGATATATAAATTTATTATCCTCCGCAGCCTCAGTCATCCAAGGCAACGGTTATAACCACATCCGTGATAACACGGCTCATTTTGACCTCGTATTTGTCTCTCTCGACCTTGCTGGACATCCTGCCGACGAGATATGTATAGAAGCCATTCAGACCGACAGTCTTGCTGTAAAGTCCGTTCGCGGCTGTCGGCACCACATTGTCCGCAAGGTTCAGGTTCCCGATCCATCCGGGGGTGTTCTCCTCGTACGGTCTTTTTCCCATGACCTTGAACGATATTGTCAGCTTGCTATACATTTTCGAGAGTTTGTTCATCTCTTTGAAGTTGACTCTGACAATCAGAGCTCCGCTCTTGTTGTTGACGGTGTAGAGATTAAGCGCATCTTTCGGATACTCCTCTATCTCGCGAAGAGTGTCGTTGCTCGCGAAATCTCTTACGCGATCAAGCGTTTTGCCGTTTTCAAGGAGCTGGCAGGTCGGCATATCCATATAAGGTTCGCTGCTCTCGAGAAGATCCTTCATGGGTATGTCTTCCCACACAAACTCTTCCTCTGTACCGTAGGAATCGCCGTATTCATCGGTCACTTCGTATTCTTCCAGCTTAAGTCCGCTGACCTTGAGCGACTCCTTCGGGATAGAATATTCGGTATTATTGGCCGGCTCGCCGTTGGCAAGATCCGAGAGCTTTATGGCAAAATTCATGGTTGCGATGCCATATGTAGACTTTTCCAGAGACCCCCTGCCGGAGTCCGTGGTGTACTTGTAGTAGAGACCCGGGAGCATATGGTCTGCATCGTAATACATCGAATCGTCGTCGCTCTTGCAAAGCTCAACATTGAAGTTAAAATTGGAGTTTTCGTGAGTGACAGACGGATACTCGTCATAGTCGCTGCGCTTGCCTTCGGCGCACACGTTGTCGAACGGCTCGGCGTCCACATTAAGTACCGCATTGTCCCCGTCCATCTTGCTGATAGGAGTATACTGAAGTCCGCGCTTCGAAAGCACGGTAAGATAGTCAAAGTCTCTTCCGGACTGAAGACCGGATCCCTTCAGCGAATCGTTGAGCACATTGCAGATATTGACGACCTCGCTTGTCGGGCCAACGATCAGGCAATAGAATGGTCTTGTGCCAGTATAGTTCTCGTCCGTCATACGCACCTGTCCGCTAACGACCGAAGAGGGCACGGGCACAGATGCCAGGCCACTGAAATTCGAATTAATATAATAGAGCGCTGCGGAACGGTTGTCATTTTCGGTCAGCACTTCGTTTATTCTCTGCGCAAGCTCCTTGTTATTGAGCTGCTGCTCCGCAAGGTCGGTAATGAACACGTTCAGCTCATCGAAATTGACCGGTGAGTTGGCATTTTTGAAAAGCAGGCCGAGCGGACCGTATTCACCGGCAGCATTGTTGAAGCTTCCTTTATTGAATGTATAGAAGTCCTTGCTCCTGAAATTAGATATGTCGACATTGCCCCACCCGAGGAAACCGCTATCCTTCCGGACAAGCGCATTCATGCTGTAATTTGCGTAGCCCTTAACAGTCTCGATAAGATCGCCGCATGCAACGGCAAAATTACTCGCAGCATTGATATATCCGTACATCGACTGTGTGTTATCAAAATACAGGTTTGCCTTCACAGAATTAGCCGGCAGCTCCGCTTTTTTGATTGTATTCTCGAGGACTATCACCTCTTCCGACACAGGCTCGGCATCGGGCCTGCAACCCTCCAGATTCACAACCATAAGCAGGCACATTATTGCCGCTGCCATGATTTTGAGAAATCTCCTCATTTAACATACACCTCTCCAAAGTTGATATTTTGTCACGCGTTTTTTCTTCTGTCACATTATGAGGTTGCTATATTTCCACATCGAGTTTTCCTATAGCGTTTCCTATAGAGAACTATCGATAAGCGGATTGATTATACCGCATTTTTCGACTAAAATCAATGCTTTTTAATTCTATTCCAGCTTCAAATTCAAAAAAATTCACGGATGTTGCACCGGTTGTTAACATTCAGTTCACATTTGCAATTTCTATCAGCAATGTGACATTTGGCAACGCCATCGGTCTCTCTTTCGGATGGTTTCATTTTGCTATGTGACATCAGCGCACACCGTATTACAGCACTTATTATCAAATGCGCACTATATACAATATAATAGACGTTTGAGATTATTACACTCGGTGAATAAAATGAACTTATTTTAAGCTTCTTTTTTAATTAAAAGGCAGCGTTCGTCACATTTAAAAATAAACCGTCAAAAACGCCAAAATAGCATCAATATTCTTCTGTACCATATTGACTTTGCTTTTGCTTGGTGCTATATTTTGTCAAAAAGCTGCAATAAAGCAGAAAACGGAGGGTATAAAAAATGGAAGAAAAGAAATGGCTCGATTTGCTGCTCTATACCGATCGTCTTAACCGTTCTGTCAAAGAGGCGGGCTGGAACTATGCAGATAAAGAAAAAGTATACAGTCTGAAAGACTCTGTGGTGCAGACTCTGCTCAGAGCCAAGCCTGACGGCGTAAATTTTGAGCTCTATTATGTTCCGTATTTCAAATATTCCGGCGCCACAAAAGACCGCGCCGGTGCTCTTATGCGCCAGGACGGCAGCAAATATCCGTTTGAATACTACCTGTCGCAGGTAGAGCCGTCGGAATACGACTACGAAGTGCCGGAAAAGGCACTGGTCGAAGTGACAGTGGAATGCCTCGGTCAGGAGTTCAGCTTCCACATGCCGCTCGACAAAATAACCGAGTGCGGATATGTAATATCCTCTCTTGAACGCAAGGTTTGGATAAATTCAACGGATTTCCATCACAGCCAGCTTCTCAAGTTTGAACCGCACATAAAAGAACTGCTTTCTCATGTGAGCGAATAACAAGCAGCATAGAACATAAATACGGCTCCTGCAGTAAATGCTGCGGGAGCCGTATTCTTAGGCTTTGCCTGAGTGCAGATTGATATCGTTTCAAATCATCAACTTTTGTTAACATTTAGCAAAAAGAGAAGTATAATGCACAATGCAGAATTAAAAGCAAGGAGTGTAAAACTCTGGTAACTGTTTCTTCCGGCATTCTTTCGGCGGCCGCTCTTTTTTTTGCACGCGAATATTATATGGAATAATATACATAATCCGCAAAAATACTTGCGCTTTTCTGTTACAGATGGTATAATATATCTTGGAAAGCACCCAAAGTATAATCTGCTTCATTCGACACCCCCCTACCCCGCGGGTTGCGGTACCCAAAAAACGGACGGAGGACCTTGCAATGACAGGCTACGGCAGGACGGATATTTTCCTCGGCGAGAGCCGAGTGAATCGTTCTGCCCTTTTATTGCAGCAACAGGTCTTTTTGCATAACAAAATAAACAGAACTATACCGGAGACAGGCTATTTTTGCGCTGTCCCCGGTTTTTTGCGTTTTAAAAGGGCGGTGATATATGGCGGATAAAAGCTCATAGGTCAGACCGGCTTTTGCCGGAGTAAAAAAGTCCTTCCAAGAAATAAAGGAGGGAGAAACAAAAACAACAAATCGGAGGAACAAAAAAAATGAAAAAACGAATTTTAAGCATGCTGCTTTGCTGCCTCATGCTGTTCGGACTGGTTTTCACAGTCTCCGCAGATCCCGATCAGCCCGAAGTTGATCCCGTTGCACACGCAATCACCGTTACAACCGAAAACGGCACTGCAACCGCATCCGCGGAAACCGCTATCGCAGGCACGGAGATCACCCTTACAGCAGAAGCCAACGAGGGCTTCCGCTTCAAGGAGTGGCAGGTCATAAAGGGCGGCATAGAGATAACGGACAACAAGTTTGTCATGCCCGACGAGGACGTTGAGGTCAAGGCAATCTTCGAGGCAATCCCCGAGGTAATCCCCGAGGAGCACAGCATCACGATAATCCCCGTTGGCAAGGGCAAGACCTATTCCGTCCCCAAGACCGCTGTTGCGGGCACGGAGATAACCCTTCATGCAGAGCCCGACAGCGGCTGGATCTTCTACGGTTGGGAAGAGGTCGTTGAAGAAGGCGTCGACAAGGTCACTATAGCGAGCGACAAGTTCATCATGCCCGACAGAGATGTTGTTATCAGAGTTATCTTCGTCAAGGAGAGCAGCATCAAGGTTACCACCGACGGCAACGGCACCGCTTCCGCCGACAAGGAAAAGGCTCTTAACGGCGAAGAGATAACCCTCACCGCTACCCCCAAGGAAGGCTATGCTTTCAAGGAGTGGCAGGTTGTTAAGGGCAACGTCGAAATAAAGGACAACAAGTTCATAATGCCCGACGAGGATGTTGAAGTTAAGGCCATATTCGCCGCAGAGCACAAGATCGTTGTTCTGACTGATAAGAACGGCACCGCTTCCGCTTCCGCAACCGATGCTATCGCAGGCACCGAGATCGTTCTCACCGCCAAGGGCAATGACGGCTACTACTTCAAGGAGTGGCAGGTCATCAGAGGCAATGTCGAGATAAAGGACAACAAGTTCGTTATGCCCGATGAGGATGTCACCGTTAAGGCTATCTTTGCGGAAATCAAGGACGCTCCGAACGATGACGACATGAACGTTAAGCGCGACATACATTTCGTATTGGTCAAGACTGACGGAAACGGCGTAGGCGTTGCATATCCGCCTTACTCCGAGGCAGGCACAAAGGTAACGGTCGTTGCCATTGCGAAGCCCGGCTACAAGTTCAAGGAGTGGAAGGTCGTCAAGGGCGGCGTTGAGTTAGAGAACAAGAGCATTGCCACCTTCGAAATGCCCGCAGAGAACGTTATACTCGAAGCCATATTCGAGTCCGACGGCACCGAGGGCGACAAGCCCGACATCCCGAAACCCGACAAGCCCGACATCCCGAAACCCGACAAGCCCGATACCCCCGACAAGCCCGGTACACCCGACAAGCCCGGTACACCCGACAAGCCCGGCAATACCGAGACTCCCGAAGTACCCGACACAGGTGATACGACTAACGTACTCCTCTGGGCTGCGGCTCTGGTAATCGGCGGCGGTGTTGCGATAGGCACTGTTGTCAGCAAGAAAAAGAAGAGAGAAGAAAGCTAATCTTTCGGAACACTGAAAAGAGCGGTCGCTTCGGCGGCCGCTCGATTTTTGTTGCACGATGGAAAATACAAATTATTGCGCGAAAAATCCCGATGCAGTGCATAACCGCATCGGGATAAATCATGTCAGAATTTCAATTTAAAGCATTGGCGCTGCCTTTTAGGACGCATTACTCCCCTATCGGCTCCGACTTTCGGGTGTTCGCGCCGAAATAGATACCGGAACGGCCGAACCGATTGGAAATCACGGTTTCGTGCTTTTATTTCAGGCCTTTTACAAGTTTAATAATCTGAACGGAGAAGGTCACAGATAATTCCGCAAGTTTATTTTTCTTTTATATTCGTATCACCTGTTTATATAGACAGTATATCCTAAATCCGAACATTGTTCAATGACGCCGACGCTGTGCACCCGATGATATCGCTTGCGCTCCGAAATGTTGCTGTTCGCTTCGCTCACAGTGAAATAATTTGCTCTGCAAATTGTGAAATTTGACGCTTCGCATCAAGTGAATGTGAAACAAATCCTCACCGCCGCAGCGATTTCACACGCCGCAGACGTATTTCACATTTGCGAAGCAATATTTCACATCGAAGATATTTCACTCGTTCCAAAGGAACGAATTTCACTAAAAAAAAGCATTTGCAACCGCAAATGCTTTTTTCATGGTGCGGGCGACCGGACTTGAACCGGTACGGTGTCACCACCGAGGGATTTTAAGTCCCTTGCGTCTGCCGATTTCGCCACGCCCGCATATTAATAATGACCGCCGGAGGCTTTTCCGGCGGTTATTATTATATTGTATTATCCGATGTTTGTCAACAAATTTGTGCTTTTCACGCTTCCATTCCGAACGGGTCGTCGTAATGGTGCGCCTGTTCGAGCATCATATCCTTGACCTTCATCAAGCGCGTTGTTGTGCTGCGCTCGTTCTCGTCGAGCTTCATCGAGATATACTTTATCGTCTCCTCATACTGAGGGATCATAACATGCTCAAGGGCGTTGACTCTGCGGCGCGTTTTTTCTATCTCGCCCGCGAGCAACTGGCACGATTTCTCGACCTCTGCAAGTCTGAGCATATCCGGCATTATCTCCGACAGCGCGCTGACCGCATTGTCAAGCTCCGCCGAGGTGAACGCCGTTCCGTATGAATAAATATCGTTCTTGTCAGCAGTCTTGTACTGAACATCGAAAACCGGAATCATAACGCTCATCACATTTTTCTCCGAGCTTTCGAGGCTCATCTCCTGCGTGGGGAGCATCATCGCGACGCTCAGGCTCTTGTCATTCATGGCGCTTCTCGCTATCTCCATGTTGACGTTCGCCTGCTTTATCCCCTCTTCCACACGGATGCGAAGAGCCTTATTCTCTTTTACGAGATCGAGGAAGCGGCGCATGAGCTCATCGCGCTTGTCTTTGAGCAGCTTATGTCCCCTGCGCGCAGTCGAGAGCTTGCGCTTGAGGTTCGTCAGCTCCATTCGCGTGGGGTTCACGTTCATTACCGCCATTGTCTATCACTTCTTCCCATATGGATTCAGAACTTGCCGTAATACTTGTCGAGGAACTCGTCACTGACACGCTTGAGCTCGCTGCGCGGAAGAATCGAGAGCAGCTTCCAGCCGATGTTGAGCGTCTCTTCGATGCTTCTGTCGGTATCAAAGCCCTGCGAAACATATTCTTTCTCGAATTCGTCCGCAAACTTTGCGTAGAGCTTATCCATATCCGTCAGCGCGTCCTCGCCCAGAACAACCATGAGTTCCTTTGCGTCTTTTCCGCGCGCATATGCGGAGAACAGCTGGTTCATCGTGTTCGAGTGGTCGGCTCTCGTCTTGCCCTCGCCGATGCCCTTATCTTTGAGTCGGGACAGGGACGGCAGAACGTCGATAGGCGGGTTGATGCTCTTTCTGTAAAGCTCACGGCTGAGGATTATCTGACCCTCGGTGATATAGCCTGTGAGGTCGGGAATGGGATGGGTCTTATCATCCTCGGGCATGGTGAGAATAGGAATCATCGTTATGCTGCCGGGCTTGCCCTTCTGCCTGCCTGCGCGCTCATATATAGACGCGAGGTCGGTGTACATATATCCGGGATATCCGCGGCGGCCGGGGACTTCCTTGCGCGCCGCAGAAACTTCACGCAGAGCGTCCGCGTAGTTCGTGATATCGGTCAGGATAACAAGAACATGCATTCCGCGGTCGAATGCGAGATATTCCGCGGCGGTCAAAGCCATCTTGGGCGTTGCGATACGCTCGATGGCGGGGTCGTTTGCGAGGTTCGAGAACATGACCGTTCTGTCGAGCGCGCCGGTGCTTCTGAAGCTCTCGACGAAGTAGTTCGACTCCTCGAAGGTTATACCCATTGCCGCAAATACAACGGCGAACTGCTCGTTGTCGCCGAGCACCTTTGCCTGACGCGCTATCTGCGCCGCGAGGTTTGCATGGGGCAGACCGGACGCCGAGAATATCGGCAGTTTCTGACCTCTGACGAGGGTATTCAGTCCGTCTATAGCGGAGATACCGGTCTGGATGAACTCCTGGGGATAGCTTCTGGCTGCCGGATTCATCGGCAGGCCGTTGACATCCATTCTCTTCTCGGGGATTATCTCGGGGCCGCCGTCTATGGGTCTGCCGAGTCCGTCAAAGACGCGGCCGAGCATATCGGGCGAAACGCCAAGCTCCATCTGCCTGCCGGAGAAGCGCACCTTGCTGTTGGCGAGGTTGATTCCGGCGGAGTTTTCAAACAGCTGAACGAGCGCGTTCGTGCCGTCGATTTCGAGCACGCGGCAGCGGCGGGTCTCGCCGTTTGCAAGCTCAATTTCGCCGAGTTCGTTATATTTAACTCCCTCGACCTCACGCACGAGCATAAGAGGTCCCGAAACCTCCTGAATAGTTCTGTATTCTTTAGGCATCAGTAATCCTCCCTTGCGTCAACAACGGCTTTTATCTCGGAATCTATCGCCGCGCAGACTGTTTTATATGTGTCCTCAATGTCCTTTTCAGGGACATATTTGAAGCGTCCGATGCTCTCCCTTGAGGGTATCGAGACGAGTTTTTCAATATCCGCGCCCTTTTTGAGCGCATCGAGAGAACCGTCATAGAAGCGCAGGACGAGCTTCATCATCAGATACTGCTTACGCAGGGACGAATATGTGTCCACCTCGTGGAAAGCGAGCTGATGCAGGAAGTCCTCGCGTATTGAGCGGGCAGTCTCCATTTTGAGTCTGTCTGTCGGAGAGAGGGCGTCCATACCGACGAGCTTAACTATTTCATCGAGCGAAGCTTCATCTGAAAGCAGAGCCATGAGCCTTGCGCGAAGCGTAGTCCACTCATCTGAGACATTCTCGTTGAACCAGCTTCCGAGCGAGTCGGCATAGAGCGAATAGCTCGTCAGCCAGTTTATCGCCGGGAAGTGGCGCTTATATGCGAGCGCCGAGTCGAGTCCCCAAAAGACCTTTACTATTCTGAGTGTCGCCTGGGAGACGGGCTCCGAAATGTCACCGCCGGGAGGCGAAACAGCGCCTATGACCGAGAGCGCACCCTCGCGTCCGTCCGAGCCGAGGGAAATAACACGTCCCGCACGCTCATAGAACTGGGCAAGTCTGCTGCCGAGATAAGCGGGGTAGCCCTCTTCGCCGGGCATCTCTTCAAGTCTGCCGGACATCTCGCGCAGAGCCTCCGCCCAGCGGGAGGTAGAGTCCGCCATGAGGGCGACGGAATAGCCCATGTCTCTGAAATATTCCGCTATCGTGATGCCCGTGTATATCGACGCTTCACGCGCGGCGACGGGCATATCCGAAGTGTTTGCTATAAGCACGGTGCGCTCCATGAGCGACTTTCCGGTATGCGGATCGATAAGCTCGGGGAACTCGTTCAAGACGTCGGTCATCTCGTTGCCGCGCTCGCCGCAGCCGATGTAGACGACTATATCCGCCTCAGCCCACTTTGCAAGCTGATGCTGAGTGACGGTCTTTCCGCTTCCGAACGGGCCGGGAATCGCCGCGACGCCGCCCTTGGCTATCGGGAAGAGCGTATCGACGACGCGCTGACCGGTGACGAGCGGAACATTCGGCGCGAGCTTCTTTTCAAACGGTCTGCCGCGGCGCACGGGCCATTTCTGCATGAGCGTTACGGGCAGCTCATCGCCGTTTGCGGTCTCTATCGAGCCTATCTGCTCTGTGACTGTGTAATCACCCTCGGCTATCGCCTTTACCGTGCCGACAACGCCGGGCTTCACCATTATCCTGTGTTCGACTATCTCGGTCTCCTGTACGGTGCCGAGGATATCGCCGCCGACGACCTTGTCGCCGGGCTTTACCTTGGGCACAAAATGCCACTTTTTATCTCTGTCGAGAGCGGGCACCTCTATACCTCTGACAAGGCTGTTGCCGACAAGCTCGCGTATCTTTTCGAGCGGGCGCTGAATGCCGTCGAAAATGCCCTCGATAAGTCCGGGGCCGAGCTCGACGCTAAGCGGCTCGCCCGTTGACTCGACGGGTTCGCCCGTGCCGAGTCCGGAGGTCTCCTCATAGACCTGAATCGAGGCTCTGTCGCCGTGCATCTCTATTATTTCGCCGATAAGCTTGCTGTCGCTGACGCGCACAACGTCGAACATATTCGCCTCGCGCATGCCCGTTGCAACAACGAGCGGACCGGCTATTTTTGAAATCTTTCCTGTAGTCATATCTGTTATCACGCCTTTCGGTTGAGCGTCATTATTTGTCCAGTATGTCCGAGCCGACCGCCTTCTGGACGGATCTGCTGACATTCTTCATACCCATGCCCGTGTTCCCCTTGACTCCGGGAATGGGCACTATTGCGGGCAGAGGTCTTGTGCGGTAGCGTTCAAGCTCGTTTTCGAGCCCGGAGGCAAGAGCCTCGGTGATGAATATCACCGCATACCCGCTCTCCGCCATTTTATGGAGCATCGGCGCCGCCTCAGCGGGGTCGTCGACGGGGAAGATGTGCATTCCGAGGGACGCAAAGCCGAAGATACTGTCTCTGTCGCCCATTACGGCTATCTTATGCATAGACTTCCCTCACTCTCGCTTTTATTGTCTCTGCGGAAAAGCCGTTGAGCTTCGCAGAGAGTATAACTCTGACATTTTTCGTCTCCGTCTCGACGGCGTTATAATAAGCCGCAAGCGGGTCGGGGCCGAACGCCGTATATTTGGCTTCGGTCATCTGCTGCGCCGAGAGCTCGTCGCACTTCTTTTCAAAAGCCGTAAGCCCCTCTTTGAGGCTGTCCGCAAGGGAGCCCAGTTCAGTGTTCGCGAGCATATCCGCGACTGCGTCAACGCCCTCGAACGCCGCGTGGATCAGCTCATCCGAATCGAGACTTTCGCACGGGCACAGCGCATTTTTGATATATTGAGCCGTTCTGCCTGCCGAAGCGCAGCGCAGCGCCGTCTTTATATCGGCGGCAGCGCACGAGAGCTCAACTTCTTTCATCAAAAGAGTGCTCCCGCTCTTTTCGGCGAACTGCTTTCTTGTTTTCAGCGCCGCCGTGTCTATCGCGGTGTCCGCAAGTCTGCCGCTCTCGAGCTTGACTATCGCGTCATAAGCCGCCTGTGCGCAGTCTCTCATGCACTCGGGCAGGGAGTCGAGCTCGTTTCGCTCGACGCAGCCGATTATCTCCGCCGGATCCCACACACTCGGTTTTACAACATAGTCGGACGGGTCGAGGTCGGAGAACTTCGCCTTGAGCGCCGCTTTGAGATTGAAGAAATCGTTGTTTATCACGAGCGCATCGAGAAGTGAAGCGTCCGGCGCGCTCTCTTTGAGCAACTGCCACGCGGCGTTCACATGCTCTTCGAGCATCGGCGCATAGTCGTGGCCGACGCCGTCGGTATGCCAGCCCTTGTCGCCGAGCAGTCTCAGCGCCGCCTCATAGCTCTCAGCTGATATCAGCTGTTCAGTCTCGGCGGGAGTGAGCAGATTCACTTCGTTCGCTCTGATTCGCGCTACGGCGTAGGCATATTCATTTTCATGCATATTTTTCACCGCCGTTTAAAATATCACGCCGCAGACTTTTTCGCGGATGGTGTCCTTCTGCTCGTTTATGAGCGCTCTGAAGGTGCAGTTTATCTCAATATCGCCGTAGACGAGGATAAACCCGTTTTCGATATCCGCGCCCTGCGCCGCAAGCTTCACCGAACCGTCTTTCAATTCGGCATTTATTCTTTCAATAAAGCCCGACGGCACGCGGTCAAGGTCAGCTTTCGAGAGCCTCAGCTCCCCCTCGCCCTTGCAGGCGTTTCTGACGGCGAGTTTTTCGAGCGCCGCGAAATAATCGTCCGCGCCCATATTGCACATTGCGTCATAAGCCGCCTCTATCGCCGCGTCTACTGCCTCGACTTTCGCCGAGAGCTCAGCTCTGCGGGCAATGCCGCTTATATTCGCTTCGGACATATTTAATATCGACTGTGCCTTTTTCTCAGCGTCCGCTATAATATCGGAATAAGCCTTTTCGGCGTGCGCGTTCGCGTCCTCCGCGATATCCTGCGCCTTTTTCTGCGCCTGATCCGCAATCTCGCGGCAGCTCGCCAGAGAATCGGCATTTATTTTTTCAATTATTCTGTCAAGTCCGCTCATCATTTCATCCCTTTCGCCGGCGCATACGCGCCGATTTTTCGGTCATCAGATATTGAGTCCGCTGATGCTGAAGATCGAAAGGATCGAGACGAGCAGGGCGATAACGGCGTAGGTCTCGACCATTGCCGCCATGGTTATAGCCTTACCGTTCTGGTCGGGCTTCTTGGCTATTATGCTGACGCCTGCCGCCGCAGTCTTGCCCTGAGCTATTGCGGAGAAATAACCGACTATTGCTATAGGCATACAAGCCGCAAACATCATAAGACCTTTTTCTATCGAGAGAGGCTCGAAGCCGCGCCGATAACGCCCATTCTGTTGAGCGCAAGGAAAGCTGTAAGGAAGCCGTAGAGTCCCTGAGTACCGGGAAGGATCTGAAGGATAAGCACTTTACCGAACTTCGTGGGGTCTTCTGTGATAACGCCTGCTCCAGCCTGACCGACAAGGCCGACTCCCTTTGCGGAGCCCATACCGGAGAGGATAGCCGCAAGAGCGGCGCCGAGGACGGCTATTGATGTTCCGAGACTTGAAAAAATAGACATTACTGTATTTCCTCCTTGAATCTGAAATGTTTTGTATCTGCTTTTAAGGGGGTGAAGGAGCGCCCTCCGCCCTCATAAAATTTTGAGAAGAATTCAACATACTGAAGCCTGTTCGTGTGGACATATGTGCCGATAAGATTTATCGCAATGTTCGCCGTATGTCCGAGCAGGAATACTATAATAAACAATATAAGCTTTGCGACTTTGTTGCCGGGCATCGTGCCGAGCAGGTTAATAACCGTCGCTATAACGCCGGTCGAAAGTCCGAGCGCCAGCAGGCGCGAATAGGAGAGGATATCTCCGAGATATCCGGACGCCGTGTTATACAGTCCGTAAAGTCCGCCGCCGAGCTTGCCGATAATATTTTTGGCGCTCCGTCCGCTCGTCAGAACGGTCAGCACCGCGCCGACAAGGGCAACATATTTGCCTATTGTCGTCAGCGTCTGCGGCACGTCGATTATGATTCCTGCGCCCAGCGGTGCAATACCTGCGACGAGCAGATAGACGGGAACAACATCGCAGAATGCGTCAAGCTTCTTGCCGTCCTTCCAGAGCATATAGAACCTGACCGCAAGACCTGCGAACAGGTGGATTATACCGAACAGGAACGAATAGAGCAGCAGCTTCATCGGGTCGTTGACCGGCTCAAACCAGACCGCCGTCGACGCTATCTCCTTGCCGAAGAATTCACGCGCTATGACCTGAGGCGCGTCGCCGAACCAGCTGCCGAACATCGTGCCCCAGAACACGGTCGAGATTCCGCAATATAAGAACATATTGACCGTCTTTTTCATCCTGGGCTCGAGCTTGAGCTTCGCCTTGGCTATGAGCATGGCGATGACCATTATCACGCCGTAGCCCGCGTCCGAGAGCATGATGCCGAAGAAGACATAGTAGAAGAACGCCATAACGGGGTTCGGGTCGACATCGTCGCGGTTTGGCATCGAATACATTTCGGTTATCGGCTCGACGGGCGCGACAAAGGCGTTGTTTTCGAGCAGCACCGGCACATCGGCATCTGCGTCCGGGTCGGTAATTTCGATAGCGACCGTGTATTTCTTTTCGAGCGCGTCGATAACTTTTGCAGCCCGCTTCTCGGGGATATATCCCGTGAGGACGAAGATGCGGTTCGTCATGGTTATACGCTCAAGAGCCGCGTATTTTTCTTTCTTTATCGTGAAATAATCAATGACGAAGCTGATATCATCGTAGCAGCCCGCAAGCTTCACTATTTCGGCTCGCGCCGTTTCGGAATCTTTTTCGTTCTGCTCGATCTGATTTTGAAGCCGCTCATATCTCACGCGCGGCGGATGCTTCGTCGGGTCGGACGGATAAGCGAAATTGAGCGTTCTCAGCGCTTCGAATATCTCTTTTTCGCATTCCCTGTGGCATATAACAACGGCGCAAGTGCGCTCGCTGTTCGCCGAGATTATCTGCGCGTCGACTTCGCCTATCTCCGGCGCTGCCGCCGCTATCGCTTCGAGCAGCGACTGCGCGTCATACTGCACCGGGAACGAGCCGATAAACACCGCAGATGCTATTCTACAGGCAACCGGTAATATTCCTTTCATAAATCAATTTATTGGTAAA
>OGZK01000431.1_pt1 | contig 42318 bp, 56 predicted proteins | sample 1576791 | NCBI WGS metagenome assembly OGZK01 (sample SAMEA3541556, study PRJEB24748) | human gut metagenome | biome: human gut; feature: human-associated habitat; material: faeces | place: China | collected 2012
GGGAACAACAGGGCTCGAACCTGTGACCCCTTGCTTGTAAGGCAAGTGCTCTCCCAGCTGAGCTATGCTCCCTGATCGATCGGTTTTTCGTCCGACGACGCAGACTAATATACTATAAATTCGTCATTCTGTCAAGCCTTATTTGCAATTTTTTTCAGTTTTTCTTAAAAAAGTCTCCGCCGCGCCCGGCAACGGAGACTCTATTCAGATTTTGCGCTTATTTTGCATATATCGCGCCAATTATCTTGTTCATGGTCTTCCACGACATGAGGCGGGTGAGGAAGGTCAGGAACGAATAGCTCGCGCCGATGGTGTATATCGGGCTCACCTTTTTCTTCATGGCGACATTGGCAATAAATTTTCCTGCGACCGCGGGATCCATGCCCGTCTGCTCGTCATGCTCCATGCGGGAAACCGAGCGCCCGATGCGTCCGCCGTAGACATCGTCGCCGTCGACCGTCTTTTCGCGCGCCTTTGTAAAGCCCGTTTTTATATCGCCCGGCTGAACCGCGCAAACCGTGATACCGTAGGGGCGAAGCTCGTTTGCAAGCGCCATGGTATATGAATTTGTCGCCGCTTTCGCTGCGGAATAATAGGTCTGGAACGGAATCGGAATCTGCCCGGCGACAGAGCTGATATTGACTATTCTCCCCTGCCCCGCTTCGCGCATAACCGGAACGACGGCGCGGTTCATATTCACCATGCCGAAAAAGTTCGTGTCAAAAAGGCGCTTGGCGTCCTCGGTCTTTGTGAACTCAACTGCGCCCGAGATGCCGAAGCCCGCATTGTTGACGAGCACATCTATCTTGCCCTCGCGAGCGACTATCTCATCGACCGCCTTTTTCACTGCCGCTTCGTCCGTCACATCGGCGACGAGGTGGTTGAGTCCCTCGACACCCTGCGCGCGGCGGCTGAGTTCATAAACGGTATATCCCGCATTTTTAAGCGCGAGCGCGGTCTGCATGCCTATGCCTGACGTTCCCCCGGTCAGAACCGCTATCTTTTTATCCATAAAATGCACCTCCGAGCTGAATAACAGGTAGATTATACCACAACTGTATTGCATATTCAATGCGGGCGTAGAATGCAAAAATTTCTTTTTTCTGTTGACAAAGGCGAAAATACATGATAGCATATATGCATAGATACTCAATGCATTGAGTAAAATTGTATACGAGGTGATAGTATGAAAATAAGCAAGGAACTCGCAAAGGGCAGCACGGGGCTGTTGGTGCTCAGCGTCATATCAAAGACCGATATGTACGGCTACCAGATAATCAAGACGCTCGAAGTGATGAGCGAAAACGTGTTCAGCCTCAACGAGGGCACGCTCTACCCCATTCTGCACTCGCTCGAAAAAGAGGGTTCGCTCGAATCTTATTGGTGCGAAGCGGAGGGCAGAAAACGCAAATATTATAAGATAACCGAATCGGGGCTCGCCGAGCTCGCGGACAAAAAACGCGAATGGCAGAGCTTCTCAGGCGCCGTTTCAAAGGTACTGGGAGGTGCGAAGCTTGCAGCAGAGGTTTGACAAATTTCTCGACTATGTCTGCGGCGATATAATCTCAGACCGCGAGCGCGAAAATGCCAGGAACGAGCTATACGACCATTTAATGTGCACCTACGAATGCAACCTCGCGCAGGGCATGGACGAAGAAAAAGCGACGATCGAGGCGGAAAACTCCATGGGCGACAGGAACGATGTCAAGACAAAGCTCGGTCAGGTTCACGCGAGTTTTCCCGAGCTCAGATTCAAGAGCGCGCTTGCGCTCGTTATCGCCGGATTCTTCTTTGCATCGTTCCAAATAAGTCTGCTCAGCGGCATGGACATACTCATAAAGCTGTTCGGTCAATCGCTGATGATAGCGGGCATATTCTGCCTGCGCAAGGCACACAAGAAGCTCGGATTATCATTCGCCGCGATAATGGGACAATATGTTCTTTCGGGCGCTTCAACGGTGCTGACTCCGATAGCGGAGGATCACCCGCTCCCAATCTTCATTCTTTCGCTGCTCGGCGCGATATGCGGCGCGGCGTTCTGGATTCTTTTCGTCGGCGGGCTGATTGATCTCACAAGAGGCCGCGAGGACGCAGAGGCTCTGCATCTCCCGCTGTGCGCTGTGTCGAACGTGCTTCTCAGTGCGCTCAGCGGCGGGACATACATATATATGTACATCACAAAAACGACATCCCTAAACTCGGAAAACGCGCCGATTTTCTTCCTTATCGCGATATCGCTGGTTATACTCAACATGATAATCACGATAGCCGTTCTGCGGCGGGCAAATAAGTTCCTCTACGAAAGCGGTCACGAATATGAGGCGGAGAGCTCCGGGCTGAAGAAAGCCGCCGTAACGCTCTGCGCGTTCGCGCTGGTGCTCGCGGCATGCGCGGGTTTCGACGCATACCGACTGACGAGAAAAGCCGAAATTGAGCCGTACAGCACGGCGGACATCGCAATGGACGCAGACGAGCGCGCGAGAATAGAAAACACCCTTGCGGACTACGGAGTTGACAGAGAGGTTCTGAAGCTTCTGCCGAACAGCGAGATTATGCGATTCCGCAACACGGCGAGTATCGACAAGCTGACAGACATGTCTCTTCAGGACATCAAATACACAAAGGAATATCAGAGCCGCAGGAACAGCGACGGCAAGCTTCAATCCGGAGTCTACACGATGGGCACTACCGACAATCCGTCATATTATTTTGAAAATTTAACATACTGCGTCACGGATAACGACGGCAAGAAACAGCTGCTCTGTTCTTTTGAGCTAAAAGACATAGAGTCCGCCAAGAAGGGCGATATAAAAAATTACGCCGACTGCCTTGAATTCGAGAAAAGCGACGCAAACAAAAGTCTGATGACATATCAGGTATACAGAAACAACGACTCGTTTTTCATCCTGACTCAAGAAGACGGTCAGGAGTTCAAAAACAAGCCGCTGAATATCAAGAGAAAAACCGACGCGCTCGGGAACACGGCGATTTCCGAAGTCGAATTCCAATGCAAGCCGGGAATGAGGATTTTCTACACCGCAGACCTCACCATAGCCGACACGCCATATCCGATATATGACATAAAGCTCGGAGCCTCGTACATTCATCGCAAAAGACCGATACTGTGGATATCCGAACGCACACCGAAAACTCAGATAGATTCGCAGCAAGGGCAGCGATTTTGCTGGGTGAGGTCGGCCATAAGGACATTATATGTCCCGTATCTCAAGAGCGAAGCCCCATACGAAGCGACGACCGAGCCCGAAGAAGAGACAACGGAGAGAGTCATCCACGGAAATTCAATCGAAGAGATGGCCGCGAGCTAAGATAAAAAATGAGCCTCCGAAATACGGAGACTCATTTTATTTTTATTACATCTCGCCGAGGGCGAAGGTATCCGAGAGCCAATCGGTGCAGAGCTTCACCCACTGGGAAGCGCGGGCATTTTCTATAACTGACTCTGGTTTATCGCAGACGCTCGGGGTGCACAGCGAGAAGCCGTGCCAGCCCTTGGCAAAAATATGCATCTCTAACGGCACCTCATTTTTCGTGAGCGCCTCGGCATATTTTATGGAGTTTATTATCGGGACGGTTTTGTCCGACGCGCTGCCGAAGATGAATGTGGGCGGGGTATTTCTATCCACATGTTCTTCGAGCGACGGCACTGGGAACGCCAGAATACTGCTTATCTCGGAGAGGATGCACGGATAGCCGAGCATGCACGCGTTGGGTCTTGTGCTGCTGAGAGTCGAGAGGGCTGCCGCAAGATGCGCACCGGCGGAAAAGCCGATGGCGGCTATCTTGTCTTTTATAACATGCCACTCCTCTGCCCTTTCGCGTATGAGTGTCAGCGCCTCTTCGGCATCGGCAAGGGGCATTTTGAAATCCTTGCCCTCGCCCACGGTATAGCGCAGGACGAAAGTGTTATATCCGTGCACGGCGAACGCCATGGCTATCGGCTCAGCCTCGCGGTCGGAGCACATATAATATCCGCCGCCGGGTATGACCAAAACCGCCGGGCGGTCGGTCATATTCGGCATTTCTCTTGATGTATCAAGCAGATACGCGGTGAGCGTCGCCCCGGGATTGCTTTTGAGTTCCAGCTTTTCAACCGTCATGATATTCCTCCTCAGTAAGTGACCTTGAGGGTCTTTATCTCGAAGGGTCTGAACTGAAGCTTCGCGGGCGCAATGCTCTCTACTTCGCTCTGCTCCTCTTCGAGCATATTGGTTATCTTCACGCTCTTTGCGCCGTCGAAGAAGCTGACCTTTGCGTTGGTGAAGGTGCCCTCTGCCTCATACATACGAACTATGAATGCACGCTGAGCATCCTCGCAGGGCTTGACAGCCTCGACAAATATATTGTCGGCGTCGATGCTCATGAGCTTCTGAGCCGAATATTCGCCGGCAGTCACCGCGGCGGGAACATTGAGCTCATATGCCGGGCGGATAACATTCTCGGCATCAAAGCCGCTGTCATGCGGCAGGAACGAATAGACGCAGTGGTGAACGCCTCTGTCGCCCTTGAAATCGGGACGCAGACCGCCCTTGTGCAGAGACAGGCGCAGCTTGCCGCCGTTGACGCTGATGCCGTACTTGCTGTCGTTGAGAACGGCAACGCCGAAGCGGGTCTCGGAGAGGTCAGTATATTTATGGTTGAGCACCTCGAACTTTGCCTTTTCAATGCTGTTGTTGCGGGTGGTCGGGCGCTTGACATTGCCGAACTGGACATCGAAGCGGGCGAACTCCTGCCTGACAGAAGTATCGAACGCAGTCTTGAGGAAGCGGTGGTTATCCTGCCAATCCATGACGGTGTCGAAGCGCACCTCGGCGCTGTCCGCAAAGAATATCATATCCTGCGTAACGGTCGACTTGCCGCTTATCGCGTACTTGCTGCAGATAACGAGCGCGACGGAGCCGTTCGAAACGACCTCGCGGCTGACAAGCTTCGAGACATCCTCGAACTTCATCTCGATATCGGCGTCAACATCCCAGTTATCCCACTCGGACGGGAAATCTTCCGCCATGATGAAGGTGTTGAGGTTATATCCATCGCCGCAGATCTCGCGGTCGGCGCGCTTATCGACAAAGGAAGAAATCGTGCCGTTATCCGCAAATCTGACAGACGCGAACGGAGTCTCAAGGCTGTTATCATCGAGGCTGAACACGCTGTTTTCTTCGGGCTTGCCGTCGACAAGCTTGAGGGTGATGCTCGAAAATGCCGGGACGGTCACGCCGCCGACCATGAGCTTTTTGTTGCCTCTGACATCAGTGTAGACCTGCTGTCTGTAGCCGCCGTCAACTATCTTGCCGCTGTAGTCGAGAACAATGACATCGGAGCGATCAAAAGAAAGGGTGTTCGTGACGGTCACGCAGTCCTCCTTGTCGCTCTGAGCGAGCTCTTTGACAAGATCGCGGGCGCGGGTTATGAGCGCGGTGGTCATGGCGCGGGACTCCTCATGGGCGCGCGGGATGCAGGTGCCGGGGAGGATATCGTGGAACTGGTTGACGAGCAGCTTCTCATAGAGCGGAGCGATATCCGCGCTGTCCGCCGTCTTATTGTTCTTCACTGCGTCGTTTACGGTAAATATTTCAAGGTCTCTGAGTGCGAACTCAGCCTTGCGGTTGTTGCGCTTTATGACATGCTGGTTTGTGAGCGTGCCGCGGTGCAGCTCAAGATAGAGCTCGCCTGCGTATGTATCGGGCTCGACCGCGTCTCTCTCAATCTCTTTCATTGCCTCGCCGACGAGCTTGTGCTCGGACTTCGGGCAGCCGTTTAAGTCGGCGCAGCGTCTTGACGCCTCGATCATCTCGAACTGCGGTCCGCCGCCGCCGTCTCCGTAGCCGTAGGAGATAACGCGGGTGTCGGTGACACGCTTATCCTTGATGCACGAATGGTCGTTCGAGGGAGTACCCGCGACATAGGTCATGAGATCCTCGGCATCGGGCCAGATGTGGGTGCGGTTGAAACGGGTGAACACCTTTGTGCCGTCGATACCCTCCCAATAGAAAGTATCAAGCGGGAAAGTGTTGGTGTCGTTCCAGTCAATTTTAGTTGTCAGGAAATAATCGACGCAGCAGCCCTTCATTATCTGCGGAATAGCCGCGCTGTAGCCGAAAGTATCGGGCAGCCAGAAGCAATTCGAGGTGAAGTCGAAATATTTTCTCGTGAATCTCTGACCCCAGAGGAACTGTCTGACCATCGACTCGCCGGAGGTTATGTTGCAGTCGCACTCGACCCACACGCCGCCGTTGGGCTCGTATCTGCCCTCTTTGACCTTCTGCTGAATGCGCGCGAAGAGGTCGGGGTATTTGCGGCGTAGGAAGTCGCTGTGGCACGAGGAGCTCTGGATGAACTTATATTCCGGATACTCGTCCATGAGCGCGAGCTGGTTTGCATAGGTGCGCGCGCACTTCTTGACCGTCTCGCCGACATGCCAGAGCCACGCGGTGTCCATATGCGAATGTCCGATGAGCGCAGCCTTCGGTGCATCGTCGCCGTTTTTGACGGAGAGTGCTTTTTTGAGATAGGGCTTCGCTCTCTCGAGAGCCGCCATGAACTCGTCACGGTCAACATCGTCGGGTGACTGATATATCTCTTTGAACACTTTTTCAAGCTCGTTTATAACGGAAGCGCGTCTGAAAGAGCTCTCCGGCAGGTTCTTGACGAGCTGAACGAGGGTGCGCAGATCGAAATAGAACTCCTGGATAGCATAGTTCTTGACGCAGATATCGATGCCCTCGTACGAGAAATCATAGGTGAGCAGAGGGTTGTTCGCGGTCGGGTGGCAGCCCTTATAGGAATGACCCGCATAATATTCGAGGTCGATGGCTATCTTCTCGCCCGCCTTTGCGTCCTTTTTGAGCAGGTCGCAGTAGTGGTTGCCGTGGCCGGTGAAAACTATCTTCGTGCTGAAGTTGCCGTAGGGCACTCCGTCGACCCAGAGGGTTCCCTCATAGCCAGAGATATGCGGGCGGATGAAAATATCTTTTCCGCCGAGTCCGTCGGGGACGACAAAATCGGTCTTGAACCAGCAATAGCCGAACTCCTCGCCCCATTTGTAGCCCTTTTCGATGGGGTCAAAAAGGCTGTCCTCCGGGATGCAGTGGAAACGCTCGAGGGTTGCGAACGCGCTCACGGGGCCCGGCTCGCCGACTTTTTCAAAAATCATCGGCTCGATGATATCGACAAAGCGCTCAAGCTTTCTGAGCATTCTGTCGGTCTGTTTTAAATCCAGCATATTCTTCTCTCCAAAATATATTTTTCCGCTGTGCGGACATTTGACTTATATAATATGTAACAGTATACCGCAAGAGTGTTGCATCTGCAAGCATTTTTGAAGAGAAAAGAAGCAAAAAAGCCGCCGCAGAGATGTTTTCCCTGCGGCGGCTCGTGTTATTTCAGCGAAGTTCTAAGATGCGGCATATCGCAGCTAAAACCGCCGCGAGATAAAGCCCGAAGATATTCATTATATTATAGAGAAGTGCCGTTATCATCTTTGCCCTCCGCTATGCGCTGTTCGTGCATGAATTCGTCCGCTTCTATAGCGGCCGAAGTGAAGCTGTTGTTCTTCCAATAGCTCGCAGCGCCGACAATGAATGTAAATATCAGGCTTATTATTGTATAGAGTTCGCTGTATTCGACGCTGACCGGTGTTTTCCCGAACGCGGTCAGAGCCATATTGATTATTGACACAAGAGACAAAATACCCCTGACCCATGTGCCTACAGATATTTTTGTTATATTCTCAAAAAGCTTCCTCATGAAAATCCCCCTTATTTTCTGCGCGTGATATCATCTATGCGCCTGTGCGCGGATTTTATCGAATCCTCTGCCGCCGCCATGCGCTCGACGAGATTATTGTGCTTATCGACCCGCTTTTCGAGCTGCGCGATGCGATAATTCGTCAGCCTGTTCGACGCGAGTATGCCGCCGAGCGAACCGATGAGCGTACCCGCCGCCGAGAGCAGTGCCACAGTTATTTCTGCGTTCATATCACACCTCCTCGAGACTGCCGACCGCGACCCAGCTCGAAATATCGCCGAGCAGGGCTTCGAGCGTGCCGCGGTTCTGCTGAACTTTCGTGACGGTATGTTTTTTCGGCGAGAGCTGAGAATCGGGCACGCGCTTTCCGCGCGCCGAGGTGCAGCCGCCGTAGACCGCACCGGGCTTTATAAAAACAACGCTCCCGACCGAGACGGACGGTCTCGCCGCGAGTCTCAAGTCAGAGAGCCTGACCCACGAGTTTATCTCTTTGAGCAGCGCGCGGCTCGGCTCGACTTTTGCGACGGTATGCGTTCTGAGCTTCACCCACGACGGAACGCGCTGACCCGTGGCATAGTTTTTGCCTATAATTTTTACGCGGTCGCCCGCTCTGATATCGGCATACTGCGCGACTTTCTGCGGCTCGTTTTTCACGCAAAGCCCGTAAAATTCGGCTATCGATGCGGCAATCGACTCGCCGCACTTTTTCTGTCCCGCTTCCGTTTCGACATTCTTTCTGTCCGAAGAGCTGTCTATGAACACGGTCTCAATAAGCAGACTGCGGCACCCCGCCGAGCGGACGAAGCCGAAATAATCGCCGCCTGCGGAATTGAGCTTTGTTTTAGCTCCCCTATCGCGCAGTGAAAATGTCTTCGCAATGCCCGCACTTATCTTCGCGGCGAGCTTTTTGCCGCCCTCGTCGGCGTGTTTATAATAGACCTCGCTCCCCGTTCCGCCGCCTGCATTCAGATGAATCTCGGCAGCCAGATCGAAGTTCTCGCGGTTGACATAAGCTATCCTGTCCGTCAGATACATATCGGCATCGTAGTTTATGAGTACCGTATCGCAGCCGTATTTTTTGAGCGCTTCGGCGATATAAAAGCCGATCTTTCGCGCTATGCGAAACTCGTGGAAGCCTCCGCCGACCGCGCCGCTGTCATAGCCGCCGACCGCCGATTTTCCGTGACCCACGGATATACAAATTCTCACTCCCGCACCTCCTCGAAGTAAATGCCCACAAGTTGCGACGGCAGATAGTGCATGACCGTGCCCTCGCCGCCGCTGTCGTCTCTTGTGCATCTGTAAATTTTGCCGCCGTCGAGATAGTACTTGTCTTTAAAATACCGCATACCCTCGGTGGCGGTTATCGGATTCTCTATAGTGCCGTCCTCGCCGACCGTGATAGGCTCCCAGTGCGCTGGGGTTACGCTCGGACGCCATGTGGGATTGGCGGATATCGCGTTGTAGCAGCGATATAGATTTCCACCGTCGCGCACCCTGTCGCCGATAGAATAATCTTTTTCGCCGCTCCACGGTTCAAATAGGCTGATACTTGTCAGAGCTTCGGCGTTCGTCAGCTTCGCGGCGGCTCTTGTTATCATCTCGCGGAAGCGTTTTGCCTGCGTCCGTGTCATATATCTGCACCCCCTGTGATAATATCCAGTGCCTCGTCCGCCGATATATCTTCGGGCGGCTCGGCGGCCGTCCAGATTTGCTTTATCTGGGATTCAGTCTCCGTCCACGACTCGGTGTAATACCCGCCGTCGGACGGATATTCCGCCGTGATTATCGGCTTGTATCCGTACTGCAAAAGCAAATTGGGGTCAGTAGTAAAAACATCGCCCTCGCTTGTTTTTATCGGTCTCGGCGCACCGTGCAGAGCACCGCCGACCAGTTTTCCGTATATCATATTTTCACTCCCATGTGAAGCTGCCCGCGCCCTGATTATAGAGCGCCGTTTTGCCTATAAGATCATAAAGGCACGGCACACCGTTTGCATCGAGACACGGGACAAGCTGCTGTGCATCGCCGTCGGTGTAGCTATATAACCGCATAACAGCCTTATTGCCCGACCAGTTGTTGTTGCCGACGTCAAATATCAATCCGTTTGTCGGCGTCTCGAAGTCGGCGACATCGCTCCAAGATTTTTTTAAAATATCATTGACCCACACGCCGGCTTTGTTCATTCGGATTTTTGTTCGTTCCAATGATGAAGCCGCCGTAAAACGGTGCTTTTGATACTCGGAAAAGTCGCCGGAGAAAACAATCGGATTTTTGTTTTGAAACAGCGTAAGATTATTTTTCAACGCGCTCTGGCGCGACCCGAATATGCCCGCGTCCCTGTATATTTCACCGACTATGCTGAAATCTATGGTGATATCAGAATCCTGCGTCAGCTTGCGCCCGCTGTCGATGTACTGAGTGCCCGACGACTGGATATATTCGACTGCGGTATAGCCCTCTGGCAGATTTCCGCCCTGCTGTGCCTTTTGCATCATCATTGCCCTGCGGCGCGTCATGTGCCGTCACCGACCTTTTGAGCGATAACAACGCCGTCTTTGATTGACATTTCCCATGTTTCGCCACTTGCGAAATTCGGCGCGTTGCCAATGTATTTAGTACCCGTCGGCAAGGTGACAGTGATTGACCCGCTCGCAGCGAAGGTCAATTTGAGCCAACACTCAAAATTGCCCATCGGATATGTCAGAGTTAAGGTCGCGACATTCTCAAGGCGATATTCCGTGTTGTCGGCAAGGGTGATTTCTGTTCCTGCTGTTACCTGCGCCGACACTGCTTGCGGCGTATAGCCGAGGGCGGCGACGACATTGTTTTTTGTCACTGTCGCATCAGAGCCCGGAGCGCCAGGGGCACCCGGCGTACCGGGTTCGCCCTTATCACCTTTCTCGCCTTTTAAGCCAACGTCCGAGCCATTGTAGCGAAGTTTGCCGTCAACCGCTGATATCAGATCAAGCACAGATTTGTTGTCGTGCTCGTGCGCCTTAAACATCGCCGGAAAGACAAAGCCATCTAAGATACGCTGCAAATCCATACTTACTGTTTCTCCACTGCCTGATTGCAGATTGCAGCTAATATACTTTGCAAACATACCCGCAAGCGCATAATACATTGCGACATCAAGTCCGCTTTTAACTGTGTCAGACTCAAGCTCAATATCCGGGAAAGTGGTTTGAACATCTTCTGACAGCGTGTAGCTGATGTCCTCTGCCGTTGAACCTCCGCCACCTATAACCTTGCCATCGTACAGCAGCGTGCCGGTATCATCGGCGGTCAACAGGTCAATGACCGACTTGTTATCATGGCCGTGCCGTGCGGCGGTGTTAAGAGCTATCTCGGCGGCGAGGCTGTGCGAGAGCCGCTCTGTGCCGTCCGGGATTGACACCTTTGCAGAGCCTGTTATCATAGGCGCATAGCCGACTATCTCGCCGTCCGCAAAGGCGACAAGCTGCGCTGCCATGTTGCCCGGTTCGGGCACAACATCGCTTGTAATTTTAACCGCCACATAGCCGTCCACAGGAGTCAACAGCCCGGTTTGCAGATACTCGCCGACCGTCGACTCAAAATATACGCGATAGCTGTCGGCATTTTCGAGCTCGGCGGGAACGGGCAGCAACAACTCCGTGAAGTTGTTCTCCGCTCGATATCCAACGTCATACCCGCGAGGGCGGGCATAGTCAACCGTTATCGTTCTCGTCTGCATTCTTTTCCGCCTCCCCGTTCTCGCCCTCCGCGGGCGGTTTTTCGCAGTCTGCAAGCATTTCGGATAAAAGGTCAAGCTTGCCGATAATCTTCGTGATTTCGACCTTGTTGACCTCGATTTGCTGTATCAGCTGCGCGTTGTGCTTCTGCAAGGCGTCGCCCTGCGCTTTGACCTCTGCGATTTTCTGTTCGATTTCGGTTTTTGTCATAATAGCCCCCTAAGCGAGTTTTTTGTAGTCGCCGCTGTCGTTAAATTCGGCATACAGTCCGGTGGTGTCTAAAAATAGCCGTCCGGTGTAACCGCCGCCGGAAGTAAGCTTTAAAGTCATGCCCTTTCCGTTTGTCCCGCTCGAGTAGATTTCAATTCGTGCCGGAACCGTGCCTTTGGTGTTGTTGACGATTTGCAGCAGTGCGCTCGCGTCACTCGTAGCACCAAGCTCCGCGCTTACATCGTTCGCGCCGTTTGGCGCATGCGCGATAAACCCGATGGCATCGCCGCCTGTCGCAACACTTAAAGACTCGTTTACCTCGACTTTTTTGCGAAATCTTGCGTTATTTTTTTCTATCACGGCATAATCGGTGTTCCAATGGTTTACAAGCGTGGCGTTTTCTGCTTTCTCGCCAAATCGAAAACCGTTTGATGTAACGCCAAGCGCGGCGGCAGGCTTCAGCGCGGCGAGCGTCGCATAAAACTTCGTGCCAATCAGCGTATTGTTAATGTCAAAGTACTCATAATTTGCGCCGGTTTGCATATTTGTGGTGTAATACATCTGCAAATATCCGCTTGACAGGTCGGTCTTAAATCCGCTGTTTTCTATTGACAGCTGACCTCCGTCAAGGTTTATGTCGCCGCCGGTGATGTTGATGTCGGAAGCTTCGATATGACCCGTGTCCAAGTTAAAAGAAAACTTCCCGGTCGGCGACGAAAGGATATCCGTCGTGATATAACTCGCGGAAATCTTGTTTGCGGCAATGCTTCGGATAACCGCGTCACCGTCTTTTGATACACCATACTCCCAGTTCGGGGATCCGTTGTTCCAGCCGTTATTAGTCCAGGCATAACCACCGGCGTTGCGGCAGTAGATAGTGTTGCTTCCCTCGAGCGTAGGCTTGTCGTGGTAATAGGTTATAACCGCGCCGTTGCTGTCCGCTTTACGCGTGACATATAAGCCCATGCTATTTGCGATGGTCTCGTTCAGCGCGAGGGTCGCCTGCTCAAAGTCGTTGATTTGCGCCGCCTGCTGTGCGCGGGTCTGCTCGAGTACCGCCCGCTGCTTCGGTGTAAACGCGCCCATTGTGGCATATCCCGACTGCGTTGCCGTTTCGCCCTTGCCCTCGAGCTTCGTGCAGCGGTTCTGTGACTGCCACTTGACATTTGTCAGCACGACCTTTTTCGTCCCCTGCGCCGTCTCAAACTTCATAATATCAAGCGGTCTAAGGTGCGGAAACGAGTGCGTAGTGCAGGACATCGGAGTGTATGTAAGACTGCACCGTGCGGTTTTAAGCTCCGTTGCCAGTGTGCTGAGATTCATATCACTCTGCGCAAGAAGATTGCCCTCAATGTTAAAGGCATAGTCCTTTGTGCCTGCGAGGTATTCAGTCTTGTTCTCGTCGTTTCCGACGATACGCACCCCGGAAAACACGATGCTGTTTTCGGCGAAATCGGTATTGCCGGAAGTAAAACGATCCGAAGCTTTTATCACCGTGTGCTTGGCATTTGTCGCATACCACCCGCCTGTCAGCTTGCCGTCATAGTCAATATACAAGCTCACGCCCATGAGCTCCGCAGCCCAGACAAGCACCTGACGATAGGTCAGGTTGTCCGCCTCCGGGCGTTTCGGTATCGACACACCCCGATGCAAAGTGTTCGTCGGAAGCTTCTGCGACACCCCGCACTTTGTGCAGGCATCGGCGACTATCTGATACAGCGTTGCAGGATAGGCAAGCTCAGTATCATAGGCTCGGTTAAACTTCGCCATGCGGTCATAAGCCGTTATTTTGATGCTCCGGAGCTTGCGCGGAGGGCTGTCCACCGTGTAATAGCCGATAGGCACCGTCTCCGTTGTCGAGCCCGTTGAAAAGCTTGTAGTGACATACAGTTGTGCGCCCTCGAACACCTTGTCGTCAAACGCGCCGTCGGTATTCTCAAGAGTAAAACTCAGCTCTGACATACACGCCGAGCCCAAATCAAGCTTACTGCCCGTGACGCTCGACCAGTCCACCGTTACCGCGCCGATGATGTCCTTGTCGGTGATATTAAATGCCGTGCCCTTGGTAGGCGTACAGAGGATATTGACGGACTGCACTACATCCTCTCGCAGAGCCGCAAGCCCGGCAGAAGTTATTGGATACATGACATCACCTCTCTACGATTTTAAAACTTACATTCTCCCAACGGTTCAGTGTACTGTTGTACATAGGAGACGATCTATCGCCCACATAAAATGTTTTCGTCACGAAGTCCCCCGCCGTCGGAGAAAGATAAGTGATTGATATGTACTCTGCCGAAAAAGCTGCTAAAATAGCCTTTAACTCAATCGTAGTGGGATAAGCCCACTCAAGAGTTATCCCGTCTACGGTTCTTATTTTTTTCTTATGCATGAGTCCATCTTCGGTACGACCCGCATCAGAGGCGGAAACATCAATCTGCTCCCACTTATACTGTGATGGACATTTGACTGTTTTACCACCGACCGATTTCAAGGGATTCATGCCTGCTGTAAAAGCCATATTGATGTTTCACCTCCTTATGCATCTACCGGGATAAGAGTTCGTCCTGCTCTAAGATTTGCGGCTTTTATCTCTTCGATAACATTTCCGGCTCTGTCGACTACTTGAACGATTATAGGAGTACCGCCGTCGCTTTCAGCCATTGCATCACGCACACCGCGATATACGCCGTTCGCAACACCTTCAACTATCTGCTGATTGTTAACAACAGTGCTTCGACCGCCCATTGTACCGACAAGCTCGGGTCCAGCCTCACGAGCGACGAAAAGCTGTCCCGATGCAGGGAAACCACCGGAGGCATAGGCTTTCAATTTCAAATCGACCGAACCTGTACTACCAACATTAATATCTCCTTTTAGTGTCGGGAAGCGAGCACTTTTGAAGCCATTGGCAACTGCTGTTCCGAGATTTTTTCCGAAATTATAGCCGTATGAATTGGCGACATTACTCGACAAAGAATCCTTCAGGACAGATTTAATTGCCTGGGCAAGCTCGGAATTTTTAGAACTGATACCCGCGACAAGACCGGTTACTAAATTCTTACCTACCTCTTTCATGTTGACAAACATACCATTAGCAAGAGATATATTGTTACTTTTGCCGGTGAGCGTCTCAATCCGCTCTAAAAGAGTGTAATATTCACCCATAAGCGATATCGCAATACCCAATTCAGGATTTGCCTCGCGCAACTTGTCATTCAGTTTAACTGTCTGCGTTCTCTGTTTATTAACATCTTTTGCCATTGACTCTATAGGGTCTTTTAAAAAGAATCCTATAATTGTATCGACCGTACTCGCAAATCCCGCCAAAAGACTACTCTTTGAGTAATCGACAACCTTTTGCGCAAAATCTTTCATAAATTCCGTAAAACTGCTCATATCCTTTGACAGCGACGGTAATTTACCATTAAGGTCTCGCAGCGCCGGATATAACTCATCACCTAAAGATTTGGCAACTATAACAAGTTCAATCGTAAATGCCACAACAGCACCACTGAGTTCAACCAACAACCCAGTACCAAGACCGATAGCTACCGGAAGCAGCCCAACACTCGCGACGGTCGCCGCTCCGAGCGCAGCGGTAACAACGCCAATACCAATAAGTAAAGCCGTGCCCAGACCGATACCCTTAGCTATGGTCTCTCCGTTTTCAAGAACGGGCGCCCATGCATTACCGATCTCATCAAGACCTTTGCCTATCGCCCATATTTCGACAATAAACAGACCCGTCGAAACTCCAATCAGAGCAAGCATCGCGATACCAAGACCCAAATATGCAACAAGAGGTGTACCAACACTGCCCAACAATGCCGTTACCGCACCTACAGCAGCCAACACACCTACACCGATTCCCATTGCGATAGCCACTGTTTTTCCGTTCGCAATCACGGGTTCCCAGGCTTTACCTACTTGTTCCAGCATTACTCCGAGTCCCCATACAGCACCGACAACTAGTCCAGCCGCAACTGCTACCTCGGCAATAATGACAAGCCCCCAGGCAAGGTCTTTAGCTATTGACTTTAATTTTCCATTCAATGCCGAAGTTCCCGCATCTCCTACCTGCGTAGCAGTGGTATTTGTTCCTTTGATTTGCGAGAGAAGTCCAAAGAAATTGACCACACTGCTTGTTATTTTCCATGCAGCGATGGCAAGACCAATTCCACCGGCTATTCCAAGTATCAATTTGAATTTTTTGACAAGTTCATCGGCGCGCTTAACATCAAGCTCGTCGGTTACGAATTGATATTTCGCAGCAGTACTACTCACTCCGCTTGCCGTCGCGGAAGTTGAATTATCATCGAGCTTATGTATCTCGTCAATACCGAGAAGCGTCTTCTTTAATTCTTTTGCGGCTTTCGTTGCTTTACCCATACCATCAGCGAATGTCGTAGGATACTTAACCGCATGAGTCCATTCATTAGACCCCGACAGCCGACTGAATACCATATTTATAGCGTTAAGAAGCTCTACGAACTTATCTATGGCTTTCTCGACAAACGGTACAAGCATCGTGATTATGGGAGCTGCCGCTGCACCTATACTGTTTTTCAAATATAGGTAACTCGTTGCAAGAGAATCCATACTTTTCGCAAAACTTGTACCCATCATTTGACTATAAGCATAGACGTTTTGAACGCCCTCTTTAAATCCGCTGGTAATAGCCGAAATAATGCCGTTAAGTGCTCGATATGTTATTCTTTTTTTGATAGTGGTAAATAGATTTCTAACTTTGCTCGTTATTGGATCAAAAGCTTTTCCGAGCTTCTTCAACAGTCCAGTCGCACTTATTGTTTTTTTCGTTGCTGTATCAGCGGCAGAGGCAACATTTTCTCCCGCCTCACTCGCGCGTTCTGATACTTGCGCGATAGCAACACTTGCGGCATCAGCACTTTCGGTTACTCCATCAAAGTTGACATTCCCCTGACTGATATCAGAAACATTCAATGCTGTTGCCGGAATAGTGTTTTGAGTCTCGACCTGAGGCATTCGAGCCGCCGAAATATTTGAGACGGCACTCGATATATCGTTAAGCTTTCCGGTATCCAAGTCCTGTATACCACGAACAGCATCTCCGATATTAGTAATCTCTTTTGCTATCGTTTTGGAAACCTTAATACCATTCAGGCTCGAAATTGCCTCGCCTATCTCCCGAAGTTTATCCACGGACTTAATACTGTCTATGGTCTTTTGCAGCGCCTCTATAGGCTTTAAAGGTTCGGATATAGATTTATTTATTCGACTCGTAACGCTGTCTATTTCCTTGAGCAGTGAGATTACCTTGTCTATGCTTTTTTCGGCAGAATACGAATCTCCTACAATTTCTATTTTAAGATCGTCAATAACATCTTCCATTAGCTCTCACCTCCTGCAAATCTCAAATTAACTCTCTCAGCCCAATCGGAGACAACACTCATTTGCTCCTTCATGCGTTTTTTCTCAGCTCTTTCTCTCTGCTCCCGTGCCTCTTTATCAGTAAGCGGTAAAGGTTCATCGAGATACGGTAGAGGCTTCGAGTCTTTCGCCATAGGATTGAACGCAGGTGAAACGGAACAAAGCGCTCGATAGAAATACAAGCCCTGCGTCCACATTTCCTGATTTCGCTGAGCGAGTTTTAATTCGTGAGCTTTTTGATAGCATCGGGGCAACGTACAATCTCCGTCCCAATATTGTTCAGGAGTCATCCCGATTGACATATAGTAGGGTAAGTCTTTCTCAAACTGCTCACTATAATTAAGGGGGACAAGCTGTTTATTCAACTCGTCCCCCTCTATGGGAAGCAAGTTATTTACCCGTTGCTCGCTTCCCAGTCCACGTTTCCCTCATCATCTTCAGGGTCTTTCATGAGATACTCCATCGGCTCGCAGTACATTTCAGCGAGCTTGTCATAGAGCTTGTCCTTGTCCTTTACATGAAGCAGAATGTCCTCGACAGTATCTTTCTTCACAAAAGGATGATGTGCCTTGAATGCCCCGGCAAACAGTTCAGAAAGAACCGAAAGCGGTTTGCGTGAAGCATCGGCAAGAACGAATCCGCTCTCTTCAAGCATCTTCACCGAACGCCTCGTAAACTCAAGAGTGTACGGTGTACCCTTGTATGTGAGATTGATTGTAGTAGCCATTACGTCTCCTCCTTACGCTGAGGCTTTTGTGATTTTCGTGCTCGCGGCTACAGTTATTGCCATTTCAACAACACTGTCAACGCCTGCACCCTTAACATATACCGAAAGCTGACCCTTGAAATTGAACTTACCCTTATCGCCGGAAGGTGTCAGAGTTCCGTCACTCTCAGTACCGCCAAACCAAACAGCAAGGTCAAGTTCCTGACCTTTGAGAGCATCAAGCGTTGCGAAATCTTCACTAGAATAGTTCGCAGTAAATGTAAGCGCATCAACCTTCTGAATACCCATGATATTTATCTGCATCGGGTCAGAAAGAGTCGTTGCATCAAGCATATTAGGGTCGCCGCCGAGATCGGGAAACTCTTTAATATCAACAAGCTTCTCGTATGTACTACCTGAAGAACCTTTCTTCATAAGAAAGGTTTTATAAGACGAAATCGCCATATGTTACCTCCTGTATATTTGTTTGTCTTTTCCTACTGTTGCTTTATATCTGACTGTTATCCGATACTTGGTAGCATCGTCCATCGAAACAGGTTTGCGCATCGTGCGGACAAAGCCCTTTCTTATCAAAAGCTCGTCCAACACGGCAAATATCTCTTTGCATTCCGACTTTTGACGATTAACCTTGTTCGAATAAATATTGACTTCGTACATGACGGACGAGTGATTTTCAACACCCGAACTGTCGATTGACGCAGTGTATGTGTAGTTGTCCCCCTCATCGATGCTGACGGACGGAAACTCAGAAGGGCTCAGAACCGTCTTACTGTAAACAGTAATGTTCGGGAATTTTGCTCGAAGAGCCGCAGATACAAGATTGCAAACCTCATTTTCGATATCAGTCATTTCCGAACACCTCCTTCGCTATTGCCCTTACTTGTTCTCTCATTTCCTTGCCTGCATCGTACATTGCACGGGCAGGGGGATTACCGTGAGTGATAACAAGACTTCCTTTGTCGTTCTCCTTTACCACTCTTCCGTTCGTCCCCGGGTTGCCGTAGTACCCCCAACTATCCCGGGAGCCTTTCCCTTGACCGTATTCACCGCGAACCATACCCATCTCCTCGGCTTTAGGGTGCTGTTCCGTGTAATGCACACCTGTACCGAACTCGATGAATTTGACCGCGCTGCCGCTCGCTGTAATAACAAGAGTGTTATCGTCTATCCATTCAGGCTCCCCTGACACGACGACATCATTCTCGCCGTCATACTGAGCGGTTCTGAATGCGACATCGGCAACATCTATACCCACCTGTGCGAGATGCTCTAAAAACACATGAGTTTTTCCCTCAAGACTTTTTTTATAAGCTTCGAGCTTGCGTACTGCTTTCTCAAGACCGGTGACTTTGATTCTCACGAGACACTCACCTTGCTTATTGCAAAAGAGATACTGTTGAGAGACTTTGCAACTTTTTTGACGATATAATCAAAGAGAAGATTCCCGTTTGCATCATAAGCCGGAAACTTGTCGACGCAGAGAACTGTATTTTCATCAATAGGACAACTTATATCGTCCGTCACGATGACCTTGTCGTACTGTATGGAATTACCAAACTGCTCTACTTGCGATGCGCCTGAAGCAGCAGATACATTTGCCTGCATCTCTACAGGGTCGGAATACAAGACCTTATATTCGCCTGTGAGGTTTCCGTCCTCATCGGTTATCTGTTCTTTGCCCTTATAGAGTGCATAATGCAGTGATGTTTGATTTCGTTTCAGGCACTTCATTCCCCGCCTCCTGACAAAACAGCAGCACAAGGAAGAATGTCCTTGAGCATTGATTCGGGCACACTCGCATTTTCATAGCTACGGCTTATTCCGTTCTCGCTGTGAGAAACCTCACCTTCGGCACCCCGTTTATTAAGCAGATACGACGCTATCTCAATCTGTCTTGTGTGATACTTAACAGGCACGATCCGCACATCGCTTTTGAACGGGAACCGTCTCTCAAGAATTTTGTCACCGGCAAGTTTGAGGTAGGCGTTCAACATGTCCTCAGAGGTTTCCCCCGTCATGGATTTCAGCAATATAATTTTCTGTGCGTCGGTCATATCTCGCGCCTACCTTTCTTTGAATTGATTCGATTAACCGCCTGTACTTGCCGTCTCTGTAGTGACCTTACCGCCTGCAATAAATACCGAGCGGCTGTATGTAGGCGCGGTGAAGGTCGTTGCAATCTTAGTGAACTTGCAGTGATACCAGTCCGGACCGTGGTCAAGACCAAGCTGACCGAATATCTGATACTTCTCGCCTGCGCCGGTCTTAGCCAGCGGCTCAAGGAAGAAGTTGCCCTTGCCGGGAACGGGCTGATTGACCGGACGAATAACATCGAGGTCAAGAAGAAGTGCGGTGCCGCTCGGCAGGCACTCGCCGAGATAAAGGTAAACTTCACCGATAGGAGTGATAACCTTAGAAAGCTTGATACCGTTGATATCTCTTGCCGCCGGAACGATGGTAAGACCGTTCTGAATGGCATCCGCGTTTATCTGGAACATAGTAGTAGCATCGCACCAGAGGCACAGTCCATTGCTCGGAGCATTCGACTCGTAAACCTTCTTAACGCCGTCAGCGATATCCCAAAGGCCGAGAGCCTTGCTCTTCATGTCAATGGTGTTCGTGGTTATAGCAGTGACAAGACCGCGAGTCTTGTTGACAGTCGCGTCGGTAGTAGCCTTGTTGTACACACCGTTGATGAAGGTGTATTCGATATCACGAGCAATCTTCTGCATCTTTGCCGCAACCTGGAAGTCAAGCTCGTTTATGGGATTCGCTTTCTGATCGGCGACATTAACGCCTGACAGAGTACCCATGTTCGACTGCTTCGCATAAGAAACGCCGACGCTCTCCTGGAATATCTGAGTAATGTTTGTCTTCTGTACACGAGTAACAACGCTCGCGTCGGGGGCGGTAAGAGACGCAGTCTCCGAAATAGCAGGCTGAGAACCTGCACCGCCGCCGGTATACTCCTGACCGACCACAAACTCGCAATGGTTCGTGTTGACGGCTCTCGCGCCGATAATGGACGAAAGCGGAGTCCTTGTGTTACCGTTGTTATAAAGCATTCCTGAATAGTTCAGAACGCCAAAACTTGTTGCTAAAGTATCTGCCATAATTGATTCTCCTTTAATTATTTAGTTCTGTTTGTTTCCTGCGCGAGTCGCATGAAGTAGGCAGCTTCACTCGAATTGCCTGCACTCAACGCAGCTTCTGCCTTTTTGGTGTAATCGTCGCCCGCACTGCCTCCGGCAACTCCTGAGGGGGGTGTAGAAGTGCCTTTCATAAGTTCAGCTTTCAGGGCTTTATCGTGAGCCTCAAGGTACTTTTTCTGATTGGCAAACACCACATCCATCTTGCCGTCAGTCAACGCCTGCGCTGATGCCGCCGCGAGTTCATCGTCGTAGCCAAGCCCGAGAAAATCAGCCTTGTGAGCGGCAATGGTTCTCTCCTTTTTCAGAGCTTCAAGCTCCGTCTGCATCCTCTCAAACTCTTCCTTCTTCTGAGCTTCAGCCTGCTCATCCTTTGAGAGAGTTTCCTGATACTTACGCTTCATTTCGGCAGCCTCACGATTAGCTCGAGTAACTGCATCCTTGTATCTCTGTAGATCGGGGACGCTGTCCTCATACTCGAAAGCTTCGAGTGCCGCGAGCTTCTCTTCTGCGCTCATGTCGCTGTATCCTGCAATTTTGGTTGTGTCAATTTTTGCCATTAAAAATACCTCCTGCGTTTTTAGGTTTTCCCTAACCTTTTAAATTTGTTTTGCGTTTTTGAGAGACTTCCCTGTCTCACTGGTGTTCCCGGTTGGAGTCGAACCAACAGAAGCGCCGAGGAAGAGTTATAGAAAACCGGGTGTCCATCCGATGGACTGCGGGAACATATTGGAAAATAAAAAAGGGACTACAAACTTAATGCTTGTAGTCCCTGTTGACTGTATCCCTCTATCCTGTTATAGAGGTCTTTGTTTTAACTTTTCGTTCTATCTCCACTATAACGAGGCGATCTCTCTCCCTCTTGATTTCAACCGTATTTCCGCGCTGAAGCGCTCTCATTATAGCTTCATACTCATTCTGCGAAAAATGATAATTAAGCGAGTTAATCACCTCCGAGTGATTTAGGGTAGCACCTGCAACCCCAATGCGGACGAGCCGGATATTCGTCAGGCTCATATATTTTCCCATCACGCGACTGACAAATTCGGCAAACATGACCGTCCTTCTGAGTATTCCACATTATCCAATCTTCTTCGTCATCTTTATATGCCTGCCTCTGCGCAGCGAGAGTCACTATAACGGCATATTCACCGTTCATTGCCGAATAATACCGAAGAGCGTTTTTTATCTCTTCACGGGTGTTTCCCGTACTTATTACCGCCTCGGCGCACCTTGCTGCCTTTCGTTCGACTTCATGGGCATAGACATATTTCGTAGTAGGGTCGTAAGATTCGAGCAGCTCATCAACCCACTCGTCATCGAGGCTTCTCAGCCCTCTTCTCGAGTACTCGTTGTATGTATTCTGTGCGAGCAACAGAAAAGCCTCACGAGTTGTTTTATCAGACTCCTGATATGTTGCATTCACCTGACTCAACACATGAACTTCATCAATGGCAAGAACGCTGTTGAGCTTTCCAAAAAGCTCAATGTATTTTTTATTAAGATACTTGATTATAGAATCAGTGTAATCATACCTCGACATCGTCGTCGTTCACTTTCTCCTTATCAAGCTGAGTCTGCTGATTCGCAAAACGCTCAAGTTCTGCCACATCTTTTTCCTGCTTCTCTTCGGCATACTCTTTACTCATGGTGTATGCGAGTTCGGGATCGCTGAACATTCCGCAATGTTGGAAAGCAAGGCGCGGATGAATCTTATCATTATTAAGCATAGTGGTGAGCACCTGAGACTTTTCCTGGATGTTCTCATAATTCTGTCTCGTGAATCGAATATCGATATCAGCAAGTTTCAGATTTATGTCGGATTTCAGGGTGTTGGTGATATGCAAAATTAGTCTCAAAAACTCTTTTTCCGAAAGCTTGAAAGTAGTTTCGGTATCCTTTGCGCGAGCTTCGGCAGACGACCAACCGTCACGGAATATAACCGCGCTTCCTGTATCACTGGTGGAACTGCCACCGTTCCGGTTGGGCATACCACAGATGGTGAGGATAGCATCGTAGCAATAGTCAACCATCGCCTGAGTCTGAGTCTGATTGAGTTCCTGGGTGATGTAGTTTGCATCGCCCTCTGCGGGAAGCTTCAATCCGCCCATGGCTATAAGCTTACGATATTCATTCTCTTCGATATCCGCACCTTTTATTACAAGCAGCGACTGAATAAACTGCTCAATACCGTCCATTCGATTCGAAGCTATCATATTAAGCTCGTCAAGAAGCGGGAGGACGATCTCAAAAGCGCCCAGCCGAGCCATGTTCGCAGGGTACTCAATAATCGGTACCCTTCCGAGCATATGATCTTCTGCTTTCTTTATCTCGTTATCTTCAATCTCATAGTACTTGCTATCGGTATAAATGCAGTAACGAACTCCCCCGTCCTGCTTATGAAGTACCATACATCCCATGAGACGACGCTGACCGAGTTTGCTCGAATACACAACGAAAGTATTGCGCGGGTCGAGAGTGTAAATCTCAAACGGGGATTCATCCTCTTCGCCCACGGGGTCGGGAAGCGCGATACGATAGCCAGTACCGCATATAGTGAACCATTCGGCAAGTTCTTTATCTTTAGTCGCTTTATCTTCCGCAAAAACAAACTCGTTGAGTTTATTTATGTCCTCAAGAACTTCCTCTTTGCCTCTGTTGACATACTGAATAGGTGCTCCCACAAGATACGCAACTTTGAAAGTGACGATCTCATTCGCTCTGTTCTCTACGATAATGTTATTGATTTCAGGGCGTATTTCTTTCGTTCTGTGTATAATCGGCTGTTCGCCCTTATAGTAACGATAGAGATAATCAATATCCATACTGTTCTTGTTATGAAGAATCAATGCCTTATTAAGCACATCTCTTACATTAACATCGGTAATTTCAGCCTCATCGGTGTAGATAACACTACGACCTGTCAAGCCTTGAAATGTTATAGAGCCCATCGGAAACACCTCCTCTTATCCAATTTTAATTGTACACCATATATTGTATTTTGTCAAGATATTTATACTATATATTGTGTATAGATTAGAATTGCCGTCTAAATATAGCGTACTGACCCATAGGATTGGTTATCATATCAATAGCCATCGCCAACGAGTCCGGCGCGTCATCATGCTTATTTGTTCCGAGCAGCTTAAATGCGAAAACATTCTGCATGAACAGCTCATAAGCCTTACTTCTTTTTCCCGACTCTCGAAATATCATATTCTCTCGAATCTCCGGAGACTTATCGAATATCCTCTGATTTTTACTGATATTTGTTCCGGCTGCTTTGCTCGTAAGGTTCATCTTATAACCCTTCTTCCTCAGCCGTGCGTCAATATCCTCCTTGTAAGACTCTGTAGCTTTCGTAGCCTCGATTCGTCCTCGAGTTACCTTGTTTCTAATAATCCCGTCGACTATCAGAGGCTCAGTAATTTTTTTATCTCCGTTATCGAACACAACATCGTGTACGAAGATATCATCGCCGTACTGATAACAGATCGGCGCAGCCACATAGTCTCCGCCGCCCCACGCAGGGTCAACCGCAATAAACACACAATCGGGGACACCGTCAGGCAAAACACCATTGTAATATCTCATGTCATCAGGCTTGAATAATGTACCTTCTCGCTCTATCGGTGTTCCCATGTACTGAGCATTCCATGAAGCCATATCATCATTCCGCTCGAAAGATGCTCGCCGACGTTGATAGTATATTGAATCAAAGCCCACGTTATAGTCATAGCAGAAATTGCTCTCGTCGTTGTCATCCAGTGCGGGCAGATTAATAAACTCATATCTGTAGTCCTTGAACTTATCATCAGTCTGCAACAGATGATATCTGCGTCCCGTAGGGTCGGCAATAGACCAACGAGTTCCGACCCAAAGATATTTGGTTTTGCCCTTTCCTCGGGGTATGAGGTTATTATCAACCTTACCCCAGGCGGTTGTAAGTCTGTCAGGGTTCAATGCTTCTTCGATGCCTCCGATAAGGTCATCGGAGATAATAAATCCATTTTCAGCATCGCAGGCACCGTTCAGTGTTCCGTAGAGGGAACGGCAAGTAAGAGAGGGATAATGCTTTTTTCGCCCCACGTCGATTATCTCGTCCTGCGCGTTCGTTCGGGATATCTTCGCATCCGGGAACACATCGTTGTACGAGTATGTATCTTTGTCGGTCATGATCTCGAGTACGCCGTTATAAAAAGCTCTCGTGATAACATCGGAGTAACTGCAATAAAGGCTCGGATGCTCCATGTCTCTACCCATCACCCAGGTCTCGAAAAATATCAGCAATGTCGACTTCCCGACTCGCGGAGGCATGGAAAGAAACAGCTCGTCAAGCTCGTCATCAACGAGGGCTTGCAGCTTTTCCACCACTCGTTTCAAGACTTTTCGGCGAGGCTGATAGAATCTGTCGGCAGGCTTACGATTCATCTCAAGATACAGCAGATATGAATCAAAGTCGTGCGGAGCATCAAACAGCAGTGTTCTTTTGTACAAACTGAAAAACTCTCCGGTACTGTTTCCGTCACGCATAGCTACAGCTATTTTGTTTCGGAGTTCGGCATTAGTCTTATGAGCCAGCTCAAAATTATCACTCTCAATATCGCGACAGACCGCAAACATATCTTCGTAAGCCGATATCTCCGAAGGTGTCTTTTTTATCGCCGCGAAAATTTTCGAGATTAGTGATTTGTTCACCATCAGTTCTCACACCCTAACTGTTGAAATACTTTTTTGATCTTCGGATATTGAATAGCAATCCAATCAATCATTTCTTCATTTCTCGCCCAACAGTCAACACTGTTGCTGCTCGAAGTTAGACCGCTTTCATTGAGAAAGGCGTGTATGACCTCGTGACGAAGCGTCAATCGTTCATGCTCTTTTCGAACTTCTTCTCGTTCATTTTCCCAGGTATCACATGTAAGCAAATCACCCACTACAATTTTCCGCTCCATGTGAGAACAATACCCAAATCGACCTTTAAGTTCGCAATCTTTTTGATATGAAACACCCTCGTAAACGCTGTAGGATGTTCCTAAGATACTTACTTTTCTCATCAACAACCTCCTTAAAATGAAAAAAGGACTACGGAATTAACCGTAGTCCCTGTTGACTGCATCCTCTCACCCCGTTGCGAGAGTCATTTATAATCCTTGATTATCCTGCCACCAATCAAATTCATCCCAATAATCTTCTATGTGTCTCAATCTTCTCGGTTTCAACCCCAGTACATCTCGAAGTATCTTAACTACTAACCATATCAACGCCACAACCACAAAAATAGGTATTGACAACCAATTGTACTCCGGAAACCACGCATCAATAGCACAGACGAGTAGAAATCCGAAAATGATAAGCTTAATCATAGGTATCCTCCTAACTTATCTAAGCTCCCACTCAACATAGTCAGTTTCTTTTTGAGAGTTGTAAGAACACTTTAATTTTAATGAGTTTTCTGTGTTTTTCTTTACTTCTAAGGGAACTTTATACGACACACATACATTGCTAAGCGTTTCAAGCGGAGCAATACTTTCATGAGCATTCAAAAACTCAGCATACTCAAACCATGCAGTATTGTAAGTATATCCGTTATTATAATCGAGAGTAAAGTCGTATTTGGTTCCATATGACCTCGTCAGTATCTTCGCACTTTTGGAAATGTTTTTGACATTCAGATATACCGTGCACCAGACACTCCCTGACTCAGCCTCACCAAGACTGCTGAGATTTCCGCAGTATTTTGAAAAAACAAATTTCGTAACCGTTATCTCAAGTTCATCAAAGGTCAGTGTATCTGAGACGCCGCCGGTCATCAATGGCGCATTTTCATCACTTTTATCCGAGCTACCCAAATCACATCCAACCAAAGAACACGCGAGAACCGCAATTAATAATAACGCGACCAACCTTTTCACTTCTAATCACCTTCCATTATGAAATATTCAAGTCCATTATATCGCAAATTTTCGTTTCTGCAAGGTAATAAAACGGACTTTGCTTTAGTCTTTTTTCAAAATCGGCTCGTGGACACCTTTGACCCAGTTCATGTCCTTCCCGTACTTATACATTCCCCTATAAGTTTGCTCGTTTCCCAAAATCACCTGAACGGAACTGATTGACCACTTTCCACCGCTTTTATTGGTATATCCCTTACTGTTCAACTCATCAACTATATGTTGATAAGTATATCCTTTTTCTTTCATATCAAATATCAGCCGAACAACCTTCGCCTGCTCTTCGTTTATCACCATACCCCTAATGTTTTTATCTACAGTATATCCATACGGGGTTCTACCTCCGCTATATCCGCCCCGTGAGGCTTTGACCTTCCTCCCGCCGCTGGTTCGAGCAGTTATCATACCACGTTCTACTTCCGCGAGTGCTGCGGTCACTGCTTCCAGTATAGGAGTAAACATCCCGTCACGACCAAAATCTTCGGCAACGCTTACAATCTTAATTCCAACCTCTTGTAATTTGATTTTATAAGCGTAATAGTATTCGACTTTTCTCGATATTCTATCGTTCTTTGCAGTAATAACCATTTCAACAGGAGGATTGGTAGCTGCCCCTGCGACTATGGCATCCAGCCCGGGCTTGTGGGGGTCTGCTCCCGACACGCCCTCATCAACAAACCAATCTACTATTTGTATGTCATTCGCTTTACTATAATTGATTATCTGTTCTTTTTGTGCATCCAAGCCGAAAGCGTCTTCTCCAACCTGACCTGTTGTACTAACACGCATGTATGCTACAGCCTGTCTCATAAGCACACCTCCTTGATTTGACTATAGCATATCACATTTACGGTAACTTGTCAAGACACTTTTCGTAAAAAGTCTTTTTTATTTTTCTCGGGTGGTTTCGCGACTCACCCCGCCTCAGTGCACCGGCAGCAATCCCCCCGGGGCTATACACTCGAACACCACGCCCGTAGCAGAATCGCGCTGGTGAAATAAAAAATTTACGATAAATCTTGAATAACCTATTGACATTTACGACAAATCTGTTATAATAGATATCGTAATCAAGAGATTACAAATACAAGGCAGGAGGAAGGACGAATTGAAAATCAAAAGATTAATTTACAGATTGATTGAATGGTTGAAACTCCATGGAGTGACAACCGATGATATACTCGACTGCATAGAGTACATCACAAAATAAAAAATGCTGCCAGCGATACGAGCGCATGACAGCAAAAAACCAGCAAGACAAGGGGTAATATACCTGCCTGTATTGCCCCTTGATTATACCAAAGGCAGAATACAAAGTCAAGGGAGATTTAAAATGAAAGAGACCACCAAAAGAACACGACCCCAGGAAGAGATCACCGCCGACATTATTGCATACTTTGAAAACAACGAAGATCTTTTTAATGACTGCATGGAGGAGTTAGACAGCTACAATGGATATTTAGGCGATGACCGTTATTTCTCAATGGATGAGTTGGACGAACTGTATAACGGCACAGAGCCGAGCAAGCTTTTGCGCCAGGCATTTTTCGGGTATGACGAAGAGACATACACCACGGACGGAAGCGGCAACAGAGAATACGCACAATTCAACCCGAACCGAGAATATTTTCATTATAACGGCTATGGCAATTTAGTATCAAGCGATTATAAAGATTATTCCGCATACCTCGACCACTACGCAATAGAAGCAATGAACGAAAACCGCAGTTATATTGACTCTATCGACAATGACGAAGAATTAACCGCCCTCTTTGATGAATTGGAAGCGGCAGCAACCGTAACAGATTATTGAATTTTGTACTATAATGCAATAAAGAACTTCAAAAAGAAAGGATAATGAAAAATGAAAAACTATGAAATTTGCTTGAGCAATCAAGATTGCATCTTTGACAGCGCAACCTTTGACGACGCAAAAGCGGCAGCAGAGTGGGCGACAGGAAGAAGAGGGAACTATGTTATACAAGGCAATAACGGTCTTAATGTAAAATCGTCAAATGACAAGCTTTATGCTGAGAACTTTTACGGCTATGAAGAGATATCCGAAGATGAGCTTATTGGAATGATTAAAAGATACGCTGAGTGACGCGCCTAAACGAAACAAGCCCGGAAACGTTTTCGGGCTTTACTCTTAACACAAAGGATGATTTTAAAAAATGCAAATATTTAAACGCCGTAAACCGCCGGAGCGGTACACTCCGAAAACACACACCACGCCGAGCGGAAGCGCCCCGGCGGTATATGTGGATATCCTACAACAACCGCATACACTAATAGCAGGCACAACCGGAAGCGGCAAAAGCTGCGTTATAAACGGCATAATATACACCGCGCTCTATAAATCCCCGTTGCACACCCGATTTATTTTAATCGATCCGAAGCGCACCGAGCTTATTATGTACCGTAATTTACCGCATACAATAGCATACACAAGCGATCCAGGCGAAGCACTCCAAATATTAAATAATGCAGTCGCCGAGATAGATGCGCGATATGACCGTGCGACGGCAAAAGGTTTAAAAAAATCGGACGAAGCGGACATATATATAATTATCGATGAATTAAGTGATCTTATTTTTTCTGAACCTCGAACAGCTCAAACGCTGGGCAAAATAGCCCGCATCGGACGCGCCGCAAATGTGCATTTAATAGCTGCTACGCAGTGCCCGAATCGCAAAACATTATCCGCGGAATTTGCGGCAAACTGTCCCGCCCGGCTATCTCTGCGTTGCCGCGAAAAGATAGAATCCCGGCAGATCATCGGAAACGGCGCGGCGGTTACTTTGCCCCAATACGGTTATGCTTATTATCAGGCACCACAATACACAACATTGCAATTAGTTAAAATCCCATATTACACCGATAATATATTGTTTGAACGGGCGCGATTCTGGGAAAAACAAAAATAATCAAATCCCCGGTTATAATACCGGGGATTTTTTATGCCCTTTAAAATATCGTCATAAATGCCCTGTAAACATGTTTTGCTTTTTGTAATGTAATTTCATAGCAACGGTATTTAAACGGCTTTACGGGGCAATTTTCGCAATATTTTGACTATTCGAGACATCTCTATGTTTTTGAAGTTTAATCGAATAGAGTAAAACACCTTTGTGCGCCTTATTCTTTGTCGATGACTACACTCTCAACATACTTCTCTTCGATCGCTTTCGGGTCAGGTTCATCCCCGAGCGGGTTCTTTGCCGTAACTTCGACTTCCTGCTTGTCCGCATAGCCGAAGTTGTTCTTCATCAGAAAAATGCCTGATACCGGATTTATTTTCCCATTCTGCATATAGTCGACCATCTGCAAGTCGAGCATCTGCACCGCTTTTTTTAGTAAGTCCCGAACCTTCGGATTGTTACCCCTCTGTTCGGTTCTGATATCCCATAATCTTCGACGGTCAACATCCAACGCAAGAGCAAGACCGGCAACCGAAGGTTTCATATCATCAGCAGCACATATCTCAAAGTAAGTCTGTATTCTTTGTGCGACCTCGTCCTCATTTTTCATATCGACCTTCTTCAGGGCAGCGAGCTTGAGAGAATGGTTGATATATTTCCTGTTGTCTCCCGGGTCAGGCTGTGCGGTACTGTCAGGTCTTCTTCTTTTCTTTGTGACCTCGTTTACGATTTCATTTACTGTTTTTTCGTCCATATTGTCTCCTTTCAAATAGAGGGGAAATCGGGGAAAAATTTTTTCACCCTTTATATATGTACATATATTATTTTTTCTATATGTGTAAGTTGGTAAATAATTACCCCAAATTCCCCCAAGTATAAAAACTCTATATGCGTAATTTCGTTTTAAAGTTCCCCAATTTCCCCATTTTCGGATAAATCGATGCCGCGAGCGTAATAATCCCCGTGACTTTTCATAATCGGGAAACCTCTAAACTCGATTTCGCCGTAAAAACTTGTAGTGCCGAGAGGCTTATATCTGTTCTCAGCGCGGCAGCACCACGACCTGTAGGCGTTGTATAAATCACCTCTTTGTACTTTCAGACCGTCTCCGATCGTGCAGCAGTCTTTTATGAAGTTGCCTATTCGGTCATATTTGAGACGATAATCAGCAGTCGCTTTTCTTACGCAGTCGGGAGGGTTGAGACCATTTTTAAAATAGTCCGTGCATCCGTCAATGAGCCACTTGAGTATTGTCGGGCGGTTTTCCTCGCTCTGGAATATCTCTTTGAGGTCTCGGTCTCTGTTATTCTCCGTAAAGCTCTCGTCGAAAGTGATAACCCATATGCGGTCAGACTTGAACACTGTATCGTCACTGATAGCGGGGAGATAGTTGGTGTTGACCCATATACTATACTGCGGGACGAAGTCGAAGCTTCCTTCAAACAGTCCTCGAGTGGTGAGGGTGTCGCGCCCGGTCATTGCTTTGAGGGCGCTTGCGTCTATCTGCTGCTCTCGTTTTATTTCAGATATGTTTACAAGTCGAGTGTTCACAAGCTTGCGAAGCGCAGGCTGCGGGGAGTTAAAGTCAATGCTTTTGCCGTTCTTTGCCTCACATATGAGCATCGGGTCAGAGCCGCCCATGTACTCAGAGCCGAGCGCGGACTGAATGGAGCTGAATAAGGTTCCTTTTCCGTTTCGGGTCTGTGAACCGTAGGCAATAAACATACATTCCTCGCGGTTTATCCCGAGCAGGCTGTATCCGAGGGCGCGTTGCAGAAACGCCGCTTTCTCTTTGTCGTGGGACATTATCTGATCTATGAAGCTGTACCACCGTTTGCAAGGTTTCGCGAGAGCGTTGAGGTTGCAGGTCGTTACCTGAGTGAGGTTGCGGCTCTCACGGTCGGGTACCGTCTCCATTGTTTTGAGATTGTAGGCGCAGGCGGGGGTGTTGAGTAAGTATGGGTCTGCGTCAAAGTCCGTTGCAGAGAGGCGCACCATTGTTTTGAGCATTGCGATAATGTTGTTTATCGCAGTATTTTTTCTGATGCTATTGCAATATTTTGTGTACGGTTTTAGCTCGTCCTCGCCTACTGTCAGTGAGAGTTCTTTACAATAGAGCAACAGGAGATTTAAGACAGTCTGCACTTTGTCTGAAATGTTACCTGCTTCGGTCTGTTTTGCCCAGCGGGAACCGTCCCAGATATACCATGCATCGTACTGAGGACAGTACCTGATACTGTTGTCGTACAGATCGGCAATGAGAGTCGCCGTACCAATGTCATCATGGGTATAAATCATTGACGCATACGGGTGCAGCGTCATGAGTTTTCTCATTAACCTCGACTGCGTTCCGTCCTCTATGTATCGCTTACAGCTTTCGAGGTAAAAGGGTTCGTTATCCATTGTCATTCCTCCATTGGCTTGTTCCAGCATCTATAGCAGGCTTTCGTGTCCTCGCAGCCCTCAGATTTTGCCGAGTGTATTCCACCGTAGATTCTTTTTCTGCACACAAATGGGACTCCGTCCCAATTTCTCTGCGCTTCTGGAAATTTCTCCAAAAAGTCCTGTGCGTATGTTTTCTTCGGGTGCGTATGTTTTCTTCGGGTGTTCGTCGCTCCACTTTTGCACAATCTCAACTAACTTTGTAGCATCTTCAATGCAGATTTTTGTGAGCGCGTCTTCACAACGTCCAAGCAACGGGCATTGCTCTTCGTTTGCTTCGCCAGCCACGCACCTAGTGCGTAAATTGCAAAGTCTATTGAGTTCGGCAAGAAAGCTTATTGTTTTGTTGCAATCCATTTTTAAAGCTCCTTTACTGTTATTTCTGTTCGTGGGTTTTCTTTGTCATAGCTCCCGCAGAGCTGAAGCTCAACATTTGAAAAGCTGTCATCTTCAATTATCCCCGCTTCGCGCAAGCCGTCGAGGATAAATTTGCCATTGTAATTGTCGGGGTCGTGCCGTTGCCTTGTGCGAAAAAAGTATGTAATTCTGACAACGCACTTTTTAATCGGCTCGGACGGCTTCGGGCGGCAGTACGCCGCGCAAAGAGCTTGCCACTGCTTTTTGTCCGCTCTGTAAGCCCATACGTTCTCGCGCCCCGCGAACTTGTTTAACGACGGCGGAATATCGGGGATAGTGTAAATGTATCTTTTGCGCTCGCATTGTGGGCATATCTGCCGTCCCTCGGGGACTATCTCTCCGCAACAAACGCACCTGTCTGCATCAGCCATTATCTTTTACCTCCTATCTTTTAATAGATCGTCAATACATTCGTGTGTATCGCCACAGTCAAAGCCACAATATTCTCCATCACTAATGATATGGCAACAACCTAATTTTTCTTCCAACTTCTCCGCAAACTCTTTATATGCTTCGGCTTTTGCTTCTCTTTTAATTCTCTGACTTTCCATAATGTTGCTGACTATTGTTGAACCTTTCAGCTTCTCAATCTCAGCCTTTTGGCAGTTGATAAGGTCAAGAACTAAATTTTGTAATTCTTCTTCGCAAAAACCTTCTTCGTCCATTGTACATTCTCTGCATCTATCTGATGTGCAACCAATACACCATTCGTAATTCCTTATAATTTCCTCATCAGTAAATTTCTTATCGGTCATTCTTCCTCACCCCCCCAATCCAAAGCCTGTCCGCAATTCGGGCAATGCTTGAATATACTGTGAGTAAACGGATTTACTATAGCCGTATTTTCGCAGTTCGAGCAAACTATACAAATATCGCCAAACATAGGGTCTATTTTGTCAATAGGCTTTCTCGGTATCTGCTTTTCGAGAGCAACAATAGCGTTGTGCATATCGTCCGATTCGCACATATTGAGATAAGCGTTTGAATTCCAAGCAAGCAAAAATTGTTTCCTTGTTTGTTCGTATGTCATTCTCCCTCAACCTCTTTTCCGTCCATTTTTGCGCCGCAGTTCGGGCAATAAAAGAAACCACGGTCTATTGGTGTTTCTCTTCCAGTCGCGATGTCTATAAAGTTACTACATTCCGAACAATAATAATCAACATCGTCAGAAATGATGTCCATCTTTATCCATTCGCCGTGTTTAATCTCTTGTGCATCAGCAACGGGAGCTTCTTTTAAAATTTTAACAGCGGCATTCCAGCCGTCCGCATAACCTTTGTTCTCAAAAACATCTCGGGTACACAAGCCTATCCCGAGTGCAGCACGATCAATATAGTCACTCATTTTTTTTACCTCCGACCAGTCAATCTTTTGCCCACAAAAAGAGCAGAATGAATCACTCGAATTAGGTATTTCGTCGGGATATAAAAGCCAATTACGGCATATCGGACATAAGTACCCGTTAAAGCCTTTATAGCCCAAAACTTCGCCAAAATAAGGCTTCTTTGGTATCTGCTTTTCGAGAGCTTCTTCGGTTTTGCACAATTCCTTATGTAGCGCATTAAGCCCGTCGATATAGCCGACCCAATATCTGACATCGTAGTCGTTGCCGTTTCCGCAACTGTCGTCAAGGCGCTTTTTTGCAAAATCTTTGAGCTTCGTGTAATTTTCATTCATCTTCTTCACCTACCCATTTTCCCTTTTTTACATAGTATTTTTCTTTTTCAACATCTTTGACATACTCAAAACACGATGTTACGAATATTCGCCTATCAAAAATGGTTATTGCAAAATGTCCGTCGCCGTACTCGGTTTTGTCTGTGATTTTTTTGACGCCGTACAAAGAATACGGAGCAGTGGCGTGGAGTCGTTTTATTTCAAGGGTCATTGGTCTACCTCCATTAAAAATTTCTGATTTGAAACGCATCCCCGCACTGTACGATATCCGGGTAATTTGACATCGCTATTTTTTGCGCGTAAGGGTCTATTTCATAAGCATAATACTTGACGTTCGTAAAGCCCATCTTATCCAAGCAATACCTGCCTGTTGCTATGCCGTCGTACATGGACAAGACTACAAGCTCTTTGTCTCTCGGGACATCTTTAAGAGCATGATTCAAGATATGTATAATAACCTCTGCCGTCCACCCGTTGCCGAGAGCCTTATATCTTTGGCTGTTACTTACTGCGGAAGTGTAGCCATCCTGCATGGTTTGTAATCTCTCGCATTCCGTAGGCGTGAGCTTACGTATAATGTAGTAACCATCTTGCAGTTTTATAGGGTATCGTCTGCCCTTAATGGTAATCTGCCCATCTCTGACTTCATATACTGTATAGACTTTTCCGTCTGCACAGCTAACGGCTTTTGTTGGGACAATTCCCTCAAACTCAACAGGTTCAGCAACGGCGGTTCTTTTATCTATATCATTGCCAACAAGGTTGCGAATGCCGTCTTTGTAACAATTCGCTCTCAATGCTTTTGCCTTACCATTAACGGTTGTATTCAGTGGAATTGCAACAGGTTCTGCCACGCTGTCCCATTTTTGTTTGCTTGGATTGGGTGAATAATAGCTTTCGAGAATGTGAGCTGCTCCTTTGTTTGCATATCCAGCAGTAACGCAACGTGCTTTTCCGCTTTTCAAAGGGAATACGGGTTCAGCAACCATCGTTCGTTGATTTCTCTCCAAAGTGTTCCACGCTACCGCTCCGCCATAACTGGCTGTGAGCGTATAAGCCTTTTCGCGGCAAGACAAATCTTTTCCGCTCTCAAGCACATCGCGAAGTAAGATTCCTCTATCTTCTGGTTGTTCTATATCACCAAAATTCGTAACATAAAATCTCTCACGATGTTGCGCCGAAACCAGCGCACTGTCTATGTGCGTAAGCCGAACCGATGAGTCTTTGCCCCCACCAAGAGCAGAGTAAATCTCATCTTTTATGGGCTGAGCCGCCGACTTGTTATTTTCATACAAAAAGATGTCGGGCTGGAATTTCTCTTTCGCTATCCGATAATTCTCGAACAGCTCCCAGCCTATACCTTCCGGCAGAACTTCGCGTCCGTTTTTTTGCGCTATGCTCCACTTTGTGCAAGGGCTACCGCCAATTAAAATCTTAATCGGCGTTCCACTCTTCGCCACCGTTTTGCCGCAATCCATTTCACGGAGAACTTCTTCGTATGTCATAGTCATTATCGCCGCCTTTCAACAGCTTTTCTGTTAGTTCTGCGATTCTCGCGTTCAGCGCATCGATTTCCACGCTACACTCATGATTTTTTGCTTTGAGCATCGCTATCATTTCTTGAGCTTCTGCTCGTTCGCGACGTTTCTTTTTAATAAACTCTCTCAGTTCATGTACCCATGTAATCGCAAATACCGCCAAATTCGCTGAACAAACCGCAGTGACCAATATTTCAAAGACATCAACATTACTCATCGTTGTCACCCGCTTTCAGTTCCGTGCCGCAAATAGGACAATAGTCCAATCCTATCTTAGCCGAGATGTTTGACCCATACGCGATGTTCGGTTCATAACCGCAGAAGCGGCAATAAAGGTCTTCATAAGGCTCGTCCTGAATATAGTAATAATATTCACCAACACTTCCGTGCATTCGGTCGTCCTCGTAGCACAGATAAACTTCATAGATCGCTTTTTGCAGATTGTCAAATGATGAAATCCAGTGTCGCTCACCTGTTATACAGTGTTTTGACCATACACTGTATCGTTCATACTGTTTCATTAGTTGTCTCTCCTTATGAATATGTCCCTATCACAATTGCAAGGAAAAAGATAATAAGCATTCCTACAGTCGCCGAAGCAATCACAAGTAGGAATTTGATAAAGTCTTTCATTCTGCTTTCTCCCCTGTTATCAGCTCTGAATAAGGGAGTGTTTTAATCCACCCGCAAAACTCAACCCACTCGTCGAGTTTATGGTTACGACGAGACTTATAAATATTCGTCAGTACCTCGTAGTTCAGCATGACCGTCCGGCGCTGATTGTAGCTTTCGGGAAGCAACTGCAAAATTGAGTACCAGATTTGTTTCTTGCTCATCTCATCACCACACGAAATATACGAATCTCTCATTTCGTTCAGCATATCTACCAGTGGTCGCGCAACAGTTTCAAACACATTCACAGATTCCGCATATTTGTATTTGTCATTGATTATGTCATTCACGCAGGTATGCGAAACACCATACTTGGTTGCAAGCTGCCGTCTGCTGTACATTCCAGAATCCCATAGCCGTTTGATCTCATTGCGCTGTTCAACTGAAAACTTTCCGCAGTAGGTTGTCACGGGTTTTGGCTGCAAACAATTGTCTACTGCGTGTTTCTGATTCTCGGAGCTTGTAACCCGTTCCAGATTTTCAGCGGCGTTGTTCATCTTGTTTCCATCTATGTGATTGACCTCCGGCTTTCTCTCTAAGTTTGGAATGAATGCGTCCGCAACCAATTGGTGAATTGGGCGCTGCTTCCCATGAAGTGTTACAAGGATGTAATGATCTCTGTGAACGCTTCCTGAAAGAATTCGTGAACCGTGCCTAACTCGCCCCTGATTGCTCACATCATAGTCGGCATCAATTCTTTTCCAGAGTTCCTTTTCCTCATCCACTTCCGGTCTGAATTGCTTTATTTCGTGCTTGAATCCCGGCAGTTTATCAAAGCTGAAATCAGACATTTCAAACGGCTTATACAGCAGCTTGTGCATTTTGGAACACGAGTTTGCTACTGTTCCAACCTTGTACGTGTCGTACTCAGCCCACCAATACAGCGGAGCTGTTATATCAACATACACCATAATCATTCTCATGAACTTACGATGGTCTGTACCCGCACTACAGAGACGCTTCATAAGATTAAGGTCGTTGTCGCCGATATCAACAGCATCACTGGGAAGATCGCCATAACGATACTCTTCGGGATAAAAACTATCACTCTTACTCCAGCTATTCATCGGATTTCGACAGCCCCTAATAATCGCCTCCCACTGTTCTGTAGAAGGTGCTACAACATTCTCAATTTTTATCATAATAATAGTCACTCCTTCCTTCGCGGCATTCGCTTATCCTTGTCCAAAAAAACCGTCCGTTATCATCGACAAGTAAAAAGCGCGAGTTTTTCTTGTCAACGGCGTAAACCGGGGAATCCTGCCATCGCCCGGCATCGTCCTTGTAATTAACTTCAAACATAATTCTTCATCTCCTGTATCTTGTTACGCTGTTTACGATGCACTCGACTTCATACCCCGACAACGGAGGTCTGCAAGCCTGCGCATTTGCTTTCCGTAATTCTTGATGTATTTGTTCTTTTGAATATCCCTGGGAATGCATTTGCCCCGCAAGGGAAGTGAGACTTATATTCCGCATTCCTGCGGGAATCTCGGGATATCGCGGTGTGATGCTGATTTTCCCCTCAACTTGAATCTCGTACTTGGGGGTGTAAATCCGATTGCTGGAGTTTCCGATACTTTCTCCGTCCTTCGGGGCATCTTTGAAATACTTATCAACGATATAATCGATGCCTTGCTGATTTTCTATAATCATCGGATATATCAGTTTTTTCCCGGTCGTGATAAAGTATCGGGAACCCCTGTAAATCTCCACTCCTACGCCGTTGTTTTTGCCCTTAAACGGTAACGAACCTTTGATAAAAATATGTACGCCACGCCCGCTCCGAGACAGTTCAGTGTATGACCGGCAGTGACTGATACAATCAAGACTCAAATCAGACAGAAAGCCGTCCTCATTAAACCCCGCATCGATATCAATTCCGACTATCCCATTATCTGCAAAAACAAATCCTACATGGTCATATACTCCGTCGTTGACAGCTCTCACGGCTTCGTCAAAGGTGCTCCATGTTTCGGGTGCTGTAGAGGACGCTGCTTTTCTCGCTTTCGCCTGCATCGGTATTTTTGAATTGTTCCATACACAGACCCATTGCGGAAGTTCTGTGATTTCGGGAGGGAGATTGTCGTATCTCATGGCTTATTCCTCAGTATCATTCTCGCTATTAAACCAATACTCGCCCGCTCGTATCGTAAAACCGGGAAAAGTTTTGGTATCAGTGGTTGATTTGTTTGCTTTAATGATTTTTTCAGCTTCATATGCAGGCATTGAATGTTTGACATAGTCGTTGCCCGCTCTCGTAATGAAATCTACGGTTCCGTTTGCATTGATTTTGAGTTTGCTCATTTGCACATCTCCTTTACCAAGTTACATTTCCGAAGGTTTTGTTGACTTTTTCGATGCTCTGATTGAGTTTTTCAAAGGCTTTCGCTTCTTTCTGCCGAAATGGAAGGTCGACCAGGTCGGGCTTTTCCACCTGCGTCCAGAGAGCACCGAAAATATTCCATATAAACGCGCGATCATGTCTTTCGTCAGTATCACCCCTGAGGAATTTGAGATAATGCCTTACCGCGCTGTCAATGTAGCTATGCATTGGGATTCCTTTTTCCCAGTTTCTCTCGGAGTATTTGAGAGCACCTTCTTCATAGTGCTTTGAGACTTCGAGAATCAGCGTAGGAAGGTCTGTGTTGAGCTTTTCGGCAAATTTATCGACCGCCTCTATAAGCTGTCCTGAATCGCCATGTTTGACGAAATAATCGATATGTCTGATAATCTCATCGTTTCCGAGGATTCGGGAGACTACCCCGAGGGGAAGAAGGTCGCAACGACCTTTCCCCTCCTTGATGTCTCTCACTGCCCCGGTCTCGAACTCTATTCTGTTGCCGCTGTCCGAAATAGGCATGATAATCCTCCTTATCCGAGCAGATCGTCGAGACTCGGCAGTTTACTTGAGTTAGTTTTCACGGGCACAGAAGCGGAAGCTTCGAACCCTGTTGCCGGACGTTTGTCATTGAGACGACTGAAGGTCATCGTCTTTCCGGGTTCATCTCTCTTCTCGATTTTTTCGTGTGTAACATCGCACTCTACATAGTGACCGACCAGCTCAACCGGGTCTATATCATCTCCGAGCGCGGTTCCGTCCATAGCCTGGCGGACGAAGTATGAAAAGGCATTATATGCGCCTGTATTCTCCCCGCCGTCCTTAGTCTTGAACGAATACCTTTCAATGTGTTTAGAGCCGTCCTTTGTTTCCATTGTTACTTCAAGCTTTCCGAACTTGTCCTTATAGTCGACATTGACTATCTTGAACACATGAGTGCCCTCGGGGATGAGTGAGAAGCCGTTAGTGAGTGTTATTCTTGCCATTAGTGATTTCCTCCGTTGTTTGTATTTTTAATGATATTTGCGATTATCACAATTATAAAAAGCGTCATTTCAGCGAACAGGGTTGTCAGCACACCGAGTACAAAAGGATTGATGAACATCGTAGACCTCCTTATATCCTCGTTGTAGTCAAACAATAGCTTGTCTCTGCTGTTGAATACTTATCGAGCAGTCCATCGGCGGCTAAGTCATTTTTATTAATCTTCGTCGAGGTCGTTTTGCTGATATCCCATGAATACTGACCGCCCTTGAGAGATACTTTTTTATCCCCTTCTCGGAACTGCCCCTGACCGTATTCTTTCACGATATCCGAGATCGTTTTAAGTCTCTTAATCAGCGGAGTCAGAGGTTCGGAAAGCTTGTCTATCTGCTCTTTTAGAGCTTCGCCCTCAGTGATGAGGGCATTGATATCTGTCTCAGGGGAAAGAGTGTTTGTTCTGAGTTCCTTGAGAATATCGGCATCAGCCGTTTCATCGTATTCGGGAGATATTCCCGAGAGGACGTGATTTCTCCACCAACCTTCAGCAACTCTTATATAGTCCTCGAAATCAGGGTATCTCTCACTGATTTTGAAAGGGACAACAATAGTATTTGCGGCATTCGGTACAAATGCTTCGGGGTGCTTGTAGTCCTTATTCTCGAGGAAAGAAGCAACCATTATCACCTGATCTACGCCGAGTAAATAGGCGTATAGCGCAGCCTGTAAAGCGTAGTATTCGGGAATATCATTAGCCCAGTCTTCGCTTCGTTTTGTGGTTTTCATCTCGAGCACCGATTCGAGTTTTCCGTCCTCATCGTAGTTCAGATAGTCCCACATTCCGCCGAATATCGGCTCATCGTGAAAGAAATCTCCCCGAGTGACCTTGAAGTAATTATCACCGAACTTGTCTGTGGGAGTAACGAGGTTCGGCATATAGTAGCTCTGCTTCATATACTCAGCCTGTTTTGGTTCTATAGCCTTACCCGCTATCGTATAGATGGTATCCTCGAAAGGCTCTTCGTATGTTCGGGTGATCTCGCACCAAGTCTTAAACGGGGTATTCCATTTGTTCAGCCCCATGATTGCAGCGAAGCGAGTACCCGTGATTTTCTTCGGACGCTTGGGGATATCGACTTTGATTTTATTTCCGTTAATCCACTCCATATACTGCCTTCCTTTCGTTGTCAATCGAAGCTATACAGTCAGCGATACGATTTAACACTTCGGGTGATATTTCCGGGATTTCCTCTTCGATCTGCTCGTATATGTTAGTTAGGCACTCGTAATAATCGTTGAGGGGAAGGTATTTCTTGAGAGTTACAGTGCCCTCGCCGTCTATCGAAAACTCAACTTCGGTGTAGGGCGTGAAGTTCGCAGCTCTGATAATGCTTTTCGGAACTTTGAGAAGTCCGTCGGCATCTACTGTTCTAATTACCTTGTCCATAATTAACCTCCGCATTTTTCAATCATTTCACCGATTCCGGTGATAAGCTTTTCGCAAGCCGATTTTGTGATATCCTTGAATCCGTTAGTTTTCAAGGCAACCTCCTGAATGAACTCTTCCTGATCGGGGGCAACCTCTCTAAGTTTCTTGAGAGCATCCTTGAGAGCCTTAATCTGAAGCTCGTCGGCATTACCGTTAGCCCCAGTGAGGGTTTCTTTTATCTTTGCCCTCTCTTCTGTAGTTGCAGGTGCTTTTTTCTGCTCGGAGGCGTGAGGTACTGTTGGTGTTACGTCAACCTGCGGATCAAGTTCGTCGGGCTGAGTGATGTCGAGAATGAGGTAGTACAGGTATCGTCTCATGTAGGTGATTCCCGCACCCGTCGCCTGAACCTCGTTCATTCTGAATTTCGCGGGTTCTTTGATATTTTCGGCGGGAAATGACACGTCGATATGATTCTCAGGATGGTCCACGTCGATGAGCTTACCGAGTGCCTGTCCGTCAACAAATGTCGTTATGAAAACACAGTGATATTTTGCAAAAATCTCTGTCGCCGGAGGAACAATATCTGAAAGTTCATAGTAGGTAAACTCTGCATGATTATTCACTCCCGACTGCTGAACTTTCAGGTTCGCGAAATCCGCTCTCGCGGCTAAGAGTCTTACATAGAGATTCGCACCGATAACTTCGTTCGGAGTTTCTGTCTTTTTAGCTGGCATGATTTGATTCCTCCAATATATTTAATATTTCTTTTTTAAGTGAGTTGACCTTCCGTGTATCACGTTTTCGTGGCTTGATTCCGAGAAAATCGTTGACATACTTTCTGGCAATTTGTATGTACCAGTTTTTGTCGATATCCTCTATTGATGCTTCGTTATTGTTGTCAATGAGGCAATGTGCCGGTAGCCCTCCGATTTTCGCATTTCGCCCGGTTTCTTTATGAGTTTTCATCA
>OGZK01000441.1_pt1 | contig 41631 bp, 28 predicted proteins | sample 1576791 | NCBI WGS metagenome assembly OGZK01 (sample SAMEA3541556, study PRJEB24748) | human gut metagenome | biome: human gut; feature: human-associated habitat; material: faeces | place: China | collected 2012
CCTTCCCCGAAGGAGGGGAATGGAGATACCACCGACCAGTTAAATTACCACCAAATTTGAAGAAGAATCTACATAATGAAAAAATATCTATCACGCTATCATTCATTTTAATAACCTCTTAATTATCAAAAGAATAAATATGATAGACAGTTTTTTTTAATTTATCTATCATACTTTTATTGGAAAAAACGTATATCTATCATACCCAGCTTATACCTAATTCCAGTATAGCATTAAATAAAATTCTTTCTTTAAAGGCATAAGAATGCACGATCTATAGTAAGATAACCTATATCTGACAGCTTAACAATCTATTAGAAATAGTCGTATTTTTATAGCCCACACATGTGGGCTATACAGCCTGCATACGTGGGATATACGGTTTATACATGTGGGATGCACAGCCCGCATACGTGGGATACAAACTTAGAGCTGCTAAAGTTGGATTATCAACCCATGATAGTCGGATTTATACGGATTCATAGCAACAAAAACAAGCTATATTACGTCCCCCCATCCTTTATTCAACTATCTTATTGATGATAGATACTCTATTTTAGCTGTAAAAGTATGATAGATACATTCTAAAAAGCTATCTATCATACTTATTCTTCTAATAATTAAGAGGTTATTAAAATGAATGATAGCATGATGCATATTTTTTCGTTATGTAGATTATTTTGTTTAAATCTGTACGGCTTTGCTCTATTTTACTTCAATCATAAATGAAAGTCATTTATAGGTAATCAATATTACATAAATTCGCTACATTTGTACAATGATAATAGATAGGCTCAATACATCTTACTGATTGATAATGTCCAAACCTAAAACAAACTTACACATGAATACTGATTTTATAAACCTGACGAATGAAAACCTTACCGATGAACATTTATGTTGCATTATCCGCAGTAAGAAGTCTCATCCGGGTATTGATGCCAAACGCCAATGGCTTTCCGAGCGGCTGAGCGAAGGTCATATCTTTAGAAAATTAAATGCAAAGGCCACGGTTTTTATCGAATATGCCCCTCTTGAAATAGCTTGGGTTCCTATCATCGGCAACAACTATTATTATCTGTATTGTCTATGGGTGCTGGGTAGCTCCAAAGGAAAAGGATATGGAAAATCGCTCATGGAGTATTGTCTAGCTGATGCGAAAGAGAAAGGCAAATCCGGTGTTTGTATGCTCGGGGCAAAAAAACAAAAGAGCTGGCTTTCCGACCAGACATTTGCCAAAAAGTTCGGCTTTGAGGTTGTCGATACTACCGATAATGGATATGAATTGTTAGCTCTCTCTTTTGACGGAACAACACCCAAGTTTGCACCAAACGCCAAGAAACTAGAGATTGAAAACAAAGAACTGACAATTTATCATGATATGCAATGCCCTTATATTTATCAATACATTGACATAATAAAACAGTTTTGTGAAACAAATGACGTTCCTGTATCTTTCGTCCAAGTGGATACGCTACAAAAAGCAAAGGAGTTGCCTTGCGTATTCAATAACTTTGCCGTCTTTTATAAAGGTGTTTTCGAGACAGTGAACTTAACGAATACCGACTATTTAAAACGAATACTCAAAAAATAAATAACTCCGTTTTTCTCCTAATATCCTGCAAATTGATTGGTGATTAGCCTGAGAAGCCGGAGTATAATACTCCTTGACTATAACACATGATACACCACCTCATGCGCTTCCGTCAACAAAGATATGATACGGCTATTCCAAATAGACAATCTTCACTCGTGCACCATAATCCACAACCAAGTCTATCTCTTCCCTACCAAAAAATAAAAGACATATTTTAGCATTAACTAACTGTCTAAAGGAAATTTCGCCAAGTGTTCCGGCCAAATCGCCATTTCAGGGGAACTGTAATCCCTCTATCTTTGCATCAGAGAAAAAATAAAAAGAAAAGAATTATGAAACTAATCAAAAGTATTATGAGTGCCTTCGCTATCGTACTTGCTACCACTGCTTGCGCAGGAAACAGCGGAGAAAATAAAAAGAGTAATGAACCAACAAAAAAAGAAAATAAAATGGAAGTAATAGCATTAAATAAAGCGGATTTTTTGAAGAAAGTATATAATTATGAAGCCAATCCGAACGATTGGAAATTTGAAGGCAAACGTCCGGCAATTGTTGATTTCTACGCAACCTGGTGCGGACCCTGTAAAGCGCTGCACCCTATTCTTGAAGAACTTAGCAAAGAATATAGCGGTAAAATAGATATCTATCAAATTGATGTGGACCAAGAACAGGATTTGGCCGCCGCTTTCGGAATTCGCAGCATCCCTACCTTGCTGATGATTCCGATGAACGAACAGCCTAGAATCTCACAGGGAGCTTTGCCCAAAGACCAACTGAAGAAAGCAATTGATGAATTTCTGTTGAAACAAAATAACGAAGCCAAGCAATAAACTTCGACTTTTTTCTCATCATGGTAGCCGCCCTCTGTCAGTCTTTTGAAGATTGGCAGAGGGCGAATTTTATGTTTTTGAACAAACTTTCCTAAAATAAAAACGAACCTTATTCTACGTTTCTGATTAATTCACTATATTTACCACCATACCCAAAGAAACAAAATAGCTTATGGATATAACAAATAAAATATAGTCAGAAAAATACACATAAATACAGAACTATAAAATACCCAAAACAAATGAAGAAATTATTTTTATTAGCAGCGGTCCTTTTTTCTATCCCTGTTTTTTCACAAAGTGCCGACGAACGTATCGGAACACTTATCAATCAGTCGGACTGGTTCGGTCTGGAAGAAAACTATCCGATCTTAAAAGATTCCATGCAGGTTGATTTTCTTAAACTGATGTCGGAAATCATGATTGATTATAACTTCAACCGTCCGGATAAAGCAATAAGCGGCATCCGGAAACTACTTACCAATCACCAGAATGAAATTGGAGGTTCAAATGTACTTGGCATGACTATACTGGCCTGTCAAATAGACGGTTTAAGGGGCAATTATGCTTCAGCAGCGCAGAATGCACAAAGCATCATCGACCAGCTTAAAGCACAAAATGCAGAGAAAGAGGCTTATGAAGGACTTGAGCAGGTCTTTTCTTTCTATAGCAAATTGAGTAGCATCCCGGCACCAAGTATCACACGACCGGATTGCGATGTATCCGTCCCTATTGAAATAGAAAAAGTAAAACTACCGACAAGTGTTGAACCGAAGGGTTGGCGGGGTACAACAATTTTAATACCTGTTACAATCAACGGAAAAACATACCGCTTCATTTTTGATACCGGTGCCGGAACCAGTTTCATGTCCGAACGTTTTGCCAAAGAGGTAGGTGTACGTATGTTGAATGATTCGCTGACAATCAATTCAACGCTTCCCGGAGCTATGAACGGACAAATGGGAACAGTGGAGAATATGCAGATTGGTAGCATGATTTTCCATTATCCACTCATTACTGTTGCTCCGCCTAACGCGCTGGACAGTGTCATGAGGGTTGACGCAATTCTCGGCATGGATTTTATCAATTTGTTCGATGAACTGCGTATCTATCCGAAAGAAAAAAAAATTGTCTTTCCTGTATCATCTACACCGCTCCCCGCTTCGGGACGTAACATGATATTGACCGACCGCGCACTGAAAATAAAAGCAGAGGCAAACAATGGGGAAAGGCTCAAGTTGCACTTTGACACAGGATGTTCTACTGCCGGCTTGTATTACCGATATTATGAAGGCCATAAGTCCGAACTCGACGCTTCCGGCAAACGGGAACACATTACGGGTGGCGGCTTCAACATAGTGGTAACAAAAGAAATATTGCGCTTACCGTCTTTCCGCATAAAGGTCGGTAAAGTTCCGGTCGAATTGAAAAATCTTGCAGTGGATACTACAAACGGTGATTTCCAGACATCAGATGATGCAGGGATTATCGGTATGGATATGGTGAATCAGTTTGACTGCGTGACAATCAATCTAAAAGAAATGTTTCTAAAGCTTGAATAATATCCTTGCATTTCTTATACGGTTTTATGAAATTATCAAACGATTCGATGGAAAATGCATTAACTATATCCGACTTACTTCTCCGCAGAAAAGTGGCTTTAGCCAACAAGTCGGATATCTCATTGCAATGAGTCCTTCGCAGATATTTCTTTAAAGTCCTTTTGTTATCACCGGAAGCCCGAAGAATCCTTTCTGCAAAGTCAATGTCTTTGTTGCACCCTGTCGTGTCTTGTTATAAGTAGAGAGTGGTACATGCAATGTTTTCATAGTACCATTTGTAAAAGCTACTTCCAAATAGTACTCCTTACGTACACCGTCCGGTACATAACGCCTCTTACCTACCCGGCGGGTTTTCTTATGCGTCTCCTGATACTTCCTCTGCACTACAACTTCTTCTTCCTGCATGGAAGCAGGGTCTGCCAACCAATAGTTACCTACAAGAAACAGTGCATAACTCATAACTCCCACACATACCAAATGACACAAAAAATTAACTATTTTATTATCTCCGGCTGTCAGCCATGCCCACCTCATGTAGAAAGGAAATGTAGCAACAGCTATCATCAATGCCACTCCGACAGGTATCCACCACTCCGACAATGTATCTTCGTAAATTATATAGCCAATAACTCCTGAAATAAGAAGCAGAAAAAGCATCAGGACACGAAGAATTTGAATAAAAATATTTTTCATAATAATACTAAAATGTATCTGTTTGCAAATATACAAAGAAAAAATTCAGGTTAATGACAAATACAGTACAAGAAAAGGCAACTAACTCCCGATACCGATGAGCAAGTTGCCTTTAGACTTATATCAGTGAATATGATATCACTTATTTCATGCTATCATAAAGCGCTTTCGCTTCTGCTGCCGTGAATGCACGATTATACACCAGATAATCATCTATATAACCATCCATAAAGTTCTCATAAGAACGGGAGCCTTCTGCCCCTCTGTACATGGCACCGATGAAATAAGGCTTCCGATCAATTGGTTTCAAACCTTTATTGAGTGCTTCCGCTGCTTTTACTCCGTCAATATATAAATAGGTGCTTCCATTGGTATGAACACATACATAATGATGCCACTCTCCGTCTGTCATGGCTTTTGTCTTATAATCAGTCCAGTTTCCGGAAAGCCCAGAGTACTCAATGACATATCTTATAAACGGACTGGATTTTTGGAATCTAAACCAAGTCTGCTTATTCTTTCCGTCTGTACTTGCATTAGGACCGGCTCCATGCTGGAATACCCCCAGATTAGCAGCTGTTTTATTCGAAGTTTTCACCCAGAAAGAAGTAGTCACCGGAGTTGCCTGGAAATCTAATGCATCATTATCCGGCAACGACAAGAATGCATAATTCTGACTATCCTTACTTCTGAACTCAGCACAAGTAAATCCTTCCTTACGGGCAGGTGCATTAAAGTTGACATCCATATTATCTCCCAATTTAAGAATTTCCGGATGAATAGCATTGGGACCCATATCTTTACTGTCACCCTCGAACAGATAGAAAAGAACAATATCTTTACCCGGCAATACTGTGATATATCCTTCCTGTTCAGCTGTGGAAGTATTCATATCATTAGAAGCGACTAAAGTAACTTTATACTTACCGGCAGTTGAATAAGTAACAGTCGGGTTCTGCTCATTGGAAGTAGAAGGTGTTCCTCCTTCAAACGTCCAGTTCCAACGGGTAGGACGTCCCAAGCTAGTATCCTTGAATGATATGACTCCCCCTTCTATAACCATACGCTGGTCTGCCGTAATATCTGCAGCAACTGAATTCTTATCAATAATATTCAAATAATTCTCTTGCGTAAGCGTAGCCGTTGTCTTGGGATTAGTAACTGTTAATTTAACAGAGTAAACTCCCGGCTCAAATACTAAACTCGGATTCTGTTCCGTTGAGGTGACGGTACGGCCTTCTGCAGGAATAAATTCCCACAACCAAGTAGACGGGAATCCTACGGACATATCTGTGAAACTAATAGATTCATCACTCAATGCCTGAGTTTTATTGGCTTTAAAGGCTACGGTGATTTCATCCGGATATACAACTGTGATATATTTCAACATCTCAGTCTCCGCATTTTCCGTCCCCCGCCCTACTCTTAATTTTACGGTATAAGTTCCCGGATAATTATACACGATTTCCGGGCTGAACAGATTAGACACACTAGGTTCTCCACCTTCAAAAGCCCAATCCCAACGTACAGGTTCTCCAGCAGACTTATCCATAAAATATACCTTCTCCCCTGCGGATATGGTTTGCTTGTCTGAAATAAAATCTGCATTCAACAGTACTTGTTCCTCGTCTTTGCAGGCATAAAAGGCCCCGACACACACGAACAAGAAATATATTATCTTTTTCATATCAATCTATTTTTTAATTCTACGCATGTTTTATTGTAGCTGTGACACTCAACATTCTGAAAAGCAATGCCTCCGATATTCTTGAAACCATATTCATATAATACTCCAATTGTACCGTCAGGATAACGGGCAATGTCCGAGTATCCTCCATAATCACTTCCTGTATAGGAATATTGCTTCTTCCAAGTTACTCCGTCATCCTCGCTCATCTTTAACGTGTTATTATTACGATTGGTCTGACTGTCAGGATTCGAGAACAGAATAATGCCTTTACCATCATCCCCCAAACCGTAAAAGAGTATGGAACCTTGGCATATAGGTTCTTTCAATGTAGTATACTTACACGAAGTCCATGTCAGTCCGCCGTCCGTACTGGTGGAGACCATCCTATATTTTTCCGTGTCAGACTGTTTGCGCATGTTCAACATTAAATCACCGTTACTTAATTCAGTCACAGTGCTTTCATTCGTATAATCCACGTCCATAATACCACCCAAATGCCAAGTTTCTCCCTTATCATCCGAATATATCACATGAGAACGTCCCGCACCGGATGTAGTGGTATTATGATTACACGGCACTACAATTCTCCCTTTATGCGGCTCAAACTGTTTCACTATTCCATGGCAAGGCCCTGTAGCGTACCATCTATATTTGTCAGGAGTTACGGAAGCAGTTATGTCCTTTTCTTTCGCCCATGTCAATCCTTCGTCATCCGAATAAGTTACAAAAATTGAATTAGTTCCTGTTGCACCCGGATTTCAGCAAGATAGTAAAATGATACGATTGATATCCGGAAGATAAACAGGTACTTGATTACGACAACGATTTTCTCCATCATCCTTGACTGTTATTAACGGCCCCCAAGTTTTTCCTTTATCAGTGGAACGCTTTAACACGATGTCGATGTCCCCTTCATCTTCAGGACCATTGCGACGTCCCTCGGCAAATGCCAATATTGTACCGCTGTTAGTAATTACCATCGTGGGGATTCTAAAATAGGCATATCCTTCCCTATTGATGGAATAAGGCTTGCTCGTGGGAACCGGTAAAGAAGATATGCTCGGTTCCACATCATTACATGCCGTCGATATAAACAACAGGCATACCCATGCAAATATTAAGTTTAAGTTTTTCATTGTTTCTATTTTTTAATAACCCTCAGTTTGTTCCAAATTAGGATTCAAATCAATCATCTTCCTCAAAATCGGGAAATACAATGGAGTAGATTTACCAACCAAATTAGGAATATAACTATAAATATCAATGGTACCCGCGTGATGTGCCCGCATCAGATCAGGCCAACGCTTCAACTCGAAACACAATTCCCTGCCGCGTTCGTCCAATATCTCTTTCTGGACCACTTTCTGGACCGTACTCCCGGTATACGCTCCGATTCCGGCACGATTACGGGTAGCGAACATAGCATCAATGGCTTTTTGTACATTGTCACCACCCAGATAACACAACAATTCCGCTTTCAACAATTTGACTTCGCCCAAACGATAAACCACGATATCATTATCATAATAACGGTCATCGGTATAAGCTGTCCCCCGAAATTTGTTCTGTGAAGTGAAAACTACCGCCCCTTTTGAATTTATAGCATTGATATAAGCTGACGAAGCCCGGTTGTCCTTGTCACTGAAAAGCGATATCAGACGGGGAGACGGAGCATACACGTGACGTGCGATTGTGGAGTTAGTGTATGGAATGTCTTCTTTGTTCACAATATCGTTAGTCAGCAGTCCGGCTGCGGCAGACATGGACAACGTAGACATATACATATTGTTATATTCATCTTTCTTCAGATAAATAGAGAAAATGATTTCGCTGTTCTTCTTGTTTGCCACATCGAAAATATCCGCATATTTATCCATCATACTCACACCGCACTTTTCCACTTCTTCCAATGCAGAAATCGCATCTGTCAAGTCATTCTTGTCATTACTCCGCTGAACCGTATATTTCCATGCCAGCGCTTCCGCTTTCAGACATAACGCAGCAGGTCTTGAAATCCGATTCTTATCCAAAATATTCGTTTCCGGGAAAAGATCGATGGCAGTCTGAACATCTGAAAGAATCTGTTTCATCACTTCTGAAGCCGTACTACGCGTCGGGCGTGACTCCTTATCATAAGATTCTGTCGGATTTAAAACAACAGGCACGTCCCCCCACATCTGAGTTAAAGTAAGATAGGCTTTTGCCCTAAAAGTATATGCCTGTGCCAAGATACGTTTCTTTTCATTTTCCAGTGTAAAGTCAATTCCCGGAGCATATTTGATTATCATATTGCAATGATGAATGTTCTCATAGAAAGTACGCCAGTCCAATCCATATTCTTCATTCAGTTCATGCTGATGCGAACGTGAAACACCGCCAATCACTCCCGATACCATAGCATCTCCACGATCTTCTCCATACAGGGTAGTACTGGTCATTCCTCTATAATCCGAATAAAGACCATTCAGGTAGCCTTTTACGTCAGATTCCGATTTCCAGTAATTTGCCATAGTTATTTCAGAAATAGGATCTATCTCCAATATAGATTCACAACTACCTAAGGTACAGGCAGTCATTATACTAAACATTATTAATTTAGCTCTCATCATCGTTTACTTTAATGTTACATTGTAAATTTTACAGAGAATATAAACTGACGCGGACGGGAATATTTACCGGCATCAGCACCAATTACTTCAGGAGTAAGTCCGTCATAAGCAGTCCAATATCCTAAATTATAGACAGCTGCCGTCAAGTCCAGCGTTTCAATCTTAGCGGCACGCAGCCACTTGGTACGCAAGGGATATGATAGGGAGACTTCACGAAATGCCAGATAATCACCTTTCTTTATATACAAGGTGTTGGCACTGCCACCACTAAAACCAATGGTAGAACTGCTCGGACGACCATGATTACGCTTTCCGTTATCCCAGTCAGACTCTACATCATAACGGGGAATAGAAGCTATATCACCCGGTTTGTGCCACATCTTGCTACTGGCCACATCATGAATCGTTGCAAAGTTATTCCGTGAATTTGCGTTCGCCTGTGCCCTGAAATGGTTATCAATCACATTTCCCAATGAGAAGTCCGTGGCAATCCGTAAAGTAAAATTCTTGTAAGTGAAAGTATTGTTGAAAGACCCCATCTTATCAGGGTGAATATATCCTACAAACACCATGTCTTTGGAATTGATGATACCGTTTCCATCTACATCACGCCAAATGGCATCACCTGCACATTTCCCTTTACCCAACCAACCGGAAGATACTCCTTCATCATAAGGAGCGTTGGCTGCATCTTCATCTGTTGCATAAACCCCGTCCAACTGATAAGCAAAACGGGAACCGAAACGCTCTCCTTCCGCAAATCCACCTACTTCAACATATTTTCCCAGTTTCGGGTCAAAAATGATTCCGCCGCCGGTACGATTCTTATCTGCACCATTATTGGGTAACTTGCCGATAGTTGTTCTCCAAATCGAAAAATTGGCATCTATATTCCAACGGAAATCATGGGTTTGTATGGGAATCGCATTAATAGCTATTTCCACCCCTTTCGTGTTCAAGGAGCCGAAATTGGACTTGATTGAAGCAAATCCCGTTTCCGACCACAAATTCTCGTTCAGTAAACGGTTCGTTGTCTTTTTATAATAAGCGTCGAAAGACAGATTAATACGGTTATTCAGGAAACCGGCTTCAAGTCCCAAATCGGTAGAGGTTGTTTCTTCCCATAACAAATTGCGGTTCATAAGCACTGTATTCAAAATACCGGCTTCCCCTGCATAGTTTTTACCGGCTTCATAAGAGCCTTCCGTATTTTCCAGAGCAAGGTTGTCATATCCCGTTTTTCCCCAGCTGGCTCTAAGTTTCAAATTGCTGACTACTTTCGATAAGGGTTCAAAGAAAGCCTCACGATGCATATTCCATCCGGCAGATACACCCGGAAAAGCAGCAAACTTATGATTGGCGGCAAAGTGAGAAGAACCATCATAACGAATACTTGCAGAAAACAAGTATTTCATATCATAATTGTAATTGACACGCCCGAAGTAACTATTCATCTTCTTCTCTTCAAAAGTGGAAGTAGTCTTGGCAGATTCCGTCGCAATACCGTTCAGCGTTTCGATATAATCTGATGTTCCGCCATAACCGGAACCACTGAAACGATACCAGTTATCATAAATATAGTTGCCACCGACCATCAAATCCAAGTTATGCTTATCCTTTATTGTCTTCGCATAATTCAAAATAAGATCATATTGATAATGCAGATCCATATTATGCGCTTCGGACACCGGTCTATTCTTCACCACTTCATTATACCTCTCGAAGTTATGGTCTTTACCCTCATTATTGGTATACGAGAACATAGGTTTGAGATGTAGCCCGGGAATAATCTCCCAATCCAGTTCGGCAGAAAGATTGATTCGGCTCACTCTGTTTTCTTTCTCCTGATAATAAACTTCGTGCAGACGAGTACGGAACGAACTTGTCAATTCACCCGGTGCCGGAGTTCCGTCTTCATAATACTGGCGCACTGTAGGCGGCATTTTGGCAGCCCTTGACATTACATTATTTTCATTAATGCCCGCAGTCGTTCTCATAGAGTAGTTTACCATACCTTTTACAGTAAGGTTCTTACGAATCTTGTAAGAAGCATTTGTAAGAAAACTCCAACGATTATAATGAGTACCTACAACAATACCATCTTGAGTGAGATATCCCAAACTCATATAGTAAGTCGCTTTCTCGTTGCCGCCACTGAAGTTTATATTAAAATCATGGTTGACTGGCGTTTGAAAGAGATTATCCTGAAAGTCCGTTTCCTTAAAAATCAACATCTTACCGGGATTTGCCGGGTCTTCCATCATCTCCCACCCCTGATTATACAACAGGTCTTCTACATATCCTTGACCATAATTGGCAATGTAATCATCCAGAAAAGCGGTCGTATTCAAAGCATTTCGTTTATTAGCGGTACTCATTGCAAACGTACCTGACAGATATTTATCCGGATCGGTTGCGTGCAGTGCAGCCGTACAAGTTGCGGTCAGATATTCACGGGCACCGGACAACGGCATTCTTTTCGGCTGGTGGTCTACAGACAATCCATAACTGAAAGAGATACTCCCTTTACCGGCTTTTCCTTGTTTGGTTGTAATCATAACAATACCACGAGAAGCCTTTGAACCATAAATGGCTGTTGAAGCTGCATCTTTCAATACTTGTATGGTTTCTATATCCGCATAATTAATATCCTTCATAGTACGAATCACGCCGTCAATGATTACCATAGGAGAATCACTTTCGGGCGCAGTAGTCGTTCCGCCACGTACTATAATCTGAGGGTCAGCCCCCGGTTGGCCAGAATTTACACGGATTTCCATACCCGGCACTTTTCCCTGTAACATTGACATCGGATTTCCTGTCGGCGAAATTGCCATATCTTTTGAATCCACTTTAGTAATGGCACTGGTCAATGCTGCCTTGGACTGTTTACCATACCCGATAACAACAACATCTGATAAAGCTACCGAACTGCTTCTCATCGTCACCAGGATATTGTTCCGCCCCTTTACCGGTATTTCCTGTTTTTCCATTCCTACAAATGAGAATACCAAAATACCGTCTGCCGGAGCAGTGATGGAATATTTTCCATCCAAATCTGTTACTGTTCCTTGTTGAGAACCTTTCACTAAAACCGAAACCCCTATTAACGGTTCTCGTGTATCGTCCAAAACAACTCCGTTTACTGTTACCTTCTTTTGTTCTATACCCAAAGCCTCGAGCGAAGCCGAGAATGCAGGTATACAAAAAGAGAGGATAACCAATAAGATACCCGACATGCGGAGTAGCTTACTCTTTAAAAAAAATGCATTTAACATAAATTGTAGATTACAAGTTAATAACTCTAATTTCAGGTTTTTCTATTTTCTTGTTTCATATATTATAAAATTATTTTGCAACAAAAGGAGAAGCCGGTAATCCGAAATTTGAAAATAAATTCAACGGCTGATAATTTCTGAACCCGTACTTAACCCCTACCGGTTCGGGAACTTGATCGCTAGTCAGCATCACTTTGGTTTTATTATCAAAAAGAACAGCCTTCGCCGGATAATAAATACCATCTTTTCCTGCAATCTCAAATCCGACAATTTCCCTGTCATAAGATGTCATCCCCATTTCTGCATAATCGAACTCCACAATTATCTTTTCCTTATCTATTGTAAAAGACTTGTAGAGAGGACCACTATAAGGTGTTCCGCTACGCTGATAAGTTTTGGCTAATGCCCACAGAGCAAGTCGCTTCCCTACACTCTCCTTATCAGAGGGGTGTACGCAGGTGCGATTTCCAATATCCGCCGTGACAACCATACCCGCATTAGGGATCTCCTTCAAACATTCCAGTTGCACTTGGCGAATTTCAGCCGCTTCCGTCTTATCTGCATTTTTCCGTCCGTAATCATAGGGTGCTATCTGCACATAATAAAAAGGAAATTCACCTTGGTTCCATTCTTTCCGCCAAGACCTTACCATCGCCGGAAACAATCGCTTATATACCTGCGGATTATTTAAGTTACTCTCTCCCTGATACCAAATGGTACCTTTAATGGTGAATTGCTTTATCGGATGAATCATCGCATTGTATAGTAACGTGGGTTCATCTTTTGGTCTGGCAATGTCTTTAGGATCTTTGGTCAGTACCGACAAAGATATTTCCGGGAATTTTTCCGTATATACCTCTTTATTAATCCATGACTCAATCTTGGACCCACCCCAACTGGAACAAATGACACCTACCGGCACATTCAAAACTTTACGCAGATAACTTGCAAAAAAATAGGCAGTGGCACTGAAATCCGCGACATTAGCCGGTGTAGACTCCACCCAAGGAGTTGCCACGCAATCATCTAAAACAGTCTGACTACTATTTATTTTAAGCGTAATCATACGAATATTATCGGATGGGAGAGCTGTTGCAATAGCATCACATGAGCCCTCCACCGGTTGTCCCCTAAACCCTTTTACAGGCATTTCCATATTCGACTGTCCCGAACATAACCATACTTCCCCTATCAGAACATTAGTAAGTGTTACCGGTTTTCCGTCGGATATAGTAATGGTATAAGGACCACCGGCAGAAGGTGTCTGTACCTGTATTTTCCACGTACCATCCGATGCGGAAGTGGTTGTATAGTTTTTATTATCCCAAGATGTTCTAACTGTAATTTTTCGAGAACGTGTAGCCCATCCCCACAGATTGACATTGGTATTCTGTTGCAATACCATATCATTTCCAATAATTGCCGGTAGCTTTACCTTTGCTCCCAAAGGTAAAAGACAAAGCATACCGACAATTATGCATAGTATTTTTTTCATGATCTATAGTTTTAAATATTAATCCTTCATATCAATGGTCTTAGGTCGCAAACATGTGACCAGAATGACCAGCATAATTAATACAAATACTGCCAGAAGCGCAAAATCACGTCCCAAATGTCCGGCATCCGTAGATTCTCCCAGAATACTGGTTATTGCCGCCCCCGCAAATACTCCGCACATATTCATTATACCGTATGCCGTTGCCCTATAACGGGCTGAAACAAACTGGCAAAGAATCGGCATATTATTTGCGTCGAACATTCCGAATCCCACTCCGAACAAAATTGTTCCCAACACTAATGCGAAAATGGAATGTCCGAATCCGATAAACAATAAAGAGGGAATGATAAAACCCAACCCCAAAGCTCCCGTATATACCCTTCCTCGTACATTTCTGAGCACCCAACGGTCTGATATATATCCACCGACTAACACTCCGAACAGTGACGACAAAGCGATGGAAATAGTAGACATCGGTCCTGCCACGGAAATATCAATAGACAAGCTCTCTGAAAAAAGAGTCGGCAACCAGTTTTTTGCCGCCCATCCCGGAGTGCCCGGCACACAAAAGTAAAACAGGATAATCCAGAAAAAGACATTAGAAAACAACATAGCCAAGCTCTTCAGAACCGGTATCTTCGTCACCTTTTCCTGCATAACAGAGATCGTTCCTCTTTCCTTATCCCGTAAGAAAAAGGCCAGAATGACCCCATATCCTACCCCAATAATACCGAACCAGTGGAAGGTACTATGCCAAGAATACATGGCTGCAAAAGTAGCTCCGAAACCACCTATCGCCTGACCTACATAGAGCCCTGTCATATGTATTCCCACTGCCAACGAACGTGTCTTATCTTGATGAAAATCAGCTATCAAAGACAGAGCGGCGGGCAAATACAATGCCTCACTTATTCCCATAATTCCACGAAGCCAATAAAGCTGGTCAAAAGTGGTGGCATACCCCATCAAATATGTCACTCCAGACCATACACACAGGCTGCCTACAATCAACCATTTACGACTCATACGATCACCGATAATCCCGGAAATGGGACTCATCAACCCATATACCCACAAAAAGACCGCCATCAATCTGCCAAAATTTGCAGCCGACTCCAGTTCACGGACATCTGCCATCATCGGAATCCGCATAGTAGAAAGCATTTGTCTATCCATATAGTTGAGTAAAGCAACTCCCCATAGTAATCCGACTATCACCCATGGATATATATTTGAAGTTTTACTGTTCATGGCTTACCTGTTTAGAATTTCAGTCAAATCAATTTTAATAAAAGCCATATTTGCCTGACTGCTTTCATATAATATCCCTATTGAATTTTCATCTATTGACGTGATACTGGAATAACCGGCACTACGATACTGGTCAAACAAAATCCAGTATTTCTCAGGCCATGTCATTCCATCGTCAAAACTAACTTTCAAAGTCAACTTATCCCGTGTCTCATAATCGCTGGGATTGGCAAATAATAATATGCTTCTCTTTTCTCCACCCACAGTATAATCATGACGGTGCAAACTTGCCATACACGTCGGTTCCACCAATGCTTTCCGTGATGTAGAGTGCTCTGTCCATGTCTCACCCAAGTCTGTTGTCGTACAAATTCTCCGGCCATTTACTTCTTTATTACCCCGGTTTCTATTATCACGCATATTCAGCATCACCGTACCGTCACTTAATTGTGCTGCATTACATTCCGTCACATTCGAATATGCCGGATTACTGGTCATCCAAGTTTTTCCATGGTCTTTACTATATGTAATATTGGAAAATGCGGTTCCTTTCTCATCACGTCCCTGCGTAGGAAAAACCAAAGTACCGTCTGCCAATGTAATCCCTTGTCCGGGAGCCGGAGCAAACAACCACCATTCAGGGCGTTTAGTCTTACCTGTTATATTATCAGGAAAACTCCATGTCAGTCCGTCGTCCGTACTTTTAGTTATCAGAAATTGACAGGTTTCTTTCAAACCGATTCCAGGTTGCGATCCTTTCTTCCTCCACTGGTGTATCCAGTAAGTACTATTTTCATTCAAGCCCTCTATCCACTTGCCATTGTCATCCAATGCACCATGCATCCACAATCCGGCTATATAAATGTCATTTGTATTTTTATCCACAAGGATACAAGCATCACTCACTCCATTAAACTTTTGCGGCAAACCTCCCCATTCTCCCATATCCAATACCGTTTGAATGGGTTGCCACGTCAGTCCTTTATCAAAGCTACGATGAAGAGCGATATCTATGTTCCCCTGCAAATCACGAGTCAAATCATAGCGGGCATCAAATATAGCCAACAACGTTCCGTTGTTACTGGTAGCCAGTCCAGGAATACGTGATGAAACGATACCATCCTGTCCCTTCTGTCTTAACGCCATTCCCACTCTCAAGGGGACAACATCCTTATTCGAAACTTTCAGCTCTCCCCGGCTCGTTTTTATCCGGCTACAATTCACACTAATACGATGTGTCAGTGAAACCGTATCTTTCAATGTCACTGCTACCCAGAAAGACAAGGAATCATCTTTCACTTGTATATTATCTGTAAAAGAAATTTTCCGTTCAGCAGGTACCGGTCTACATATCAGACGGGATTCATCTATCAGCCCGTTTTTATGAGTTCCGTACACTGCAACAGAAACAATATCAGACAAATCCGTACTTCCCTGCAAATCAACATCAATTTGCCGAATGGTATAAGGACTGTTGTCTGTTTGAATCAAAGTTGCCTTAATAGTCGGATTAATCTGCTTCTTGACTAAAACAGGGATAACAGGTCTTTCCAGTTCCAACCTTATATCTTTACCTAAAGATATATCCGGTATCAATAACAAAATCATCGAAAATATGATAAATATTTTCTTACTTACTTTCATAGTATCTTTATTTTAGGTAAATTTGAACGCATTTAACTAGATTAGGGGGAGATAGACAGGAAGTAAAGTAGCTAAACCCCAGCAATACACTTTTACTGTCATCTCCTCTTTCTTATCATTAAAATTCAAAGAATTTTATCGCATCCAAATCACCTTTTAGTTTTTCATACTCTTCCGTTGAAAAAGCTTTTATCGGTAACCGGCAACTGCCGCAATCAAGACCTATAAGTTTCATGATAGCTTTACCACCACGTACGCCGCCACCATATTTAATAATCACTTCCACTGTACGTATCGATTTCATCTGCCAGGCACGTGCTGTTTCCACCTCATTTTTCTTCATTGATTCGAAAATGGCATGATAGACATTAGGGATATAATTATATGTACTTCCCACACCTGCCACTGCTCCCATAGATAAACCGGCAATCAGAATCTCATCAAAGCCATGTAATACTTCAAACTTATGCTGCTCCAAACCGATACAAGCCCCCATCTCCATCAGGTTATTATGAGTAAACTTCGTTCCTACCAAATTTGGTATTTTCTTCTTGCCTTCTATCAAAAATTTATCTACCGGCAAGTTAACCCCTGTGATTGACGGCATATTATAATAATAGAAAGGCAACTCACTGGCGGCCCGGCAAATCGGTGCAAAAAAATCGACCAGTTCATCTACCGTTCCCGGCTTGAAAAAAGAAGGTGCTATTGAAGCGATAGCATCAGCTCCAGTTTGTGCCGCGTGGCTTGCCAGTTCCATTGCGTCTCGTTGACAGTTTGAACCGACATGTGCAATCACTTTAAAACGTTTAGCAGCAGAGGCTACCCATTTTTCAAGAACCGCCTTACGCTCGTCAATAGTCAACGAAGAAAATTCACCAGTCGTACCACACACAAATACCCCTTTTACAGGAGTTGATGCTATCCAATCAGCATATTTATCAATAACAGATAAATTCACGTCCCCATTTTCATCCATTGGGGTGAAGGTGGCCGCAACCATACCTTCCAGTCTTTCATAATTGTTCATAATGCATTTAATTAGATTATTATATTTCACTTTCGGAAAGTTCCTTTCAAAATTAACGGTGTCCGTATGCCGGGTTGTATCTCGCCACTTACTACAAATACCTGATTTCCAATAGAAACAGCATTCGTTGTAACGGGAATAGGGTATGAACAATCGAACAAAGCTACCAAAGCATTCATGTCCGTACTGACCACCCGAAGTTTACGGCTAAATCCCGGGTGCTTGGGAGATGTCGGCAAAATTTCCTCCACTCCTCCCAGTATCAAAATCTTGTCTTCTCCATAAGGTATGGCCGTACCCGCCATCACCGGGAAAGAACCGGTCATTTTATTCCATTTCCCAGTACCCGGTTCAAATACATATCCTTCCGTATATTCCGTCATCAACTCATCCGGTGCATAGCTTCTTCCACTAAAGAGGTAAAACCGTCCTCTTTGAGCGACGCCTACCGCATAAGAAAGAGAAGGACCATCCCAACCCGGCATTACCTGCCATCCTTGCTCCTTATGATGCAAATCAAGCATATAGAAATGATGAGTTGACCGTTCATTTACCATAGACTCCTGCCCCCCAGCAATATAAATGCAATTATCACAAATAGCCCCCGCTGCATTAGCCAATGGAACCGGTAAAGAAGGATAACTGACAGAATCTATCACAAATGAATCTATTTCTTTTTTTATCAGAAATACTTTATCGCTACACCGCGCATGGTCACATCCACCGATACACAATAAACCTTCCGGCAAACTTATTGAAACCCCATAAGCAAGCGGACGGTCAAGGAAATCATCATATACAGTCCATTCCTCTGTATCCAAGTTGTAGCTATATAAAGTAGCCCACCAAGTCTTAAGACCTCCCTCCCAAGGATACTTATCAGGAAAGTTAGCTCCACCCAACACAAGCAACTTGCCTTCCACTATCCCGGAATATGCACCTGCTAATCCGACGTTCTCCGGCATGCCGGCACATCCCGGAAGCAACAATGTATTTTCCCATTGTGCCTCTATCCTCTTTTCTTCTTTTCTAAAACAAGATGTATTCATTAGCAATAAAATTAAGGATAAACATAAAATTATCAGATGCCACCTTTTCATATACCTTCTACCTTTTCACTTTCTGCCTTCTCAGCCATCAATTCCTGACTTCGGTTTACCTTGAAAATTTTATAGACCTCAAAATGCCTTTCGATAGCATCCCGGTAACCCTTCTCGTCCCCTTTCTTGATAAAGTCCAGCAAATCAGCATGAGTAGCTATCCGACCGCTTTTGCTCATTTCTATATTTATAGGTTTCAAATAATCCTTGAATTTCTCTTTCACATAGACAAGTATAGGATGAATGATTTCCTGAAATTCAGATATGATTTTATTCCCGGTGATTTTATATAGTTTCGTATGAAAAGCCGATTCACTAATTAACGCGTATTCGTTATTTTCAAAAACGATTCCCATTTTTACGATTTCACTCAGTTCCTCAATATCTTTAGGAGTTATCTTACGGAAAATATCAGTTGATATTCCTATTTCAAGTGCAATTCTGAAATCCAACAAATCCAAAATTGTTTCTTCACTTAAAACACGGGGATCTATCACTCTTTTCATTCCTCCCAAAATGGAAGGCTCTGTCAGAACCATCCCCTTACGGGGACGTGCGTGAATCAACCCCATCATCTTCAGACGGCTCAGTGCCTCTCTGACAACACTCCTTGCAACTCCCAGTTCTGCAGCCAGACTATTCTCATTAGGAATAGAATCTCCGCGTCCTAAATCATTCTTTTTGAAATAGGTAAGCAGGCTGTCTTCTACCTGATCAATTAACGTTGTTTGATTGATTTCTATCTTCATATCATTAGATTTTTATTATTTGTATTATTTGTCCGACAAATAATACAAATGCAATATTAAGAGATTTTTTTTAGAATGCAAGAAGAAAACAATAGAAAAATAAGCATATGTGTTGAAAAACATACTTTAGAACACAAACGAAAAAGAATTAGGAAATTAGATATACTTGTGAAAAATAGAAGGAAACTAAAAAGCATAAAAAAAGGCTATCTATCCCAGACAGCCAATCTTTTTGTTAACCTTAAATCTAATACTATGAAAAACACATTGCAAAGATACGGACTTTCAGCATATCTCCAAATTTTCGGAGTAAAGCAACGCATCTTATAACATGGTTTAATAAAAGTAATAGTCTCGTTAACATTTAACATAAATCAAATTGGATATTAACGAATATCCTATTGAGTGATTCAGAGATTATTCATATCGTAAAGAGCGGGCAGGTTTGCTCATTATTATCTTTATGGTCTGGAAAGCTACTGTTATAAATGAGATAAACAACATTAGCAATACAGGCATAATAAAGAACCATGCTTTCAAATCTGTGCGGAAAGCATAATGGCTCAACCAGGCATTCATACTAAACCAAGCTAGTGGCAAAGCAATAACAACTGCTATCAGAATTAACAGAAAGAATCCCTTAACCAACTGATAGAAGAGTGTCCAACGGGAAGCCCCGAGAACTTTACGTATCCCCATTTCTTTGGTACGTGTGGAACATGAAAACATGACCAGTATCCAAAGTCCCAAACAGGAAATGAAAATAGCCAAACCGGTAAAAGCGCCAATCATTACACCAAACACCTCATCCTGACGATACTGGTGGTCGAAGAATTGGTCGAGGAAAAAGTAATCGAAACTGGAATCCGCAAAATATTGATTCCAAATCTCATGCACCTGTGATACCAATTCACGAGGATCGCCGGAAGTCATTACGATAGAGATATAACGTTGTGGTAACCAGGCAATCTTATCTTTATGAATCAACATGATAGGTGTATAATTCTTGCTCAATGCCTGTTGGTGATAATCTTTCACTACTCCAATAATCTGCATCGGGGCATCAGTACATTCAACGTTCACCAACTCCCCTATAGCCTCATCATTAGATGTAAAGCCCAGGTTACGCACAGCCGTTTCGTTAATCACCAGTTTGTCTACATCATCTCCATAGTCTTCCGAGAAATTTCTTCCGGCCACAACTTGCAATCCATAGGCATCCACATAATCGGGGTCGCAGGCAAGCATCTCATACAGGCGATTCTGCTTCAGAGCATCATTGGTACGGCGGTTGGAAAGGAAAGTCGCTACTTCCTCGCCCGGCACAGCGCCGGAGAAAGTGACTTGATATACCAACGGAAGACGTGCTATCGTTTTTTTCATAGCTTCCAGTTTCGTATTCAGTCCCTCGGTATGCCCAGGAAACTTGACCACCAATGTCTGATTGGTCTTAACTCCCAAAGACTGGCTGCGCATAAAGCTCAACTGTGCAAAGACAATCAATGTGCCGCACAACAATATCATTGAAGCCATATATTGAATGATAACCAAAACTTTCCGTGTCCGTTCTCCGGATTTACTATGCAAGAATTTCCCCTTCAACAACATAATTGGTTTCCGATTCAGCAAAGCCAATGCCGGATAATATCCAGAAAGGAATATCCCGACGATGAAAACAAGAATCAATAAAATCCACCAATAATCTATCAGCCAAACGGAGAAGGTAACGGTACGGCCTACCAATTGATTAAAGTACGGAAGAACCAATTCTATCAAGCCAACGGCGAGTACAAAAGCTATCAGGTTCATCACTAATGCTTCAAACAAAAATTGATGAATCAACTGCTTGCGGAAAGCTCCTACTACCCGCCTAACTCCCACTTCTTTGGCACGCTCCATTGAACGGGCTACGGTGAGGTTTATATAGTTTATCCAGGCAATAGCCAAAATAGCAATAGCAGCAAAAATCAAGGCAATCATAGAAGAACGGTTTCCTTTCGTCTCCGCTTCGTATCCTACCTGCGGAGTGAGGTGTATATCTGCCAGAGGGATTAAAGAGACTCCCCATGTCTTGTTTTTCAAGGCTTCATCCGTCTTGTACTTTTCCGCCATTACAGGAAATTCTCTCTCTATTTCCGCTTTCCTTTCGGGAGAGTCAAGCAGGACGTAGGTATAAGCCTCGTGTTTGTACCAATATTCCTGCATATATTTAGGCAGAGATTTATACGAAATCAGAAAACTATAATGTATATGCGAGTTGGAAGGCATTTCTTTCATCACTCCGGTCACTTCACACGATATCTTATCGTATGCGCCGGTAAAGATGAATATCTTCCCGATAGGGTCTTCGTCCTTGAAATATTTACTGGCAATGCGTTCGGTGATTACCACTTGCCCCGGCATGGAGAGACAGGTTTTCTTATCGCCTTTCAAAAGTTCGAAATCAAAAAGGCGAAAAAAGCTGGGTTCGGCATACGCTATCTGATTCTCCCGCAAGGTCAGTTCACCGTATTTCACTATTTGTTCCGGCTGGAGTAGGGAGCCGATTCGGGTATAATCCTCTATTCCGGCAAGGTTCTCTTTCATTGCCGAACCATATCCGAAGGAGCTGCTTGCCCAGTAGTCGGTCAGCACTTCCCCTTCGTGAAACGTACTTTGCACACGGTAGATATGGTCATACTTTGTGTGCATTTTATCAAAGCTGAATTCAAAAGTCACGTAGGTAAGAATCAGCAGTGCCGATGCCATACCAATCGCCAGTCCGAATATATTAATGAAACTGAACCTTTTCCGTTTCATCAGATTCCGCCAAGCACTATTCCAGTAATTTCCTATCATACAGTTTCATTTTTAGCTGACATATTTTTTCCCAGCGGGCGGTTGACGTTTTCGGCTACGATTTGTCCGTCTAATAATTGAATGACGCGGTGTGCGTACATTGCATCCCGTTGAGAGTGGGTAACGATGATGATAGTAGTTCCCTGAGCATTCAGTTCACTCAATAGTTCCATTACTTCTATACCGTTCACCGAATCCAAATTTCCGGTAGGTTCGTCAGCGAGAAGCAATTTACAGTCCGTCACTACGGCACGAGCAATAGCTACGCGCTGTTGCTGTCCACCGGACAATTGCTGTGGATAATGGTTGGCACGATGCAGCAGGTTTACTTTCTCGAGTACTTTCTTTACTCTTTCTTTACGTTCATTGGCTTTGACGCCTATATAGATAAGGGGTAATTCTACATTCTCACATACGGTCAGCTCGTCAATCAAGTTGAAACTCTGAAAGATAAAGCCGAGATTACCTTTCCTGAGGGCAGTCAATTGGTTCTCATTCATTTTATCCACCTGTTTTCCTTCAAAGAAATAAAAGCCGGAAGTTGGAGAATCGAGTGTACCCAAAATATTCAGCAGTGTTGACTTACCGCATCCCGAAGGACCCATTATAGCAACAAACTCCCCTTGTTCCACTTGTAAAGTGACTTCGTTCAATGCCTTTGTCTGCACTTCTTCGGTTGCGAAGAGTTTTGTCAGTTTTTCAGTCTTAATCATAATCAGTTCAATATTTATTAGTTATTCATATTTTAAAATACTCATCGGTTTCAAGCAGATAATGCGCCACACTTGTTGAAAAACAGTAAGGAACGCAATCAGCATCAACAGCGCAAAAACGACTGCATATATCCACCAAGGTAGCGAAATATGGAAAGCATACGTCTCCAACCAGCCATTCATTAACACTGCTGATACGGGTATACCGATTGCAGATGCCAATATAGTGAGCAACATCAGCTCCTTGGTCAAGATAAAAAACAGGCTGCTTTTATTTGCACCGAGCACCTTGCGGATACCCACTTCTTTCAAGCGCGATAAGGTTGAAAACAATGTTACAATCCACAAACCGAGACATGCCACAAATATGGCAATTAAAGAAGCACTGGCAAATATCCAACCGAAATTACGGTCTGATTTATAAAGGAAAGTATTCAAATCACTCAAAAAGAAATAAGAAAATAAAGAAGTCGGAAAATATTCATGATACATCTGCTCGATCTCCGTCAAAGCACTATCTTCTCCTTCGCCTGTCAAGCGGACTGAAATATAAGGTGTTGCAATAAATGGTACTCGCTCTTTCATAAAGAAGATAATAGGTTTGTAAGCCACGGAAAGCGATTGCTGGTGATAGTTTTTCACCACTCCGATAATTTCGAGCGGTTCGCCTACCACCTCCATTTTAACCTGCTGTCCCAATGCGGCTTCGGGCGACTCATAACCTAATAACCTGACTGCTTCCTCGTTGAGCACTATCCGGTTGAGGTCACCGCCAAAGTCCTCAGAGAAGTACCGCCCACAAATCATAGCGGGCATATAGGCAGATAGATAATCATAATCTACGGCAAACATCTGTATCAGTTTCACTTGCGAAGGGTCACTTCCATAAGGACGATTGGTAAAATAATTGGCTACCTCCACCCCGGGAACAGCTCCTGAAACGGTTACGTGGCTTACATCTGCCCGTTGCTTCAGACGCTTGGTGAAACTTTCCAGACGTAGTGCCAATCCCTCGGTGAAAGAGGGGTACTTAATGACTAACATACGTGAATGAGAATCGACGGAAGCCTCACTTTGCATATAACACACTTGCCGAATCACTGTGAACGTGCCAGTAATCAGAACAAAAGAAGCGAGAAACTGAACCACAATCAGCACTTTCCTTATCCGGTTACCACGTTTACCGTGTAACAGTTTCCCCCTCATAATTTCCGACGGACGTATAGTAACCATCAGCCAAGAAGGATAGAAGCCTACAACAAACGTACCAATAACAACCACTCCGGCTACAATTCCCCAGAAAGCAGGCAACATAAGTATATCCGTTCCAAAGCTTTGCCCTGCCCAGCGATAAACAAGGGGTAAAAGAAGTTCCAGCCAACCAAGAGCTATCAGCGTAGCCAACAGATTCATGAAACCTGATTCAAGAAGTCCCTGGATAATAATCTGACGGCGCGAAGCACCAAAAGCCTTACGCAACCCGAACTCACGTCCGCGTTCCAAGAAACGCGCCACGGTCAGATTCAAGGCATTAGCCCAACCTATCAGTAGCAGGGCAACGGACATCACCAATAGTATAAGAACCGCAGTCCGACTCCCTTTCACTTCTTTCTCATAAGCTTTTTGTGGAGTGAGATGAATGTCTTTCAGCGGTATCAGTTCTACCGCCCAAGTCTTATGTCTCAAGGCATCAGTTTTGTACTTATCGGATATATTGAGAAAAGCCTCTTCAATCTCTTCCGGACATTTTCCGGACATCAGGCGGACATAGGTATAAACTCCGTGAATGTACCAAATGTCCTGTCGCTCTTTGGGAATCGTACTATATGAAAGTAGAAAATCATATTGCAGATGGGAACGAACAGGCATATCTGCTATCACGCCGGTAACTTCAAAGTTTTGCTGCGATGAAGGCGTACTGAAAGTCAGCACCTTCCCTATCGGGTCTTCTTCATCAAAATAACGATTTGCCGCACTTTCGGTCAGTACCACCGTATTAGGACGCACCAGTTGCCCGGTCTTATCTCCTCTAATTATCGGGAAATTAAATATCTCAAAAAAAGCAGGTTCGGTGTAGCAATAATGTGCTTCGGCAAATCTCCTGTCGAAGTAATTCACCACTTGTTCGCGGTCTTGTGCTGTTACACGGACATACTTCTCAATGCCTGCAATTTCACGAGCCATTGCAGGTGCATGGCCGTAAGCTGTAGTCGCCCAGTTATCTGTCAGCGTCTTGCCTTCATACAACCGGCTTTCAACACGATATACACGTTCGGTATTGTGGAATGAATCGTAGCTTAACTCCGACCATACGTAAAGTATGATAAGCAATGCTGTTGCAATACAAACAGACAATCCCGTTATATTTATCAGTGTCAGAGATTTTTTAACCCGCTGACTACGTATCACTTGTGAAAAGTAATTTATCATATCATAGACTTATTTCAGTATCAGTTTCTCGTTATCGCCAAACAGTTCATATCCGGATACAATCACCCGATCACCAGGTTTTAATCCTTCGGTAACCTCATAGTACTGCGGATTTTGTCGTCCGATGCGGATAGGCTGACGAATAGCAAATTTACCACTTTCATCCACAACATACATCCATCGTCCACCGCTTATTTGGAAAAATCCGCCACGCGGCACCAAAATAGCCTGTGCAGGGTCACCCAATTGTAGATTGATATGATAGGTCTGCCCTGCACGTATATTCTCCGGTCGTCCGGCTGTAAACTGCAAATCGGTACGAAACTGCCCTTCTTTTACTTCCGGATACGGCTTCGTCACCTCCAGTTTATAACTGACACCGTCACGGGTAAAGTCAGCCGGCAATCCGGGTACAACACGCTCCACGTAATGTTCGTCAATCTGCGCTTGTACTTTCAGGTCAGAAGTGATGATCTGACCAATGTGCTCGCCCGCAGCTATTGATTGTCCTATCTGTGCATCAAGATTACCTACCTGCCCGTCAATAGGAGCTTTCACCTTCAGGTTCTCAATTCGTTCGCGTACCAGCGCGAGACTCTGTTTCATATTACGTATGTTCTCGTCCAAGCTGTTTACCTGACTTTCACGGAAAATATTATCCTGACGAATACGCTCGTCAATGACATCCAACTGTTCTTTAGCCGCATCATACTCCTCTTTGGCAAGTCGATAATCTTCTTCTGCAATAAGTTGCTCTTTTATCAGGCGACTGTATTGCTCATAACGGCGCTGTTTCACCAGCCGATCTTTATTTAGCCCGATACGCTCTTGTTTTAAACGCAAGCGTTCCTGCTCCATGCTAATACGGGTATTACGAAGTTCATTCTCCTGATAAGCCAGATCCGCTTCGCTCTGCATAATACCAATATTTAGTAACGGATTACTGAGACGCAAAATCACGTCGCCTGCCTTCACCATAGCACCTTCTTCTTTTAGACGTTCTTCCACACGTCCACCTTCCACGGCATCCATATAAATAATACGATTAGGCATTACCTGACCAATGACACGAATATAGTCATTAAACTCACCACGGTTAACGGTAGCAATCGTCAGACGTTCTTTCTCCACAGTCATGGAAGAGGTAGTGTCTCTGAATATGAAATATAAAACAACGGCAATAACAAAGGCTATACCACCTATTACATATAGATGTTTACGGGTAATGCCGGGTTTACGTTCAATAGGTGTATCCATAAGGAATCAATCAAAAATAGGGTTATTATAAATTAGTTATTAAAGATGTATCAACTTTGTTATTCAAAATATATAAACTCTGCCTTTATAAGAAAGTTCCCTCCCGGTAATATTTCTCCAGTTTCATCATCATTTCTACCTGCAAGCGCACACGAACCAGTTCTGCTTTGGCGGAAATAAAACGATTACGGGCTTCCATTAACTGAAAGACAGAGATAAGCCCTTCTTCCCACTTTCGTTCGGATTCTTTCAAGACCAGAGTTTCCGCGCTCAATTGCTGCAATACCTGTTGATGTTCCGTATAGCCGGCACGTAGGGAAAGAAGAGTTTGCTCAATTTCAGTATATAGCTGTTGCTTCTCCAATTCCTCTTCATTCTTCAGGCGATACAAGTTCAATTTCAACTTCCTTTGATTCGTAAAACGTTCAAAACCGCTCAACAAAGGGAAAGAGATACCGATACCGATATATTTTCCTATATTATCCCGCAATTGCCTGGCGGAAAATGCAGTGTTGTAGAAATTAGAACCTACCGTAAAGCGGCCATAAACAGAAGGAGAAAAAGCTCCGCCCGCCATTGCATATTCTTTGCGGGCAGCTTTCTGCTTTAAGCTAATCATACGCATGGCAGGGAGTACTTCCAACGATTGTCTATACAATATTTCCGTAGAGGGGAGTGAAAGTAACGGGAGTTTATTCAATTCGACAATCGTATCCTGAATGACAAGTGTATCACCCGACTGAAAGTTCATCAACTGTTCCAGATGCAGTAATGACAACCGACAGCTATTAGCACGGGATTGGTAACGATATATATCCCCTTCCCTGCGGGCTTTTACCTCTTGCAAGTCGGAAACGGATTTCAAGCCCAGTTCCACAAATGTCTCGGTTTGTTTCAGGTATCGTTCGCTCAACCGGCTTTGCTCCAAAGCCAAATTCAAGAGTTTTCTTTCCAAAACCAGTTTGTAGTAAGCATCCGTCACTTGATAGGCGAGTTCATTCTGCCTGTCTTTCAGTTCCCACTTGCTGCGTTCCCGATTTATTTTCCGAAAACGAACCTGATTGATACGTGAAAAACCTTCAAACAAAGACAAAGTCATATCAAGACCTATCGTTCCTTCTTCAAAAGTCTTTTCTGTATAACCATTAGTATCCGGGTCTATCGAACGCCCGAAACGCTTTCCTGTTTCTGCGTTGGCTACTATGCGGGGAAGAAATGTACCGATAGCGGAAGCATAATCCGTTCGTGCTTCCTTTATGTTAATGGCACTATTCCGTATAGAAGGATTCTGTTTCCATGCCAAACGGATACATTCATCCAAACTCATTGCAGATTGAGCATACGTAATCACGGGCAATAAAAACAATAAAAAGAAAATGTTCCTCATTCTTCAGTATATATGCAATTGTGTTCTATATGAATTAAAAAAGCAAACATAATGCCACAATACTTAAACCACTGATTACAAGATAGATGACATACATTATTTTATCGTTCCCGTCCAATTATTACACACTATAACGTCTAAAAATTGGACGTTATCAATAAAAAGCCACCATGACCTGCGTGCAAACAGCCATTATTCAACGTTCAGGCTATAAATATTACTTAAACAAAACATAGAATAAAGTCATGTTTCAGGAAATGTATCATAAAACGTCTAATTATTGGACACTCTCTTGCAGGGAAAAGTAAAAACGAATATCTTTACCCAAAAACTTAAAGAATCGTTCAACCCAGGCAGATCCCCCCAATCTTACATATATGGAAACCGGAACTATTTTAATAGTAGATGATAATAAAAGTGTGTTGGCTTCGCTGGAACTTTTACTCGAAAATGAATTCAGTACAGTCCGCACAGCTGCCAATCCTAATCAAATAACAACACTGCTCACTACCACTTCCATTGATATCGTAATTCTCGATATGAATTTTTCGGCTGGTATCAATAACGGCAACGAAGGACTATACTGGCTGAAACATATTCACGAAATCCGCCCCACACTCCCTGTGGTAATGTTAACTGCTTACGGAGATGTGGAACTAGCCGTAAAAGCTTTGAAGAACGGAGCTACCGACTTTCTTCTCAAACCTTGGGATAACCGGACACTGGTTCAGAAAATAAAGGAAGCATACAATAATAAATCGAACAAGAAAAGTTCCTCAAAATCAAAAAACTCAATCGTAGGATCCGGCAATCCGAACAAACCTGAAATGCTGATAGGGCATTCTCCCGCCATGCTACAATTAATAAAGGTAGTCAATAAAGTAGCCGGGACCGACGCCAATATTCTGATAACCGGAGAAAACGGGACCGGAAAGGAAATGCTGGCCAGAGAAATACACCGCCTGTCTCCACGCAATACTCGTCCCATGTCAAGTATCGACATGGGAGCTATCAGTGAATCCCTTTTTGAGAGCGAGCTTTTCGGTCACGAGCGCGGAGCTTTTACGGACGCTTACGAAAGCCGTCCGGGAAAATTCGAAGCTGCCAGCGGCAGTTCGCTTTTTATGGATGAGATTGGAAATCTTCCCCTTGCACTACAAGCCAAATTACTGACTGTACTACAAAACAGGAATATCACCCGAATCGGAAGTAATAAAGTCGTCCCCGTTGATATACGACTCATTTCCGCCACCAATAAAGACATCCCGGAAATGGTGAAACAAGGATTATTCCGCGAAGATTTATTCTACCGTATCAACACTATCCACCTTGAAATTCCTCCATTACGAGAACGAGGAGACGACATACTCCTGTTCGTCGAAACCTTTCTCCACCGTTTCGCTTCGAAATACCAACGCCCGGAAATGCGAATGCATGAGCAAACAATAGAGAAACTACGCTCTTACCACTGGCCGGGCAATATCCGGGAACTGCAGCACGCTATCGAGAAAGCTGTTATCTTGTGTGAAGGCAACGTGATACGCCCCAAAGACATTTTGGTAAAACAAACCTGGAAGCCGCAAACCACCAGCACTGTCCCCAATTTGGAAGAAGTGGAAAGGCAAGCCATTGAAACAGCCATTCTGCAAAATAATGGCAACCTGACTGCCGCCGCCGAACAATTGGGAATCAGCCGTCAGACACTCTATAACAAACTAAAACGTTTCAAACCCTGAACAGCATGATATTCAGCCGACACATCTATTGGATTATACTACTACACGTCATGCTTATCCTCGTCACCTCGGGAACAGGCGCCTGGCTTATCATCTCACAACGCGGATTTGTAATAGGCACATTACTAATTACCTGTTCCCTCTTCCAAATCAGCAGGCTGGTAAATAAACTAAATTCATTCAACCAAAAGTTGCGTGTCTTTTTCGATGCCATAGAAGACAAGGATAATATGCTTTACTTTCCCGAACAAAACGTTAGTAAAGAACAGGAAAAACTGAACCGCTCTCTCAACCGCATCAATTTCCTGCTCGCCAAAACTCAATCAGAATATTCCAAACAGGAACACTTCTACCGCTCACTCTTGGAAGAAGTGCCCAGCGGTGTATTAGCATGGGATTCTACCGGAAAAATAATCATAGCAAACAGCACTGCCCTTTCCTTATTAGACTGCCAGCAATTAACCCGATACCGACAACTGGAATCCTTACTGCAAGAAAAAGGCAAAAAGGAGCATCTCAGTCTTTCACAAAGCCGGATGAAACTACAAGATGAAACAATAACTCTCTTGTCTATCAAGGATATCGGTGACGAGCTTAGCGACAAAGAAAGTGAATCGTGGAACAAACTAAGCCACGTGCTCACTCATGAAATAATGAACACCATTGCTCCCATTATCTCCCTGTCACAAACACTGTCCACCTATCCGGACATCAACGAAAAAGCAGTTCGCGGACTTCGCATCATTCAAGCACAAAGCGAACGTTTATTGCAATTTACCGAATCCTTCCGTCACCTCTCCTACCTGCCAAAACCCGAAAAGAAACTTTTCTCACTTACGGCAACCCTGCAAAATCTCCGGGAACTCTTATCCGGCGACTTCAAAGAAAGCAATATCATCTTCACACTGACCTGCGAACCTAAAACGATTTATATGAAAGGTGACGAGAACCAACTCTCCCAAGTCCTGCTCAACCTTCTGAAAAACTCCATGCAAGCACTGGAAGGAAAAGAAAAAGGCAGAATCAGCATCCATGCGCAACAAGACGAACACATATCTATTAACATTGCGGACAACGGCCCGGGTATTCCGCCTGAATTACAGGAAAAGATATTTATTCCTTTTTTTACCACCAAATCAGAAGGCAGCGGTATCGGATTAAGCCTATGCAAACAAATTATCCGCCTTCACGACGGGCATCTCACCATTCAGGAAAGCAATCCCGGCAAAACAATTTTTCATATTGATATGCCATTATAAAACAAACCTTTCCGGTGCTTTTCGTGTTTATTATTATATAAACGAACGAATCGCACGATATGAGCATCAAAGAACAATACTGGAAATATTCCCTCATTGTCATTATTCTATTTATGGGAGTTATCATCTTCCGGCAAATCACTCCTTTTTTGGGAGGATTACTGGGAGCATTAACTATGTATATACTTGTACGCACACACATGAATTATCTGACAGAAAAGCGGAAAATGAAACGCAGCATCAGTGCATTACTGATTACGGCAGAAACCATTATGGTGTTTCTTGTTCCGCTGGGATTAATAATCTGGCTAGTGGTAAACAAACTTCAGGATATAAATCTGGCTCCGCAAACCTTTATCGAACCCATTCAGCAAGTAGCAGAATTTATTAAAGAAAAGACCGGTTATGATGTATTGGGAAAAGATACGCTATCATTCATCGTATCTATCCTCCCTCGTGTCGGACAGATAATTATGGAAGGCGCCAGCAGCCTTGCAGTCAATCTATTCGTCATGATATTCGTGCTTTACTTTATGCTGATAGGAGGAAAAAAAATGGAAGCATACGTCAACGACATTCTTCCTTTTAATGAGGCAAATACGCAGGAAGTCATTCGTGAGATTAACATGATTGTACGTTCCAATGCTATCGGCATTCCTCTGCTGGCTATCATTCAGGGAGGCGTCGCCATGATAGGCTATCTTATTTTCGGAGCGCCCAATATACTATTATTAGGTTTCCTCACCTGCTTCGCAACTATTATTCCAATGGTAGGTACAGCATTGGTATGGTTTCCCGTAGCCGCTTATCTGGCTATTAGCGGAGACTGGTTCCATGCAATCGGGCTCGCTGCATACGGAGCCATCGTCGTGTCACAATCCGACAACCTGATCCGATTTATCCTTCAAAAGAAAATGGCGGACACACATCCGCTCATCACTATTTTCGGAGTTGTCATCGGTTTGCCGTTATTCGGATTTATGGGAGTCATCTTCGGGCCGTTATTACTCTCGCTATTCTTCCTTTTCGTGAATATGTTCAAGAAAGAATATCTGGATTTGCGAAATAACCTTCCTTCAAGATGAGGGAACTATCGAAAAAATGCGTACTTTTGCGGGCGTAAAAACGACACTTAAATTCAATGGAAGCATTTACATTCAATACTGCCGAACTGATTCTTTTATCGGCGGCAGGTATTCTTTTTATCATTCAGCTTATTTACTATTTCGGTTTGTACAATCGGATACACGTTCGCAATAAGACTGTACGCAAAGAGGAAACCCACTTCTCACGGGAATTGCCTCCACTTTCCGTCATTCTTTGTGCACGCAATGAAGCTGATAACCTGCGTAAAATTCTGCCTGCTATTCTGGAACAAGATTACCCGCAGTTCGAAGTCATTGTTATCAATGACGCTTCCACTGATGAAACAGAAGATGTGCTGGGATACATGGAAGAAAAATATCCTCATCTCTACCATAGTTTTACACCGGACAGCGCCCGCTATATCAGCCACAAGAAACTGGCTCTGACATTAGGTATCAAAGCCAGCAAGCACGACTGGCTTGTATTTACGGAAACCAACTGTATGCCTGCAAGTAACCAATGGCTGAAACTTATGGCGCGCAACTTCACTTCGCAAACGCAAATCGTATTGGGGTACAGCGGATACGACCGTATCAAAGGCTGGTTACACAAACGTATCGCATTCGATACATTATTTCAGTCTTTACGTTATCTGGGGTTCGCCTTGGCCGGAAACCCCTATATGGGTATCGGTCGTAACATGGCTTACCGTAAAGAATTATTCTTCAAACAAAAAGGATATTCCAAATATCTGAACCTGCAACGCGGAGAAGATGACTTGTTCATTAATCAAATAGTAACCAAAACGAATACGCGTGTAGAAACTGACTTCAACGCTACGATGCGTATACAGCCCGTCTATCGCTACAAAGACTGGAAGGAAGAAAAAATTAGTTATATGGCTACCGCACGCTTCTACCGTGGAGCACAACGTTACCTGTCGGGATTCGAAACATTTTCCCGCCTGTTATTCTATGTCGCCTGTATGGCAGGTATCGTATTCGGCATACTCAACTTTCATTGGCTGGTAGCAGGTATTGCATTATTGATATGGCTGCTTCGTTACATAACGCAAGCTATTGTGATTAACCGGACAGCCAAAGAAATGGGGGGAGGTAGAAAATATTATTTCTCATTGCCCATATTCGATATTCTCCAACCGATACAATCTCTTAATTTCAAGCTATGCCGCCTTTTCCGAGGGAAAGGTGATTTTATGAGAAGATAATAAACCTGTTTATTTATATCCGGAAGGAAGACTTACTCATATCGCATAGAGTTTGCCGGATTGATTTTCGTTATCAGGAAAGAAGGACCGATCAACATCAGCACCGACGACAACAATGTACCGATATTAATCAAAAGAAAAAGCCAGATATTGAAAGAGACCGATACTGTATCGACATAATAACTTTCCGGGTCGAGTTTGAGAATTCCGAATTGAGATTGAATAAAGTAGAATGCCAGACCGATCACGTTTCCCCAAAGCATTCCTTTTCCGATAAGAAAAACAGAGAACCAAAGAAACGTCTTACGAATAGTGAAATTGTCAGCTCCCAACGCTTTCAGGATTCCTATCATATTAGTACGTTCAATGATAATAATCAATAGACCGGAAATCATGGTAAATCCGGCAACCCCTATCATTAAGAACAAAATCACCCATACATTCATATCCAATAAGCCAAGCCATTCAAATATCTGGGGATTCAGTTGTTCAATATTCCGTACATAATATATGCCTCCAAACTTATCCCGCTGACTATCGGTATCAATAGCGATTTCATAAGTTACGTCTTCCAACTTATCATAATCACGAACCTGCAATTCCACTCCGCTCACCTGCTCCCGCTGCCAACCGTTCAAGCGGTTCACCAGATTGAGATCAGTCAATAAAAAAAGATTATCATACTCGGAGAAGTTAGTCTGATAGATTCCGGCAATCGTCAAACGACGGGCACGAACCTCATCTTGTATATAATAGGTATAAATTTTATCTCCTAGCTTCAACTTCATCTTAGTAGCCAAAGCCTTGGAAATAAGCACCTGATTGGAAGATACAGAATCACTGAAAACGGGAATTTCTCCTTCGACCAGATATTCCTTCATAAAGCGGGAATCAAATTCCGGTCCAACACCCTTCAGCACCATTCCCTGAAAGGCGTCGTCTGTTTTTATCATTCCCGGTTTGGTGGAATAACGTTGTACATGACTCACTTCAGGATAATCGGAAAGGGCGGCAATCAAACTATCGCCAGCAACAATCGGATGTGTCTCATAAGAATTGACCGCATCCAGATTCGTTATCTGGATATGCGAGCCAAATCCAATGACCTTATTTCTCACTTCACTTTTAAACCCGATCACTACCGCTACCGCTATAATCATTACAGCCAGTCCGATAGCAATACCCGCCATAGCAATGAGGACCGCAGGACGTGACACCTGCTTTCCGCCATCGCTTTCACGATAGATACGCCGGGCTATGAAAAGTGATAGAGACATCTTTTATTCCGTTCTTCCCGGATACGCCTCCAAAGCCTTTTGCAAGACAAAAAGCGCACGGGTCAAGTCTTCTTTTTTCAATACATAAGCAATACGAACCTCGTTGATACCGGAGCCCGGAGTGGTATAGAAACCGGAAGCCGGAGCCATAAAGACTGTCTGCCCTTCGTACTCGAAGTCCGAAAGACACCAGGCACAGAACTTATCCGAATCATCTACCGGAAGTTTCGCCACCGTGTAGAAAGCTCCCATAGGAATCGGAGAATAAACACCCGGAATGCGGTTCAATCCGTCAATGAGGCATTTACGACGTTCCACATATTCATCATAGGTCTCACGTGAATATTCTTCAGGAGCATCCAATGAAGCCTCGGCAGCAATCTGTCCGATCAAAGGGGGACTCAAACGAGCCTGACAGAACTTCATAACAGCGTCACGTATCTCTTTGTTCTTGGTAATCAGCGCACCGATACGGATTCCACATTCCGAATAACGTTTCGAAACGGAGTCAATCAGAACCACATTATTCTCGATGCCTTCCAAATGGCAGGCAGAAATATAGGGCGAACCGGTATAGATAAATTCGCGATATACTTCATCGGAGAAAAGGAATAAATCGTATTTCTTCACCAAGTCACGAATCTGATTCATCTCACGACGGGTATATAGATAACCGGTCGGATTGTTCGGATTACAAATCAGGATAGCTTTGGTACGTTCATTTATCAGTTCTTCAAATTTCTCCACTTTCGGAAGTGAGAAACCCTCTTCGATAGTCGTGGCGATAGTGCGGATCTTCGCTCCGGCAGAGATAGCAAATGCCATATAGTTGGCATAAGCCGGTTCCGGAACAATAATTTCATCCCCGGGATTCAGACAGGAAAGGAAAGAGAAAAGCACCGCCTCCGAACCACCCGACGTAATGATTATATCATCTGCTGTAAGATTGATATTGAACTTTGCATAATATCCTACTAATTTCTCGCGATAGCTACGATAACCTGCGCTGGGACTGTACTCCAGCACTTTGCGATCAATGTTGCGTATCGCGTCAATCGCGACCTGAGGCGTGGGCAGGTCAGGCTGTCCGATGTTCAGGTGAAATACATGAACTCCGCGTTGCTTGGCAGCGTCTGCCAAAGGAGCCAGTTTTCTGATAGGAGATGCAGGCATCTCGTTTCCGCGAATGGATATGGTTGGCATAATTTTAACTACAAATTACTTAATTACTATTTACTTTTTCTACTTGGAGCTGCAAATGTACGCAATAATTTGAATACAGAGACATAAAAACTTTAAAAACCTTAGCAAGGTTAAAATCGTTATGGTAATTTGAAAAGAAAGCTATACATTTGTCATACGGAAAACTTAAAACAATATCATAATGACCATACACCTTATCTCATTTGCGTCACTACTTCATAAACAAGCCACGCTGCGCAGTTCGCATGAAGCGATTTTAAGCGAACTCGAAAAATATTATACTGTCAAGCTTGTCGATTATCAGGATATGGACAAGTTGACGAGTGATGATTTCAAGATTATTTTTATCGCTACCGGCGGAGTAGAAAGACTGGTCATCCAACATTTCGAACGACTTCCCCGCCCTGCCATTTTACTGGCCGACGGTATGCAAAACTCACTTGCAGCCGCTCTGGAGATATCTACATGGTTACGCGGAAGAGGAATGAAAAGCGAAATTCTTCACGGTGAATTACCGGCAATCATACAACGTGTACATATACTCTATAATAATTTCCGGGCACAACGTTCTTTATTCGGCAAACGCATCGGAGTTATCGGAACACCTTCATCCTGGTTGGTCGCCAGCAATGTTGACTATCTTCTGGCAAAACGCCGTTGGGGTATCGAATACATAGACATTCCATTGGAACGAATTTATGAACATTTTCAACAAATCACAGATGAACAGGTAGGTGCTTCCTGTGCTGCCGTTGCTTCACAAGCTCTTGCCTGCCGTGAAGGAACTCCCGAAGATTTAATCAAAGCGATGCGATTATATCGGGCTATTAAGAAAGTATGCGAAGAAGAAAAATTGGAGGCGTTGACACTCAGTTGTTTCAAACTGATTGAGCAAATCGACACTACCGGTTGTCTGGCATTATCTTTGCTGAATGACGATGGCATAATGGCAGGTTGTGAAGGGGATCTTCAGTCGATATTTACTTTGCTGGCCGTGAAGTCATTAACCGGAAAAGACGGATTCATGGCGAATCCTTCCATGATTAATTCCCGCACCAACGAGCTTATATTAGCTCACTGTACCATAGGCCTTAAACAAACGGAAAGATACATTATCCGCAACCACTTCGAGACAGAAAAAAGTATTGCTATCCAAGGCTTACTTCCAACAGGAGACGTGACTATTATTAAATGTGGCGGCGAATGTCTGGATGAATATTACTTGTCCACGGGAACATTATCCGAAAACACGAATTATATCAATATGTGCCGTACACAGGTACGTATCCGTATGAATACTCCCGCCGAGTATTTCCTGAAGAATCCATTGGGCAATCATCATATTCTGATTCACGGAAATTACGAAGATGCATTGAATGAGTTTTTCCTGGCGAATGCCTGCAAACGGACAGAATAAATAAAATACAGAAAAGCAATCCGAAAACAGTCTAGAATAGAAAATATGAAAATCACACCCTCTTACCTTTATCTCTCGTTACTTCTTTGTCTATTAAGCTATGCACCGCTCGATGCACAAGAAGCGTTCAATGACTCAGTCGCCTTAATCAAAAGAAACTATATAAATGCCACTGTCGGCAAAGATAAAGGTAAGGAGGTGATTCTTAGGAAATTATCAACAATCCCTCCAGAGAAGGAAGCTTCGGATCAGAATGTAATTGAGTTACAACAACTATATCCTATCTCCCCTAAAGAAATCAAACATTTAATAAATACTCTCCACACGGACGGTTCATGGGAAGATATCAACTACGCAGATACGAAACGTTCCGGGTGGGAACCGAAAAAACATACCGAACGGATATTGAAACTCACTAAATACCATTACCAGAAAAAGCAGATACTTAAACCGTCTGAAAGAGCCCGACTGACTAACGCCATTCATCAAGCAATGAATTTCTGGTTCAGTAGAAAACTGGTATGCAAAAATTGGTGGTATAATCAAATCGGCATTCCACGTACACTCGGGCCCGCATTCCTATTGTTCGAACAAGAAATGAGCGAACCGGAAAAACAAGGCGCAATCAAAGTAATGATGAATTCATCCTTCGGCATGACAGGACAGAACAAAGTTTGGCTGGCAGGTAATGTACTAATCAGAGCTTTATTGCAGAATGACTGGCAACTGGCAAAAGAAGCACGGAAAGTTATTGCCTCTGAAATAACTCTCGGACAAAAAGAAGGAATCAAAGCTGACTGGAGTTTTCACCAGCACGGGCCCCAACAACAGTTTGGCAATTACGGCCTGTCTTTTATATGCAATATGAGTTTCTATTCGGAACTATTTACCGGCACTACCCTTGCTTTTTCACAGGAACAACAAAGAATTCTCACCTCCCTGCTACTAGAAGGTTACCAATGGATTATCTGGAGGGGATATTGGGATGTAAATGCGCTTAACCGCCAACTATTCCGCAACGCAGATATTGACAAAGGATTTAGTTTACTATTTGCCGCACATTCACTAATGAAAAGCAGCGAACCGGAAGTTGCCGATCAAATAAAGAAAATGATTCTTCGAAATTCTTCTTTTTCACAAGTCCCCAACTCATTCACCGGAAACAAACATTTCCGGGAGTCGGACTATACCGTTCACCGTACTCCTACCTGGCTGGCTTCCGTACGTATGGCTTCCGAACGAGTAATCGGCACGGAACTGGTGAACGAGGATAACCTGAAAGGATATTACATGGCCGACGGTGCATTGTATACGTATGTGCATGGAGATGAATACCATAACATTTTTCCTTTTTGGAATTGGAGAAGAATCCCGGGGATTACTACTTATGAAAGCAATGCGCCTATTCCTAATCCCAATAAAACAGATGCGCGAAATCACAGTTCCTATGTAGGAGGAACGACTTACCAAAATACCGGAATTACTGCCATGCAGCTGAAACGTAACAAACTGGAGGCGAATAAAACCTGGATATTTACGGATAACTATGTATTATGTATGGGAAGCAACATCCATGCTGACAGCACAGCCACTATTATGACATCTATTGACCAACGGTTCAGCAAAGGTAAAGTATGGTCTGATGACAATAAACGGATTTTCCATGATAATACCGGATATATCATCTTGCAGGCGGACACTTGCATCACTCTGACCGAGAATAAAGAAGGACAATGGAAAGACTTTATGGGAATGTACAAACCCGAAATTCTAAAAAGTAAATTATTCTCAGTTTACTTAAAACACCGTAAAGATGCACCTGCATCTTATGTATATCTGACACTTCCAGCCACCACACAACAAAAAGTGCGCGATTTCGACAGTCGCTCCGTTCATATCATCCGCAATGACAAAAAAGCACAAGCGGCTGTCATCAATGATCTATGTTACGCAAGTGTTTATCATCCTACCAATTTACTAATAGACAATGATAATCCGATTGCTATCTCAGAACCAGGCACTTATATCATTCATATAAAAAAGAAAGAAATCGTGTCTCACGAATCTTTTGCACTCCAACTTACAAATAAATAACCGGTCACCGAGGAACTGATATTCCCGTGTCCTCCCATTTTCTATCATGCCACTCTACAACCGAAGTGAAACCTGCCTTCTTCAAAGCAGCCAGAGCTTCGGCACGAGCATTATTTATCCTTTCCGGATAGTGAGCATCACTATTAACCTGCACCCGAACACCTAATTCTTTCAAGAAAGTGAAATATCGTTCATTAGGATAGAATGTTCCCAGTTCATGATAAGCTTTGGTATTGATTTCTACAATATAGCCGTGTTCGGCAATGGCCGTGAAGTATCCGCGAACCAATGTATCATACCACGGTTCATCCAATAACCCCGGACGATAGCAGGAAGCATTGTAGTGCATCTTATCCGCATGACCTACAATATCAAATCCCCCTAATTCTACCATACGAAGCAGATTCTTATAATAAAGGTGAACCACATAATCCAAGTCACCATCGAAATGCTTGTCTATTAATTGACGGAAAGTATCTGCCGGAGTATCAATATCCACGATTTCCCGCTCCGGAGAATGCAGCATGTGTACCGAACCGATCCGGTAATCAAGCGGCAAATCCTGAAAACGAGGCAAAGAAGGATTGCTGTCCTCATCCAGATAATCTATTTCAAGGCCGATTGCCAATTCTATTTTATCAGCATACTTTTCTTTGAGACGAGAGAATTCAGAAAGGTAATCATCCATCCGATCCCATTCCATTGTCCATGCAGTAGAGAACGGCAACGGGGCATGAGAAGAAATGCCATAGGAAGTAAAGCCTTCGCTGATAGCAAAGCGGATAAAATCTTCCATATTAGCCCGTCCGTCGCAATACAGGCAATGACTATGATAATTGGTCAGGTTTGTCATAAAGGTTTATGTTATCAGGGGTATCTGGTTATCAGAATTTTCGGGTTTATTGTTATTCGGAATTCAACCTTCTATTTCGCTGAGTTCCAACCAGCGCATAGTCTTTTCATCAATCAGGTCATTCACTTCCGGCAATCGTTTTGACTTCTCGGTCAGTTCGTCTACAGAGAGCGTACCGCTGCACAGCTGTTCTTCAATCTGCGCCTTCTCCGTTTCCAGTTCGGCTATTTCTTTTTCCAGTTGTTCAAACTCACGTTTTTCTTTGAAGCTCATCTTCCGCTTATCATTCAGACGGACACGGGCCGTCTTCTCCTCCTGCGGTTTCTCAGCCTCTTTTTCCTGTTGCGCTTTCGCATCTTTCCAATCTCGGTAATCACTGTAATTTCCGGGAAAGTCACGGATATCTCCCTGTCCGTTGAATACCATTAAATGATCCACTACCTTATCCATAAAGTAACGGTCGTGTGACACCACAATGACACAACCTTTGAAGTTCTGAAGATATTCTTCGAGCACGTTCAAAGTTATAATATCCAGGTCGTTGGTAGGCTCGTCAAGCACCAGAAAGTTGGGATTACGCATCAGAACCGTGCAGAGATACAGACGGCGACGTTCACCTCCACTCAATTTATAAACGTAGCTATGCTGCGTTTCGGGAGTAAACAGGAAATGTTGAAGGAATTGGGATGCCGTCAGTTTCTTGCCGTTGCCCAGTTCTATGACCTCGGCAATATCCTGTACCACATCAATCACCTTCATCTGTTCGTCAAACTGAAGTCCGTCCTGCGAATAATAACCGAAACGAACCGTTTCGCCGATATCCACCGTACCGCTATCAGGCTGTACCTGCCCCATGAGTATTTTGATAAATGTAGACTTTCCCGTTCCGTTGTTACCTACAATTCCCATTTTCTCATAACGGGCAAAAATATAAGAGAAATCATCCAGAATCTTCAAGTCACCGAAACTCTTATAAAGATGATCGGCTTCGAATATCTTGCTGCCGATATAAGAGGCTTTTACTTCCAGTTTCACATTATCATTGCGGATATGTTGCTTCGCCACCTTTTCAAGTTCGTAGAAAGCATCTTCCCGATAACGGGCCTTATGTCCGCGTGCCTGCGGCATCCGGCGCATCCAGTCAAGTTCGGTACGATAGAGGTTATTGGCACGTTCTATCTCCACACTTTTTGCGTCGATGCGTTCCTGACGTTTTTCGAGGTAATAGCTATAATTCCCTTTATATTGATAAAGCTGCCGATTGTCTATTTCGATAATCTCCGAGCAGACACGGTCGAGGAAATAACGGTCGTGCGTCACCA
>OGZK01000452.1_pt1 | contig 41298 bp, 37 predicted proteins | sample 1576791 | NCBI WGS metagenome assembly OGZK01 (sample SAMEA3541556, study PRJEB24748) | human gut metagenome | biome: human gut; feature: human-associated habitat; material: faeces | place: China | collected 2012
CATGCCGGATACGGCAAACTCCCGCAGCAGCACGATAGCCAGTACCCACGCGGCAAAGGTACCTTCCTCTACGAACCAGCAGAGTGCCGCCATCACCAGGCACTTGTCCGCCAGCGGGTCCATGAACTTGCCGAAATCGGAGATCTGGTTGTAGTGACGGGCAATGTAGCCGTCCAGCAGGTCGGTGAGACAGGCGACGATGTAGATGCCCAGCGCCACATAGCGGCAGCCGGGGAAGCCCCAGTACAGCACCACCAGGAAAACGGGGATCATCAGCACCCGCAGGATCGTCAGTTTGTTCGCGGTCGTCATGGTATGTATCAGCCTTTCGTTGTATTCTTTCCGTATTGTAGCACGGGCGGCAGGAAATGAAAAGTGTTTTTTTACTCCGCGACCTCGCCGGTGAGCTCGCCGTCCATGGCTCCGGTGATGCGCACCGGCACGAACTCGCCCGCCTCCACCTCGTGGTCGGCGGTGAAGTAGATCCGGCCGTCGATGTCAGGGCTCTCGGCATAGCTGCGGCCCACGAACATCATGGACTGGCTGTCAAACCCGTCGCTCAGCACCTCCGCCACCGTTCCCATGCGGCTGTCGTTGAAGTCGTCCATAATGCGGGACTGGACATCCACGATCAGGTCGGCGCGGCGCTCGGCCTCATCGGTGTCCACGCGGTTGAGCATCCTGGCGGCGGGGGTGCCCTCCTCGGGGGAGTAGGGGAACACGCCGGCCCGCTCGATCCGGACCTCCTGTAAAAATTCGCACAGCTCCTCGAAGGCGGCCTCGTCCTCGTAGGGCAGGCCGGTGATGAGACTGGTACGCAGCACCAGACCGGGGATACGGCCGCGCAGCTTCCGGAACAGAGCCAGCAGCTCCGCCTTGTCGCCGCGGCGGTTCATGGCCTTGAGCACCTTGTCGTTGCAGTGCTGGATGGGGATGTCCAGATAGGGAAGCACCTTGTCCTCGGCGGCGATGGTGTCGATCAGCTCGTCGGTGAACTCGTCGGGGTACAGATAGTGCAGGCGGATCCAGCGGAAATCCATTTTGCACAGCTCCCGCAGCAGCGCCGCCAGCTTCCGCTCTCCGTACAGGTCGATGCCGTAGCGGGTGATGTCCTGGGCGATGACGATGCACTCCCTGACGCCGGCGTCCGACAGCTTCCGGGCCTCGGCCAGCACGTCCTCCATGCGGCGGCTGCGGTAGCGGCCCCGGAGGGACGGAATGACGCAGTAGGCGCAGCGGTTGTCGCAGCCCTCGGCAATACGCAGGTAGGCATAGTGCCCCGGGGTGGTGAGGACGCGATCGAACTCGTCGATCATGCCATGGATGTCGGCAAAGCGGCAGGGGCGGCCGCCGGCCATCAGCTCCGCCAGCGCCGGTACGATCTCGCCGTAGCTGCCGGTGCCCATGATACCGTCCACCTCCGGCAGCTCCGTCAGGATCTCCTGCTGGTAGCGCTGGGTGAGACAGCCGGTGACCAGAATTTTCTGCACCTGACCCTCCGCCTTCAGCGCCGCCACGGAGAGGATCGTGTCAATGGCCTCCTCCTTGGCGCTGTCGATGAAGCCGCAGGTGTTGATGACCACCACATCGGCGCCGGCAGGCTCCTCCTGCAGGGTGTGGCCCGCGTCGCGGCACAGGGCCATCATCTGCTCGGTATTCACCAGATTCTTGGCACAGCCAAGGGAAATAAAGGAAACTTTCACGTCTTGTTACCTCATGTTTCATCGATCTCTTGCCCCAGCCCGTTGAGGATGGGGCGGATGTCCTGCCACGAAAAGCCGCGGCGCTGGAGGGCGGCGGCCAGGCGGCGGCTGTCCTCGGGTGTCAGCGGGCGACCCCGCAGCTTGGCGCAGAGGAATTTTTCAATGGCTTCCTGCGGCGGGGGCAGCTGCTTCAGCGCCTCGTCCCATAGCTCTTTGGGAACGCCGCGGCGGTGCAGCTCCTGCCGGACGCGGGCAGCGCCGCAGCCCATGGCGCCGTAGTGCCGGACGATGACCCCTGCGTAGGCGGTGTCATCCACCGCCCCCAGATCCTCCAGCCAGTCCGCCGTGTCGGCGGCGTCATCCGGTGAAGCGCCCTTTCTCGTCAGGCGCTCCGTCAGTTCCTTTTTGGACAGCATGCGGCCGGAGGCCATGCTGGCGCCGCGGCGTCTGGTGTCGGAGCGGTGGGCCGCGGCCCGCAATTCCTCCAGCGTCTCCGGCGGCAGGTCAAGGCCCTGATATAAGCCAAATTGCAGAAGCTCCGCGCCGGTGATCCGGAGGAGTGTTCCATCCTCCAGATACACCAGCACGCGCTCCTGCTTGTGTTTGGAATTTTCCAGTCGTTCGATGCGCATCAGTCGGCGTCGTCGAAGTCGTCGGCGGACACGTCCACCGCACGGCCCGCAGCCTTGGCGGCGGTGCGGGACTGGGCGCCCATCAGCTTGTGGAAGTTCTCCCGGACGGCTGCCTCCAGCTTGTCCGCCTCCTCCGGATGGTCGCGGAAGTACTGCTTGGCGGCGTCGCGGCCCTGTCCCAGACGGACCTCGCCCATGTTGAACCACGAGCCGCTCTTCTGCACCAGATCCAGCTTCACCGCCAGATCCAGCAGGTCGCCCAGCTTGCTGATGCCCTCGCCGTACATGATGTCGAACTCCGCCTCGCGGAACGGGGGAGCCACCTTGTTCTTCACCACCTTGGCGCGGGTGCGGTTGCCGATGACCTCGCCGCCGGACTTCAGCGTCTCGATGCGGCGCACGTCGATGCGGACGGAGGCGTAGAACTTCAGGGCGCGGCCGCCGGTGGTGACCTCGGGGTTGCCGTACATGACCCCCACCTTCTCGCGAAGCTGGTTGATAAAGATAACGATGGAGTTGGTCTTGTTGATGACGCCGGTGAGCTTACGCAGCGCCTGACTCATCAGGCGGGCGTGGAGGCCCACAAAGCTGTCGCCCATTTCGCCCTCGATCTCAGCACGGGGCACCAGCGCGGCCACGGAGTCCACCACCACCACGTCGATGGCGCCGGAGCGCACCAGCGCCTCTGTGATCTCCAGCGCCTGCTCGCCGGTGTCGGGCTGGGAGATGAGCATATCCTCCACGTTGACCCCCAGCGCTTTGGCATAGGTGGGGTCCAGCGCGTGCTCGGCGTCTACGAAGGCCACCTCGCCGCCCATCTTCTGGGCCTCCGCCAGCACATGGAGGGCCAGCGTGGTCTTACCGGAGGACTCCGGTCCGTAGATCTCCACGATACGGCCCCGGGGCAGGCCGCCGATGCCCAGCGCCAGATCCAGCGACAGAGATCCGGTGGGGATGGCCTCCACGTTCAGGGCGCTCTCCGCGCCGTAGCGCATGATGGAGCCCTTGCCGTACATCTTCTCGATCTGCTGCATGGCGGTTTCCAGCGCCTTTTTCTTGTCGGACGCCGCCGCGGGCTGGACCGCAGGTTCTTTCTTCGCTGCCATTGTTCCGTCCTCCTCTGTTGGTTTATACCTATTTTATTGGAACTGCTGTCCCGAAAAACGGACAGTTCAGATCTCCGTATGCAGAATGCCCCAGACCACACGGGGGATGCCGTTGAGATCGGGGATCACCTCGATGTCGCCGAAGCCCACGGCGCGCATAATGCGCAGCACGTCATCGGCCTGGCCGATGCCCACCTCGAAGTACAGCCGTCCGCCAGTACGCAGGGCGCCGCGCCAGTTCTCGCAGATGGCGCGGTAGAAGTCCAGGCCGTCGGCGCCGCCCTTCAGCGCCAGATGGGGCTCATAGTCCCGCACCGAGGGATCCAGCCCCGCGATGTCGCCGTCAGGGATATAGGGTGGGTTGGACACGATGCAGTCGAACTCCCCCAAACGCGGAGGCGCTTTTTCCAGCGCGTTGAGCTGCATGGACACCACCTGACCGGACAGACCGGTACGGCGGATGTTCTGGCGGCAGACGCGCAGCGCACCCTCGTCGATCTCCCCCAGCACCATATGGCTGCCGGAGACGTGCTTGGCCACGGCAAGACCGACGCAGCCGGAACCGGCGCACAGATCCAGTACACGGGGCGACTCAACACCCTGCAGGCCCTCGATGGCGGCGGCGGCCAGCACCTCCGTGTCCGGGCGGGGGATCAGCACCCGCTCCGAGATGTCCAGCGGCAGGCCGTAAAACTCCCACTCGCCGATGAGATAGGCCACCGGCTCGCCCTCCAGATGGCGCTGCACCAGCGCCCTGGCCTGCTGCTCCACGGTGTCGGGGACGTAGAGACAGCTGGCGCGGCTCAGTTCCTCCCTGCTCTTACCGGCGGCGCAGCACACCAGTTCACGGGCCTCCAGCGTGGCGGCGGGCAGGCCAGCCTGGTGGAGCTGCTGGCGAATATCCAAATACAGATTGTTATATGTAATTGCCATAATACGATGTGTTATCCCCTTTTACCACTGATCCTTGCCTTTTTCGGCAGGGATCACCAGCTTCATGGCCTCGATGGCTACCTCGATCATGGAGTCGTCGGGCTCGTTGGTGGTGAAGTTCTGCATCCACATGCCCGGGGCGGACAGGATGCGGGTCACGGCGTTGTCATGGGCCCCCACGAAGCGGTTGAACTCGTAGGTCACGCCCACCACGGGAATCAGCAGCAGCAGCTTGACGCCGATGCGGACCCAGATGTTCTGCCAGTTGATGTAGGGGAACACCAGGCTGGACACCAGAATGGACACTATGATCACCACGAACAGAAAGCTGGTGCCGCAGCGGGGATGGTGCTTGGGCTGGGGACGGACGTTCTCCACCGTCAGGGGCAGGCCCGCCTCATAGCAGAAGATGGTCTTATGCTCCGCGCCGTGGTAGCAGAACACGCGGTGAACGTCCTTCTGCTTGGAGCAGAGGATCAGATAGCCCAGGAAGATGACCACCTTCACCACGCCCTCGATGATGTTGTGGACTGCGGCGCTCTTGGCGTGGAACAGCCCGGCGATGAATGTGGGCAGCAGCATGAACAGCACCAGTGTCAGGGCCAGGCTCAAAATCACGGAGAACGCCACCACCAGGGATTGCAGCTTCTCTGCGGGGATGTGCTTTTCCAGCCACTGGTCGAATTTGCCGGGCTGGGCGTCCCCCTCATCAGGGAAATAGTCCGCCGAAAACATCAGCGCCTTGACGCCGGTGATCATGGAGCTGATGAACGTCACGGCACCGCGGAGGATAGGCACACCCAGAATGGGGTACTTGCTCCTGATGAACTTCCGCTCTGTGACCTTGGTGACCAGTCCCTCCGGAGAGCGGACCACAATGGCGTCCTTCTCCGGTCCGCGCATGAGGATACCTTCGATCAGCGCCTGCCCGCCGATAGTGGTGCGGAACGCGCCCTGTTTCTTTTCCATATGCCTGAATGATCCTTTCTGTGACAAGCATACCACAGCTCGCCTAAAAATGCAACAGTTGTTCGATTATTTACAGTTCTTTTTCTGTCTCCCGCTTCAGCGGCAGGCGGATAGTCACCACAGCGCCGCCTCCGGCGGCATTGGCGATGTCAAACTGGCCGCCGTGGAGGTGGACGATCTCATCGCAGACCGCCAGGCCGATGCCGCTGCCGCGGGCGCGGGAGGAGCCCTTGTAGAATTTCTGCTTCACGTAGGGCAGCTCCGCCTCGGGGATGCCGGGGCCGAAGTCGCGGATGGAGATGATATACTCCCCCTCCTGCTGGGTGAGGTGGACCACGATGCGCTTGCCGGAACCGCCGTGCTTGGCGGCGTTGTCCAGCACGTTGCAGAACACCTGCTTCAGCCGCTCAGGGTCGCCGGTGATAGGCTCGTCATACAGAGCCTTGTCGCTGCCGTACTCCAGGGAGATGCCGTCCTGGCGGAACAGCTCGCGGTAGGTGTAGACCGCGTCCTCCAGCTCCGCCTGTATGTCGGTGTCCTCTACCTGCAGGGTGAAGCGGCCATCGGTCATCTTGGAGAAGTCCAGCAGCTCCTCCACCATGTTGGTCAGGCGGCGGGACTCCTTGAGGATGATCTGCACGCCGCGGCGCAGCTGCTGCACGTCGCCGGACTCGTCCTCCAGCAGCGTCTCACCCCAGCCGTTGATGGCCGTCAGGGGCGTTCGCAGCTCGTGGGACACGGAGGAGATGAACTCCGACTCCATCTTCTCGCTCTGGCTGATCTTCAGGGACATGTCGTTGATGTTGTCCACCAGCACACCCATCTCATCGGTGTATTTGTTGGGGATCTGGATGCCGTAGCTGCCGGCGGAGATGCGCTTGGCCGTCTCCGACACGGCGGAGACAGGGGCCACTACGTTGTTGATGAAGATGGAGCTGGACAGGAAAATCAGGCAGATCACCGCGGTCATGACGCCGCAGACTACCAGCACCGTCAGAAACACCTGACGGTCCAGGTTCCCGATGGCGGTGACATAGCGCATGACGCCCACCACCTGCCCGTTGAACTTCAGCAGGCTGGAGGCGGCGATGATCCGCTCGCCGGTGGCCTCATCGCGGCCCACGTAATCCTGCACCGTGCCGCTCTCCACGGCGCGGGCCACCTCCGGTGTGCTGGGATAGGTGCCCGCCGTCAGGCCGCGGGTGGTGACCTCCACGCGGCCTGAGCTGTTGAGAAATTGCAGCTCGATGTGGTCTCTGTCGTCAAAGGTGGCGGCGTACAGTGTGGCGCTGCGGTAATACTCCTTGTAGCCGATCATGACGTAGGTATTGAAGTAGTCGGCGCCGGCGGCCGCCTTGGCCCGCAGGGTGGAGCGGGCGCTGTTGTAGTAGTTGCTGGCGAAGCCCACAGAGATGAGGGCGCCCACCAGCAGCAATATGGCGGCCACGGGGCCGATGCTTCCGGCCAGCCAGCGGCGGCGCAGGCCCTGTACCCGCGGCAGCTTGGGGGACATGTTCCTCAGCTCCTTTCGTGGTAAAGTCAAAATAAGCGGCGCGGCGTTGTCAACAGAACACGGATGGCGAGAGATTTTTCGCCGAGACAAGGCGCAAAGCCGCCGCTGTACTTTGTGTACAGCCGGGCTTTGCAGCGCAGTATCGGCGGAAAAGATCCGCCATCAGAAGCCCCACTTGTAGCCGTAGCCCCAGATCGTGGTAATGTACGTTGGATTCGTGGCGTTGTCCTCGATCTTGAGACGGAGGCGGCGGATGTTGACATCCACGATCTTCAGCTCGCCAAAGTAGTCGTGGCCCCAGACCATATCCAGGATCTCCTCGCGGGAGAGGGCCTTGCCGGGGTTCTCCATAAACATCTTCATGATGGAGTACTCCACCTGGGTGAGCTTGATGCGCTGGCCGTTCTTCTCCAGAGTGCGGTTGCGGGTGTTCAGCAGGAAGGGCGGCTGGTCGATCTCACCGGCGTCCACGGCGGCGCCGCCGGAGCGGCGCATCAGGGCATCCACGCGGGCGGTAAGCTCGGCGGGTGAGAAGGGTTTGGTGACATAGTCGTCGGCGCCGGTCATAAGGCCGGTGACCTTATCCATCTCCTGGGAGCGGGCGGTGAGCATGATGATGCCGATGGTCGCATTGGTGGCGCGGATGCGGCGGCAGACCTCGAAGCCATCGATGCCGGGGAGCATGATGTCCAGAAGGGCCACGCGGACATCGGCGTGCTCCTTCAGCTTCTCCAGTGCTTCCTCGCCGGTCTCCGCCTCAATCACCTCGTAGCCGGCGCGGCGGAGATTGATAACGATAAAGCTGCGGATGCTGGATTCGTCCTCCAGGACCAGTACTTTTTTCATAGTGCGCTCCTTTCTGACGTCAGGAATTGTTCCAGGTACCCTGGATGAGACTGAAGCTGCGGCGCAGCAGGTCCTCATCCATGCCGTAATAGGGGGCGATCTCAAAGACCTCGCCGGCGTAGACGGTGGCAGTCTGTCGGCGGAGGACCAGCCGGCGGCCCATGCGGCTGCGGGAATCACGGTTCTCACCGGTGATGGTGTAGATGGACAGCACGGAGTCGCCGTTGATGCGGAGGGTCATCTGGTTCTCGTTGGAGATGGCGGTGACAAGGGCGTCCACGTCCCAGTTCCACCAGCTCAGAGGGATGGTGAAGTACCATCCGGCGGAGAGACAGTGGTAGGTCTTGGCGGACTGCTCAAAACGGCCGTCGGACTTCCAGCTCATCCAGGCCACGAAGCCGTCGGTCTGCTCGGCAGCGCTGTCGGTCTCGGGGCAGGGCAGCTCGATGATGCCGTCGCCGTCGATGTCCTGGGGGGAGAGCTGGCGGTAGGGGTAGACGGCGGCGGACACGCCGCTGTTTTTATCCAGCGCCACGTTGACAAGGCCCGCCTCCTGACGGTAGATAAGGATGTCGGTGACGGCCATGCTTGTGATATCCACGCCGGTGATGAACACGGCGGGGGTATCCTTATCCACCATGCCGGTGACGACGCTGCCGCGGTTCAGGGCGGCCATGGAGGTGGACAGACGGCAGCGGTAGGACACGCCCATCTGTTCCTCCTGCCAGCCGTAAAACTCCGCCACGGGACCCAGCTCGCCGTCGCTGCGGAGCACCAGCAGGCTGGGCACGCCGTCGCCGTTGAGGTCCTGGACGCTGAACTGGGTGTAGCCGCTGGACATCAGGGCTACCGGCTCCGACTCCACGGTGTAGGCGGCCAGAGTCTGAACATCGGCGCTGATGCGCCAGCCCACGATGATCTCGCGGCATCCGTCGCCGTTGAGGTCCTGATAATAGACGCTGTCCACGGCGGAGCCGCTGCTCTCAATGGTGCAGAAACAGCGGTAGCTGTCGCCCTCCAGCCGGAACACCATGATCTTCAGGGGTTTCTCATCGCTGCTGCGGCGCAGGAACACCAGCGCCTCCTGGATGCCGTCATCCTCCAGATCCACCATCTGGACGGACTGGATGTTCCGGCCGCCGGAGGGCGAGGCGTACTCGTACCCCTGGTCGATGAGACTGTCGATCTGCTGGGACAGGCCGGTATACTCCTCTGCCATACGGGGCAGGGTGAACAGCTGCTCCACGGAGGAGTCGAAGAAGGTGCAGCCGGACAGCACGGCGGCCAGCGCCAGTCCTGCCAGCAGCAGGATACACTTTTTCGCGGTATGCTTCACAGCGGTCCCTCCGTTCGCCTATAATTGCACCTTATATCATACCACAGGGCGCGGCGTTTTGGTAGTGCTTTTTTGCGTTTTCCTGTGGAAAACGCAAAGTACGGACCGCCTTTCAGCGGTCCGTACAGAGATGGTGGGGAATGTGCCGCGTCAGCGGATGCGGATGATGGCCTTCACCGTGCCGCCGCCCACGGTGCCCACAATGGTGGCGTAGCGGCCGCTGCTGGTGCCGGTGACGGTGACCTTGGCGCCCTCCAGCTTGCAGACGCCGTTGCTGTCGCCGTCCATGGCCCAGGTCACGGAAGCGTCGGTGCCCTTGAGCCCCAGGGTCCAGACCTCGCCGGCCTTGGCGCTCATCTCGAATACGCCGGTCTCGCTGGTGGAGGCCAGATCGCCCTCGTAGCCGCCCTCAGACGTGGCGGTGATGGTCAGCTTGCTGATATCCACCGTGGCGGTAGTATTGCCGGTGGTGCTTCCGGTGGTGCTGCCGGTGGTGCTTCCGGTGGTGCTGCCGGTAGTGCTGCCGGTGGTGTCGCTGCCCTCGGCGGCCTTGACGGTGACGCTGCACGTGGCCTCGGCGCTGCCCACCTTGGCGGTGATAACGGCGCTGCCCGCGGCCACAGCCGTAACCTCGCCGGTATCGCTGACGGTGACGACGGCGGGATCACTGCTGCTCCAGGCGCAGGTCTCCGTGGTCTCCTCATTGACCTTCAGCGTCTCCTTGCCGCCCACATCCAGCGCCAGCACCGCGCGGTTCAGGGTGATGGTATCGGCGGGCTCCACAGGGTCGGGATCCGGTGTGGGGGTAGGCTCGGGGATCACGTCCTCCACAGGCGGCTTCTGGCCGCCGATGGCGGTTTTGATCTGGTCGCCGAACAGCAGCCATACCACCAGCAGCACCAGCAGGATCAGCACCAGCACCACCACGGGGCCCAGAATGCTGGGTGCCTTGCGGCGGGGGGTCTCCGCTCTGCGGCGGCGCTTGGTGGCGCGGCCGCCGTAATAAGCATCGTCTTCTTCGCAGAACGGGCAGGTCTTATAGCTATCGGAGAACATCTCTCCGCATTTCTTGCACTTGATGAGACTCATGTGGATACCTCCGAGAAAAAATCTATTTTACATAATACCCATTTCACCCCCTCACGTCAACCGTCTATCGCCGAAATTCATTCTTTTTTTACATGATGCGCCCTGCGCCGCTTGCTTTTCTCCGTCACATTTCCTATAATGGCGGCAGAGATCACTTGGGAGGGCCCGTGACATGAACACCATTTTCATCGGCATCGCAGGCGGCACCGGCAGCGGCAAGACCACGCTGACGGAGCATCTGGCCGCCCGCTTCGGCAGTGACATCAGTGTGGTACACCACGACAACTACTACAAGCGGCAGGACCGCCCCTTTGAGGAGCGCTGCCAGCAGAACTACGATCACCCGGACGCCTTCGACACCGATCTGATGATCGCGGACCTGAAGGCGCTGAAGCGGGGCGAGACCATCCACTGCCCCGTGTACGACTACGCCATCCACAACCGCACCGCAGAGACGGTGGAGGTGAAGCCCACCAAGGTGGTGATCGTGGAGGGCATCCTCATCTTCCAGAACAAGGAGCTGCGGGACCTGCTGGACATCAAAATTTTCGTGGAAACGGATGCCGACGTCCGCATCCTGCGCCGCGCCCTGCGGGACGTGGAGGAGCGGGGCCGGTCGCTGGAATCGGTGGTGAACCAGTATCTCACCACGGTGAAGCCCATGCATGAGCAGTTCGTGGAGCCCACCCGCAAGTTCGCGGACATCATCGTGTTGGAGGGCGGCCACAATCTGGTGGCGCTGGACATGATCATGCAGCGCATCGCCAACCACATCGCGGAGAGCTGACATGAAACGTGCCCTTTTCCGTATCGCCGCCGTACTGTGCATCGCGCTGGCGGCGTTCTTCCTGATGCCGGCCTTTGGCGGCATCCTGCACTTCGGCATGGTCTGGCCGGCGGCGGTACTGCTGCTGGCAGCGGCGGTGCTGCTGTGGCCGGACTTCTTCCGCCGCCTGCTGCGGCCCCGATGGCTGCGGCGGGCCGTGAGCCTGCTGGCGGCGGTGTGCGCCGCAGCGGTGCTGGTGACGCTGGGTATGATGGCCCGGGCGGCAGGGAATCGTCCGCCGGAGGACATGCCCTGCACCGTCATCGTGCTGGGCTGTCAGGTGCTGGAGGACGGGCGGCCCAGTCTGATGCTGCAAAAGCGCATCGACGCGGCCTACGGCTATCTCTCCGCCCACCCCGATGCGGCCTGCGTCGCCTCCGGAGGGCTGGACGACAGCGAGACGGTGACGGAAGCCCAGTGCATCCGCAGCACGCTGGTATCCATGGGCATCGACGAAGGCCGCATCTATCTGGAGGACCGGTCCCGCTCCACCGAGGAGAATCTGTCCTTCTCCGCCGCCATCATACGGGAGCAGGGCCTGCCGCAGCAGGCGGTCATCGCCTCCGACAACTTCCACCAGCTGCGCGCCGCCATCTGGGCGGAACGGGACGGGCTGACGCCCTACGCCGCAGGCTGCGCCAGCCCCTGGTTCCTCACTGCGGGCTACTGGGCACGGGAGGCAGCGGCGCTGCTCTGCATGGCGGTCACCGGCATGTAGCGCCATTGTTACCAGATTTTAAACCTTTGGAAAATGTCCTTGCATTTTTCAATTTTCATGATAGAATAGGCTTACAAATCTTTATGGAGGTGCTACTATGGCTTATCAGATCGGTTCCGCTTGCGTCAGCTGCGGTGCTTGCGCGGACGCATGTCCCGTGGGTGCTATCTCTCAGGGCGATGATCGTTACGTCATCGACGCCGGTGCCTGCCTGGACTGCGGTTCTTGCAGCGATACCTGCCCCAATGGCGCTATCAGCCCCGCTGAGTAATTTACATACGAGCGGTAAAGTGACCGGCCTTCTGGCCGGTCACTTTTTTGTTGCGGACGGCGGCTGTTTATATTACAATAGGGGCAGTTTATGGCAGGAGGACATTGTATGGAGCGATGGGACACCCTGTGGGACGGCGGCTGGACGTTCTGCTTTGACGACGGCGCATTCAAGCCCTCCACAGACTCCTTCCTGCTGGGCAGCTTTCCGCCGCTGCGGCGGGGCTGGCGGGTCTGCGATCTGGGCTCCGGCACGGGGCTGCTGGGTCTGCTGCTTCTGGCGCGGGAGCCGTCCCTCACCGTCACGGGGCTGGAGCTGTCCCCCGCTGCCTGCGCTCTGGCGGACCGCACCGCCGCAGCCAACGGCCTGACGGACCGGCTGATCACGCTGCCCTGCGACCTGCGGGACCGCAGACAACTGCCGTCGGCGGGACACTTCGATCTGGCGGTGTCCAACCCGCCCTACTTCCCTGCCGGAGGCGGGAAAACAGCGACCGGCAGCCGCGGCATTCACCGTGCCGAGCTGGCATGCACCATGGAGCAGCTGTGTGCGGCGGCAGCGTACCTGCTGCGCAGCGGCGGGCAGTTCTGTCTCGTGTACCGCACGGAGCGGCTGGCGGAGCTGATGGAGACGCTGCGGCGGCACCGGCTGGAGCCGAAGGTGCTGCGGTTCGTCCAGAAAAACGCCGCATCCGCGCCATCGCTGCTGCTGATGGCTTGCCGCAAGGACGGAGGCACCGGCCTGACGGTGCAGCCGCCGCTGCTGCTGCAAAATGACGATGGCACGGAAACGCCGGAGCTGCGGCGCATCTATTTTAAGGAGAAGGGATAACACTATGGCTGGTATGTTATATCTGGTGGCCACGCCCATCGGCAATCTGGGAGACTTTTCCCCCCGTGCCGTGGAGACGCTGGCCCGGGCGGATTTCATCGCCGCCGAGGACACCCGCGTGTCCGTAAAGATGCTGAACCACTTCGACATCAGGAAGCCGCTGGTCAGCTACCACGAGCATAACCGCGCCGCCGCAGGGCAGGCCATTCTGGCCCGCCTGCTGGAGGGTGAGACCTGCGCACTGGTGACGGATGCGGGCACCCCCGCCATCAGCGACCCCGGCCAGGATCTGGTGGCCCTGTGCGCCGCTAACGGCGTGACGGTACAGGCCATCCCCGGCTGCTGCGCCGCCATCGCGGCCCTGGCTGTGTCGGGGCTGGACACGGGGCGGTTCACCTTCGAGGGCTTCCTGCCCTCCGGCAAAAAGGAGCGCCGCGCCGCGCTGGAGGAGCTGACCGGCGAGGTACGGACCATGGTGTTCCACGAGGCGCCCCACCGGCTGCGGTCCGCGCTGGCGGACATGGCGGAGGTTCTGGGCGACCGCCCCGTGGCTCTGTGCCGCGAATTGACGAAGCTCCATGAGGAGACGGTGCGTACCACGCTGGCTCAGGCCGCCGCCTACTACGCCGCCAATGAGCCCCGCGGCGAGTACGTGCTGGTGGTGGCGGGACGGCCCCGTCAGTATCTGCCCCAGCTGACGCTGGAGGAAGGTGTGGAGCGGGTGCTGCGCCTGCGGGAGGGCGGCATGAAGATGAAGGACGCCGTGCGGCAGGTGGCCGATGATACGGGCCTGAGCCGCAACGAACTGTACAACGCGGCGCTGCAGCGCTGAGCCTCCCTGAAAAAATGCAGAAATACCTGCGAAGCTTACGGCTTCGCAGGTATTTCTATATATTTTTGCGTCATTTCATTTGTTTCAGCAGTAGAAAAGCGCCGGTATGGTCTCCGGCGCTTTTCGGCTGTCAGTTGTCCCCGCGAAGCTCCCTCAAACACTTCGCGCAGACATTTTTTCCGCGGAACACCGACACGTCCTTGACACCGTCACAGAAGATGCAGCTGGGCCGATATTTCTTGAGAATGACCGATGATCCCTCAACATATATCTCCAGCGCGTCCCTCTCCGTGATGTCCAGCGTCCGGCGCAGCTCGATGGGAAGTACGATCCTTCCCAGCTCGTCCACACGTCTGACGATCCCCGTCGCTTTCACTTGTGGTATCCCCCCTATTCAGTTGTCCCAAATATGCGGTTGACAGGCGGTTTCAGTATGACATATTTTGCAAATTCTGTCAACTGCTCTTCGCCAAAAGCCCTGTCGCTTCCGCAAATATTGCGCTGTGGCGGCGCATATTCTCCCTGCACAAGGAAAAATACGCCCCGCAGCGGGCGCGGGAGAGGAGGCACATCTCATGGCGATGGGTCTGGTGTGGACGCTGATGGTGACGGCGGCGCTGGTGTGCGGCGCGGTGCAGGGAATGCTGCCCGCTGTGACAGCGGCGGCCATGAAGGGTGCGTCCGCCGCCGTGGAGCTGACACTGTCCATGGCAGGGGCGCTGTGCCTGTGGTCGGGGGTCATGACGGTGATGGAGCGGGGCGGCCTGACGCGGGGGCTGGCCCGTCTGTTCCGCCCTCTGCTGCGTCGCATCCTCCCCCGCGCCAGCCGGGATGCCGACACGCTGGCGGCGGTATCCGCCAACGTATCCGCCAATCTGCTGGGACTGGGCAACGCCGCCACGCCGCTGGGTATCCGCGCCGCACAACGGATGGCAGCAGGCTGCGGCGGCACCGCCAGCGATGAGCTGTGCCGTCTGGTGGTGCTGAACACCGCGTCCATCCAACTGCTGCCCACCACCGTGGCCGCCGTCCGCAGTGCCCAGGGCTGCGCCGCGCCGCTGGACATCCTGCCGGCGGTCTGGCTGTCCTCGGTGCTGTCCGTCACGGCAGGACTGCTGGCCGCCCGCCTTTTGCAGCGGGTCTGGAGGGCATGACCGTGGATATCGCCTCCCTCCTGATCCCTCTGCTGCTGACGGCGGCGGCCCTGTGGGCCCTGGGTCGTCGGGTAGACGTGTACGACGCTCTCACCGCCGGTGCATCGGAGGGACTGACGGTGCTGCTGCGCATCGTGCCGTCCCTCATCGCGCTTTTAACGGCGGTGTATATGTTCCGTGCCTCCGGTGCGCTGGACCTGCTGACGGAGCTGCTGGCGCCGGTGCTGGAGAAGCTGGGCATCCCGCCGGAGACGGCGGCGCTGCTGCTCATCCGGCCGGTGTCCGGCTCCGGCGCGCTGGCGGTGGGCAGCGAGCTGATGGCCGCCCACGGGCCGGACAGCTACATTGGCCGGTGCGCGGCGGTGATGCTGGGCTGTACGGAGACCACATTCTACACCATCGCCGTGTATTTCGGCGCGGCGGGCATCCGCCGCACCCGCTACACCATACCGGCGGCGCTGACCGCTGATCTGGCGGGCTTCATGGCGGCGGCGTGGAGTGTGCGTCTGTTCTTCGGAGCATAGAAAAAGCGCACCCCGCGGGGTGCGCTTTTCGCGGCTTTTTTACATCTTCTCCGGTGCGGAGCAGCCAATAAGGGTCATGCCGTTTTTCAGCACGGCCCGGGCGGTATCCGCCAGCTTCAGGCGGGCCAGTAGCACGTTCTTCTCCTCGCCCTTGATGCGGCAGGCGTTGTAGAACTTGTGGAACGCGGCGGCCAGCTCGGACAGATAGCGATTGATAAAGCTGGGATCGTAGTCACGGGCAGCCAGACGCACCACCACCGGGTACTGGGCCAGCTGCTTGATGAGCGCCTTCTCCTCGTCGGCGGTAAGCAGCGCCAGATCGGCCTGCGCCGCGGCGGGCACGTCGAAGCCCTCCGCCGCCAGCGCCTTCAGCAGGGTGCAGATGCGGGCGTAGGCGTACTGCACGTAGTACACGGGGTTCTCGCTGTCCTCCCGCACGGCCAGGCCCAGGTCGAACTCCATCTGAGTGTCGGGCTTGGCGTTGAAGAACCAGCGGCAGGCATCCACAGGGATCTCGTCCAGCAGATCGGTGAGGCTGATGGCCTTGCCGGTGCGCTTGGACATACGCACTACCTCGCCGTCCCGCACCAGCTTCACCAGCTGCATCAGCACGATGTCCAGCCGGTGCTCACCGTCCAGCCCCAGCGCGTCCATGGCGCCCTTCAGACGGGCCACATGGCCGTGGTGGTCGGCGCCCCAGATGTTCACCACCTTGTCGAAGCCGCGGACGGCAAACTTGTTGCGGTGGTAGGCAATGTCGGCGGCGAAGTAGGTGTAGAAGCCGTTGGCGCGGCGGAGCACGTCGTCCTTCAAGGCCAGCTTTTCGATGTCCTCGTCGGACTTACCGGCGGCGCGGAGCTTCTCCGCCAGGATCTCGGAGGTCTTGAGCCACAGGGCGCCGTCCTTCTCGTACGTCCAGCCCCGGTCGGTCAGCAGCTGTACGGAATCGGCCACGTAGCCGCTCTCGTGAAGGCTGGACTCGAAGAACCACTGGTCGTACTGGATACCGTAGCGGGCCAGATCAGTCTTCATCTTGGGGATGTTGCGGCTCAGGCCGAACTGGGCCAGTGCGTCGTGGCGGGCCTGCTCCTCGCAGTTCAGGTACTTATCGCCCTCCTGCTCATAGAACGCCTGGGCCAGCTCGCGGATATCGTCGCCGTGGTAGCCGTCCTCGGGGAATTCCACCGCGTCCTCGCCTTGGATGATCTGGAGATAGCGCGCCTCCAGACTCTTGGCGAACTTCTCGATCTGGTTGCCGGCGTCGTTGACGTAAAATTCGCGGGTCACATCGGCGCCGGACTTCTGCAGCACGCTGGCCAGCGTGTCGCCCAGCACGCCGCCCCGGGCGTTGCCCATGTGCATGGGGCCGGTGGGGTTGGCGGACACGAACTCCACCATATACTTCTTCCCCGCCAGCATATCGTTCTCACCATAATGCTCGCCGACGGACTCGATGCCGGAGACAGTGTCGGCATACCACTTGCCGCCCAGACGGAAGTTCAGGAAGCCGGGGCCCGCCAGCTCCACGGAGGTGAAGTAGCTGCCCTCCAGTGCCATGTTGTCAATGAGGGTCTGGGCCACCTGACGGGGGTTCATCCTCATGGCCTTGGCCGCCGCCAGACAGAAGGTGGTGGTATAGTCGCCGTTGGCGGTGTCCTTGGGGATCTCCACCGCCGGGGTCACGGTAATGCCGGACGGTAAAACACCGGCGGCCGCCGCCTTCTCGTAGGCGGAAACGGTCAGCTGCAGCACCTGATCCTTGGCGCTCTGTATCATATTCATAGTCAGTTCTCCTCTTTCGTTAAAGTCAGCTCCACCCGCAGCACCGACAGGGGCTGCGCGCCGATGAGCAGTGTATACGCCAGTGTGATAAAGCCGTGGCCCTGTCGGGACAGCTGCCACGCCACCTCCTGAGTGACGACATTCAGCGTCAGGCTGCCTCCATCACCGCCATCAATGCGCGTGGCAGTGGGCGTCTTGGGGTCCAGCAGCAGGCCGTAGCCCCCGCTGTCGGCCTCGTTGATGACCACCGCGCGGTGGGTGGCCGTCTCCAGCTTCACATCGGAGACGATGGCGCTGCCGTCGGCCTCGTTGGCCGCCTCATACCGCAGGTGCCACCCCTCCGGCAGCTTTTCCAGCGTGCCCGTGCCGCGGAAGATCAGCTGATCCTCCTGCCCGCCGAAGCGGCTGGTGCTCCGGACCGTGATCTGTACATGCTCTGCCATGGCTCACCTCAATATTTCTCGATATCCACAGGCCGCACCGCCCCCTGCAGGGGCCGGCCCAGGAACATGCCCGCCAGCGCGCCGAAATCCTCCGGCCGGTCACTGGCGTACAGCGTCATCTCGCCGCCGCGCCGGTCTGCCAGCAGCTCCCGCTCCGTCAGCTGCCGCTTCAGGCTGCGGGCTGCCTCGGCGCCGGAGTCCACCAGCGTCACATCCGGCCCCATGATGCCGCCGATGACCTCCGCCAGCAGCGGATAGTGGGTGCAGCCCATGATGAGGGTGTCGATGCCGGTATCTCGCAGCGGCTCCAGATACTCCCGCGCCACCGTTTCGATGACGGTATCGCCCGGCCGGAACCGGCCGTTCTCCACCAACGGCACAAACAGGGGGCACGCCTTACTGATAACAGTGATATCCCCGTCCAGTCCGGCGATGGTGCGCTCATAGGCGCCGGAGCGCACGGAGGCGGCAGTGGCAATGAGCCCTACCCGCTTGTTCCGCGTGGACGCCGCGGCGCGGCGGCAGGACGGCTCCACCACACCCAGCATGGGCAGGTCGCCGTTCTCCGCCTGTAATTGGGGCAGCGCCGTGGTGGATACGGTGCCGCAGGCCACCACCAGCGCCTTGATGTCGAAGGTCCGCAGGAAGCGAACATCCTGCTTTGCAAAGCGCAGCAGGATTTCCGCCGAGCGGCTGCCATAGGGCACACGGGACGTGTCTCCGAAGTATATAATGTTCTCAGAGGGGAGGATGCTGCGGATCTCCCGCACGGCGGTGAGCCCGCCGCTGCCGGAGTCGAACACCCCGATCGGACGCAGATCCATGGAAACGCTCCTTCTCGCAGTTTTCAACTTTATCTTTATACTGTAACTAATATATTCTACTATGAACCGCCGCCCGACACAAGCTAAATTTTGGCGGACCTTCCCACTTTTTCTATGGCATTCCGCGAAATGCCGTGTTATAATCAGGGAAACAAAGTGCTGACCGTGAAACGGAGGTGGCCTGATGGAACTGAAAATGACGGAGAAGCAGTTCCGGCGTCTGCTGGATCTGGTGTATATCGGCAACTGGGTGCTGAACTCCACCCGCGGTGATGACCGCATCAAGGAGTATGACCAGGTGGAGAGTCTGGTCTTCGCCCACTGTCTGGACCACGGCATGGCCCCGCTGACGGAGCTGTACCAGGGGGAGCTGATCCCCTCCCGCGCCTTTGCCGACGGCGGCATCCACGAGGCCATCATGGCCTACGAGGACACCACGTTCTTTGAGATACTGGCGCAGGAGCTGGCTCTGCGGGATATGGACGATCCCCCCATCACGCCGGAGAACTACGATGAGGTGATGGCGCGGATGGAGACGTATCTGGGAGAGTTCGAGCAGCACGGCACCGACAACATCACCGTGGATATGGACGAGTAAACGCGCGGAAGCGCTCCGGCCGAGCCGGAGCGCTTCTTTTTTCTGTGTTACGCCTGCTCCGCCAGATAGCGGGCCACATAGACGCCGCTGGCCGACGCGTGGGACAGGGAGTGGGTGACGCCGCTGCCGTCGCCGATGACGAACAGGCCCTTGTGGGGCGTCTCCAGATTCTGGTCCAGCGCCACCTCCATGTTGTAGAACTTCACCTCCACGCCGTAGAGCAGGGTGTCGTCACTGGCGGTGCCGGGGGCGATCTTGTCCAGAGCGTAGATCATCTCGATGATGCCGTCCAGGATACGCTTGGGCATCACCAGACTCAGATCGCCGGGGGTAGCCGCCAGCGTGGGGGTCATGAAGCCCTTTTCGATGCGCTTGGGGGTGGTGCGTTGGCCGCGGATCAGGTCGCCGAACCGCTGCACCATCACGCCGCCGCCCAGCATGTTGGAAAGGCGGGCGATGCTCTCGCCGTAGCCGTTGCTGTCCCGGAACGGCTCGGTAAAGTGCTTGGACACCAGCAGGGCGAAGTTGGTGTTCTCCGTGTGCAGGGCGGGGTCCTCATAGCTGTGGCCGTTGACGGTGACAATACCGTTGGTGTTCTCGTTCACCACCGCGCCCCGGGGGTTCATGCAGAACGTGCGCACCTTGTCCTGATACTTCTCGGTCTTATACACGATCTTACTCTCGTACAGCTCGTCGGTGATGGGGGCGAACACCTCGGCGGGGAGCTCCACCCGGACGCCGATGTCCACGCGATTGGACTTGGTGGGGATATCCAGCGCCTCGCACACGGACTCCATCCACTTGCTGCCGCTGCGTCCCACGGAGATGATGCACTTGCTGCCGCAGAACGTGCCCTTATCTGTCTCCGCCTGATAGCTGCCGTCGTCCAGAACGGTCAGGGCCTTCACCGGCGTCAGGAAGTGGAAGTCGATGTGCTCCTTCAGCTGAGCGTACAGGTTCTCCAGTACCTTGTAGTTGATATCCGTGCCCAGATGCCGCACGGAGGCGTCCAGCAGGTGGAGATTGTTTTGCAGGCACAGACGCTTGAAGCCGCTGTCCGCCGTGGAGTACAGCTTGGTGCCGGCGCCGCCGCAGGCCACGTTGATCTCGTCCACGTAGCGCATGAGCTCCATGGCCTTCTGCTTGCCGATGTACTCATACAGTGTGCCGCCGAACTCGTTGGTCAGGTTATACTTGCCGTCGGAGAAGGCGCCGGCGCCGCCGAAGCCGTTCATGATGGCGCAGGTCTTGCAGTGGATGCAGGACTTGACCTTGTCACCGTCGATGGGACAGTGCCGCTTCTCCAGCGGGTTGCCCGCCTCCAGCACCGCCACCTTCCACTCGGGCTTACGCTGCATCAGTTCATAGGCGGAAAAGATGCCGCCGGGGCCCGCGCCGATAATCAGAACATCATATTTCATAATAGAAGAAACCCTCCTTCGTTTGGTATCATGTCACGTGGTAAACCATTGTACAGTATACCCGAAGCGGCGGCGGGACACAATTCTTTTTTCCTTATCTCTCCTATTATCCATCATATTTGCATTTTCAACTTTTCAATTCCGGCTGAATCTGGTACAATGGGAAAAAACTCTCAGGGGGTACAGCCATGAGCCGTGCAGACCAGATCTTCAAGCAGAATTGCCGCGACATCCTGCAAAACGGGGTGTGGGACACTGACCAGCAGGTGCGTCCCCACTGGGATGACGGCACGCCTGCCCACACCGTGAAAAAGTTCGGTATCGTCAACCGCTACGACCTGCGTCAGGAGTTTCCCATCCTGACGCTGCGCCGCACCTACTTCAAGACCTGCATCGACGAGCTGCTGTGGATCTGGCAGCAGAAGTCCAACAATATCCACGACCTGCGGGGTCACATCTGGGACAGCTGGGCCGACGAGACCGGCTCCATCGGCAAGGCCTACGGCTATCAGCTGGCAGTGAAGCACCAGTACCCCGAGGGGGAGATGGATCAGGTAGACCGCGTGCTGTACGACCTGAAGCACAACCCCGCCAGCCGCCGCATCCTCACCAACATCTACAACTTTCAGGACCTCCACGAGATGGCCCTGTACCCCTGCGCTTACTCCATGACGTTCAACGTCTCCGGACATACCCTCAACGCCATCCTGAACCAGCGCAGCCAGGACATGCTGGCCGCCAACAACTGGAACGTGGTGCAGTACAGCGTGCTGGTCCACATGATGGCGCAGGTGTCCGGTCTGGAGGCTGGCGAGCTGGTCCACGTCATCGCCGACGCCCATATCTACGACCGCCACGTGCCCATCATCGAAAAGCTGCTGGAAAAGGATGAGCGTCCCGCTCCGCAGCTCGTGATGGACAAGTCCGTCACTGATTTCTACCGGTTCACACGGGACAGCTTCTCGCTGGAGGGCTACGATCCCCAGCCCTTTGACGACAAGATCCCCGTGGCCATTTAAGGAGGAGCGCCCATGTACGCCATCGCAGCCGTAGACCAGAACTGGGGCATCGGGCGGGACAACGCCCTGCTGTTTCACATCTCCGCCGACATGAAGCGCTTCCGCGCCCTGACGGAGGGCGAGACCGTCCTCATGGGCCGCAAGACCCTGCAATCCCTGCCCAATGGCAGGGGACTGCCCCACCGCCGCAACATTGTCCTCACCGGCGATCGGGACTTTGCCGCGGAAAATGCGGAGATCGTCCATTTCCCCGTGGAGGCGGTGTTTCAGGCCGGGGAGGACGCATGGATCATCGGCGGAGAAAGCGTCTACCGCCGGTTTCTGCCCCTGTGCGACCGCGTGTACCTTACCAAAATTTTCGCCGACGGTCACGCCGACGCCTTCTTCCCCGATCTGGACAGCGATCCCCACTGGCAGGTGGACACCGAAAGCGAGATCATGGAGGACAACGGCCTGCGCTACCAGTTCGTGGAGTACGTCCCCGCCGCGCCGGAGGAGGACGATCTCCTTCTATCAGAGGAGGAAGCCCCCCAGGAGCCGCCCCAGTTTGCGCCGCCCGCCGACTTCTCCGTGTTCAGTGGGTTTTAACGCCATGGCACATCCGGACACCGATATCCGCTATATCAAGGGCATTGGCGAGACTCGCGCCAATGCCCTGAACAAGCTGGGCATCCGCACACTGGAGGATCTGCTGTCCTACTTCCCCCGGCGCTGGGAGGACCGGACGCTGGAGCGCCCCATACGGGAGCTGGCCGTGGGCGAATACGCCTGTGTGCGGGCCATGCTGGCGAGTGACCCCACTGCCAGCCGCATCTCCGGCGGCCGCACGCTGGTGAAGGTGCGTGCCGTGGACGACAGCGGCGTGCTGGATGTGGCCTTCTTCAATCAGGATTACCGCCGCACCAGTCTCCACAAGGGCGAGACCTATATCTTCTACGGTAAGGTGGAGGGCGACCTGCTGCGCCGCCGCATGACCAATCCGGTGGTGGAGCCGGAGGGGCGGCAGCTGCTGACGGGCCGCATCATGCCCATCTATCCCCTGGCCGCCGGTGTCAGCCAGACCCTGCTGTCCAAGGCCATGCGGCAGGGTCTGGACGCCTGCCGCGACCTGCTGCCGGACGTACTGCCGGATGAGGTACGCCGCGCCTACCACCTGTGCTACACCGGCTATGCCTATGAGAACATCCACTTCCCCAACTCGCCGGAGGCACTGGACATCGCCCGCCGCCGTCTGGTGTTCGAGGAGCTTTTCGTGCTGGCCTGCGGCCTGCAGCTGCTGCGCTCCCGCCGGGAGACAGGCCGCGGCCCCGCCTGCAAAAATCTGAGCCTTACGCCCTTTTACGACGCCCTGCCCTTCGCCCTCACCGGCGCCCAGCGCCGCGCCGTGGAGCAGGCCGTCTCCGACATGACCTCCGGCCGCGTCATGAACCGCCTGTGTCAGGGCGACGTGGGCAGCGGCAAGACCATGGTGGCCGCGGCCTGCGTCTGGTTCGCCGCCCGGAACGGCTGGCAGTCGGCGCTGATGGCTCCCACGGAGATCCTGGCCCGCCAGCACTACGAGAATCTGGCCCCCCTGTTCGCCCGCTTCGGGCTGCACTGTGCCCTGCTCACCGGCTCTACCCGCGCCAGGGAGCGCCGCGCCATCCTGGCAGGGCTGGCCGACGGTACCATTGACCTGTGCATCGGTACCCATGCCCTGCTGACGGAGGACGTGCAGTACGCCCGTCTGGGACTGGTCATCACCGACGAGCAGCACCGCTTCGGCGTGGGCCAGCGGGCCGCCCTGTCCAAAAAGGCGGACTCGCCCCACATGCTGGTGCTGTCCGCCACCCCCATCCCCCGCACGCTGGCCCTCATCATCTACGGCGATCTGGATGTGTCCATCATCGATGAACTGCCCCCGGGCCGCCAGAAGGTGGACACCTTTGCCGTGGGGGAGTCCTACCGTCAGCGGCTCAACGGCTTCATCCGCAAGCAGGTGGCCGAGGGCCATCAGGTATTCATCGTCTGCCCGCTGGTGGCGGAGGACGACCAGCTCCCCGATGAGCGGAAGGCGGTGACCGCCTATGCCCAAAAATTGCAGAACGAGGTGTTTCCTGACCTACGTATCTCTGTGCTCCACGGGCGCATGAAGTCCAAGGAAAAGGAGTCCGTCATGGCCGCCTTCGCCGCAGGCGAAAGCGATATTCTGGTATCCACCACTGTCGTGGAGGTAGGCGTGGATGTGCCCAACGCCAATCTGATGGTGGTGGAGAACGCCGAACGCTTCGGCCTCAGCCAGCTCCACCAGCTGCGGGGCCGCGTAGGCCGCGGCAGTGCCAAGAGCTGGTGCATCCTGCTGTCCGACAGCGGCAGCGACGACACCCGCCGCCGTCTCAAAGTGCTGACGGAGACCAACGACGGCTTCCGCATCTCCGAGGAGGACCTGAAGCTCCGCGGCCCCGGCGACTTTTTCGGCCAGCGGCAGCACGGGCTGCCCACCCTGAAGGCTGCGGATCTCAGCTGCGACGTGCAGCTGCTGGACGAAGCCCAGTCCGCGGCCCGCGCCCTGCTGACGCAGGACCCCCAGCTGGCCGCACCGGCCCATGCTCCGCTGCTGCGCCGCATCCGGCGGCTGTTTGCCGCCAGTGAAGGCGGCCTCAACTGAATCGGCATAAAAAACGGGCGGAGCGCCTTTCGGCGCTCCGCCCGTTTGAAAGTCGGGCAAAAGGGGGGTGCCCGACAGGGGGAAGAGCAATATCATCTGCATAGCGATCTTACGCGCGACCACTATGCTGAGAGCATATGTATTCTACTGCACGGCTCATCCGTTGTCAATGTTTTTCTGCCGGTATTTTCTTGTATTTTCCACGGTTTTCCAGTCGCCGCTCCCTCTTGCCTGCCCCGCTGCGGCGTGCTATACTGAGGGAAAAACCGCGCCGGAAAAGGAGGTGCCGCCATGACGAAGGATGAGCTGCGGGCCAAGGCCAATGAGCTGCCGCTGCTGCCCGGCGTCTATCTGATGATGGACAAAACGGGGCAGGTCATCTACGTGGGCAAGGCCATAAAACTGAAAAATCGGGTGAGCCAGTACTTTCAGGACACCGCCTCCCACAACGACAAGACCCGCCGCATGGTGTCCCAGGTGGACCGGTTCGACACCATCATCGTCCGCACCGAGTTTGAGGCTCTCATTCTGGAGAACTCCCTCATCAAGCGGCACATGCCCCGCTACAACATTCTGCTGAAGGACGACAAGGGCTACCCCTTCGTCCGGTTGGACGAAAAGGCCGACTACCCCCGCTTCACGCTGGTGACACGGCCCGCGGAGGACGGCGCCCGCTACTTCGGCCCCTTCGGCGGCCGCAGCGAGACGCGGCAGGCCATCGACGCGGTGTGCGCCGCCCTGCGCCTGCCTACCTGCTCCCGCCGGTTCCCGCGGGACATCGGCAAGGAGCGGCCCTGCCTCAACCACCACATCGGCCAGTGCGACGGCTTCTGCCGTCCTGACGGTCCCGATGCCGCCGAGTACCGGCGCCGCATCGCCCAGGCGGTGCGGCTGTTCGAGGGGCGGCTGCGGCAGGTGACGGCGGAGCTCACCGCACAGATGACCGCCGCCGCCGAAGCTCTGGACTTCGAGCAGGCCGCCGCCCTGCGTGACCGCATCCGTGCCCTGTCGGTGCTGTCCAAGAATCAGAAGGTCATCGCCGGCATCTGCGCCGACACCGATGTCTGGGGCGTATACACCGGCCCGGCCCGTGCCGGCTGCGCCGTGCTGCACATTGAAAACGGCGACCTGCTGGGCCGCCGCGTGGAGGTGCTGCCCGCCGCCGAGGACGATGCCGCCCTGCTGGGTGCCGTGGTGCCCCAATACTATCTGGACCGCGAGCTGCTGCCCCGTGAGATCCTGCTGCCTCTGCCGGTGGAGGATATGGACACCCTGTCCGCCCTGCTGACGGAGCGCTGCGGCCACACCGTCACCCTCCGCGTCCCACAGCGGGGCCAGCGGCGGGAGCTGCTGGACATCGCCTGCCGCAACGCCAAAGAAGAGGTGGAGCGCGTCACCTCCGACGCCGAGCGCACCGCCGGTATCCTCCGGCTTTTACAGGAGCTGGCCGGCCTGCCGGTGCTGCCCCGCCGCATGGAGAGCTACGACATCTCCCACACCGGCGGCGCCGATCAGGTGGCCAGCATGGTGGTATTCGTGGACGGACGGCCCCTGAAGCGGGACTACCGCCGCTTCCAGATCCAGAGCTGCGGCGGTCCCGATGACTACGGCGCCATGGCGGAGGTGCTGGAGCGCCGGTTCCGCCGGTATCTGGACGGCGACGGAAAATTTTCCCCCCTCCCCGATCTGCTGCTCATCGACGGAGGCGTCCAGCACGCTCGGGTGGCCGAGGAGGTGGCGGCTAAGCTGCACCTCTCCGTGCCGGTGCTGGGCATGGTGAAGGACGACCGTCACCGCACCCGTGCGCTGGTGACGGCGCAGGGCATGGAGATCGGCATCCAGACGCCCCCCGCCCTGTTCGCCCTGATCGGGCGGGTGCAGGAGGAGGTCCACCGCTTCGCCATCACCTACCACCACCAGAAGCACGTCAAAAACGCCTACCGCTCCCAGCTGGACGGCATCGCCGGCGTGGGCGAGGCCCGCAAGAGGCTGCTCTTGCAGCGGTTCGGCACCGTCAAGGCTGTTCGCGCCGCAGAGCTCCTCCAGCTGGAGGAGGTGCTGCCCAAGCCCGCCGCCCGCGCCGTCTACGACCACTTCCATCCGGAAAATATGCCAAAGGAGAACACCCCATGAGATATTACGCCACACTGGGCCCCGCCTGCTGCGAAGCGTCCGCGCTGTCCGCACTGCTGCGCCGCGGCGTCTCCGGCTTCCGACTCAACGTGTCCCACACGATGCTGGCCGCCCGCCGCGACTGGATCGACGCCCTCCACGATGCGGAGCGCTCCACCGGTCTGGCCGCCCAGCTGATGATCGACCTCCGCGGGCCGGAGGTGCGCATCGGCGCTCTCCCCTCCCCGCTGACGCTGACGGCGGGCGAGGCCGTGACGCTGGGCGCGGATATCCCTGTGGAAAAAGATGTGCTGGCGGCGCTGGTGCCCGGCATGACCGTCCTGCTGGACGATGGGGCTATGGCCCTGACCGTGCTGGACGGCGGGCGGTGCCGCGTCACCCGCGGCGGCGTCCTCACCGGCCACAAGAGCCTGACGCCGGAGGGCACGGAGCTGCACCGCCCCGCCCTGTGTGAGGCAGACCTCGCGGATCTGGCCCAGGCCGCGGCGCTGGGCGTCAGCGCCGTCATGCAGCCCTTCGTCCGCAGCGCCGATGACCTCCGCACCGTGCGGCAGGCCATGGCGGAGAACGGCCTTGCCCATGCGGAGCTGTTCGCCAAGGTGGAGGATCAGACGGGGCTGGACGCCCTTCCGGACTGGATGGACCTTTGCGACGTGGTCACCATCGCCCGAGGTGATCTGGGCAGCAGCTTGTCTCTGGAACAGCTGCCCGCCGCCCAGAAGCACATCGCCGCCCTGTGCCGCAGCCGCCGCAAGCCGTTTCTGGTGGTGACTCAACTGCTTCACAGCATGATCGACCATCCCACCCCCACCCGCGCCGAGGTACTGGACATCTACAACGCCGTACTGGACGGTGCGGACTGCCTGATGCTCACCGGCGAGACAGCCCAGGGCCGCTATCCGCTGGCGGCATTGGACTGGCTGATGCGCGTGGCCCAGGAGGCGCAGCGCGCCCGCTGACTTGAACTGAAAACACGCAAAGACCGCACCGGCCTCCTGCCGGTGCGGTCTTTGTTCTATCCCTCCCAAGGGCTCGGTATCAAAATTTGCCGGGCGCTCACTCCGCGTGCCGCCGCCTGCGGCGGATGGCAGCGCCTGCCAGGGCCATCGCCGCGCCACTGGCCGCGGCGATCCACAGTCCCACGGCGCCCTCATCTGCGGTCCGCGCCGACTGCACGCCGCCGGAGGCGCCGGCCGCCTCTACCTTGCCGATGCTGGCGTCCTCCTTGCGGATCTCCTTTACAAAAATTGGATACCCGTCCCCTGTTCGCGCATAAACGCCCTCCCCTCCTGCGCAAAAAGAGTACCGGCGCACCGCAGGGTGCGCCGGTACTCTTTCCCTTTTTTCTCTCACTCGATCTCGAAGTCATCTGTCTCAATAACGTCCGGCTGCTGATGCCGCACCACCTTCACGGCGCACAGCGCCACGCTGAGGTTCAGCGCGCCGTCCAGCAGCAGCGACACGCCCATCAGCATCACCAGCGCCTGAGCCCCCTCGGTGGGCCGCAGCACCAGCAGCAGTCCGATGACGCCTGTGAGCACTGCCAGCGCCAGTACCAGCCACCACTGGGGAATGCCGAATCGTCTGGCGTCCACGGCGATCTGGATCTTGAACAGGCCGTCCGCCAGCACGGGAATGCCGAATATCACGCACAAAAAGCTCATGGCTTCTCCGGGGTGGCACAGGGTGATGATGCCCACAGCGATGAGCAGGATCCCGAAGGCCAGGTCGTACTGAAACGCCAGCCGGAACAGGTCCTTGGAGAAGTATCCGCCCAGCTTGATGGCCCCGCACACCACCATGCCGATGCCCAGCGCCCTGCCGATCCACGGCACGCACCGCTCCGACATTACCAGCAGCACCGCGCCCAGCACGCAGAACAGCACCGACACCACGATATATCCGGTTTTCACGGCCCACAGCGGCCCCGTTGCTCTCACATTCCGCATAACTTGCATCTCCCTTCGCGCGTTCTTCCGCGCCTTCCTCTTTGTCATGTCTCATGATACCGCGCCGCCGCGCTCTGCGGTACGGGCAGAAAAAAGAGATGCCCGAAATTCGGACATCTCTCTGTATACGTCTGGTTTTTGGACAAAGCGGGCCGTTTGTCTGTCGCCGCTCACAGCTGCCGGTTGTTGCTGTGAGCCACGATAAGCTCCGGCACGCCGCGGCACAGCTGGAGCATCCGCTGCAGGTCGCTCAATGACTCCTCCTTCATGCCGCCGCTGACCCAGTCGATCCACACGCCGAACAGCTGGCACTTCATGAACTGCACCACCACCCGCCGGTCGCCGCCGGAGATGCTGGCATCGGAGAACACGGTGGTAAGATACGTATCCACCACGTACTCGCACAGCCGCATGGTGTCCTGCAGGAACATATCCCGATTGGCGGAGTTAAAGATGTGCATCACGGCGCGGCGGTTCTCCCGTGCCGTGTGGAACGCCACGGAGAAGCATTCCTCCATGGAGGAGATGGTCGGGTACTGCCGGATCAGCTCATCGGTCTGCTCCGTCACGATCTCCCCCAGCAGGGAGGGAATATCCTGAAAGTGGTAGTAGAAGGAGTTGCGGTTGATACCGCAGTCCTCCACGATGTCGCGGACGCTGATCTTACTCAGCGGCTTCTGGTTCAGCAGCTTCATGAACGACGCCTTGATGGCCTGCTTCGTGAAATTCGCCACGGTGCTCCTCCTGTTCTCGGCGGTACAAAGCCCGCCCTACGGCTGTTCGCCGAGGGCGGGCCGTATGTAGTCCCTTTTATTTGGCGCTCAGGTACTCGTCAATGGACTTGGCGCCCAGCTTGCCGGCGCCCATGGCCAGAATAACGGTAGCCGCACCGGTGACGGCATCGCCGCCGGCGTACACGGCCTGACGGGAGGTAAGGCCCTCCTCGTTGACGATGATGCCGCCCTTCTTGTTGACCTCCAGGCCCTTGGTGGTGGACTTGATCAGCGGGTTGGGGCTGGTGCCCAGAGACATGATGACAGCGTCCACCGGCAGATCGAACTCGCTGCCCTTCTTCTCCACGGGACGGCGGCGGCCGGAGGCGTCCGGCTCACCCAGCTCCATCTCCACGCAGGTCATGGACTTCACGCAGTCCTGCTCATCGCCGTTGATCTGCACGGGATTGTTCAGCGTCTTGAAGATGACGCCCTCCTCGATGGCGTGCTCCACCTCCTCGTGACGGGCGGGAAGCTCCTCCATACCGCGGCGGTACACCACGTACACCTCGGCGCCCAGGCGCTTGGAGCAGCGGGCCGCGTCCATGGCCACGTTGCCGCCGCCCACCACGGCCACGGTCTTGCCCTTCAGATCCATGATGGGCGTGTCGCTGTCGGGCAGGTACGCCTTCATCAGGTTGATGCGGGTCAGGAACTCGTTGGCGGAGTAGACGCCCTTCAGGTTCTCGCCGGGGATGTTCATGAACATGGGCAGACCGGCGCCGGAGCCGATAAACACGGCCTCAAATCCGTTCTCCTCCATGAGCTCGTCGATGGTGATGGTGCGGCCCACCACGGTGTTGGTCTCCACCTTCACGCCCATGGCCTTCAGACCGTCCACTTCCTTCTGGACGATAGCCTTAGGCAGACGGAACTCGGGGATGCCGTACACCAGCACGCCGCCGGCCAGATGCAGTGCCTCAAACACCGTGACCTCGTAGCCCTTCTTGGCCAGGTCGCCGGCGCAGGTCAGGCCCGCGGGGCCGGAGCCGATGACCGCCACCTTGTGGCCGTTGCTCTCAGGCTTGGCAGCGGCCTCGGTGCTGTGGGCGTTGTGCCAGTCGGCCACGAAGCGCTCCAGACGGCCGATGCCCACGGGATCACCCTTCTTGCCGCGGACGCAGTGCATCTCGCACTGGCTCTCCTGGGGACATACACGGCCGCACACGGCGGGCAGGGAGCTGGTCTGATGGATGACCTGATATGCGCCCTCATAGTCCTTCTCCACGATCTTCTGAATAAACTCGGGGATGCGCACGTTGACGGGACAGCCGTCCACGCAGGGATGGTTCTTACAGTTCAGGCAGCGGGCGGCCTCGTCCAGCGCCTGCTCCTCAGTGTAGCCCAGCGCCACCTCGAGGAAGTTCTTGTTGCGGACCTGAGGGTCCTGAGAAGGCATCTCGTTCTTATCCAAACGCATGTTGATCTTGCCAGCCATCTTACTTTACCTCCTGCTTGAACAGATTGCAGACTTCCTCGTGCTTATGCACCTCGAAGTCGTGGTACATCTGGTTGCGCTTCACAGCCAGATCCCAGTCCACCTTGTGGCCGTCGAAGTCGGGGCCGTCCACGCAGGCGAAACGGGTCTCGCCGCCCACGGTAAGGCGGCAGCCGCCGCACATGCCGGTGCCGTCGATCATGATGGGGCTCATGGACACGGTGGTGGGCACGCCGTAGGGCTCGGTGGTCTTACAGACGAACTTCATCATGACCATGGGGCCGATGGCGAAGATCTCGTCATACTGATTGCCCTCGTCCAGCAGCTGCTTCAGCGCTTCGGTAACAAGGCCCTTCTGCCCGTAGGAGCCGTCGTCGGTGCAGACCTTCAGCACGGAGGAAACCGCCTTGAACTTGTCCTCCAGAATGACCACGTCCTTGCTCTTGAAGCCCACCACAGCGTGAACCTCTGCGCCGCAGTCATGGAACTTCTTCAGCACGGGGTAGGCGATGGCGCAGCCTACGCCGCCGCCGACGACACAGACCTTCTTCTTGCCCTCCGTCTCGGTGGGGCGGCCCAGGGGACCCACGAAATCGTGGAGACAGTCGCCCTGCTGCTTGTGGCTCAGCTTCTCAGTGGTGGCGCCCACGGTCTGGACAATAATGGTCACGGTGCCCTTTTCGCGGTCATAGTCGTGGATCGTAATGGGGATGCGCTCGCCCTTCTCGTCCACGCGCAGGATAATGAACTGGCCCGGCTCCGCCTTCTTGGCCACCATAGGCGCTTCGATCTCGTACAGGATCACAGTGGGCTTCAGCGCTTCTTTTCTAACGATGCGATACATACATCACGGCTCCTTCTTCTCTAATGTTCGGTGTCCGGCACAGGGGATCACTGTCACGGCATATCCGCTTTCCGCTTCATTGTAACACCAACCGGCAGACCCGTCAATCTTCATTTGCCGGAAAACGGCTCAGACCCCCTGCTGCAGCAGGACTTTCCGGCCATGGACATCCACCAGTTCCTCCTGCCGCATCTTCTTCAGCTCCCGCATCATAGCGCTGCGGTCCGTGGAGATATAGTCCGCCAGCGCACTGAGGGAAAACGGCAGCGAGAACTCCCCGCTGCGGTTTTTGGCGGCCATCAGCGAGAAATAGCACATCAGCTTGTCCCGTATGCTGCGGCGGCTCAGCACCTCTACCCGCTCATACAGAGACGTGGCCTTCTCTGCCACCAGCTGGAACATGTTCTCCACCACCTGTGTGTGGTGAGCGCAGGCCTTTTCGCACCGCTTCGTCACCTGGTCGGCGGCCATGAACCACACGCGGCAGGCGGTCTCCGCCACCACGGTGATGCTGTCGCCGGTCACATTCTCGAACATCAGCATCTCCCCGAACACGCCGCCGCTCTCCAGCCGCTCCAGAATGGTGCGGTTTCCCTGCTGGTCGATGCGCTCGATGACCGCTGCGCCCTCCGCCAGCACGCCCACCATGTTCCGCCCCGCGCCAAAGTCGTATACCACCTCGTCGGCGCGGAAGCTGACCTCCCGCATGTCAAAGCAGGTACGCATGGCCTGCTGGGACTCCTCGCTGATCCCGCGAAACAGTGGGGATGCGCCGATTTCCATCGCTTTTATGCCTCCCTTCTCAGGCGGCGGTCCCGCCGCCTGCCTATGATACCGTATACGATATAGTTGCCCAGAAATCCCACCGCAAGTCCCGCCAGCACGTCGATGACCGCATGCTGCTTGATGAACATGGTGGATGCGATGACCAGAACGCCGTACACCGCAGTGCTCCACCGCCACGCCCGCTTCTTCAGCCCTCTGGTGTGCCATATGGCGAACCATGCGTCAATGACGCCCACCACGTGGACGCTGGGGAACACGTTGGTGTTGGTGTCCAGTGAGTAGGTGTAGGCCACCAGATCGCAGAAGATGTTGTCCCTGGGCATCACAGCGGGCCGCAGGTCCTGCCCGTTGGGGATCAGGGCGCAGATGAGCGTGCTGAACAGGAACGTGATCATGATGCTCCACATGTACCGCCGGAAGCCCTCGCCATCCTTGAGGATGAGGTAGATGCCCAGAATAAACAGCAGTACGCTCCAGCTGGCGTAGATGGGGGCAAAGCCCTCCAGAAACGGGATCTTGTAGTCGATGGGCAGCTGGGTAGCCCAGTAGTTGTCGGTGATAAAGTGCTCAATGGTGAAGAATATGCCCAGATAGACAGGCAGAAACAGCCCCCACCACATGTGCGGATGGTCGTGGATAAACGTCTTGATGCGCTGCATAGAAACCTCCCACAGGATGATAGTCGTGTCCCGTATTGTAGCAGATGCCCCCGCCGCCGGCAACCGTTTTGTGATAAATGTCACAATAATTTTACAACTCCGGCATTCTCTTGGAAGTGCCTGACAGGCTTGCCATCCGCCGGCGGGTATAGTATACTGATGATAACAGGCAGCTTTTGCCGAAAGAAGGAGGACCTCCCATGGAGATCAAAAAACGCGAGAACATTCCGGAAAACCGTCAGGTGCGCCTGACCGTAGCCGTGGACCGCGGCACATGGCAGGACGCGCTGATGCACTGCTACAACGGCATCAAGGCCCTGTGCCCCGTGGAGGGCGAACCCACCCGTGAGAAGATCGAGGCCGTCTACGGCAGCGATTTCCTGTATCAGAAGGCCGTCAACGAGACGTATCCCCAGGCGCTGGTGGATGCCATCGGGCAGGAGGACATCTCCATCGCCGGCACCCCCACCCTGACGGTGGAGGACATTGGCCCGGATGGCTTCACCTTCACCGCTCTCATCGACCTGTACCCTGAGGTAAAGCTGGGCCAGTACAAGGGTCTCAGCGCCGTGTACCCCCAGGCGGAGCTGTCCGAGGAGGACACCCGGGCCGCGCTGGAGGAGTACGCCCGCGCCCACATGACCGAGGAGCATCCTGACCGTGCCGCCATGGGCGACGAGGTGGTGCTGGACTTTGAGGGCTTCGTGGACGGTGTGGCCTTCGAGGGCGGCAAGGGTGAGAGCTATCCCCTGCTGCTGGGCAGCGGCTATTTCATCCCCGGCTTTGAGGAGCAGGTGGCCGGCGCCCGTACAGGCGAGGAGCGAGATATCCATGTGACCTTCCCCACCGCCTACACGCCGGAGCTGGCGGGCAAGGACGCCACGTTCCACATCAAGGTCCATGAGATCACCCGCCGCTCCATGCCCACGCTGGACGACGCATTTGCCAGGGCGCAGGGCTTTGAGGAGCTGTCCCACCTGCGCCGCAGCGTCATGGAGCAGGCGGTGGCCAAAAAACAGTCGGAGGCCGCAGAGCAGTTCGCCAACGACCTGATCGGTCAGGTGCTGGCAGGCATGGAGGTCGAGCTGCCCGACGCCATGGTGGAAAACCAGCTGGACGGCCTCATTCAGGAGCTGCGCGGCCATCTGGAGGGCCAGGGTGTGCAGCTGGAGCAGTATCTGGAGTCCAGCGGTACCTCTATGGAGGACCTCCGCGCCCACGCACGGGAGCAGGCTGCCGGCGCCGCCCGCTTCGAGCTGGCCATGACGGAGATCGCCCGTCTGGAGGGTATTGATGTCACCGATGACGACGTGGAGCAGAAGTACGCGGAGCTCTCCGCCCAGTACCAGCTGTCCCGCGACCTGCTGCGCCAGCAGCTGCCGCCCCTGCGCCTGCGCCACGACCTGAAGCTGGCCCGCGCCCAGGCTGTGGTGGTGGACTCCGCCCGCCGCAAATAACATCTTCATCCCGCGCAAACAGCACCCCGCAGGCACACGCATCACCCCGCATGAAACAAGCACCCCGCAGGCAATGCCTGCGGGGTGCTTGCTTCTATCTTCCTTATGACGCGCGGGTCACGCCGCCGAAGTACCAGTTCCCCAGCCCGTCGGACACCGCGCCCAGCACACCGTCGCGGATGACGCAGGGCTGCGTCCTGCCGTACAGCGGGATGACGTACCCCGTCTCCAGCAGCAGCTGCTCCGCATCCCGCAGATAGGCATCCTCCGCCTCCTGGGAATTGCTGGTGGCCGCGATCTTCATCAGAATGTCGTAGGCGTTGAGGTACAGCATGCCGTAGTTTCGCATGTCCGTACTGCGCCAAGGGTCCAGATAGGCGAATGCATCGTTGTTGTGGGCCGTCATCTCCATCAGCGCGATCACGAACTCGCCGTTCGCCAGCCGCTGCTTCAGCTCGAAGCTCTCCAGCCCCACCAGCTGCACCTTGATGCCCAGCTGCGCCTCCCAGAGCTGCTGGAGCTGCTGGGCCGCCTGGGCCTGATCCGATGTCCGGTCATATGCCAGCGTCACCGTGTCCAGCGCACTGAGGCTCACGGCGTTGCTGAACCCCGCCTGCCGCAGCAGCGCCAGCGCACCCTGACACCGCTCCTCGTACTTGTCCGGATCGTTGTCGATCCGTGTGCCGTTGACCACGCGGAACTCCTCCCCGCTGGCGGTAAGGATGCCGTAGGGCACCAGTCCCTCCGCCGCCGTGTAGTCCTGCCCCATGGCCTCCGCCACCGCATTGCGGTCGATGACCAGGCTCAGTGCCCGCCGCAGCTCACTGCGGCTCATGCTGGTGGCCATCTGGTTCAACAGCAGGATGCCCACCGTGGGGTCGCCGCCCTGCTGGGCGTCCTCCCCGCCGGCCCCGATGACGATATCCACCTTTCCGGCACTGGCGTCCGCCGCCTGCCGGTCCTTCAATTGGATGTCGATGCGGTCCGGCCCCAGCCGCTTCACGTCGTAGTACGCCGCACGGGTGTGCAGCGTCAGCCGCGTACTGTCGCTCCAGTCGCCGGTGCGCTCGTAGGCGCCGTTGCCCACGAACCACAGACTGCTGACGCTCCAGTTTTCGTGGCCCGTCACCGCCTTCTCCTGCACCGGCATGGTGGCCGCCGACGTGCAGGTGTTCTCAATAAACGACGGGTAGCTGCCGCTGAGCACCACCACCAGCGTGTGGTCGTCCGGTGCCGACACCTGCAGCGCCTCGGTATCGCCCAGCACCGCCTTGTCGTACCCCGCCACCATGGCCAGTGCATCGGCGTTGGGGCTGTTGGTCTCAGGGTCCACCAGCCGCCGCCAGGCGTACACGAAGTCGCCGGCCGTGACGGCGCTGCCGTCGGACCATTTCGCGTCGGTACGCAGCTGGAACGTGTACGTCACCGTGCCGTCCAGCGCCGTCTCCTCGGTGTAGCTGCGGGCCACGGCGTGAACCGCGCCCTCGGCGCTGGGCCGCATCAGGTTCTCAAACACATGCTTGACCACGGTGCGCTCCGCCGGCGTCACCGCCTGAGCGGGGTCCATCGTCCGCACCGCGCCGGTCATCACCACCGACAGCTTCTCCTCATCGTTGGGGTCCTCGCCGCAGGCTGCCAGCAGCATCGTCATACAAAGGGCCAGCAGCAGCGCCGCCGCCCGTCTCCAATTTCTCATAGGCTGTTCCTCCGTGGGGTCGTTTTCTGCCATTATATCCGGTTTCGCCGAAAAAGTAAAGCTGTCCCCCCAAAACGCGCATCCAGCAGAGGTCTCGGCGGGAAGGACAGCGCGAAAGGGAACCGTCGGGGTTCCCTTTCACGTTTCGTCACCCGCCGCAGAGGCCAAAATCGCAAAATCAGCAATTGCCCTGATTTTGCGATTTTGCAAGCAGCAAGCCGGAAAGTCCACGCGGACTTTCCGGCTTGCCGAGTCACTTGAGGGCGGCTTTACTCAATGTGCGGTATTCCCTTACTCCTGCACCAGAAGCTGGGCGATCTGCACGGCGTTGGTGGCCGCGCCCTTGCGCACCTGGTCGCCGCAGCACCAGATGTTCAGACCGTTGTCGCTGGTGAGGTCGTCGCGGATGCGGCCCACGAACACCAGATCCTGATCGCTGGTCTCCAGCGGCATGGGATAGCGCTTGTTGGCCAGATCGTCCACCAGACGGCACCCCGGTGCCGCCGCGATCAGCTGCCGCGCCCGCTCCACGGAGATCTTCTCTCTGGTTCGCACCACGATGGACACGCTGTGGCTCCGCACCACCGGCACCCGCACGCAGGTGCAGCTGACCTTCAGCTCCGGCAGGTGCATGATCTTGCGCCCCTCGTTCTGCATCTTCATCTCCTCGGAGGTGTAGCCCTCGAAGGCCTCGCCGCCGATCTGGGGAATGACGTTATAGGCGATCTGGTACTGGAACACCTTGGGCTCCACCGGCTCGCCCTGGCCCAGCCGCTCCACCTCGTTCAGCAGCTCGATGGGGCCGCCGGCTCCCGCGCCGGACACCGCCTGATAGCTGGAGGCGATGATGCTCTCGATGGGGCTGTCCTGATTCAGGGCGTTGATGGCCACCAGCGACACGATGGTGGTGCAGTTGGGGTTGGCGATGATGCCCTTATGCTTTCTGGCGTCCTCGGGGTTGATTTCAGGAATGACCAGCGGCACATCGGGGTCCATGCGGAACGCGCTGGAGTTGTCCACAAACACGGCCCCCGCCTTGACGATGGCCGGCGCAAACCTCTTGGCGATGTCGTTCTCCGCCGCGCCCAGCACGATGTCCATGCCCTTGAAGGCCTCATCGCAGGCCAGCTCCACGGCGATGTCCTGTCCCTTCCAGGGCAGCAGCTGCCCCACGGACCGTTCCGATGCCAGCAGGTGCAGCTCCGCCACGGGGAAATCCCGCTCCGCCAGGATCTTCATCATCTCACGGCCCACCGCACCGGTGGCGCCCAGGATCGCAACTTTATACTGTTTCATGGATAGCTCCTCCTTTTTTATTTCACAAAGCTGTCGTACAGCGCACGGATGGCCTTCTCAAAGTCAGCTCCGTCCACGCCCACGATAATGTTCAGTTCCTCCGGCCCCTGGGTGATCATGCGGATGTTGATGCCGTTTTCACCCAGCTTGCCGAAGATCTTGCCGGAAGAACCGGGCTGGAACGCCATCTTCCGACCCACGGCCGCCACGATGGCCATGCCGTCGGTAAGGTGCAGGCTGTCGGGCTTTATCTCCTTCTCCAGGTCGCCCATGGCCTGATACAGATACGGTGAGGACTTGCCGGTCTCCACCACCAGCGACACGCTGTCGATGCCGGAGGGCAGATAGTCCACATTGATGTTGTACCGCTCCAGCACCTCCAGGATACGGCGCACCGCCCCAAGCTCCGAGGACATGCCGTTCTTGGTGAGGGTGATGACGGAGAAGCCCTTTTTGCCGGCGATGCCGGTGATCATGCTGCCGGAGGTGCGCTCCGTCTCCGACTCCTCGAAGGTCTCTCGGATCATGGTGCCCGGATGCTCCGGCTGGTTGGTGTTGCGGATATTCAGGGGGATGTTCTTCTCCCGCACCGGCGACACCGTGCCTTCGTGGAGCACCTGTGCGCCGATATAGCTGAGCTCGCGGAGCTCGGCGTAGGTGATGCGCTCGATGGGCTTGGGGTCCTTGACGATCTTGGGGTCCGCCATCAGGAAGCCGGACACATCCGTCCAGTTCTCGTACACGTCGGCGTCCAGCGCCGCCGCGGCCAGTGCGCCGGTGATGTCGCTGCCGCCGCGGGAAAACGTGTGGACGCTGCCGTCTGGCATGGCCCCGTAGAATCCCGGAATGACCACCCTCCGGCCCGACGCGGCGCGGCGCAGGTTCTCATAGCTGGCCTCCTGGTCTACCGTGCCGTCCAGCTTGAACTTCAGCCACAGGGAGCTGTCCAGAAAATCAAAGCCCAGATAGTCCGCCATCAGCTCCGCCGCGAAGTACTCGCCGCGGGATACCAGCTCATCGGCGCTGATGCCCTTGTCCATCTTCTCCCGCAGGGCGGCAAACTCCGCCTCCAGCGGGGTCTTCAGCCCCAGCGCGTCGCGGATGGCCACATAGCGGGAGCGGATCATGTCATAGATACCGTCGCAGCTGACGCCGTACTGCAAATGTGCGTGGCACAGATACAGCAGGTCCGTGATCTTGTGGTCGTTCTTGTCCCGCTTACCGGCGGCGCTGACCACCACCACGCGGCGGCTGTCGTCAGCCCTCACAATGTCCCGTACCTTGGCGAACTGTTTTTCGTCCGCCATGGACGAGCCGCCGAATTTCAATACTTTCAACATATTTTTGCCTCATACTTCCGGAATTTTTGCAGCGGCACTTTTATCATGGCGACAAATTGTTTGCATTTGTCCACGAGATAAAAACACTTGCTTTTTTGTTGGCGACAGTGTATCATAGCGTCATCAGAAATGCAAGAGAAATTTTGGAGGACTTTTCCTATGCTGTACCATAGTACCCGTAACGCCGGCCTGACCGCTCCCTCCACCCACGCGGTGCTGGAGGGCATCGCCCCCGACGGCGGCCTGTATATCTGTGATCCCGCCCAGCTGCACTTTGACTGGCAGGGCGCTCTGAAGCTGGACACCATGGACATGGCCGCGAAGATCCTGTCCGCACTGCTGCCGGACTTCTCCGATATGGATGACATTGTCCGTCGGAGCTATGCCGGCAAGTTCCCCACCATGGACCTGACCCCGCTGGTGCCCGTGGGCGGCAGCTATGTGCTGGAGCTGTACCACGGTCCCACCTCCGCCTTCAAGGATGTGGCCCTGTCGGTGCTGCCCCGCCTCATCGGCGCCGCCGCCAGAGCCGAGGGCATGACCGGCGACGTGGTCATCCTCACCGCCACCTCCGGCGACACCGGCAAGGCCGCGCTGGAGGGCTTCCACGACGTGAAGGGTACCCGCATCATCGTGTTCTACCCCGAGGGCGGCGTCTCCGCCGTCCAGCAGGCCCAGATGGCCACCCAGACAGGTGACAACGTGAAGGTCTGCGCCGTCCGCGGCAACTTCGACGACGCCCAGACCGGCGTGAAGCAGGTATTTGCCGCCTGTCAGGGCAAGGACCTTCACGGAGCCATGCTCTCCTCCGCCAACTCCATCAACATCGGCCGTCTGGCCCCCCAGGTGGTGTACTATTTCCGCTCCTACGCGGATCTGGTCAAAAGCGGCCGTATCCGGGTGGGCGACAAGGTGAACTACGTGGTGCCCACCGGCAACTTCGGCGACATTCTGGCGGGTTATTTTGCCAAGTGCATGGGCCTGCCCGTGGGCCGTCTGGTCTGCGCCAGCAACGCCAACGATGTGCTGACGGAGTTCATCTCCACCGGCCGCTACGACCGCCGCCGCCCCTTCTACAAGACCACCTCCCCCTCCATGGACATTCTGGTGTCCAGCAATCTGGAGCGTCTGCTGTTCCTGCTGTCCCGCGACCCCGCCTATGTGGCGGAGCTGATGCGTCAGCTGCGGGAGGACGGCGTCTACCAGCTGTCTGACCGGCTGCTGGCCCAGCTGAAGCAGGACTTCTCCTGCGGCTGCTGCGACGACAAGGGCGCCGCCGATGTCATCGGCCGCCTGTGGCGGGAGCAGCACTATCTCTGCGACCCCCACACCGCCGTGGCCTGGTCCGTGGCGGAGCAGCTCAGCGAAGAACTGCATGATACCGGTGCCCCGACGGTGGTGCTGTCCACCGCCTCGCCCTACAAATTCCCTGCTGCGGTGCTGTCTGCGCTGGGCCGGGAGACGGGCGAAAATGAGTTCTTCATGAGGAACGAGCTTTGCCGCATTTCCGGCGTCCCCATCCCCCGGAATTTGGCAGGGCTGGAGGGCCGTCCCGTGCTGCACAAGGACGTGATCGACAAGGATGCCATGCTGGACTATGTGCTGGCAGAGGTACTGAAAAAGTGAGAAAGGAGCCGCTTTTATGAATATTGTATGCTTGGATATGGAGGGCGTTCTGGTCCCCGAGCTCTGGATCGCCTTTGCTGAGGAGAGTGGCGTCCCCGAGCTGCGCCGCACCACCCGCGACGAGCCGGATTATGACAAGCTCATGCGCTGGCGCATCAGTCTCCTGCGTGAAAAAGGTTTGAAATTGCATCAGATTCAGGACGTTATCGCCAAGATCGACCCCCTTCCCGGCGCAAAAGAGTTTCTGGACGAGCTGCGCAGCGTGGCCCAGGTGGTGATCCTCAGCGACACGTTCGATCAGTTCGCTATGCCCCTGATGAAGAAACTCGGATACCCCACTTTGTTGTGCAATACCCTGGAAATCGATGCAGATGGGTACATTTCCCGCCACGTGATGCGGTGCGAGCACTCCAAGCTCACCACCGTCAGAGCTCTACAGTCCATCGGCTACGACACCATCGCCAGCGGCGACAGCTACAACGATATGGAGATGATCCTCCACAGCAAGTACGGTTTCCTGTTCCGCACCACGGACAAGATCAAGGCCGAATATCCCCAGCTGCCCGCTTTTGAGCACTACGACGACCTGCTGGCCGCCATCAAAGCAGTCCTGTAACGCCCCCTGAAGCAAAAAGAAAGTCCTCCGCGCTCTGCGCGGAGGACTTTCTTTTTGTGATAGGTCACTTTTTCTCCGTAGGGGTCACATGGCCGTTTTCATCCACTGCGGCAGGCGTGATCTGGCTGCGGGTGTTGCGGGCGATGTCGTCCAGCCGCATACGGCTGGGGAAGTCGCTGAGCAGCGTGTACGCCACGCCGTGCTTTTTGGCGCGGCCCGTCCGGCCGATGCGGTGGACGTAGTACTCGTTCTCCTCCGGCACCTCGTAGTTGAACACGGCGTCCACATCGTCCACGTCGATGCCGCGGCTGGCCACATCCGTTGCCACGAACACCCGGAGCTTTCCGTCGCGGAACCGCTGCATGACCTCCTCCCGCTTGCGCTGGGGGATGTCGCCGTGGATGCACTGGGCGTCCACGCCCCGCATCTGCAGGAACTTGGTGAGCCGCTCGGTGCTGCCCTTGGTGTTGCAGAAGCAGATGACCCGCTCGTAATTCTCGCAGTTCAGGATGCGCACGATGGCGTCCACCTTGCCGTCGGACGGCACCTCCAGCCGGTACTGGAGGATGTCGGGCTTATTCTCCTTGGTGGCCTGGACCGTGATCTCCTCGGGGTCCCGCTGGTACACCCAGGAGATGTCCATGACCTCCCGGGAGATGGTGGCGGAG
>OGZK01000457.1_pt1 | contig 40923 bp, 38 predicted proteins | sample 1576791 | NCBI WGS metagenome assembly OGZK01 (sample SAMEA3541556, study PRJEB24748) | human gut metagenome | biome: human gut; feature: human-associated habitat; material: faeces | place: China | collected 2012
GCGCTGGACTGCCAGCCCGCCGACCTGATGGAATTTCTGCCGGACCCGCCGGAGGAATGACCGCACCGGCAGTTGCAGTTTCTGCCGCATCGTGCTATAATAAAGGGGATTCCGCCGGACTCACCGGTCTGAAGTAAGGTGGCGAACCGTATGGAGAGCACCTCCCCCGCCCAACTGGATACTGTGTCGCAGCCAGAGGCACCTGCGGCCTCCCGCTATTCGCTGCGCTGGCTCTTTTTCCCGCTGGCCCTGCTGTACCATGAACTGCTGCTGCGCGCTTTCGACAGCGGCACTGTCTTTTTCGACGCGGCGCTGGCGCCTACCGCCCTGACCGCGCTGGGTCTGGGCCTGCTCATCAGCCTGCTGGCCAATGCTCTGCCCTGCCGCAGGGTCTCCCGCTGGGCCGCGCTGATCCTGACGCTGCTGTGGACCGTCTGCGTCTGCGTGGAGTATTGCTGCAAGAGCTACTTCAAGTCCTACTTTGCCCTGACGTTCATGGTCACCATGACCGGTCACGTGGTGGGCGACTTCGCCGGTACCATCCCCGATGTGGTGCTGCCCCGCCTGCCCTTCATCCTACTGGCGCTGGTGCCGCCGGTGCTGGCCATTGTCCTGCGCCGCCGCATCGTGCCGGAGGCATCCATGGGACGCCGCGGCCTGCTGGTGCTGGCGCTGCTGGCCCTGTTGACGCTGGGCGGCGGAGACGCCATCGGCCGCTTCGGCCCCAGCGCCGCGCTGTTCACCTACGATTTCAACACCAACAGTGCCGTCCCCCGCTTCGGTCTGAACACTGCTCTGCGGCTGGAGCTGACCTACGCCGTCACCGGCGTGCCCACGCCGCCGCTGGAACCCCTGCCGGAGCCTGACCCCGAACCGGAGCCCACGCCCGTGGACTACGGCTACAATATGCTGGACATCGACTTTACCGCGTTGGCCGAGTCCACCGGCGACAGCACGCTGGCCTCGCTGCACCGTTATATGGCCGCCCGTACTCCCTCCCGCCGGAACCAGTATACCGGCATGTTCGCAGGCAAGAACCTGATCCTGCTGACAGCGGAGTCTTTCTCGCCCTGGTTCATCTCTCAGGAGCTGACCCCCACCCTGTACCGCCTGACCCACGAGGGCTTCGTGTTCAGCAACTACTACCAGCCCGGCTGGGGCCAGTCCACCACCGGCGGCGAGTTTGCCGTCCTCACCGGCCTGCTGCCCACATGGGTGGGCGGCGATGTCAGCTTCTGGGCCAGCCGCTATGACTACATGCCGCTGGCGCTGGGCAATCAGTTCCGTGCTCTGGGCTATCAGACACCGGCGTGGCACAACAACACCTATAATTATTATGGCCGCAACGCCACTCACCCCAACCTGGGCTACGACTATGAGGGCATTGGCTCCGGTCTGACTCTGGCCACGCAGGACAGCAGCTGGCCCTACTCCGATCTGGAAATGCTGGAGGCCACGCTGGACAGCTGTGTGGACGCCTACCTCACCACCGGCCAGCCCTTCCACGCCTACTACATGACCGTCAGCGGCCACGGCAGCTATAACTGGGGCCAGTCCATGGCTGCCAAGAACCGCGCCGCAGCGGAGGCCGCCTACCCCAACGCCAGTGCGCCGGTGCAGGCCTACGTAGCCGCCAATCTGGAGCTGGAGGCCGCCCTGACGTATCTGGTGGACCAGCTGGAGGCCCGCGGCATCGCCGACGACACCGTGATCTGTCTCTCCGCCGACCACTACCCCTACGCGCTGGCGGAGACCGGCGTGGACTACTACGCCGAGCTAACGGGCCGTCAGGACTCGGATCTGGACACCTCCCGCTACCGCAACGCGCTGATCCTCTGGTGCGGAGGCATGGACCAGCCCGTCACTGTGGACACGCCCTGCAGCGCCGTGGACATCGTGCCCACCCTCAGCAACCTGTTCGGCCTTCGCTACGACTCCCGCCTGCTGTCCGGCCGCGACATTCTGGCAGATAACTACGACCCCGCCAGTGCCTCCGGCTGCATCCCGCTGGTGGTACTGCCCACCCCCGTGGGCAACAGCTGGGCCACCGCCGCCGGCGTCTACGAGGCCCGCACCGGCACCTTCACCCCCGCCCCCGGCGTCACACCGGAGGAGGGCTACGTGGACGCCGTCAACCGCCTTGTCTCCGCCAAATACACCTACGCGCGGCTCATCATCCAGTACGACTACTACCGCATTGTGCTGGGAGAGAATGAATGACGTAAAAAAAGCTGTTCTGTCTCTGACAGAACAGCTTTTTTGTATATGGAAAACCACTCGCCTGCTTCCTCTTCTGATTCAAAGCTGGTGCGCATACCACTCTCCGCCGGCGGGCCGGAACCCCGCGGCGCGGGAGGTCGATGGCATATACCTCAGTGTCTCCGCGTCAGTGGCGCTCCACGTAGTCCCACTCATCGCCGTTCTCGTACACCAGATGGATATCCTCCAGATAGGGGGTATCCATGGGGTTGGCCATGGGCGCCGCCTGCTTGTAGCGTTCCAGATTCCGGCGGGACTTCTCCGCCGGCTGGACTGTACCGGCGCCTGCGATGCAGCCGCCCGGGCAGGCCATGCCCTCCAGCAGATAGCCGTTGTACTTGCCGGTGCGAGCGACGCGCAGCATCTTGCGGCACTCGTCCAGGCCCTCCGCCGCTACGGTCTTGACCTCCACCTCGGGACGGATCCGGTGGATGACCTCCTCCACTGCCTTGGCCACGCCGCCGCCGGCGGCGAAGCCCACACCGGGGGCGGATGCCTCGTAGTGGGCCGCGCTGTCCTCGATCTGGGAGAAGTCGATGCCCTTGGCCTCGAACATGCCCCGCAGCTCCTCAAATGTCAGCACGAAGTCCACATCGCTGCGGACGGAGCGGCGGCTGGCCTCCAGCTTCTTGGCGGCGCAGGGGCCGATAAAGGCGATGCGGCAGTTGGGGTCCTTCTTTTTCAGCAGCCGCGCCGTCAGCACCATGGGCGTCATGGTCATGGAAATGTAGGGTGCGAAGCCCGGGAACTCCTTCTTGGCCATGACAGACCAGGCGGGGCAGCAGGAGGTCGCCATGAACGGCTGCTTCTCCGGCACGTCCCGCAGGAACTCCTCGGCCTCCTCGATGGCGCACAGGTCGGCGCCGATAGCCACCTCCTCCAGAGAGACAAAGCCCAGCATCTTCATGGCCTCGCGGATCTGGCCCGGAGTCACGTTGTCGCCGAACTGACCCCAGAAGGCCGGCGCGATGATGGCTACCACCTTATCGCCCTTGCGGATGGCGTGAATCAGCTGGAACAGCTGGCCCTTGTCCACGATGGCGCCGAAGGGGCAGTTCACCAGACACATGCCGCAGTTCACGCACTTGTCGTAGTCGATGTCCGCCCGTCCGTACTCATCCTGTCCGATGGCGTGCATGCCGCAGGCCTCCTGACAGGGGCGGGTGAACTTGATAATGGCCTGATAGGAGCAGGCTTCCTTGCACTTGCCGCATTTGATGCACTTATCCTGGTCGATGACGGCCTGACCCCGCTCCGTGGAGATGGCCCCCTTGGGGCAGGCGTGCTGACAGTGCCTCGCCAAACAGCCCTGGCATGCGCTGGTCACCTCGTAGTGGGTGGGCGCGCAGGCATTGCAGGCGTACTTGATGACGTTGATCAGCGGGGGATCGTAGTACTTCGCGGCAATGGCACTCTCCTCCACGCCGTCGGACAGCACCGAGTGCTCCGTCACCGGCCGCAGCGGCAGGCCCATGGCCAGCCGGATGCGCTCACCCACGATGGCCCGCTCCAGAAACACGGACTCCCGCTGCCGCCCCACCTCGCCGGGCACGATCTCATAGGGCAGCTTCTCCATGCGCGTGTAGTCTCCACCCTCATAGGCCAGCTTCGCCACCTCGGCAAAGACCCGCTTGCGGATGTCCGCAACACCGCACTTGATATTTCTCATTCTTTTTTGTCCTCCCAAAATCCACCCTAAAGGGATTCTATACCAATTGTGTATTATACCTGCTCCCCCCATAAAAAGGCAATATCTTTCGTAAGGAATTTTTTTCACCCCCACAGGTGAATTCTCTTGCAACCTGCACAATCCCCCTATATAAAGCCGCTATTCCCCCATTATATCCGCAAATATTCCGTAAAAAATACACGAAAAATCCGCATCATACTTATAGGAGAAATATTTTTCCCCAGAGTAAAATCGCTGCATGTTTTCTCTTATACACGTCCCCGCAGCGCTTCCTCCAGCTTCCCCAGTGCCTTCTTCTCGATCCGCGATACATAGCTCCGGCTGATGCCGTACAGAACCGCCACCTGCTTCTGGGTCTGGGGCAGTCGTCCGTCCAGTCCGTAGCGCCGCCGGATGATGTCGGCCTCCCGCTCCGTCAGCACCTCCGCCACCAGCCGCCGGATGAGCTTGCGGTTCTCCTTGTCCTGCAGCTCCTCCAGCATGGTGTCCTCCTCGCCCACCACATCGCTGAGGTACAGGGCATCTCCCTCCGGCCCCGTCTCGATGGTGTCCGACAGCGACACCTCCCCCTGCAGCTTCCGCTGCGCCCGGAAGTGCATCAGTATCTCATTCGCTATCCTCTCCCAACGGATACATCGGTTGGTCAATGGGCGGCAAATCCGCCTCTCCGTCCTCCGCAAAGAGGTAAACATAGGCGTTTTTGCCGTCCCAGACCACCTTTTTGACGATGGTGCGCAGCAGGCGGCGCTTTTCCTCCAGCGTGGCAGAATCCACCGCGCTGGCGAAGGATTCGATCATTTCCTGATGGAAGGCGAACTCCTGATGCAGCATCCGGCTCTGTTCGGTGAGGGCTTCCAGCTCGGAAAGTCTTGCCTGCTGAGTCTCGCTCTCCCGATGCAGTTCGTCGATCTGCTCCATGACGTACTTCGCGGAGGTGTCGCTGGCAACGGATAGGGACTCCACCAGCCGCTTGATGCGGTCCTCCGTTTCCGCGTGCTTTTCCCGGAGCAGCGCCAGCTCTGCGTCGTAGCCCTCCTTGCTGCCGCTGATGACCTTCTTGGTCTGCGCCAGCAACTTGACAAGAGTTTCTTTGTCGGCAGACAGCTTGCGGATCTCCTCGATGATCTTGGCGTCCAGCGTGTTGCCGTTGCAGTTTTTCATGGCGCAGACCGTGCCATGGCTGCGCTCCTTGGCGGAGCACATGTAGGTGTAGATCAGCTCGCCCTCCGCATTCTTGCGGTTGGTCAGCTTCGGGCGCATATAGTCGCCGCATTCGCCGCAGCGCAGAAGGCCGGACAGCAGCGCCACATTGCTGCGGGGCCTGCGGTAGCTCTTGGATTTATTCACGTCCAGCATGGCCTGCACCCGTACCCAGTCGCTGCCCGCGATGATGCCGGGGTGCTTGCCCACCGCCACGATCCATTCCTCCATGGGGCGGATCTGGTTTGCCTTGCCGGGGCGCTGGAGCGTGCGGTTATACGCCATGATGCCGTGCTCGCCGTCGAATTCTGCGCGCTCGGCAAACAGGTCAACATTGTTTTCTTTCAGATATTGATACGCCGTCTCGTCGGCGATCATGTAGACCGGATTGGTGAGAATGCCCCGGATGGCAAAGCGGGTGAACTGCTTGCCGCGCTTCGTGACGCAGCGATGCTCCAAAAGATACTGATCGGTCTTGCTGAGAGAGCCGGTCTCCATGAACACCTCGAAGATCGTCTTGACCAGCTGGATTTCCTCCGGGATGGGCTTGAGCTTGCAGGCTTTTTTCACCTTGCCGTCCACCGTCACGCTGGACAGGCTTTCTGAGGCGTAGCCCGTGGGCGTTGTGCCGCCCAGCCAGCGCCCGGTCTTGGACAGCTCGTGCATATTGTCCCGGATGCGCTCGGCAATGGTCTCCCGCTCCAGCTGGGAGAACACGGACGCAATGTACATCATGGCGCGGCCCATGGGCGAGGACGTGTCGAACTGCTCACGGATGGAGATGAAGTCAATGTGCCGGTCGCCCAAGTCCTCAATGAGCTTGGCAAAGTCGCCGATGTTGCGGCTGATACGGTCGAGGCGGTAGACCACGATGGCGGCAAAGGCGATCTTCTGGGAGTCCTTCATCATCTTCTTGAACTGCGGGCGCTCCAGATTGCCGCCGGAAAAGCCCTCGTCCTCGTAGACCAGCACGTTTTCCGCCGCATCCTCGCCAAAGTGCATGGCGATGTACTGGCGGCACAGCTCGATCTGGTTCTCGATGCTCTCGCCCTTGCCGGTGAATTTGGACTTGCGGGAGTAGATGACATATTGCTTCGCCTGCGGCTTGCCCTTCATTTTCATAACGGCACCTCACGTCGTTTCGTAAGCTTGATAGAGAACACGGCCGAAGCCTTGCATCTCCAGCGAGGCGATGATAAAATTCCACCTTGTTCATTATTATCGCAAAAGCAAATAATGTTTGCGCAAAATTTCCGTTCTTAACAGAGACTTTAACTCTTTTGTACTATGATGGCAGCAGAAAACAGGAAGGGTGATGAAAATTGAACCACGGAAAAAAGGCGGCGCAAGTCACGCTGCTGCTGGCGGGAGCCGCCATGCTGTGCTTCGGCGTCTGGCGGGGCGAGGCGGCGTCGGTACTGAGCAAGGCCATCAAATTATGTCTGGAGTGTGTGGGCATTGGGTAAGAAGTTTTCAAATGTATCACAGGCCCTGTCCCGCCTTCGGGGCTGGATACAGGCGGGGGCAGCCCTATTGACCAACCTGCACCTGCCGAATTTCCTCAAGGGCGGACTGTATCAGGGCGCGGGGAAAACCGTCTGTGTGCCGGGGCTGAACTGCTATTCCTGTCCGGCGGCTTCCGGCGCCTGCCCCATCGGAGCGTTTCAGGCAGTGGTAGGCTCGTCCAAATTCAGCTTTTCCTATTACATCACAGGTTTTCTCATTCTGCTGGGAGTTCTGCTGGGGCGCTTTATTTGCGGCTTTCTGTGTCCCTTCGGCTGGTTTCAGGAGCTGCTGCATAAGATCCCCACGAAGAAGCTCTCCACAAAGAAGCTGAAGCCTCTGACATACCTGAAGTACGCCGTTCTGCTGGTAATGGTCTTTCTGCTGCCGGCATTCCTTGTGAACGACGTGGGCATGGGCGACCCCTTCTTCTGCAAGTACCTCTGCCCCCAGGGCGTGCTGGAGGGCGCCATTCCGCTGTCCCTTGCCAATTCCGGCATCCGGGCGGCGCTGGGCAGCCTGTTTACCTGGAAATTCAGTATTCTGCTGGCAGTGATCGTGCTGAGTATCGTATTTTACCGGCCCTTCTGCAAGTGGCTGTGCCCGCTGGGTGCGTTTTACGCGCTGTTCAACAGGGTGTCTCTGTTCCAGATGAAGGTAGACAGGAGCAAATGCGTCTCCTGCGGGAAATGCGCCAAGGCCTGCAAAATGGATGTGGACGTGACAAAGACGCCCAACCATACCGAGTGCATCCGTTGTGGGATGTGCGTCCGCGCCTGTCCTACCAGCGCCGTCAGCTTCCGCTACGGCTTTGGAGACGGCAAAAAAGAACCTGCAAATGAATTAAAAACGGCAAATGAATTAAAAACGGAGGAAACAAAATGAACGTAAAGAAAATCATCACACTGCTGCTGGCGCTGGTGCTGGCCGCCGGTACGGTCGCCTGCGGCGCGAAGCAAGCGGAGGGGAATGAGGACACGGACAAGGAGCCGCAGACCGCCGAGGAGGCGGCAGCGCTGTACGATGAGCTGATGGCACAGGAGAACGCCATCCAGGCAGAGAACACCGAGCTGTGGGAGAAGCTCTTTCTGTCCGCCGACAAGGGCATGGCCACGATGGAGAACGGCAAAAACTACGGCGAATTTCTGCTGAGCACCATTGAAGCCGCCAAGGAGCAGTTCACCGACGAGGAGTACGAGCTGCTGAAGGAAAAAGCCACGGAAATCAAAAATATCGAGGACCGGCTGGCTGCATTGGAGGAAAAATTCCCCAGCTTATCCGAGACGCCCGCAGAGGATGGCGGCATGAGCGTACCGGCGGGCAGCGACATGACCACGCCGCCCGATGACGGCAGCACCGCGCAGAAGTTCCCCGCCTTTACCGGCAAGGATCTGGACGGAAACGATGTGGACAGCAGCACTCTGTTTTCCGGCAACGCTGTCACCGTTGTGAATTTTTGGTTTACCACCTGCAATCCCTGCGTAGGAGAGCTTGGTGAGTTGGATGCCCTGAACAAGGAGCTTGCGGAGAAGGGCGGCGCCCTCATCGGCGTCAACACCTTCACGCTGGACGGCGATGAGTCAGCGATCGCGGAGGCGAAGGATGTGCTTGCCAAGAAGGGCGCGACCTATCAGAACGTGTATTTTGCTTCCGATGGAGAGGCAGGCAAGTTCACCGCCAGCATCTTTGCATACCCCACCACCTATGTGGTTGACCGCAACGGCAATATCGTGGGCGATCCCATCGTGGGTGCTGTTACGGAAAAGAATCAGGCGGAGGCGCTGCAAGCCCAAATCGACAAGGCGCTGGCCGCCGATATGGGCTGACAAACAAAGGTATCTCCGCAAGGAGGAATACGCGCCATAAGGCGGCGGACATCACCTGTCCGCCGCCTTATGGCTATTTAAGATGAAGTGTTTGCAGATCGGTCTCAGACGAACTGCGTGTCGATCAATCAGCCGTTTTTACGCTTGATGACCAGCGCGGTTCCGGTCAGCGACAGCAGGGCGCTTACGCCGTACAGCGCCATGCCGGCGTCAAAGGTCTTGGGAGAGGAAGTCGGCTTCTCATCGGGGGTAGTATGGGAGGAGCCGCTGCGGGTATAAATATTCTCAAAGGTCATCTTGCCTACCGCATCGGCATTGTTGATCGCATCATAAAAATCCCCATTGTCTGTTGTCTCCATCCTGGCGGGGAAGATTTCCCCTTCGGAGCTCACAAACCACACCGCATCGGAATACGTCCATTTCGGAAGGCCATCGTTCACCTCACGGACGTAGAAGCCCTCGCTGACAAACTCACTGACCTTCCCCGCCGGGCCGCTGATGATCAGCTTGCCGTCATAGTCGCCCGCACCGTTAGTGGTGACGGCAGCGGTGTACTTCACATCCGTGTAATAGGACAAGTCATGGGCATTCACATCACACACCGCAATCGTAAAGTCCGTCTTGCCGGGACCGGCATGGCCGCCCAGCTTCACCGTCTTGGTGAAGGGAACCTCAACGGTAGTAAGATTCTCGGTATAGATGTTCGTGAATTTAGCCGACTCTCTTGCATCAGTCCCAGCCAGATAGACATCCAGATCCATATCCCCGTATCCGATGTCATATGTGAAAACCAATTCATAGCTTTTAGTAGAATACTCCCATCCCGCCTTGCCGTCGTTCTGCTCTGTCAGAAGGAAGATCTTTCTATACCGGGCAATGTCCTCACTGCCCACATTTCTGCTGGGATTCCAGTGGTGCTCGGCAAAGTTAGACGCCGGAAGCTTGAATCTAAGGGTTTTTTCAACCGTATTGCCAGTAGCGGTAGATATCGTCAGGTCATCCAGCAATTCGATGCCATAGTAGGCAAGGTCATGCTTTGTTTCCCCCTCGTTTACCACATCCTCCAATACAAATTTGAAGGTTTCCGCGGGAGGCGCTACATCGCCCGTCTGCTCCACCATTTTCGTAATGGTAAGTTCCAAATTGAACGAGTCGGTGGGTACCACCTCCGCTGCCCATGCGGTGGCGGTCAGCCCCAGTGCCATAACCAGAGCCAACAGCAGGGCGAATAAGGTTTTTCTGCTTCTCTTCATGTGTTTTACCTCCATTATTCGTCGTTATTTTTCCGGCGCGCTCCGCGCCAAGTGAACAAAGCCAGGGCCGCCAGCGTGATCCCAAGGATCACCGCCAGCCCTTTCCAGCATTTACGCATGGCATCGTCTCCTTCCCGTGTTCACGCACGCGCATCACCCCCACTGGGGATAGAAATAAAGTACCGTGTCCGGCTCTATCTGAACGGGCAGATAGGAGCCGTGCTGTCCCTTGTCGATGGACAGATAGGTGTAGTCCTCAAAGGCCATGGGAACCTGCACGATGAAGCCATCGTGGATGATCCGTTCCGTCTCGCCGGGCGTGTATCTCTTGCCGCCGGTGCGGGTCAGATCCAGCATGATCACACCGGAGTATTCCCCGTTGCCGGTCAGTCCCCAGTCGCCTGTATAGACCTCCTCCGGTGTGACGAAGTCGCTTTCGTACCACCAGGTGAAGGTCGCCGTGCCCCAATCGCCCTCCTGGCTGCTGTTGGCGTGCAGCTCCAGAGTGGCCAGAGCGGGCTTATCCGTATTGCCCTGCCACGCCCATACCTCCTGCGTCAGCTGGGAGCCTGTGGGGCACGTCCAGCCGATGTCGCTGCCGAAGCCGTCGTTCCCCTCCTGCGAGTAAAAGGTGAAGTCATAGGCCAGCTTCCGGTCATTCTCATAGTCGTAGGGCAGCGCCACGATTCCGGGGATGGGATACCAGCTCAGGGTATCGGGATGACTGTCGGTCAAAAGCAGCTCCGTGGTATCGGTGGGGACAGTCCCCAGATCGTTGGAGACGAACAGCAGGATCGGGTCGCCGCTCTCGCTGCGGTAGAGCACCTCAAGGGTCTCGTAGCCGCCCTTCGCCTCGTTCCACCGGACGCGGTTCACCGCCACGGTGGCGTTGGGGTCACGGGGCACCACGCAGAACAGGCTTCCGCTGTCGTCCACCACCCGCTCCTGCGGGATATTCCGGACGAACGGATACTGCGCGCACAGCCCCGGCGCCGTATCGTTGATCCAGTCCCGCAGAGGAACCGCCAGATCACTCAGCTTGCCGTCGATATCGCCGATGTAGGCCACCGCGAAGCGCTCGTCCTGCTGCCGTTCATCCAGCTCCTGCCGCAGCAGGTCCAGAGAGTCATCGTAGGCCCCCGGCTCGCCGCCGTCCATACCGTCACCGTCCGCACCGCCTCCGTCAGGCGTATTCCCGCCGGTCGGCGCATTCCCGTCGTTGATGTTGATCGTCCCCACGCCGGGTATCTCCACCTGACAGGCTGTCAGGGGCAGCGTCATGGCCAAGGCCAGCAGCGCCGCTGCAAGAAGCCTGACCAGTTTCTTCCCATTGTTACGCATGGGTCGCCTCCTTCCTGCGTTTTGTTGTCACTTATCCCTGTGCGGGGTTAAACATGAGAAGCTCGTAGGGGAACTGCTGGATGGGGAACCCGTAGGCGCCGCCTCCGCCGGTCACATTCAGCACCGGGAAGACATCGAAGGCCGCGGGTACCTGCACAGGGAACATACCCGACACCGTGGTGGGCGCCTCGCCCTTCGTATACTGCCGGCCGCCGCTGCGGGTCATGGTCAGATCCATATGCTCTCCGCCGTCCGTCAGGGACCAGCTGCCCTCATAGATCTCCTGCGGATCGCCGTAGTCCTTGGTATACCACCATGTGAAGGTGATCTGCCCCGGCTCCGCGCCGCTGCCCTGTGTCAGGGACATGGTGGCCATGGCGGGCTGCTCCGCAAGATCGCCCTGCCACGTCCAGACGTGCGCGGCCAGCTGCTCCGCCGTAGGGGCCGTCCACATGCCGTCGTCGCCCACATCGCCGCCATCCATGCTGTCGTTTTCGGTGTAAACGGTAAAGTCGTAACCCAGCTCACGGCCGTCCTCAGAGGAGTAGGGCAGCGCCACTATACCGTAATAGGGATACCACTTCAGCGGCTCCTCCCCGCTGTTGGTCACGATCACCTCGGTGTCGGGATCGATAGACTCTCCCATGTCGGCGCAGGCAAACACCAGGATCGGCTCACCGCTCTCGCTGCGGTAGAGCACCTCGACGTTATCATAGCCGCCAGTCTTCTCGTTCCATTGGATGCGGTTCACCGCCACAGACGCATTGGGATCACGGGGCACCACGCAGAACAGGCTGCCGCCGCTGCCCACCACCCGTTCACGGGGAATATTCCGGACGAAAGGATACTGGGCACACAGCTCCGGCGCCGCTTCACTCACCCACTCCTGTATTGGAAGCTCAAAATCGTCCGGACCGCCTGCCGCGCTGCTGATGTAGGCCACCGCGAAGATATAGTCCGGCACCTCTGCCATATTCTTCCGCAGCAGGGCAAGGGAGTCGTCATTGTCGTTTCCCGTGTGGATCGTATGATCACTGCCCATATCGTCGCCCGTATTGCCGCCTGCGTGGCTGCCTGTGTTGCTGCCTGCGTTGCTGCCGTCGTTGATATTCACGGTTCCAATGCCGGGAATTTCTATCTGGCAGGCTGTCAGCGATACCATCATCGCCAGAGCCAGCAGCAGACAGAGAATGGGGTTCTTTTTCATCGCTTCCTCCTTCCGCCGCGTAGTACTAGTACTTACCGCTGGAGCCGGAGCCGCCGCCTCCGGAGTGGCTGGTGCTGCTGTCGCTGTCGCTGGAAATTTTCCGGCGGGTCTCAGTGGTGTGGGTATAGTGGTCATACTGCTCCGTCAGATTGAGGCCCTCGGCGGTCACATAGGCGTCCGCCTCCGCGCCCTGACGAACGGACTTCATTTTTCCCTTCAGCATCAGGCACACCAGCAGCGCCAACCCCAATCCGATGCCCAGTGCCAGAGGCAGCACCTTGATCAGCGGCTTGCGGACAGGATGTCCCTGGGCGGCCCGCTCAAAGAAGTCGGCGCAGGTGGACAGATAATCCTCATAGCCGCCTCGATAGTCGTCATCGGCAAAGTCGTCCAGAAAGGCGTCCTCCAACAGCGTTCGGGCATATTTGCCCACCATGCTGTTGGCATAACCGTCCCGGATGTACAGGCCGTAATCTCTGCCCCATGTGCTTTGCAGGAGCAGGATGCCGTCCCGGCCTTCTCCGATACCAAAGTCGTTTTCATTATAGATATTGGCCGCCGCGTCGTAGGGATCGCTGCCGTAGTCCTCGTAGTCTTCCACGGTGACGATATACACGGCGCATCTATACCGCCATGAGATCTCATCGGCCAGCATCTCCAGCTCCAGCCACTCGTCCTCGTTCAGCAGGCCCGCCGTGTCGTAAATGAAGATATCATCCTCGGTCTGCTCCGCCCACGCGGGAACCATCATCGTCAGCACCGCCAGCAGGGCCAGCAGACATGTCAGAATTCTTTTTTTCATCTCAGCCGCCCTCCTTACATCAGCATCAGTATTGCCGCCGCGATGGCACTCACCGGTGCGGCAATGGCGGCGAAGATGGCCCAGAATTTACCCATATCCGTAGGCAGATCGCCCACCAGCTTTCCGGTCTGTCCGTTCATGGCGAATAGGAAATCTTTGCCGTTCCACTTGGTGTGCAGCATCCAGACGGGCAGCAGGGCATAATGCACCTTGCCGCGGCGCAGCTGGATATCCTTGTCCTTGGTGATGCAGGCGTCATACTGCGTAGTGGTGCGGCGCAGCGCGCCCTCCAGCGAGGCGGCGCAGCGTCCGTCCGCCCGCTCGCAGCTCTGTTCCACCGTTACATCGTACTTATCCGCCAGGAAACCCGGCAGATACGCCGTAGAGAAGGCACGCAGCTCCTTGTAATCGTAAGGCTCGATAGAGTCCATGTGGTCGTCAGGCATCTTACTGGACGCGTCCACCGGTACCTTTTCAAAGGAAATGGAGCCGCCGCGGCGCACGTCATAGTGTTCCGTCTCGGTGACCTCGTAGTCGCCGCTTTCGTAGACGTGGGTGATATGACCCTCGTAGTCCACGGTGCCCTCTGCCTGTCCGTCGAACATCCAGAAGGGGACATACACGCCCTTGATCTCCTCAATATGATTGCCATTGGTGAACGCTTTTGGCAGCAGGGGCTTGCCCTTATAGTGGTTCTTCAGGGCGGCCACGGCGTCCTCCTTGCTGAGCTTGAAGGGCAGGACGAAGTCCGGCTTCAGCGCACCGCTGAACTGGCCCGGAACCACGGTGGGATTGCCGCAATAGGGGCAGGAGGTGGCAGCAGTGGAGGCGTCGCAGATCAGCTCCGCGCCGCAGCTGGGGCAGGAATAGGTCTTCATGCCGTCGGCCTCCGCGCCCCAGTCGCTGTTGAGGCTGGAGGTATCCCAGCCCTGGGACTCCATCTCCGCCATTTTCTGGCGGTTCTGTTCCGCCTTGGCGTTAGCCTGCTCCGTGGCGGCCACGGCCTTGGCCTCTTTCTCCGCGTACAGAGCTTCGATCTGCGCCACGTCATATTTCGCACCGCAGAAATCACATTCCAGCATACCGGAGGCGCCTGCAAAGTGCAGGGGGCCGGTACATGCCGGGCATTTATAGTTGGTAATTTGGGATGCCATTATTCTCTCCTTTCCGCTACGGGAGCGGCTTTGGGCCGCTCCCGTGGAAAATGGCGTTCAGATAATACGGTCAGCCAGTGTCGATCAAAGACTGAGGTTATACGCGCCGGCAGCGATCAGCTTGCCGTTGTCGCCGAAGAACAGGGACAGGCAGCACGCGTCATCCTCGGCAGCGTACCAGGTGTATACACCGCGCTGATACTCCTCTTCATACCGATACTCGGAGCAATCCACGCCGATATGCTCCTTCAGTTCCGCATAGGTCAGCTTTGACTGTGCATCACTTTCAGTGAAGTAGTTCAGGCCGCCCAGATAGGTGAAGAATGTCTCGTTCAGCACTTCCAGCGTTGCTCTGTCAGAGGTCACGGTCTGTGTATCCGTGGATTTCATATCAATGCCGGGCAGAGCGCCGCCCTTATCGCTGCTGCCGCCGCCACCGCAGGCAGTGAGGGACAGCGTCATCAACATGGCCAATACAAGTGCAATCGATTTTTTCATGATAGGTTTCCTTTCTTTTACATCGTCAGTTGTTATTCCGCCCAGCTATGGCAGGAAGGATCAGTGCAAAGGTGCGCCGCAGTTCTGGCAGAATTTCTCACCGCTGCTCTTCACGCCGCAGCTGGGGCAAAAAGCGGGAGCGGCAGCGGTCTGCTCCGGCTGCTGAGGGGCAGGCTGCTGGGGTGCCGTATACTGCTGGGGCTGCTGAGGAACAGACTGCTGAGGGGCCGCATACTGCTGGGGCTGCTGGGGAGGCGCAACATACTGAGACTGCTGGGGCTGCTGGTAGCCCTGTTGGGGCACGTTATACTGGGGCTGCTGGGAATAGGGATTCTGATAGGGCTGCTGGGAATAGCCGCCCTGCTGATAGGGATTGTTCTGATAGGGGGCCACCTTGACAGGAACGCCCTGATATGTTTCTTTGCCGAAAGCCAGCAGGGGGATGAAGATGTAGGGTAGGAAAACCAGTCCCGCCGCAAAGCCGCCGCTCTTGCCGAATGCCCTGGCCAGCCGAACCTGTGTCTGGATGCCCAGAATGATGTTGTAGATGGGGATCAGCAGCAGCAGGAAGCGCATACCGCTGCCCCAGGTGATATCAAACAGCACATAGAGATTGTAGAAGGGAACAATGGCTGCCCAGCCGGGCTTACCGGCTTTCCGGAAAACGATCCACATGCACACCAGAACGAACACGCACAACACGAGAGAGATAATGGTGGGCAGCGGGTTAAAGGTAGGGGGACTGCTGTAAGTGTAATAATCGTAGTAATCGTTCATTGTTTTCTCCTTTCCTAACGCTATCACCGGCCGGCAGTATGCCTGCCGCCTGACGGTGATCTGTTGTTGTCACAGGGGCGTTCCCCGGTCCTGACAGAAACTCTTGCCGCCGCGCTTCACGCCGCATAACGGGTAGTGATCCGCCTGCGTCTGAGGCTGCCGGGTAACGGTGCTCTTACTCCTCCTCTGCCGGAGCATACTCCGCGGAGGCACCCATGAGGAGCTCCTGCAGGAGCGTCCTCAGGGCGTCCTCATACTCGCCGTTATATTCTGCCGTGAATATCTCGTCCTCTCTCTGGCTGGTGATGCAGAGGTAGCTCTCCGCCCCGTCAAGGACCAGCATCCCCTCCGGCAAGGCCGTGGGCGGCTGATGCCAGTTCTCCCGCAGGCACGCCTCCACCTCCGCCCATTGCTCCGGCGTCAGGGGCGCGTCTATCCGCTCTACCCTTTCTCGGCTGCCCTCGGTGTCAATGCACCATCCGGAGACGGTATACGCGCCGTCCGTCTCCTCCAGATCAAAGTGGAAGCAGTCGTCGTAGTTCGAGGCGCTCTGCGACCAGCGGATGCTCTTCAGCGTGTCGCCATCCCGAAAGGCGTTGGCGAACTCGTTCTCCATGCCGCCGCCGTCCATTATGCGGGCGGTGACAAAGTGCTTATAAAGACCCGAGATCGTGATACCCACCACAACACCCGCGATAAGAATGGCGATCATCTTCTTCATGGCTTTAGGGGCGAGGCTGACCGCAGTTGGCGCAGAACTTGCCCTTGTTGACCGTTCCGCATGCGCACGTCCACTCGTCGCTGGCGGGCTTGGGCTGGCCGCATTCGGCGCAGAACTTGCCGGTGTTCACCGCGCCGCAGGCACATTTCCACTCGCCGGCGGGGGCGGGCTTGGGCTGGCCGCACTCGGCACAGAACTTGCCGGTGTTGCCGCTGTGGCCGCAGGAGCAGGTCCATCCGGCGGGAGCGGCAGGTGCGGGCTGCACCGCCTGCTGGGCCTGTTGCTGCTGGCCCATGGCAAACAGGTTCTGAGCGTTCATTCCGCCGGCCTGACCGGCCATTCCCATGCCCATAAAGGCCATAGCGGGACCGGCAGCCGTGTTGGAGGCCGCCATCTTCATGGCATCGCCCTGACTGCCCACCAGATGAGCGGCGGCGCGGGTGGGATCCATGAAGGCCGCGTTCCGCTGCAGCTCCTTCAGCATCTTCTCATCTTCCTCGTCCGCCGTCACACTGGACACGCCGAAGGAAACGATCTCGATACCACGCAGGTCACGCCACTTTTTACTGAGGACCTCGTTCAGTGCGTCTGCCAGCTCCATGGTATGGCCGGGCAGCTGAGAGTAGCGGATGCCATCCTCGCCGATCTTGGCAAAGGCGGGCTGGAGGGCGGTCAGCAGCTCGGTTTTCAGCTGGCCGTCCAGCTTGTCTCGGGTATAGGCCTCCGCCACGTTGCCGCACACATTGGTATAGAACAGGGCGGGATTGCAGATGCGATAGCTGTACTCGCCGAAGCAGCGAATGCCCACATCAATATCAATACCGGCGCGTTGATCCACCACGCGGAAGGGCACGGGATTGGCGGTGCCATACTTGTTTCCGATCAATTCCTTGGTGTTGAAGTAATAGACACGCTGATCCTTGGGAGCCTCACCGCCGAAGGTGAAGCGGTTGGCCATGTTGTTGAATACGTTTTTGATGCCTTCGCCCAGATCGCCCACAAAAATGGACGGTTCGGTGGACTGGTCATAGGTGTACTCGCCGGGCACGGCGCACATATCCACGATCTTGCCCTGATCTACGATGAGCATGCACTGGCCATCGGCCACCGCGATAACGCTGCCATTGGAGATGATGTTGTCGCTGCCCTTGGTGTTGCTGCTGCGGCCGGAGGTGCGCTTCTGACCCTTGACAGCCATCACGTTCTCGGGCAGTGCCTCGCAATAAAAGTATTCCTTCCACTGGTCAGCCAGTACGCCGCCCGCACTGCCCAATGCCGCTTTAATCAGTCCCATAGTTATGTAATCTCCTTTTCTCTGTATTTATTTCCGCCTATAATGGAAAACCGTTGCTATTCCTCGATCCACTGGCCGTCCGACCGCTCGCAGCTGACGAACCATACCATGGCTGAATCCTTCACATAGCGGTACAGCTCCAGATAGTTGTTGTCGACGACGGTCACGGTGTACTCCACGTTCTCCGGGCCACCCACCAGCTCCGCGTACCACTCCTCGTTGGCGCAGCCGTAGTACATGGGCCCCTTGTGGAACTCCACGTGCAGCCCATCCAGCTTTTCGTGGTTGCCATAGCTGTCGGTATATTCGTACCATGCGCCCATGCTCCATGTGCCGTGCCCGTCCTCGGTCACGCCGTCGGCGCTCATGAACGTCAGCGTCAGGGACATTTCCTCGTCCGCCAGCTTATACCGATCGCCCTCGATCTCGCCCTCCACGCCGGCCCACTCACCCTCCAGATACCGCCGGTACTTTTCCATGGTGTAGTCCGTGCTGCCGCTGGAGGGCTCCTCATCTCCGCCCACCGGGTCGGTCACATCCACCGGGTCGGTGTTGCCGCCGGGCGGGGGCGGTGTGTCTATCGTGGTGCTGTCGTTGTTCTCCGGCTGCCCGCGGGGGATGAACTCCACCTGACAGGCCGTCAGGCTCACCGCCAGCGCCAGAAGCAGCGCCAGCGGATACCACCGCCGCTTCACGGCTCAGGCCCAGGGGTCCTGGGCGGCCGGGATGCGGATGCCGCTGAGGGGACTGGAATACTCCCACAGGAACCATTCGCCGGTGGAGGGCTTCTGCCGCAGCTTGATGGGCCGGGGAGAGTCCGCGCCGGGTGTGGCGATAAATACCCGCAGATAGCCCGGTTCAATATCCTGCGGACGGGGATCGGCCAGCACGTTCAGCACATAAGGCTGGGTAGGCACATAGCTGTTCTGAGGCGTGGCTCCGGCGAAATACGCCAGCGGCAGATATTCCTTGCCCCGCAGACGATCCCGCAGGAACTGGCTGTCATAGGGGGTCATAGGACGGGGCCCTCGCAGGAGGTTCATGGCCTCCACACCTTCATTGGGGTTTTTTACATACAGGTTCAATGCGCACAGGAAGCCCGCCACCACCTCGTCCGGGGTGTTCAGGGACAGGTTCCGGAACTCTGCCAGCGAAGCGGGCAGTGCGTTCAATGTCACTTGCATATCTCGTCCTTCCTTTCTCTGATTTCCGTACCGTTCGTCAGTTGTCGCCTCTCACGCTGCTGGAGAAGGTGGCGGCCGTGTAGAACTCGTCGCCGTCACGCACCACGAAGTACAGCACGTAGTAGTCACCCTCGCCGTTGTACCAGCCGTAGGCGTGCTTTTCACTGTTCCAGCTTTTCTCATCCATACCGGTATGGGGGATGCCGTCCTCGCCGCCCAGCATGGCCTTGATGTCGTCATAGGTCAGTTTCGAGGACTCGGAGGAACCCATGTCCCACAGCTCCTGACGCACCTTCTGCATGGTGGCCAGATCCGCCCGGCCGGTGGCATCGGGATTGGACTTGCCGTACTCGCCCTCGCCGTTGGAGGTGGTGCGCTCGAAGGGATAGTTCTCCGGCAGACCGCCGTTGTCGCCGCCGTCGGGGATGGCAGCGGCGGCGTCGCCGCTGCCGTTATCGGGGATCAGACTGGTGTCGATCTCAAAGGTGCTGGCGATCTCCATAAAGGTCATGCCGCGATAATACTCCACGGCGCTCTCCGGCATGGGGATGTAGTCCTCGTCTGTCCAGTTCTCGTCGTCCAAATGCCGCAGGTTGGCCAGCAGGCTGATAGAGCCGTCCACCAGGTCGGAATCCACCTCGCAGCTGACATACAGTGCGCCGGTCTCGTCCACGGACAGGATGCCGTCCTGCATCTCGCCGCCCATGAACGTACCCCGCAGCTCCAGACCGGTGTCGTCATCCGGCACGACGCGTGCATACGTGTCGATAAAGTTGAAATCGTTCTCTCCCTCCAGATACATGGCCAGCCAGACCTGACAGTCTCCGTCCCCGTCGAACACCAGCCGCGCCAGGATCTCATGGGCGGTATCGTTCAGCTCCTCGAATGCGCCGGTGGCGTCGGTGAGACCCGCCATGCCGTGCCAGTCGCCGCCGTATACCTCGGCAAAGTCATCCAAAGACATTTCATCCGCGCCGGTGTTCCCGCCGGTGCTGCCTCCGCTCTTACGGAACGTCAGCTGCAGATCAAAGCCGAAGTAGTCATTCACCGTGATCAGGCCGTCCTTCAGCGTACAGTTGCAGATCGCTCCGTCCCTGTCCAGCGTCAGGGCGCCGTCCTTATCCAGCTTCCAGTCGATGGTCGTCGGGTCGCCGTCCAGCATAAAGCAGCCCGTACCGTCCTCTTTCAGTTCAATGTAGTTGTCACCCAGATCATACACCTCGTCCATGGGCACCCACTCATCGAAGGACAGGACCGTCTCACCGATGTACTTGCCCACGGCGGGGTTTGTCTTGCTGGCGCCCTTACCGCCGCAGGCCGCCAGCGTCAGCGCCATCACCAGCGCCAGAAGCAGCGCCGCAGGCTTTCTCAATCTTTTCATCATGTCTCCTCCTGTTTTTTTAGTGTTTCTGTGTTATCTTTACTCTACATTATATTGGCACGTCTCACTTGAGACGGAGGCCGCATTCGGGACAGTAGGCGGGGAGTTTTTCGTTTGCCGGCTGCCAGCCGCATCGGCGGCAGGTCAGCGGCTTCTCCATGCCGCAGCTGGTACAGCAGCCGCCCTCATTCTCCGCATGGCAGGCGGGACAGCTCCACGCCGCGGGCGGCGGTGTTTGCGGCTCGTAAGAGAAGCTCACATCCTCCTCGCTGCACGCAGCGCCGTCTCTCGTCAGCCATTTCAAGCCGCTGTCGTCACTGTACCGGATGCGGAAAGCGTTTTCCTTGTGATTGAACGTCAGGCCGCTGAACGTCCCCGTCATGAGGATTCTCTTGTGCTCCTGCGTCAGCTTCACGCTTCCGGTTTGATACACCCACATATCGGACTCGAAATCCAGCTCGCCGTCCACAAACACCTGTATGCGGGAGCTCTCCAACGGGTCGCTGCTCTCCACCTCCATGACGATGCTGCCGTCCCGGCTCTGCCACTTCCCCGCAAAGGGACTCTGATCCTCCGGCGTATACATCATGCCGGGGCCGTCCACCATACCGCCGGTTACAGGGCCGCGTTTTTTACCGCAGCCCAGCGTTCCGAAAAGCATCATGACCAGCAGCACACCTCCTATCCAGCCCTTCCATTTCATAGGCAGCTCCTCCGCTTCAGGCGTGTTTTGTGAATGAGCTCTCTACCGGCTCGCCGCTCTCCTGTAAGAACGCCGCACAGTCCATACACAGGTCAATATCCTCGCCCAGCAGGAAACACCGGTCACAAACCAGCCGTTTGCAAATGGGACACAGGCTGAAATGCTCCAGCGCCTCTGTGGCGGCCCACTCGAAGGCTTCCTCTCGCTCCCGCCGGTACAGCGCCTGAAAAATCACGCGCTTTCCTTCGCTCTCCGGCTGCATCCCCGCCTTGGAGAAGCACACCGGCTGACTTTCCCAAAGGAAGCCGCATACCGCACAGCGCAATGAAAACTGAAACCTTTCCATGGAGGATCTGTCCTCCATGGACGCTTTAATGATGCGGCGCATTCCAGTCCCTCCTTGCTTACGTCGCAGTTCTTTCCCGTACTCACGCTCAGCTATATACACACTTATATGTGGTTTTACGTAAAATTTCTATTACCCAAAGGGTGAATTTTGCCGGCAAACGTGAAAATCGCCCTTAGGCGTAGACAGAGTGCACAATCCAATGTGACTTGGATTGTGCACTCTGCTATCGTCTTTCTTATCTTTTCAGCAGCTCACCACTGCGGCCGCAGCTGGCGAACAGTTCAATATACACCTTCAACTCATCGAACGAATCTACCTCCATCTTTCGGTACAGATTGCGGTTATGAGTCTTTACCGTGCTGGCGCTGATATGTGCCAGTTCAGGAATATCCTTGACGGTATAGCCGTCCATATAGTATTGCAGGATGGTACGTTCCATGCCGGTCAGCGTACCCGCCCTCTCCGCAAAGCCGCACAGCCGCGCCTCCACATCGGGCGGCAGCGCGCCCGCCGGCCGGGTGCGGATCATGGTCAGCAGCTCGTCGATCTCCGAAATACCGGAGGCCACCACCTCCGTTGTGCCGCCTCTGACCGCCGCAAGGCTCTCGTTGATGGGCTTGACGAAGCGGCGGGACAGCACGGTTGCGGCAACCAGCATTGCCAGCAAAAAGAATACCGATCCCAAAAACCATGCGATCTGCGAGTTGCGTTCATAGCTGCGGAAGGCGTTGGCTGTCACAAGCGTCACCACAGCAAGCGGAACGCCGTCCGAGGTGACGGCGTCCAGCAGCCGGTGCCGCCCCAGATAGGACTCCTTGCCATCGGCGTAGACGGTATAGTATTTCCCCGGCTTGATATGCAGCGTACCCTCGGCCGTCAGGCGTGTGCCATTGGTAGCGCCCAGCATAGCCCCCGACAGATCGAGCTTGTCGCCGTCGATGGGCGCCAGCAGGGTCAGCATATTGCCATAGGCGCTGGACACGGTATCGTGGGAAAGGCTGAAATAGAGGTCGCTGATCTCCATGCCGCAAAATCCCCGCGCGGTGCCGCTGCCATCCAGGATCGGCACGCACAGAAGCGTCACATATTCCCATGTATCCAGCAGTTCTGTACGCTTTACCCACAGGCTGCCCTCCGCCGGACGCTCGACCCGACTGGCGGAAACCCTCTCGCTGCCGGGGATCAGCGCGGTATTCAGCTCCGGATTCCAGCGGTTGTGCATCTGAAGCCGTAACCCCCGCGCCGCTTCTGCCGCGCCGCGAAAGCAGACCGCATCCTGCTCCGAGGCCACCGTAGGCTGAAGCCCTGTATAGCGCAGATACAGTCCCGCCCTGAGCACGTCCGCGTTGGGCAGCTCTGTGTTGGCGGTCACATTCAGGCAGAAGAATATCCCGCTGCACGAGGCGGCGCTCAACGTACTGCTCAGCGGCGCATACAGCCGTTTTTCCAGCTCCGCGATGGTGGCCGGGTCATCGTTGAGCGCGTCAAAGGGAATGCCCTTGGCCGCAAGGAAGGTGTCCAGCTCCCGTCCCAGCTTTTCCGATATGGCCACGCTGTGGGCTGTCAGCTCATCCATCTGCGCATCCAGTGCCGCATATGTATTTTTCTGCTGAATGTCGAGGGCGCTGGCCAACTGCCGTGCAGGATGGGACAGCACGCCCGTGGCCATCAGGATAGACAGGATGGCCGCTACCAGCAGCAGCGCCATTATGAACCAATACAGCACCAGCCGCACAGCCATACTGCGGCTGGCTGCATACGAATTTTGAATCGCATTCCGAATCGATCGCATGTGCCTTCCTCTTTCACGTGCCGTAATCCAGCTTAAAACTCTCTAAAGTCTCCCAGATCAGGGCGTCCAGCGTATTGCCGCCCTCCAGATACTGTGTCCGCCCTGCCGTCAGCTTCAGCCGTGCCAGATTCTCAAACCGCGTCTCCAGATCCAGATAATTCTCCATCTGCGGCGGGTAGCAGAAGGTATACGCCTCCTGCATTTGCAGATATGTCTCATACAGTGACACATACAGTGGGTTGCTCAATTTTTCCACGGCATCGGGCAGATATTTCTCAAATGCCTCCTGCGTCACCGGCATGTAGCCCAGGCTGGTGACGAATTCCACGTTGCATGCCGGCTCGGTCAGCCATTTAAGGAACGTGATGCACGCCTGCTCCCGTTCCGGGGTAGACTTCACGGTACACATTCCCACGCCGCGCTGCATCACCAGCTTGTCGCCCCCTTCAAACACCGGGCAGGGCATGGAAGTGATCGTCACCTTTTCCGAGGTGTTGTCCGGATACGTCACCGTGTCGGAATAGTAAAGCACGCTGGCGGAAGATGCCACAGATACCACCACATCTCCGGTGCGAAGCGGTTCCGTGGCGTACCCGTCGTACAGCCACAAACCGCCCGTCAGACCTGCCCGGGCATACGGCTCCCAGGCCCGTTCGAATCCGGGGCCAAACCTGACGCCGTCATTCTGAAAAAAGTCCTCGCCCAGAGACTCCACGCCCACCTGAAAATAATTGAAGTGGTAGTCGTGGACAAAGAAGCATTTGCCGGTATCCGCGGCGTACTGCTCTGCCAGCGCGTAAACGCCCTCCCATGTAGTCAAATCGTCATAGCTGGCGCCGGACTGGGCTGCCCACCGGTCAAACAGCGTCCGGTTGACAAACAGCACCTCCGTGGATTTGGCAAGGGGCAAAATCGCCTGCCGCCCGCCGATCATCCCCTCCTCACGAAAGGCAGGGATAAACGCCGCCAGCTCCTCCTCGCTGAAATAATCCCGATAGTCCACCAATATGCTCTGATCCGGCAGAGCCAGCACCGTCTTGGGATAGGATACGAACATATCCGGCAGCGACGGTGCGCCCGGGTCGCTGTTGGCGGCGGCCAGTACGCTTTTATGAATACTGCCGCTGTTGCTGACCAGCTCCACCTTCACGCGGATGTTCTGCTTTGCGCCCACGGTGCTGTTGAACCGCTCGATCAGGCCGTTCAGCGGGGAATCCACCTCGCCGCCATAGACGTGCCACAGCGTTACGGTCAGTGGTTCCGCTTCCTTTTCCTGCGTGCATCCTGTCACCAACAGGAGCGCCAGCGCCAACAGACACAAAACGATTCTTCTTTTCATGTTAGAGTCTCACCCTTTCGTGAAAAATACCGCGTAATAAGGTGTCCCGGCTGCCTGCGCCGTCAAAGCGTACCCGGCGCACCATCTCTGCAGGCGGCAGGGCGAAACGATCCCTGCCGCCTGTGGAAGGCGAATTTTACTTCTCTCCTCTGCGCTTTTTGCCAACGACCCATCCGCTGCCGCTCAGCGCCAGCAGAGACAGCCCTGCATACAGCGCGATACCCGCATCGCCCGTCTTGGGGGATGTAGCGGTATTCTCCGCGCCGCCGTCCGGCTTGGTGTCCGGTCCGCCGCCGTGCCGCGTGGGGATCTCTGTTTCATTGCGCTCAAAGCCGCAGACGGTGCACTCCTCGTGCTTCGATCCGGTTTCAGTGGCGGTGGCCGCCTTGTCTACCCTCCACACGAAGGTATGGGTCGCCAGGTCCTTTGTGCTGGCATACAGATCCGGGCAATCCTTGTCGGTGCACTGGTGCCAGTGGCTCTTCGCGTCCGCATACCACGAGCCGCCATCGTAGGTATGCCGATGGTCTCCCACATACGGCTTCACGGTGATGGTCTGCTTGACATTGATACCGCTATTGGCGCTGCCATCGTCATACTGGATCGTCACATCCGCCTGCCCCTGAACGAGCTTATCCCCGCGGAATATGATATAGTTGGTAATGGGTTCGCTGGTGCCATCTTCGTAAACCGCAGTGACCACCATGCCCTTCGGGTCGAACTTGTCGCCGGCCATGTACTCGGTCTTGGCAGGCTGTGTTGTGATCTCGATGCGTTCCACCTTCTTGACGACCTTCAGCACCTCAAGCTCGTGGAGCACCCGCATATCGCCAGTCGATGGATTCTCAAAGACGCTTACCTCGTTCCCGTTTACGGTCACCTTATCCCTTGTAAGCCCGGTGGAATCGCACCCTGCAACTCTGCCGAGGAATATCTCGATTGCATACTTCGTATCGGCCTGAAAAGTCCCGGAGGTCAGATCATCCCAACTGCCCGCAGCAGCATTATACTGTTTGATTTTAGATGATTGGATCGTAACCCCCGTCTCCATTTTCGTGACCGTGACAGCGGATACGTCTGCATTCAGTGCATACCCGGTAACCGTCAGAGGCAATGAGGTGATCGTTGAATTTGCCAGTGCCTCAAAGCCGTTGTTCACGTAAATCGGTACAGATACAGTATTTGCATCCACCCGCACCATCTTGCTTTCGTTGTAACCTCCGCCGGGGTACGTCACATAATCCCACCGATAGTCGTCTATGTCATCATGTGCGGTTTCCACCACGAGATACTGGTACCCACTGGTAACCTCCATCAAGCCTTCACCGGTTCTCCCATCCGCTCCGATGGTGATGACCAAGGGCGTAGACAGATATGCGATCCCACCCGGTAATACCATACCAACCTTGAAGGTAAACGTCTTTCCTTCCGCGCTGACGCCATCAGGCAGGCCTATCACCTCTGTGCGAACTCTCAGCGTACCCGTCTCTTCCGCTTGCGCCGTGGCGGGCGCCAGACACAGCACCATACAAAGGACCAATATCATGCTGAGCCACTGCTTTTTCATGATTTCTGCCTCCTAAATACTTTTATCCGTTAAACGCGGCAAGGGCCGCGTCTGCCCGGCGGATCCACTCGGTGCGGTCGCCGTAGACTGCTGCGTCCAGTGAGTTGATGGCGGCGGCCGCCTTCTCTCCGGCGTCCTCCTCACCCCGCATGGCAGCGCTGAGTCCGGAGGCCACGTCCTTGATGGCAGTCATCTGCTGCTTCCACGTGTTGGCGGCGTTGCCCAGCGTTTTCTGCACGCCGAAGAGCGTATCGAAATACTTGCTGAGCTTTTCATACTCCTTGAAGTTGTTCACCTCGAGGTTAAAGGCGTTCATGCCCGCGGTGTTGATAAAGACCATCCGCACCGTTGACTTTTTCTCGGTTTTGTCGCCGTTTTTCACCATCTGCTCCTCATACTTATAGTTCCGCAGATCGGCGATGCGGTACACGCAGGCCCGTGTGGTCTTGCCGAATATCAGGATCTTGTAGTCCACCTGTGTAAAGGCCACCAGCCCGATGTCCTCCGCCACATACAGGTTTGCGCCGAAGCGTGTCAGCTTCTGGTTCTTATCCTTTGTCTTCAGACGGGGCACAAAGTAGTGATCCCACAGCTTCGTCCCCCGCGCCACCTGATCCAGATGCGCCTTCACGCCGGGCAGATTGCCATGCACATAGTCGTACACCTTGAAGCCCCTGCTCCTGCAATTCTTACGGCAGATGCAATTGCCGTCCGCCAGCTTCTGGGTCTGCATCAGGTTGATGTCCGCGCCGCAAATTCCACACTTGTTCGCCATAACATTTTCTCCTTTCCGTCGTTGCCCGATTCGGCAGGTTCCTGTAGCTGCTTATGAAATATCCCATTGCGGGCTCTTTCCTTCACATAGCATAGATCTGATCCATCAGGTACTCGGCAGGCATGGAGCCGTAGAAAAACTGATCGATCAGCCCGTCCTTCTTGGCGTCCCGGATGTCCTTTGCCGTCTGTCGTTCGGTGTTGGCATCCACCATCAGCGCGATCTTGCAGCTGGGGCACAGCGTCTTTACCTCCCCACGCAGTCTCAGTCTTTCGCCGAGCTTCCACGGGGCATACCCTGTCACCTCCATCACAAGCACAAAGGGCTCGTATATCTGGCACAGCTCTACGGTGTCCCTTGGGGACTCTGCACGGATCACCTCGATATCGTAGTCAGAGCTTTTGAAAGCGGCCGCCACAACGTCGGCAAACAGATAATTCTGCATATCGATCACAATTTTACGCATTGTGCCATCCCTCTTCCCTTTCCTGTATATCCGACGGGTTTACCGCGTCCCATTCTATGCTGCTATCGTAGCACGGAAAAGCGGCCCTGTCTGTCCACAAAAGTGAGGACAGACAGGGCCGCTGATTGCGGATGATGCTGTGAATGCACGTATTCCTGTTCAGTTTTCTTCCGCCGTGCCGAACAGGCTCCCCGGCACCACCAGCCGCTTGCTGACAGCGGCAACCATCAGCCGGTTGCGGTTGGGGTATCCGGTTTTCTCCAGCATCCGGTTGATATAGGTGCGCACTGTGGATTCCGCCACGTTCATCCCCGCGGCGATCTCGGCGTTGGTCTGCCCCTCACAGAGCAGGCGCAGCGTCTCCAGTTCCTGATCGGACAGGCCGCAGGAAAGGGTGTTCCCCAACTGCACTGCCGGCGTGCTGTCCGGCCAATAGCTCTTTCCGGAAAGCGTCCCCTCGATCACGCCAACAAGATCGCCGGAAGGGGAATCCTTATACCAGAAGCTGTCGGCGCCGATTTTTCTTGCCCGCGCCAGAAACCGCCCCTCCAGCATGGAGGTCACCATCACAATTTTGATCCGGGGATAGATCTTCTTGATCTCCTCGGCGGCGGTTAAGCCGTCCGAGTCGTTTTCGGTGCAGATATCCATTAAAATCAGGTCGATATGACTGTCGCCGCACCGCCGGAGCGCCGCATCAGCACGATTCAGCGTGCCCGCCACCCGGCAGTCTGCGCATTTTTCCACGCAGGAGCATAGATACATTCTGGCAAGTGCCTGATCCTCAACGATCAATATGTCTCTGACAGCCATTCGTTCCCCTCCTCCAAATTCTCCCGATTTGGTATTCCTATCACCAGCGCGAACTCCGGCAGACTCTGCACCGTCATGGTCCCGCCGATCCTTTCGATCCTGCGGCGCAGATTGGACAGACCGCCGCCCTCTGTGATGGTCTTTTCCGGCGGCTTTCCGTTATTTCGGATCAGGACGGTATATCTGTCGCCGTCCTCCCAGATGTTGGCGATCAGTTCGGTTGCCTGCGCGTACTGTATGGCGTTGCTCAGGCAGACCTGCATGGCGGCATACATCAGATCCGCCGCGCCTCCCGCCGGCTCTGTGCCTCTTATTCTGATGGCCACGCCGCTGCCGGCCGCGCTTTCATACAGCGCCTCCCTTGCCGGCAAGCGTTCTGCGTCACGAAAGACGATGCTTTTTTCCCATTCCCGCAGCACAACGTCTGCGTTGATGCCGCCAAGGTCTCCGGCCAGATATTGCTTCGTGACGGTAATACAGGCGGCAAGGCTGTCGTGCATGGCGGATTTGGCGGCAAGCTGTTCCCTCTCCCGCGCTACCGCCGCCACGTTTTCCGAGAGACGCCGCAGCTTTTCCGCGTCCTGTTCAAGCCTTCGGTTATCCTCGGCCAGCTGCTCCAGCGCCCGGTGCAGCGCCGTAACATCTGCGGCGGTCAGCTGTATATACGTCTCCCCATATCGGTCGGTCACGGCCGCCTTCTCAAATTTCCATACCAGCCCGTCCGGAAAGCGGTAGGTATTCTCCGTGCTGGCAATGGGCATTATGCCCTTTGGCGGAGAGGCCAGCGCCTTTTGAAGCTCCTCCAGATACTGCATATCGCTGTTCAGCAGATACTGGCTCAGCCGATACATCTGCCGGTTGCACAGCACGATGCCGCCCGAGCGGTCAAAAAAGCATACGGCGGTGGGCAGCCGGTCAAAGCTCTCCTTGATGGCATTAAACCCGAAGCGTCTCAGCTTATGCATCCTCCCGCCCCCTTATCCCTGTGCGGATCAGCCACAAGCCGTCCTCCTGCCGCACCGTCACCTCCAGGGAGGCGATCGCCGACAGATCGGCGGCGCACTCCACCGACAGATCCATCGCGCTGTCGGAAACGGAGATAAACAGTGAGTGCAGATCGTCTACCGTGGTCTCCGCGACGATTTCCAGCAGATCGAACAGACGCACGACCTCAGAGGCGCGCATCGGTTCCGTTGTGCGATAGATCACGCCGCACTCCGTGCCGCAGGCGGTCAAGGCTCGCACGGCTTCGTCGACCGTCAGCCGCAGCTCCTGCTGCGGCAGCCACTGGTACTCGCTGCTGAGGAAGTACAAATTGGCGCTGCGCTTGATGTAGGTGCCCAGCAGCAGCACCTTCTTCAGCAGGCTTTGTCTCTCGGCGGGTCCGGATCTCTCGCATTGGGCAAGCATCTGCCGCATCTGGGCTGTCTGCCTGCTGTGCTTTGCCTCCAGTTCATTATATATGCGGTTCTTTTCCGTCAGCTCATGCAGGCTTTTCTGCACAAGATAGGCGTCCTTCAGCTTCTTCTTGTTGCGCTCCATTTCCTCCTTGTTCGCATTCAGCCGGGTACGCAGCTCCGCCAGCTGGCGCACATTGTCCTGCCAAACGGCGTAGCCGCCGCTGATGGGCGCCGAGGAAATACGCATGCCATCGGGCCGAACGATCCGCTGCCCCTCCTGCGGGCAGGTCATATCCTCACCTGCGGCACGGGAGCGCAGGACGATCCGGCCGCTGCGATCCGCAATACAGGCCGCCAGCGTTGAGGCCTCAAACAGTTCCACATATCCCGTGTTGGACGGTATCATACGGCAGCGGATACAGCTTTCATAGATGGCGGCATACAGCAGGCAGAACATCACGTTCATATCGCCGAACCACCACCGAACAGCCGGAATACCCGACAGATAGAGAATACCGTACAGGAGCATCGCACAGCCCAGCACAAACGGCGTTATCCGCTTTCCTTCACCACTTGGGATACGGCTCTTTCGGAACAGGCAGACAAGGGAAAAAGCCATACAGACCACCATCCAGCCAAGGCAGATAAAATACAGCGGGCGGTAGGAATATGTGCCGGAAACCGGCAAGCCGGGGACGCCGCTTTTGAAGGCAAATACCTGCTGATGCAGGTCGTTGGTGATCACCAGCAGAAACAGTGCCGTAGGGATGATCGACAGCATACCGGTCCCTCGGCTCAGGCGGTAGTCCTCTGACTTTCCCATGGACAGGGCGATATACACACACAGCAGTGGGAGGAACAGCATCGGCAGATAGTAGAGATACCATATGTACCGCCCCGCCGCCAGACCGGTGACAAAGCTGTATTTCAGCGTCCGCAGTATGAGCCACAGCAGCATCAGCGCCGCCGTCAGCCGCAGGCAGTGCAGCGCCTGCCGCTGGATAATGCGCCGGTCGAGAGAAAAGCCCCACAGGGTAAAAAGCAGCAGATAGAGCGCTGTCCGGATATGGTTCACGGCGGGGCCGCCGATGTCGAATTTCGCCAGCATCCGACAGGCATAGGCTATGGCGATTGCCGTAAACACGAAGACCGTCGGCAGCAGATGCTTGGTGGTCGCTTTCAAGAGGCAAGGCCCTCGCTTTCTTCAGGCTGTATCCGCAGACACATTTTAATATATTTAAATATATAGCATAAAACGCCGCCCGCCGCAACTCTTTCCTGCCGGACGGGAAAGGAAGCGGAGGACGCTCCTGAGAGCGTCCTCCCGCAGCAGGCCCGTCAAGATATCCTTTATGGCAGCGGGAGGCTCGCTCCTTACGCAGGAGGTGGGGCATCATGACGCAGAGGCACACTCATAGCCCACTCTTTTCCTTCCGCGCCATAAGCCAGACTGCCATGTCCCGCAAAGTCTCCCCCATGGGGCGCGGCTGATACGCGAAGCGTTCCGATGCGGCGGCATGGCTGAATTGCCCGTTTGAGGCGAGGACGGCAACGGAATAGGGGGTGAAAAACAGCGGCTTTCGATCCTTCAGACTCCGGCGTTCGCAGTATGGAGCTGCCAGCCTTGCAAGGCCCAACGGCAGACAGACGGGGCGATATTTCAGCTTTGCGGCCTTTCCGACAAGCTGAAGCATCTTACGGATCGTAATGTAGTGGCCGGACAGGATGTAGCCCTTGCCGGGCTCTCCGCTTTCGGAACAGGCCAGAATGCCTTTTGCAACATCCCGTACATCCACGAAGTCATACCCGCCGCGAACGGCAAAGGGCAGCCTTCCTGCCAGGAAAGACCTTGCCATGGAAGTAAAACTCCCTCCCTGTACGTCACCCGGTCCGATGATGCCGGAGGGAAAGACAATGCCGGCATTCAGCCCACGCTTCGCCGCGTCAAAGACCAGTTCGGTTGCGGCCGCCTTGCTCTTTGCGTAATCGCCGTCTACAAGACCCGGAGAGAAGTCAGCGCTTTCCGTGATAACGCAGCCCTCCGGTTTTTCCGGTATGGCATGGACGGAGCTGACATAAATGAATCTTCCCACATCGTGCTCCATGCATTGCCGGAGGATCCTCCATGTGCCGCCCACATTGACCTGATAGAGCTTCGGGCCGGGTCTGGACGCGACGGAGATAATGCCCGCGCAGTGGATCACACAGGTACGGCTGTCGGCGTCCGCAAAGAAGTCCGCAAGAGAGCTTTTATCACACACATCGCCGGCGACGGTACGAACTTCCTTTGGGAGCAGGCTGATATAGGGGTCGTTATGCAGCACAAGCGCACGCACCTGAGCATCGTGGCGTACCAGCTCCGCTGCAACGGCTCTGCCGAGGAAGCCGGTAGCGCCTGTAATAAGGTATTTATCAAACATTTGAAAAGCCTCCTCTCAAAATAATTGCACGAGTGTTGATTATCTTTCACAAGTATAGTATACTTGAAGTGAAAAACAGAAACAATCAGCACTTACCGTACAGCTGAAATAAAATCAACACAGACCGCCGGTGTGTTGAGGAACGTGATGATCTTTTTGAGGGAGATTTCCGGATGGCGAAACTGGATGCGAGGAAACGCTATACGCAGATGATACTCAAGCAGTCTTTTTTGAAGCTGCTGAAGGAGAAACCGGTCAATAAAATCACAGTAAAGGAGCTCTGCGAACTATCCCAGATCAACCGGGCTACTTTCTATACCCATTACAGCGACTGCTTTGCACTGCTGGAGAGTATCGAGAATGAGCTCATTGATGAGTTCGAGAAATCCCTCCGATATGTTAATTCCTTTGATGTGGCGGCTCTGATCGAAGCCCTCTATGCCATGGTCGATCAAAATCAGGAAGCCTGCCGGACACTCATTCTGGGGAATACCAGTTCGGCTGTCATTGCGAAAATGATCGCTCTGGCAAAACCGGGCAGCCTTGCTTATTGGCACAGGGAATTGCCGAAGGCCAGTGAAACCGAGTTGGAGATGATGTATATGCATCTTTCCAATGGGTTGATGCATGTTATTGTAGAGGGCTATGACAAGTACAGCAAGGAGGAGATGATCCGCTTCGTCAGTCAGGTAGCGAAGGTTAGTCTTTTGCTGTTCCAATAAAAAAGAAGGCGCGCAGGAAGGAAATCCTTAAGACCGCTTCATTCTGGACACGGAAAAGAGCGCAGCATCAGCTCAGCCGCCATCCGCCCGCTATGGGGCGCCTTTGTCTGGGCCTCGGAGGGTGAAATTAAAAAGGGAGGGCAACAAGCAAATGGTAAGAACAGAATTCCGAGCAGTACTTTGTAATGATCCATATGAGATACAGCTCATGCAGAACCTCTATGATTCCGCTGTAAAGCAGCTGTCGCTGAAATTTGAAATACTGAACAATGAGTTCAAGGTGCTCTATGCAAGAAACCCCATTCACCACATTGAAGGACGCGTAAAATCCGTGGAAAGCCTTGCGGTCAAGCTGCTGAATAAGGGGCTGCCGCTGACCATCGAGGCAGCGCGGGAGCACATCAATGATATCGCCGGTGTCAGGGTAGTGTGCAGTTATATCGACGATGTGTACCGGGTGGCGGAGATGCTGGAGCTGCAAAAGGATGTCAAGATCATCAAAAGGCAAGACTATATCCGCACACCAAACTATAACGGATACCGCTCATTACATCTGGATATCCGGGTACCGGTGTATCTGTCAGACAGGACGGAGCTGGTAACTGCGGAAATTCAGATCCGCACGATCGCTATGGACTTTTGGGCCAGTTTAGAGCACGATATCCGGTATAAGGTAGATAAGACAAAGCTGCCGGAGGGCATCAACGAGGAGATGCTTGCATGCGCGGGCAAGATCGCCGAAATCGACCGGCAGATGCAGGAGATGTATCGGAGGATCAAATCCGCGCAGGGAAATACGGATTGTTAGGGGATATCAGATCCTTCATAAACGGCATATTCAAAAGGCGCTGCGCCTTTTCACCGCAGTACGGGGCGTGATGATATCCGGAAGCACCGCCTTCAACGGCGGCCACTCCGCCAGAAGCAGAAACAGGGATAACATCTCCGGATAAACGCATATGGAAAAGAGAGGGAGTGCAGCTGCACTCCCTCTCTTTTCCGGCTCATACCAGCATCTTTTTCAGAAAGCGATTTCTCCTGACATTATTCCGCCGCATAGATGACCGGATCAAGTATCCCGGTTTGCACATAGTATTTGGGACATTTGACATGCGCAATGTGCGAAGCGTCTACATATACGCCCGAAATCGCGCATAAAGTGAACCATCAAACGCTCCGGGAAGAGGGACAGCGATGGAAGTATTTCTGATTTTTCCCAAATCACCGCAGGCAAAGCAGGAGCTTGCACGGGAGCTGGCAAAGTTCCAGTCCGGTCAGGTGCTGAAAAATGTCCGGAAGCTGCCCTGCTCCACGGAGCAGAAGCTGGAACTGGTAGACGCCGCCGTGAAGCACCTGAAAGCGCAGAAGTAATACATAGACCATTTTGCCCCAAAAGGTTCATGGCTTTTCCACCTCAACCGCCGTTTGTTCCGCTGTGAGAGGATAGCATTTTCGATGCACCGGCTCGCATACGTAGCCAACCGGATACCCTTGTCGGCGCGGAACGTGTTCACCGCCTTGATGAGCCCGATGGTACCGATGGAGATCAGATCCTCCTGGTCATCCGCCTGGGTGTAGTACTTTTTCATAATGTGCGCCACCAGCCGCAGGTTGTGCTCCACCAACAGGTTCCGTGCCTCCATGTCCCCCTCGGCGCACCGCCGCAGGTACTCCCGCTCCTGGGCGGCAGTCAATGGCTTGGGGAAGGACCCCGTGCCGCCGGACAGATGCAGCGACAGGAACAGGCTGTTGCACAGCAGCAGCAAAAATGCAGAGATCATACGCGCATACCTCCCTTTTCCATGAGCGTATGCCCCTGCGGCAAGTCCCTATGCCAACAGCGGCCGCCCCCCTGAATGGAGAGCGGCCGCGCCGTCTGTTATTCGCTTTCCCGCTGGGGGTGATAGGTGCTGACTATGGCCGCCACCCGCTCCTCGATGTCGCCGCAGTTGGCCTCCGCCGCCTCCTTCAGCGCCGTAAGCCCGTCGAAAAACGTCTCGTACCGGAACGGCACCGGCTTTCCGATGTGGATGAGGTCGTTGGCCGTTTTCTCCAGTCCCTCCTCCGCCATCAGCTTCTCCTCGTACAGCTTCTCCCCCGGCCGCAGGCCGATGTATTCGATGCGGATGTCCTCGTCCGGCCGCAGGCCCGACAGGCGGATAAGGTTCCGCGCCAGCGTGTCGATCTTCACCGGCTCGCCCATGTCCAGCACGAAGATCTCGCCGCCCTTGGCGTAGACCCCCGCCTGCAGTACCAAACTCACCGCCTCGGGAATGGTCATAAAGTACCGGATGATGTCGGGATGCGTCACCGTCACCGGCCCGCCGGTCTCGATCTGCCGCTTGAACAGCGGCACCACCGAGCCGTTGCTGCCCAGCACGTTGCCGAACCGCACCGCTACGAACCGTGTGCCTCCCTGCATGTCGCTGTGGAATTCCTCGCCCCGCCCCAGCTCCGGCAGCAGGCCGTACTCGCCGGTGCAGCTGACCCGATCCATGGCCTGCACCACCATCTCGCACAGCCGCTTGCTGGCGCCCATAATGTTGGTGGGGTTCACTGCCTTGTCCGTGCTGATGAGCACAAACCGCCGCGCCCCGTACTTCAGGGCCGCGAACGCCGTCTTATATGTGCCCAGCACATTATTTTTGATGGCCTCGTTGGGGCTGCCCTCCATCAGCGGCACGTGCTTGTGTGCCGCCGCGTGGAACACCACCTCCGGCCTGTACTCCTGAAACACCGCCTGAATGCGCCTGCTGTCCCGCACGGAGCCGATGAGCACCGTCAGCTCCAGCGCCGGATACTTCCGCCGCAGCTCCTGCTGAATGGCGTAGGCGTTGTTCTCGTAGATGTCGAAGATCATAAGTCGTTTGGGGTCGTGGGCCGCGATCTGACGGCACAGCTCGCTGCCGATGCTGCCGCCGCCGCCTGTCACCAGGATGGTCTTGCCCTGGATCTGGGCGAAGATCTCCCCCATCTCCACGGAGATGGGCGGCCGCCCCAGCAGGTCCTCCACCGCCACCGGCCGCAGCTTGTTCAAGGACACCTCGCCGTTGGCCAGCTGGTACAGCGCCGGCAGCGTCTTGAGCCGGCACCCCGTCTCGCTGCACAGCGTCAGCAGCCTGCCCCTCTCCTGCATGGACAGGGTGGGGATGGCGATGAGGATCTGGTCCACGCCGTAGCGCTCCGCCGTCTCTGCAATGACCTTGCGGCCGCCTACCACCGGCACGCCGTCGATGGTGCGGCCCCACTTGTTGGGATCGTCGTCGATGATGCAGCGGGGCACGGCGTCCGCCGCCTCGCTGGTTTTCAGCTCCCGCAGCACCGCCTGTCCCGCGGCGCCCGCCCCGATAATCATGGCGTTGTGTACTGCCCTGGCGTTTTTCCGCCGGCTGGCGGACAGCAGCCGGATGAACCGATAGGCGAACCGGATGGCCGTCACCATCAGGAACTGTCCCAGCGCGCCGATGACGTAGTAGGCCACCGGCATCCGGCACACAAAGGCGTTCATGCCCACCCAGTGGAACACGCAGGTGATAGCCGTGGCTCCCAGACTGCGGGCCAGCTCGTTGAAGCTGGCGAACCGCCACAGGCTGTTATACAGCCGCAGCAGGAAGAACACCGCCAGACACACGGCGGTGTACACCGGCGCAAACCGCAGGAACGCGGCCAGATACTCCGGCGGGATAGCGCTGTACCGCATGTCATAGCGCAGCCACAGCGCCAGAAAGTAGGCGGCATTCACCGCCAGCGCGTCGTACAGGAGCAGGCCCAGTGAGACGAATTCCCACCGCTCCATTCTCCTGTGAAGGTTCTTTTTCTCCTTCACATTGATTTCCCCCTTGCGGACAGCCGTGCTGCCCGTCCGATGATAGATGCCGCCAAACGGCATACACCGTTATTCTACACGGTTCCGCGCTTTCCCGCAAGTCCTTTCACCGAAATTTGGCGTTTTTGGGCGAACGCGCTTTCCCCATTGCAGCCCTCCGCCGGATGTGCTACACTGGTGACAGAAATCATTTCCCATAAGGAGGAATCACCATGGAGACCGCACGTTCCCGTTTCCTGCGCTATGTCACCTATTACACCACCTCGGACGAGCACACCGGCGCATCCCCCTCCACGGAGCGGCAGAAGGATCTGGGCCGCGTCCTGCTGGCGGAGCTGGAGAGTCTGGGTCTTGCCGGTGCCCACATGGACGGCGCCGGCAACGTCATCGCCACCCTGCCCGCCGCGGCGGGCGTCACCGCGCCGGTGCTGGCTCTCATCGCCCACATGGACACATCCCCCGACGCCTCCGGTGAGAATGTGAAGCCCCGCATCGTCCGGTACGAGGGCGGCGACCTGCCCCTGTCCGACGCCGTCTCTCTGACGGAGTCCCTGTGCCCGGGTCTGTCCGCCCACGTCGGCGAGGAGCTGATCGTCACCGATGGCACCACCCTGCTGGGCGCCGACGACAAGGCCGGCATCGCCGAGATCATGGCTGCCGTGGAGCTGCTGGAGGGCCGCCCTCACGGCGAGGTCCGCGTGGTATTCACCACCGACGAGGAGATCGGCTGCGGCGTGGACGGTCTGGACGTGGCGGAGCTGGCCTGCGACTACGGCTACACCGTGGACGGCGGCCCTCTGGGCGAGATCGAGTATGAAAACTTCAACGCCGCCTCCGGCGACGTCACCTTCCGCGGCGTAGGCGTCCACCCCGGCAGCGCCAAGGATGTGATGGTCAACGCCGCCACCGTGGCCATGGCCTTCCACGCCATGCTCCCCACGGACGAGGTGCCGGAAAAGACTGACGGCTATCAGGGCTTCTTCCACCTCCACGCCATGTCCGGCGACGTGACGGAGGCCCAGCTCCACTATATCATCCGCGACCACGACCGCGACCACTTCGAGGCCCGCAAGGCCCTGTTCCACCGCTGCGCCGACGCCATCAACGCCCAGTACGGCCCGGGCACCGCCTCCGCCGTCACCACCGACAGCTACTATAATATGAAGGAAAAGATCCTCCCCCACATGGACCTGATCCATCGGGCGGAGGATGCCTTCCGCAAAAACGATGTGACGCCGCTGTGCGTCCCCATCCGCGGCGGCACCGACGGCGCGCGGCTGTCCTGGGACGGGCTGCCCTGCCCCAATCTTTCCACCGGCGGCTACAACTTCCACGGCGTGCGGGAGTGGATACCCGCCGCCAGTCTGGACGCCATGGCCGCCGTGCTGGCGGATCTGGTGTCCGGCTTCGCGCAGTAAATCGCGGCGTCTCGCCGCCCCTGTTTGGATAATTGGATAATGTGATAAAGGAGGTTTCCCCATGATCTCGATGGATATGCTCCACGACGCCCAGCAGGTGCTGGTCCCCGTCATCAGCCGCACCCCCATGGTGTCCACCAAGGGCATCGTCCCGGGCTGCGACTTCTACCTCAAGGCCGACTGCCTGCAAAAGACCGGCGCGTTCAAGCTCCGCGGCGCGTACTATAAAATTGCCACCCTCTCCGACGAGGAGAAGGCCCGCGGCGTCATCGCCTGCTCCGCCGGCAACCACGCTCAGGGCGTGGCCTATGCCGCCCGCGACATGGGCATCAGGGCCACCATCTGTATCCCCGAGGGTGCGCCCATCTCCAAGATCGAAGCCACCCGCAGCTATGGCGCCAACGTGGTGCTGGTGCCCGGGGTGTACGACGACGCCTATGCCGAAGCGGTGCGCCTGCGGGACGAGCAGGGGCTGACCTTCATCCACCCCTTCAACGACTACCGTATCATGGCAGGTCAGGGCACCCTCGGCCTTGAAATTTTAGAGCAGCTGCCGGACGTGGACGCGATCTTCGTGCCCATCGGCGGCGGCGGTCTCATCGGCGGCCTCGCCTACGCCGTGAAGCACCTGAAGCCCGCCTGCCGCGTCATCGGCGTCCAGGCCGCCGGTGCCCCCAGCATGGCGGAATCCCTGAAAAAAGGCGAGATCGTCACCCTTTCCAGCGTGGACACCATCGCCGACGGCATCAAGGTCAAGACCCCCGGCGACCTGACCTTCGACATGTGCCGCCAGTACGTGGACGAGGTGGTGACGGTGACGGAGAGCGAGATCGCCAGCGCCATCCTGACGGTGCTGGAAAAGCAGAAGCTGGTGGCCGAGGGCGCAGGCGCGGTTGGCATCGCCGCCGCCATGTATCATAAGGCCAGCATCGAGGGCCAGACCGTCTGTGCCCTGCTGTCCGGCGGCAATGTGGACGTGACCATGCTGGAGCGCATCCTCACCCGCGGCCTTGCCAAGGAGGGCCGCACTGTAACGTTCTCCACCGTCCTGCCCGACCAGCCCCACGCGCTGGCATCGTTCCTGGAGGTGGTATCCTCTCTGGGTGCCAACGTGCTGGACGTGAACCATGAGCGCCGCAACACCCGCGCCGCCATCGGCTCCTGCGTGGTGCAGCTGTCGCTGGAGACCCGCGACAAGGCCCATATCCAGGAAATTATTTCCAGCCTCCGCCGCGAGGGCTACGAGGTGGAGGAGCAGTCCTGACGCGAACGCGCCGTTTCACCTTTCTGCCGAATATTGTCCGAACTAACAGCCGTTCCCATTTTGTAAAAGCACGGCAAAAGCCGTCCGCTCCACGATGGAGCGGACGGCTTTTTATTTCCGGTTTACTTCCGATCAATTTCCGGTTTTTCTTCCGGATCTGCTTCATGAGGAACTTCCTGATTTTCTCACCGCATCACCGGCACGGACCGCAGCTCCTGTCCCGGGCCGGTCTGGGCCGGATCGGGCCGTGCCAGCACGTAGAGGTCGGTGCAGCGGCTCTCCACCGCCATCAGCGCCTGTGCTGCCGGCCCCAGCGCCGCCGCGTCCGCCGGCTTCGTCAGTACCGGCGCGCCGGCGTCCCGCATCCGCCGCAGCAGCTGTCGCCCCACGCCGTTGGCCGCCAGCACCCGCAGGTATGGCAGCTTCTCCGGCGGCTCCGGCAGGTCCAGCCACGCCGCCAGCACCATCCGCCGCAGCCGCGCCAGCGGGTAGCGCTTGGTCTTGGCTGCCTCCAGCACATCCGCCAGCGTCGTGCCGGTGTGGGCCGCCTGGTACATCCGGCGGTACAGCCCCTCGCCGCCGCCGTCTAGCCGCCGCCAGTCCTCCGGTTCCATGGTCCGCAGGCGGGACAGAATGGCCCGCTCGCACAGCCGCGGGTCTGTCAGGCGTCCCGCCGCCTGCTGCTGCCGCAGGATGTCCGCCGCCGCAGGGGGCATGTAGACCGCCGCCTGCTCCGTCTCCCCCGCCGCCAGCAGCTGCCGCAGGTACGATGCCGAGGCGAAGCCGCCGCAGGGCGCTTCGCCGTGCTGTGCGCCGGTGCGCCGCACCGTGCGGGCCGTCAGCGGGCTTTTCAGCCGCCGGATGGCGCGGAGATACTCCACTGCCAGCGTGTTGTTGGGGCTGGCCAGCAGCATCGCGTCCGCCGGCCCCAGCAGCGCTTCCACTGCCTGCTGGCGGCGGGCGGCAAAGGTACGGCCGTCCTCCGGCACGGCAGCCAGCGCCGCCGTCAAGCCCTCGCTGTCCAGACAGTCCGCGCACCGCGTCAGCGCCGCCATGTCGCCGCTCTCCGAGCCGAACAGCAGCTCCGTCACCACGCCGGTGCGCGTCAGGACCTCCACGCCGCCCCGGGCGAACCGCTCCGCCGTGGACATGGCCCACACGGTGGGCAGCTCCAGCACCAGATCCGCGCCGCAGGCCACGGCCATCTCGGCCCTGGCCAGTTTGTCCGCCGCAGCGAAACCGCCCCGCTGGGTGAAATTACCGCTCATGGCACAGACCACCGCCGAAGCGCCCGCCGCCCGGGCCCGGGCCATCAGCCAGGCATGGCCGGTGTGGAGGGGATCGTATTCACAAATGATGCCTGTCACGGACATAGTTGTCCTCCTTGGTGCGATCTTGTATGGAATTGCGGAACATTTTTCTGCGCGGTTGGGGTACGCTGAAAACCGCAGCTGTGTATCACGCGAGACTTAGAACGGCGCATTTCGTCGTACAGCGAATCGCTTGCGGAACCTTTTTGTACCGCGGCTGCAATCAGACAAAAGGAAATCCAAAAACCGTTGGTTTTTGGCGGCGTTTTTGCATCCTTTTGCCGCCGAGGGTAAAAGGATGTCGCGCCGGAGCGCGAAATATTCCCGCCGAAGGCAAACATGCAGGACGCGGGTGCAGCCCGCAATCGAAGAACGAAAAACGGGCCGTCGGGACGCCAGCCCCTGCGGGGTGCGCGACCGAAGCCGCGAGAAACGACCCGCGCCCGGGGCGCGGAATACCTTTTTTCCATCTTACCACAAAAGCACAAACGATTGCAACGCAAGGTCAGCTTTTCCCGCCGCGGGTCATTGTATTTAGACAGGCGGCGAGTAAGTGCGCCCTTACCGGCTGCTTGCTATCAGCTTTCGTGTGTGTTATACTGGGCAACGATTCGACAAATCGGAATTTGCAGGTGTGATTGATGAGAATTGTAGAAGTTACAGAAAACA
>OGZK01000496.1_pt1 | contig 39456 bp, 36 predicted proteins | sample 1576791 | NCBI WGS metagenome assembly OGZK01 (sample SAMEA3541556, study PRJEB24748) | human gut metagenome | biome: human gut; feature: human-associated habitat; material: faeces | place: China | collected 2012
AACAGAAAACCAAGAGGGGCTTTGCCAAGAAGAGCGAAGCCCTTGAATGGGAGAGAAATTTCAAGCTGAAAGAGGATCAGTATGAGTTTCAAAAGTTTTGTGGATATTTATCTGACGGATTTAGAACCAAGAATAAAGCGCAATACTTTTCTGACAAAGAAGCACTTTATTGAGACAAAGATTCTGCCTTATTTCGGGAAACGAAAACTGGATGATATTCGTACCTCGGATGTCATCCAGTGGCAAAATGAGATTATGAAGCTGAAAAAGGATAATGGGGAGTTATTCTCCCCTGCCTATCTGAAAACCATTCATAATCAGTTCAGTGCCATATTAAATCATGCAGTAAATATGTATGGTCTGAAAGATAATGTGGCACGAAGAGCCGGAACCATGGGTAAAGAAGAAAATAAGAAAATGGAGTTCTGGACGCAGGATGAATTTCAGAGATTTTTGGAGTGTGTGGCAGATAAGCCGATTTCATATTACGCATTTGAAATGCTTTACTGGACGGGAATACGAGAGGGAGAATTGCTTGCCCTGACACCAAAGAGTAATAGGACAATTGTTATGCCGGATTTTTTGATATAGAGATGATAATAAAATATTAACAAAACAAGCATGAATGTGTAAGGGGCGAAAAGTCTTAGAAAGCAATTTCTGAAAATTGTTGGTGGTGATGATTATCTGAAGGAACAGGTGATGGAGCTGAGGTATCAGAATCAGATGTTTCGGTAAGAGAACCGTAGCTTGAAGGATAAGCTAGAAAAGGCGTATGATTTTATGAAGTGGATTGCGATTGGCAAGATGAATCTATTGGAGAAGTTTTTGGAATGGAGAGAGGAGAAAGTTAAGGATGTTGGGAGAATGATAGTTGATTTATTCTATTGCTAGAAATGATTGTATTAAACAGGTTACTATAATATTAATTTTAGAATAAATAAGCTATTTATAGATCATTGTTAAGATATTTTCATAATCATAAAAATAGTAAATAAAAGTTATATGGGCATAATTTGAAAATGAAAAAATATACGCAAATATTTAAGAATGTATGATATAATAAATATATATATTTTCAAAATTATGCGTCCTTTTTTGTAGTATTATTGCAAAAGACAAACATATGTTCTATAATATGAATAAAGGAGGTATTATTTATGGTACAAAATATACAGAATTTTTTAGAAACAAATAGTCTATTTAAGGTGTACTTTTTTGCCACCAAAAAGCATATAACCGAATATGTGTTAGATATTGAAAATATAGAGGAATATATTGAACGTATCAATAAGAGCAAGTTGGTTGTATTTAGTGTACAAGATGAAAATAAAAATGTACTTATAAGTGCTTTATTAAATTTAAATGTCTTGCGTAAACATTATTCGCCAATAATAGAGATGGGAGATAGTAAGGTGTTCTATTTTCCACAGTTAAATTATAGTGATATATATTTATTGAAGACGTTGTTTCAACAAAAATATGTAAAAGATACAATCAGTATTGTTTTGAGTAAGAATAAAAGAATATAGTAATATACATTCGAATGATTCAAAGGGATCAAAGGAAAATGGAGGTTATTAGGATGAGTTTTAAAGTGATTTCGATGTTTTCAGGGGCCGGTGGGTTAGATATGGGTTTTCATAATAAGGAATTTCAAATACTTTGGGCCAATGATTCTTCACAAGATGCTTGCGATACATATGACAAGTGGGCAAATTATTATGAGGATGGAACTAGAAAACCTGACGAGGAATGTACTATTATAAATTGTGGAGATATTTCAAAAATAGATTTTAATACAGTATTACCCGGTGTAAGTGTTGATGTGGTTTTAGGAGGGTTTCCATGTCAGGGCTTTTCGCTTGCAGGTCCTAGGCAGGTTGATGATTCTAGAAATGTATTATATAGACATTTTGTGGAAATGGTTAGAATAAAAAAACCTAAAGTAATTGTTGCGGAGAATGTTATAGGAATCAAGACACTAGGAGATGGGGCTGTTTTTGATAAGATTATTGAAGACTTTTCTGAATTGGGATATACGATGTCAGCCCCAACTGTAAATGCGAAAAATTATGGCGTTCCGCAAGATAGGATGAGAGTTATTTTTATTGGCATTAAGAACGAGATATGTAATGGCGGTGCATACATATTTCCTAGTGGAGATCCTAAAACAGTTACTTTAAGAGAAGTATTGAAAGATTTAGGTCCAGTAGATATGAATGATGTGTGTCAAGCTGCATTTTCTTCTAGATATATGTCAAGAAACAGACAAAGAGATTATGATGATGTTTCGTTTACAATTCCAGCAATGGCAAAGCAAGTACCGCTAAGTCCTGATTCGGATGGAATGGAGTTTGAAGATGTAGATAGGTTTAGATTTGTTGGTAATTATAGAAGATTAAGTTACAAAGAAGCAGCAGCAATACAAACATTTCCGATAGGAATGCATTTTTGTGGTGATTTAGATAGTAAATATAGACAGATTGGAAATGCGGTTCCTGTAAAATTAGCGGAGGCAATTGCCGTAGAGGTTAGTAAAATATTAACTACGGATAATTTGTTTCCTCTTTTAAATATGGAAAATCCGCAAGCGGAAATATATGGACCTACTGCGGATAAAAGAATAACAAATACTATTTTAAGTGGTAAGGCATTTGAATATGCTACATTAATTGAGATATATCGAGAACTAACAGAAAATGGCTGGGACTCCAAAGATATAGAAATAATTAAAGATAAGAATTATAAGAATATTGAAAAAGCATATCAGGTTATGCAAGGTTCAGATGAAGATTTGGATGATGATGATGAATTGGAGTTAATACATATTGAAACCATGGAAAACGATTACAACAGGGCTGCGAGAGTTGCCGCTATGTATCTGAGAATGGTTGAACCAATTTTAACTTTAGATGAAAGAGTCTTTGGAGTATTGCGTGCTATGCCAGATAGTTCGGGTACCAAGGGAGATGTAAGAGATATTGATTTTGAAATATTTGAAGATAAAAATCACAAAAAATCCATTGCTGATATAGGAATAAGTTGTAAGAATAATCATGAAGCTGTAAAACATCCTAGAATCACAGAAGATCCAGACTTTGCAAAAGTGTGGACAGGGGGACGTTTTACTTGTAGTAATGCATTTGTTGAGGAAATGAAAAATGTTTTTAATAAAATAGATGAATATGCAAAGTTATATAAAAAATGGTCAGCCGTAGAGGATAAAATGGATACAATATATTACCCAATAATTAAACTGTTTGTTACAGAAATAAAGCGATTGGGAATTGTTAATCAAAATGATAGTATTGAGAAACAAGAAAATGCGAGAATGTTCACAAAAGCATTTTTTGAATATATGTTTGGTACGCAGGATTTCTATAAGTTTATAAAGGAAGATGGTTCGAAAGCTACCAAAGTGTATCCATATAATATGCATGGTTCTTTGATGCGTTCTTTTAATGGAAATAGAAATATGCAGGCAGTACAGACAATTACGATGCCAGAGGAAATAGTTGAAGTTCGTATAAAACCAAAGAGCAAGACGACAATAGAAATCTATTTTGATCAGTGGATTATTTCGATGAGATTACATAATGCTGATACAAACATAACTAGAACATCCCTTAAATTTGATGTACAAATAAAAGCACAGCCAAGGAAAGTAATGGGAACAATTTTACCTTGGGATAAATAGTAAATAGAATAAGAACGGGAGATGAAGTAAATGATATTATTAGATTTTGAAAAAGAAATAATAAATAGTCAAAAAGGAGTGCCATTTGAAGTGTCAGATGCTGAAATAAATGAAAAATATGAAAAAGGAGAAGCTCGAATTATTACAGAACAAGGAGCTGTAAAACTTTCTCTTGTAAACCAGGTTTTTAATTCGGAAAATTATGAATTGCAACCTAAATATCAGAGGAGAATTACTTGGGATTCAAAAAAACGTTCAAAGTTAATAGAATCATTTATAATGAATATTCCAGTTCCTCCTATATTTATATATGAAACTGATTTTAATAGATATCAAGTAATGGATGGATTACAGAGAATTACAGCAATTATGGATTTTTATAAAGATTGTTATGAATTAGAAGAACTGACGCAATGGCCCGAACTTAATGGGAAAAAATATAGTCAACTACCTAGAAAGGTCAAAGAGGGAATAGATAGAAGGCAGCTATCTGTTATTACTCTTTTAAAAGAATCTAGTAAAACATTGATGCAAGAGGAAGAAATGAAAAAAATGGTATTTGAACGTTTGAATACGGGAGGTGTAACATTAGAAGATCAAGAAATAAGAAATGCACTTTATAATGGACCGTTTAATGAATTATGTATTTTACTTTCTAGCAACAATACATTTAGAAAATTATGGTCGATTAATCCGGATGATATTGAGGTTTCTGATGAAGAACTAGATAATTATGACGATGCTTTGAAATACGCAAAAAATAAGCTATATAAGAGAATGTATGATGTTGAATTGGTATTACGTTATTTTTCAATGCGTCATATTGATGAGTATAGCGGGAAATTAAGTGAATTTATGGATTTATGTTTAAGGCAAGGGAACCGATATACGGATGAACAACTTAAGATTTTGAGAAAAATTTTTGAGGAAACAATTGAAAAAGCAAATATGTTATTTGGTGAAAAAGCATTTTGCCAATATGTAAAGAGAAGAGGCACATTTTCATGGACATCTCCACAAAAAATGATATATGATTCGATGATGCTTGCGCTTAGTCAAATTGAAATTAATAACAGAGAGATTGATTTTAGCAGAAATGTTGAAAAGTTAGAGGATTTTTATAAGAAAAATGAAGAAGTATTTGATGGAAAAAGACAATCTAAAAGTGATATTAAGCGGAGAACTGAATTATTTATTAATTTTATTACAGAAAAAATATTAGGGTAAAATCAATGATAAACTTACGATTCTATTTTGATGAATATAAAAGGCAACTTGCAGAGATAAGGACTTTTATTCAAAGTGTGGAATTACAGAAAGATGTAATTAGTGAGATAGAGTTTTATGAAAATAAGGAGAAAAAGAGATTAAATTTATTGTTACAGTATAGTGCAATAATTAAGCAGGTTGTGGAAACTCCAATACAATACAATGCAGCTATAATTAGTATATATGGTTGTTTTGAACAGTATATAGACAATGTATTTAATGAATATTGTTTAGCAATATATGGAATTGTTGATAAATATGATAATTTGCCAGAAAAGATGAAAGAAAAACATATAAAAAAACTAGGTGAGTTTCTTTCGAATCCACAACGATATAAGAATTATGATTTAACAGATAAACAAGCAGTAAAAAATGCTGTTGAAGCTTTTAATAACCCTAAAGAAGGATTTGGAAATAATCAGAAATTGATTTTGTCTCATGGTGGTAATCTTAAAATAGAACAAATACTTGAACTTGCAAATGACTTAGGAATAAAAAATTTTGAAAAAAGCATAGTTTCTAATTATCTATTTAAATCATATTTTTTAAAGCGTGAGCTCTTTAACGAAGAAACATATAATAGATTAATATCAAATGGTTCAAAACGATTATTTGAAATGCTCGATAGATTAGTACAAGAAAGAAATAATGTTGCACATGGATGGGTTGAAACTAGAATAAAGTTATCTGATATTGCAAGTGAATATATTGATTATATGGAGAGCCTTGCTGAATCAATTTTAGAAGGTTTAATTAAGTCATTTTATATTATAAAATATGAAAATGACAAAATGTGTTTAATAGGAAAACCATTGAAAGTTATTGACCATCATATAATATGTATTAATAATCGAGAAATAGTATTGCACAAAGAAGATTATTTGCTTGCAGTTAAAGGAAATATAATAAAAGTATTAACAATAAAATCAATTCAGAAAGATGGGGTAGATATTGAACATATTAAGGAAAAAAATGTTGATATAGGGGTAGGATTTGAGAAAAGAGTAGATTTAAATGTGGATGAAAAATATGAGTTTTACTGTGAAAAATAATCTTTAATGTGTGAATAATTAAAAAGTAGTTTGGTATAATATTAATTTTCAAAAGTTTATGGACAACAAAATGACAATATAATCCTTTGAAAATTTATGCAATAGATAGAAATTATTTAAAAACTCAGGAAATTTGCCATTATAGCCATCAAAAAACATTACAAAACAACTTGGCAAAGAGAGTTTCAATAATTAATTAAAATGCCGAAATCCTGTATTTATGCGGGCTTCCGGCATTTGCTTTATCAAATGGCTTTAGTTTGGCTCTATTTGTGGGGAGAGTAATGAGTTGGAGGTATAGTAATGGATAATCTGGAAGTAAGATTTTATGATACAGTTAATGATGAACTATTGAAATTTGCAGTTATTATCTCGCAGAGTAACGGTAAGTGGGTTTTCTGCAAACATAAAGAAAGAGATACATATGAAGTGCCGGGAGGGCATAGAGAAGCTGGGGAGAACATTTTTGAAACAGCTAAAAGAGAGTTGCAGGAAGAAACAGGTGCAGTTAGATTTGAGATAAAGCCAATCTGTGTTTACTCAGTAACAGGTAAGAACAGAGTAAATGATACAGGTGAAGAAACATGTGGACTGCTTTGTTTTGCAGAGATAACAGAATTTGCGAAAGAGTTACATAGCGAAATGGAGAAAGTTGTGCTTATGGATGAGTTGCCTGAGAACTGGACATATTCGTTGATACAGCCGAAACTTATTGAGGAATGGGAAAGAAGAGAAAAGGTAAAGAGATAATAAGAAACGATATTATAGAATATTTGCAGAAAGAAGTTTATTGTAGATGCAAGCAGCCAACTAATAAATTTGTAATAGGGTGCTATTACCATATTGAAGCTGTGGTGAAAAATGCAGAGATATTGGCAGGAAAACATGGAACTGATAAGGAAGTAGTGATTATAGCTGCATGGTTACATGATATAGCTTTGATAACTGACTATGCCATGTATGAGGAATATCATAAATATGGAGCAGATATTGCTAAAGAAATTTTAAATGAACTTAATTATGATAAAAAAATGGCATTAGTACAAAAATGCATTTTAAATCATAGAGGAAGTGTAAAGCTTAAAAGAAACAGTATTGAAGAATTGTATGTAGCAGATGCCGATGCAATTTCACATTTTGATAGTGTGCCAAGTTTACTTTATTTAGCTTATGTAGAGAAAGGGATGGATATAGAGCATGGGGTGGATTTTGTGAGGAAAAAGCTTGAACGAAGTTGTTATTAGGAAAGCTGTGGAATGCAAATATATTATTGAATATTATCAGTTTAGGGATGGCGCACTGGATTTTCAAGGTTTGGCTCGATTTTTTATTTACAAGAAATAGGTGCAGAAAATGAATTATATAAACGAAAATGTGAAAGTAAAGAAATTTGCAAAGAAAGCAATTAAAAAAGATAACAGAATAGTGATTGTTATTAATTAGGACAAATGATATATTTAATAAAGTAATATATAATAAATATTATACAGAAAGGAAGAAAAATATGAATAAAAAGCCAATATTAGCGATTTGTTATGATTTTGATAAAACATTATCTCCAAATGATATGCAGGCACAGGGATATATACAATCAATAGATTATGATGTATCAGAGTTTTGGAAACAATCAAATCAATTAGCTGCAGAAAATGATATGGATCAGAATTTGGCTTACATGTATATGATGCTTGACAGATCAAGAGGAAGAGTATTATTTACAAAAGAAACATTACATGAAAATGGCAGAAAAGTACAATTATTTCCAGGTGTTAGAACATGGTTTGATAGAATAAATCAATATGGAGCGGATAAAGGTGTAGAAGTAGAGCACTATATTATATCATCTGGTTTAAAGGAAATGATTGAGGGAACAGAAGTAGCAGATAAATTTACGAAAATATATGCCAGTTCATTTTATTTTGATAATGCTGGCGTGGCTGTATGGCCGGCTCAGGTTGTAAATTATACCAATAAAACCCAGTTTTTATTTAGAATAGAAAAGGGAGTCCTCAATGTAAATAATCAGGGAGTTAATTCATATTTTGAACCTAATCAATATAGAGTGCCTTTTAGAAATATGGTATATATTGGAGACAGTGATACGGATATACCTTGCATGAAACTTGTTAATATAAATGGTGGACATTCAATAGGGGTATATAATTCAGAAACTAAAGATAAGTCAAAAGTATTTAAAATGCTTGATGAAAATAGAATAAAATATTTTGCTACGGCAGATTATACAGAGGGATCAAAGCTTGAGTGCCTGGTAAAACGGATAATAGATAGAACCATTTCAAATGAGATTTTGGAAAGTATTCATTATGATTGTATTTCAGAAAAAAAAGAAGAGACAAAAGGACAAAGTGAAGATGAACTTAAGAAAGAAGAACTAATTAATAAACTTGAAGATAGTTCAAACTTTGCAAATACACATGCTATTATAGAACAATTATCTAATATTATAGAATGGTCAGAAGCTCAGAAATCTAAATTATTCAAGATTGCACTTGAAAATAACCAAGTTACATATATTCTGAAAGATAATGATGTAAAAGCATTTTATGATATGATATGTAAAGATAATGATAGTGAAGAGGCTAAGAAAATAAAAGAGATTATGAATGACTAGAATAGATTAAGAAAAGTCATTTATGAATTCAAAGGTACTATTTTGAATAATTTTTTCTAATAACAACCAGAAACAGTGAGGCCTAAATGGATACAAGATATTATATGATTATTATCAAGGGTGAGATAAAGACAACCGAAGTAATATCATGTGTGTACGATACCAATGTACATAAATGGAACGTGAAATTTAATAATGGGAAAAGCTATCTCTATGCATATATGAATGTTGAGAAATTAACTAAGCCGGATGTTTTAAATCCTAAGTCGTATCGTATTAGCAGAGAGGGACGGGAGTTTTTTGATATAGATGCAATATCTGTGTTCAGAGGCAGACAGGAGTCTTATTGGCATATTTGTTTTAAAGACGGCAGTGAACGGGATTACCATGAGCGCGATTTACATATTGCGGAGTCGTGCCTGAATGATAAAAGGTCTGCCGATGTATTCCAATATATAAAGCAGATTGCTGAATTGAGTAATATTAGAAATGAAGAGACGGGGGAAAAATTATTACCTAAAAGATTTGATAAAATTACTTATGTTGGTAATGAGGTTGCATTAGCGAAATATTTGAATCCTTCTTTATTGAATACTGGTAAAAGAGGGGGAGAATATGTTCCGATATTTCCATTTGGCTGTAATAACAGTCAGTATAATGCTGTAAAAAATGCGATGGAGAATCAGATAAGTGTAATACAAGGACCGCCGGGAACAGGTAAAACACAGACGATATTAAATATTATCGCTAATATATTGATGCAGGACAAAACGGTACAGATTGTATCTAATAATAATTCTGCAACTGAAAATGTATATGACAAACTGTCTTCGCCACAGTATAATCTGGGATTTGTTGCTGCAACATTGGGAAGTTCTAAAAATAAGAAAACATTTGTTGAGCATCAGGATTCATCTTATCCTGATTTTTTAACTTGGAAAATGTCTGAAGAATTTGGTGAAATGCGTAAGAAAATATCAGAGCAATCCGCTAGGTTAAAAGAATTTTTTGATAAACAGGAAAAACTTGCTTATTTAAGGCATGAATTATCTCAATTAGTTACAGAACAGCAATATTTTAACCAGTATGTTGAAGAATCCGATGTTAATACAGATAATATAAAGTGCAAGAAAATGTTATCATCAAAACAATGGATGATGTTATGGCAGGAGTGTCAGGCAATATCAGAGGAGAAAAAGACAATAGGATTCTGGTTTAAAATAAAGACATTTTTCAAGTATGGCATAACACACTGGAGTTTTTATAAGCAGGAATTTTCAAAGATAATTACAACATTTCAGGCTATGTATTATAAGGCAAAAGAAAAAGAATTATCTAAGCAGATTTCAGATATTGAGGGACATTTAAACGGTGTTGATAAGCATTTGCTTGACGATTTATGTGACAATTCAATGATTTTACTAAAAGACAAGCTGGCAAGAAGATATGAAGGGAACGACAGCCGGAGAGTATTTAGTGAGGATAATCTGTGGAAGGAATCCAATGATGTATTGAAGGAGTATCCAGTTATATTAAGTACCACATTTTCATCGAGAAATAGTCTGAATTCAGATGTGGTATATGATTATCTTATTATGGACGAGGCATCACAGGTAGATATTGCAACAGGGGCTTTAGCACTTTCTTGTGCGAGAAATGTGGTTATTGTGGGAGATACTAAGCAGCTTCCAAATGTTGTTACAGAAGATATGAGGGTCAGAGCAAAAGCTATATTTGATACATATAATCTGAAAGAAGGATATCAGTTTACAAAGAGCTTTTTGCAGTCAATTCTGGATATTATGCCTGATGTAACACAGACATTATTGCGAGAGCATTATAGGTGTCATCCTAAAATAATTAATTTCTGTAATCAGAAATTTTATCGTGGTGAACTGATTATTATGACAAAGGATAATGGTGAAGATGATGTTTTGTCAGTTGTGAAAACAGTTGCCGGAAATCATGAACGAAATCATTACAGTCAGCGTCAGATAGATGTTATAAAAAATGAAATTATGCCTAAATATAACTTCAACCCGGAAGAAACAGGGATTATTACTCCGTACAGGAATCAGGTTGAAGCATTGAACAGGGAGATAACAGATATTGATGCAGCTACCGTACATAAGTTTCAGGGCAAGGAGAAAGACAATATTATCATATCCACTGTAGATGATGAAATATCAGATTTTGCGGATGATCCGTATTTGATTAATGTTGCAGTTTCAAGGGCAAAAAAGAAACTGATGTTGGTTGTGACTGGAAATGAGCAGTCAAAAGAACACAATATAACAGATTTAATAGATTACATTCGGTATAATAATTTTGAAGTTGTTGAGAGTAAGATTTATTCAATCTTTGATTATCTTTACAAGCAGTATACTGAGGAAAGAATAGCATATTTGCAGAAATATAAAAAGATATCAGAATATGACTCTGAGAATCTTATGTATTCATTGATACAGGAAATAATTGCTGATAATAAATATTTAAGTTTAGATGTTGTTTGTCATTTTCCATTGAATATGCTGATTAAAAATCCTCAACTATTAAATGACAGGGAGTGCCAGTATGCAATGAATCCAGCAACACATCTGGATTTTCTGATTTACAACAGAATCAGTAAAAAGCCGGTTTTAGCGATTGAAGTTGATGGATATGAATTTCATAAAAAGGATACCGTGCAGGCTTCAAGAGATTTATTAAAGGACCGCATAATGGATTTGTATGAAATTCCATTATTAAGATTTAAGACTAATGGCAGCAGTGAAAGAGAAAAGATTGCAGGAATGTTGGATAAGCTAGTTGGATAGTCGAGAGGAAATAATCCTATTATAGTGGAGATATCGTACTAAACTTTGAAAGTTTGGTACGATTTTTATATTTATAAGAAAGAGAATGCTCAAAAAGGATTAAAATATTATTGTAGGGAACTTCTTGTAGATTAACAGAAAAATAGGTAAAATATTTTAGTTAAGTTAAATATAAAAATAAATGAGAGTCACCTTAGAGTGGCTCTTATTTTGTATATTTTTAATAAACAGTATATAACAGTTGACAACACACATCAACTGTTATATACTGTTTATCACAAAGGAGAAAACAAAAATATGCATATTATATTAAATCATTCTTCCATGGTTCCGATTTACGAACAGCTTATGGAGCAGATAAAGTCAGAGATTATCCAGTCTGTATTAAAAGAGGGAGAGGCACTTCCGTCTGTGAGGACGCTTGCAGGGGAACTTCGCATCAGCGCGCTGACTGTAAAGAAAGCTTATGACAAGTTAGAAGAGGAAGGCTTTGTTACGACTGTTCACGGAAAGGGAACATATGTGACTGCTTCGGATAAACAGCTTGCGTCGGAGGCGAGAAGAATTGCTGTGGAAGAGGACTTTGACAAAGCCATTGACCGGGCAGTGGCAATTGGGATGAAGAAAGAAGAAATCTTAGAGGTTGTAAAGCTCATACTTGATGAGAAATAGAAAGGCGAATTATGATAACAATGCAGAATGTCCGAAAAAAATATAAGGACTTTGAACTGGAACTATCCTTGGAAATACCAGAGGGGAGAATTACAGGGTTTGTAGGAAAAAACGGCGCGGGAAAAAGTACGGCAATTAAACTGATACTTGGACTGGTAAAGCCGGATGCTGGAAAGATTTCTGTGTTTGGTAACGAAGGTGGAGAGCTTCCGGCTGCGGTAAAGCAGAAAATCGGAGTATCTTTGACGGAGGCAGGCTTTAGTTCACAATTTACGGTGGAAGATGTCTGGCATATCCTTGCTAAAATGTATCCTGATTTCCAGAAGGATTTTTTTGACCAAAAATGTGAGGCTTTAAAGCTTCCACGGAAGAAGAAATTAAAAGAATTTTCCACCGGTATGAAAGCAAAACTGAGGGTGTTGACGGCAATCAGTCATAAAGCCGATTTGTTGATTTTAGATGAGCCGACAGCAGGACTTGATGTGGAAGCACGAAATGAAATACTTGATTTGCTACGTGAATATATAGCGCAGGATGAGAAGCGCACAATATTGATTACATCGCACATTTCCACAGATTTAGAGTCACTTTGTGACGACATTTATCTCATTCATGACGGAAAAATCATTTTGCATGAGGATACAGATGTTATTTTAGAGCAGTATGGCATTTTAAAAGTGGATGAGGAGCAATATAGGACATTAGACAAGACAGCAGTCATAAAAGCGCAGAAAGAAACCTATGGTTACGCCTGCTTTACTAATGACAGAAGATTTTATCAGGAAAATTATCCGCAGATTGTGGTGGAGCATGGTGGAATTGATGAATTAATTCTTATGATGACGGGAGGATACAGATAATGGCAGGTTTAATAGAAAAAGATATCCGGTTAATGTGGTGTAATAAACAGGCATTAATTTTCTTTCTTATCATTGGAGTGGTGATAGGATTACAGAATGAAGCGGTTATCCTGGGGTGGTTGCCGTTTGCAATCAGTATTCTTCTGATAAATACAGTTACCTATGACGAGCTTGATAAAGGATATGGATTTTTGATGACTTTGCCGATTGATGCAGAAACGTATGTGAGGGAAAAATATTTTTTCTGTCTTACAGGAGGAACGGTTTCATGGCTTGTGGCAGCGGGACTTTACATGATCCTGGAAATGAAACAGCAGATGCCGGTAGACATGGCTTCCCAGATTCCTATGGTATTGGTGTTTCTACCGGTTACGGCATTGTTGATTGCATTGCTGATTCCGCTGCAGCTAGTATCCGGAGTAGAAAAGAGCAGAGTAGTCATTTCGGGGGTATGTGGTGTAATGGGAGCGTCTGTCATTGCATTTGCGAAGCTGGTAAAGACAAATGTATTAAGTGCCTTTTCATTTTTAAACCAAATGAATGGCTGGATACTTGCAGGAATTGCAGTGGTAGTGACAGTACTTCTCATACTGCTCTCTTATGCAATTAGTGTCCGGATTATGGAAAAGAAAGAATTTTAGAAAAATATTTAAGCGGGACATTCATAAATAAAAGAGTGTCCCGCTTATTAATGCATATTAGAAATTATCTCCATTCCATCCCCAGTTAGAAACAGCCTGATATTTTACATATACATGATCTGGTGCAATTCCAAGAACATCTTTAAAAATGTCACATATCTGTCCAGTCAGTTTAGAAAAGGCAGATGGATTCTCACTGCCGTAAACGCTGACCTCGACCATAGCCACAGGCTCGGCATTGCTTCCTCTGAAGTAGAGCTTGTAGTCAGGTTCAAAGCCGACCATGAGCCAGCTTTCTGACTTGCCGGGAATTGTCTGGATAGCCTGGCCTAAACGAGTTTTGATTTCAGATTCCTGTGCTTCTGTAAGAGAAGTGCTTATCTTAGAATTGATAAATGGCATATGTTACCTCATTTCTGCGCCACAGGCGCGTGTATTCATGTGATGATTATAGCACTTTACATATGTCAAAGAAATATATTAATTGTCAGCGCCTTCTTTGATGCCGTGGCGCTCTGCATATCCAGTCAGGATAAGTGTGAGTGCGCCATCGCCAGTTACATTGCAGGCAGTACCGAAGCTGTCCTGAAGTGCGAATATAGTGAGCATCAGGGCAGTTCCAGTGTCGTTAAATCCAAGCACGCCGGTAATAAGTCCGAGCGAAGCCATAACTGTTCCGCCAGGTACGCCAGGTGCACCGATTGCAAATATTCCGAGAAGCACGCAGAACAGAATCATAGTTCCGGCTGATGGAATAGTGCCATACAAAATCTTTGATACAGTCATGCAGAAAAATACCTCTGTCAGCACTGAACCGCATAAATGTATATTTGCAAACAAAGGAATTCCAAAAGAGACCATGTCCTTTCTCAAAACCTTTGATTTTCCGGCACACTGGAGTGCAACTGCGAGTGTGGCAGCAGATGACATTGTTCCAATTGATGTAAGGTATGCAGGACCGTAATGTCTGATTACTTCAATCGGGTTCTTCTTAGAATACAATCCTGCGATTGTGTAAAGCAGAGTCATCCAAATGTAATGTCCGATTAATACAATAATTATAATTTTCAGGAACACAGGAACCTGCTTTGTTATTGAACCTTCGTATGAGAGTCCGCAGAAAGTAAGTCCAATGAAAAATGGAAGAATCGGTATCATGATTCTTGAAACTATCGCAAGCACGATTTTCTGGAATTCTTCAAGCAGGTCAGAGATTAACTCAGCCTTTGTCCATGCCGCTGCGAGTCCGATCATGATAGAGAACACGAGAGCACTCATAACAGGCATAATCTGCGGAATCGACAATTCAAACACTGCCGCAGGCAGTTCCTTCAATCCATCCGCTGTAGATGAAATTGACAAATGTGGTATCAGCGCATATCCGGCAGCAGTCGAGAACAAAGCTGCTCCGACAGATGAAGAATATGCGATAGTTACTGCAATAAGAAGCAGCTTAGACGCATTTTTACCCATCTGTGTAATCGAAGGTGCGATAAATGCGATAATAATCAGCGGAATGCAGAAATTAATAATCTGGTTAAGAATATATTTCAGCGTCACCACAATATTTAATATGGCCTTTGAAAATGCATTGCCATCCGTCGAACTGAGCACCAGCCCGATAACAACGCCAGCCAGAACACCTACCATCAGCTTGAACGGCAGGCTGTTCCAAAAATTAGTTTTCTTCATTAAATAAATCTCCTTCATTTGTTTGGTTAAGAAAAATTATAATATATGGGATTGGAAATAACAATGGAAAGGTTTGGGGGATGGGAGAATTCCAAAATGTAGCTATTAAAAGTTGATTATATTAATTATCAATTATTTACATCCCAAAATGTAGAAATTATATATGTATATTATAATAAGTGACATTAAAAATCAAACAAAGTTTTTTAATCCAAATTGATAATTTATATTGACATCTTAAATCTAAAGTAGTAATATCCAGATATGAACTACATAATTAAGCAAAAGGAGGTGATACAATGATACAGCTATCTTTAGAATTTCAACTTGAAAAGCCACAGTTACCGCTGGAATATGAGAGATTGATGGTTAGTTTCTTAAAAGCAGCAAGCAGGAATTATTCGGAAGATATGTTTGAGCGATTATATAATAAGGAGCATTCAATTATTAAATCATTTACATTCAGTACATATCTGCCAGGTGCGGTATTTAAAGGTGACACTATATTTCTTAGGGACAACAGATTTAAAGTGTTTTTTACAGATGCTGATATGGGACAGACTATAGAATGGTTTAACGCTTTTCAACTTATGAGATACAAGCAGTATCCTGTCAGTGGCAATTCTATGAAATTGATTTCAATAAGGTCAAAGAATCGTAAAGATATTGTTGATGATGAAATTATTGTAAAGATGCAGAGTCCATTGATTGTAAGACGGCACGACAGTGTGACTAACAAAGACATTTATTATACATATGCAGATGAAGGATTTTCAAAGGCATTATGTGAAAATGTAGAGATTTTCATTCAGAAAATGGAAATCGGGGTTGATACAGAAGGATTATCAATAGAACCTGTCAAAGCAAGAAAAGTAGTAGTTAACTGCTTTGGAAGAAAGGTTGATGCTAACCTTGGAATATATAAGCTTAGCGGTAATTGCGAGCTGCTTAATATTCTTTATCAGGCAGGGCTGGGTGCCAGAAGATCAGAAGGTCACGGTAAATTCGAAATATTACTATAATTTTAGGAAAGGAGGGACAGAATGTGGGTAAATATCTGGTAACTATGGGAGATTTCCTGAAAAATGCGGGGATAGTAGGTCTTAACTATATGCTGGATATGTCAGATGCAGAGAGCGGAAAGGATTATGGCATAAAAATGCAGAACAGACCGGTAGATGGGCTTGAACTGTATGAGCAGGGATTATGGCTTGACGAGGATTTCGTGCAGCAGTGTGACTGGACTGGAATGTATTTTGATGCCTGTGTTAACTATTATGGAGATTTTACAGTATATAAAGGAATATTAGACAGAATTAACAAGATTATATGCAAAATTGATAATGACCAATGGAAGCCGGACAAGCTGGTTAAAGAAGATAAGGAAGATATCAAGTTTATAAATGATAAGCTTTTGTCCAATAGTTATAAGGCTGGATTTGAAAATATAAGAAACGAAGTTGATGGGTCTGAGATATATGTGAATCTTCAGCAAAATAAATTAAATGCGAAATCAACATCACAAGAACTAAAACAGAGGCTTGAAGATATCAAGAACTTTATAATGCAGCCAAAGTGTAAAGAAACATTTGTAATGAAGAGCGTCATATATAACTATATTAACCGTTTCTGGGATGGTAAATGTTTTCTGCTAAGAGCTAATGCAAAGAAGGACATGCGTATATTGTTTGAACAGGATTTTACAAAACCATTTAAAGAATATATCAGGACAAATCATGATAAAGATAAGGATATGTGTATAGACTGTGGAAGACCAATGGGAAATAAGGAACGTGTTTCTATTGCTTTTATGAAGGATATGGCAGATGATCTTGCGAGAAAAAAGTCTGCATTCTGGAATTGTAAAGTAGATGCCTTTTTGTGTCCTGCATGCGCATTTGTATATGCTGCCAGTCCGCTGGGATTCACACTTTTAGGACAGCGCTTTGCATTTATGAATACTAATTTATCAATTAATCAGTTACTGGCTTCTAATAGCAGGAGTGGAAAGATTGTGACAGAGGCAGAGAAAAAAGAAGCTGAGCGATATACACAATGGTTTGCCAGAATGTTGAAGCAGTTGATGGATTGTAAAGTTGAACAGCTTAACAATATTCAGGTTATTTTAAAGGGAACAGATGAGAAGGATAAATATATCTTTTCTGTAATAAGTAATGAAGCACTTCAGACATTTAATGATGAAAAGGTAAGAAAAGCTTTAGAGTATTTAGGAGAATATCCTTACACAAGAATTGGAGCAGATTATCTTAATATATACGAAAATGTAGTTATGAATATTCTGAAACATAGAAGTCAGGAATTGCTTCTAAAGAAAGTGCTAAAGAATAATCTTGATTCTGATAATGCGGGACAGATAGTAACTGCTTATTGGATATATGTTGTAATGTTGTATAGTGCACTTGTTAAGAAAGATAAGGATTTGCAAGGAAATGGAGGTAAGGTTATAGAAATGGGAAGTATAACAGTAATGGATAGTGGTTTTGCTTTAAGAACTGCCATATTGTCTTCAAAAGGGGCAAAGGATGATGAATGTATCAAAGGAACAATATATCAGCTTCTTAATGCATTATCTACGAGAAATACAGGAAAATTTCTGGATATTGTAATGAGATTATATTGTACCTGTAAGGTGCCAGCTGAAGTGGGACAGGCTGATAAATTAGTTATTCCAAGAGAGTTTGTACATATCCAGAAAAATCAGGAGTTATTTGAAGAATATGGATATGCATTTGTTTTGGGATTAAAAGGATGCAGACAGAATAAGAAGAATGAGGAGGTTATTTAGATGAGTAAGAACGGATTGACAATGACAATAGTATTTGTTGCAGAGAGTGCAAATTATGGAGAAGGATTAGGTAATATTTCTAATATTAAGAAAATGACAAGAGGTAATGCAAGCCAGTATTCATATATATCAAGGCAGGCAATAAGATACAATATTGTACAGCAGGCTGAGTGGGATAACACACCTGTCGAGGATAAGAGCGGAGTTGTACAGTTTGCTCCATCAGCTACTATTGAGGATTACCCAGAAATAGATTTATTTGGTTATATGAAGACAATGGCAAAGGACGATAATGCAAGGGGAGGTGCATCAACAAGAAGTGCAGTGGCTAGACTTAGCAACGCCATATCACTTGAACCATATCAGGGGGAGCTGGAGTTTCTTACTAATATGGGGTTAGCTAAGCGCCAGAATCTTGACAATGGTATTGCACAGAGTGAAATTCACCGTTCTTATTATGCCTATACAATTTCAGTGGATCTTGACAGGGTTGGAATTGATGGAGAGATTAATGTATCAAAGGAGGAAAAAGCTAAAAGGGTTAAAACACTTCTTGAAACCGTTCAGTATCTTTATAGAGATATACGCGGTAGGAGAGAGAATTTATCTCCATTATTTATCATAGGTGGTAACTATGAAAGAAAGAATCCGTTTTTTGAAAACATAGTTAAGATTGATAATAATATGATAAATGTTGATACATTGGTAGAAATGAAAGAAAGTAGTGAAGATCTTGAAAATTCTACAATAGTAGGAGTAACATCAGGAATCTTTAATAATGACAGTCAGATTAAGGAAAAACTTGGGGCTGTAACAATAGCAGAAGCATTTGGAGAGTTTAAGAAGAAAGTGGATGAGTACTATGCATAGAGCAATAAGACTGGATTGTTTTCAGAATCTTGTTAATTATAGAAAACCGAGCAGTTTTATAATTAAAGAGACCTATCCTCTTCCACCATATTCAACAGTAAGTGGAATGATACATGCCGCATGTGGATTTAAAGAGTATCACAAAATGAAGCTGAGTATTCAGGGCGATAACAAAGGGACTATATCTGATTTGTATACACGCTATTCATTTTCAGCAGGTGCCAGATATGAAGAAGGCAGGCATCAGATATGCGTAAAAGATGGCGATAATTATGGAATATTTAAGGGAATAGCCAATGTTGAACTGTTATGTGAATGCAAGCTCATAATACATATTGTGCCAGAGGATGAGGCTGATTTTGAAATAATATATCAGGCACTTAAGAATCCGCCAACGTATCTGTCTCTTGGAAGATATGAGGATATTATAGATATAAGAGATGTCAGAATTGTTTCATTAAAAGAAGATGAAGAAGTACTGACTAATCACGATATGTATATTCCTGTGTCTTACATGGGGGAAGAACCTGTTGAAGCAACTGTTTATACATTGAATAAAGAATATGAGATAACTAAACAGGGGTTAAGGAGATGGAAGTCTGAAAAAGAAGGTGGAAGAGTTAAGGCATATTACTGCCCGCCTCATAAATGCCTGGAAAGAGCGTATGTAGATGATACGGATGATGAAGATGTTGTAATATTTGCGTGATGAGATTTTATTAATAGTTACATTGTGGATTTAAATGTATGGAGGGGTAGATGGAATATTTTGCAAAGTCAGTTCCGAATGGGGGTTCTAAAGAAGAACAGGTGACATTAAAACAGCATCTGGATGATACAGTTAAATGTGCACAGGATTTTTTTGAAAAATTCGGACATTATTTTACAGAAAAAGAAAAAGCAATAATAATAGAAGCATGCAGAGTGCATGACCTGGGAAAGGCAAACATTGTTTTTCAATCTAAGATAAATAAAGAGCTGGATGTAATAAAGACTCAGGAGATACCACACGGATTTTTAAGTGCAATGACGACATCGCCTGAAGAATTTAAGAATCATATACCAGAAGCAGATAATGATGATTATAAAGCTTTCTATACAGCAGTATATCATCATCATGTCAGAGAAGATAAAAACGGTGATGATATAATATTAAATTTCTGTAAGAAATACTATAACCCATATATAAGGGATTTTTTAAATGATGAAAGTATCAAAGCTAAGGTTTCGGGTATAAATAAATATCTTCTGTTCAGAAATACAGGCAGCATATCGGGAAGCAAATACATCATGAGCTGTTATGATAAGAATGAATATTTGCATGAATGGCAGGAATTTGTGCTAATCAAAGGTCTGCTGAATAAATTTGATTATACAGTGAGTGCTGGTTATACAGAAGCAGAGGATTGTTCTGCTTTCACAACAAAATATCTTAAAACATCTATAGAAAACATTTTTCAACAGCATGGATTAAGACCAGTTCAGGAGTATATGAGAGATAAATGTGATAAGAATCTTGTTGTGGTTGCACCAACTGGAATGGGAAAAACAGAGGCATCATTATTATGGCTTAATGGTGAAAAGGGATTTTATACATTGCCATATGTAGTATCATCGAATGCAATATATGAAAGAATAAGAGACAGGTATGAATATAAGGACGTGGCAATACTTCATTCAGACAGTATGCATTATTATTTTGAAGACCAGGTAAACGAAACAGATTCTGATGGATATGAAAAATATCAGAAAGCAAAATTATTATCTCAGCCGCTTACTATATGTACAGTAGATCAGTTGTTTAAGTTTGTGTATAAGGCGTTGGGAACAGAAATATTTGCAGCTACATTGAAATATTCTAAGATAATTATTGATGAGATACAGGCATATAGTCCATCAGTAATAGCAGCAATAATATATGGATTAAAGATAGTGACTGATATGGGTGGGAAATTTGCCATAATAACAGCAACATTTCCACCGGTATTGGGAAGTCTTATGCATAAATATGGATTGATGGCTGATAATCAGTATGAATACAGGGATTTTTCTGCATTATCGAATCTTAAAAGACATTGGATAGATATAAAAGATGGCGATATAGAAATAGATAGGGTTGTAGAAGATAGCTATGATAAAAAGGTTCTTGTAATATGCAATACGGTAAAAAAGGCACAGCAGATATATAAAAGCCTGACCGAAAAAACAGATAATGTTCATCTTCTGCATGCACGATTTACCAAAGAACATAAGAGAATGCTGGAAAATGAGATTATAAAGTTCTCAGATAGTGAAAATGAAACGGGAATATGGGTAACAACACAGTTAGTTGAGGCAAGTCTGGATATTGATTTTGATGTGTTGTATACAGAGATGAGTACGGCTGATAGTTTGTTGCAGAGAATGGGAAGATGCAACAGGAAAGGTCGGTATATTCCGGATAAGGCCAATATACATATATACATTAATGCAAATGGAGTAGGAGTCAGCCGGGCTATATATAATCGTGAGATATACACTCGTTCTGTTGAGTGTTTAGAAAAATATATTGGCAGAGTTATGACAGAATCAGACAAATCTGAATATATCAATAAAGTATACTGTACAGATGAGATAAAGGATACGGATTATTACAGGGATATAGAGAAGTTTCTTGCAATGTTTAAAGAACTGACACCAGCAGAATACAGTAAAAGTGAAGCTGATGAAAAATTCAGGGATATTAACAGTATTAAAATTATTCCTGATGACGTATATGAAGATAATCGTGAAGTTATAAGCGAGTGTATTGATATAATGCATAGCTCTAATGCTGATAGAAGAGAGAAGAATGACGCAAGAACAAAGCTGGATTCATATGTGATTTCTATACAGTTATATGCTTATAAGAAATATCCGGATGGGATAGATCGTGATGTAATATATGGTAGTGATATTCATAGATCATGTATTATGTACGATTTCAATGTTGTGGATTTAACAGGAGCAGGGTTAGTTTTAGGCGAATATGAAAGAGATATATTTGTCTGAATATTCATACGATAGGAGCATTTTATGGAAGAAAGAATAACAGGAGTGATGATTTATTATTATTTCGTGTGCTCAAGAAAGTTATGGTATTTTTGTCATCAGATTAATATGGAAGATGAGAATGAAAATGTGCAGCTTGGAAAATTGCTGGATGAGAACAGTTACAAGCGGGATGATAAGCATATTGAAATAGATGGCATTATTAATATTGATTTTATTCATGAAAAAAATGAACTTCATGAGATAAAGAAGAGCAAGAGTATAGAAGAGGCTGGAATATGGCAGGTTAAGTATTATCTATATTACCTGAAAAAAAGAAATGTGGATGGACTTCATGGCGTGATAGACTATCCGCTGCTGAAGAAAAATGTTGATGTAGAATTGTCGGATGAGGACTGTAAAAAACTAGACGATATTATAAAAGAAATCATTAGTGTGAAGAATCAGGAGTATCCGCCGAAGCTGGAAGAGAAAAAGATATGCGAAAAATGTGCATATTATGATTTATGTTTTATATAGACAGAAGAAGGTGATGATAATTGAAACAGAGTTTTTATGTGTATAATAATGGGGATTTAAAACGCAAGGATAATACATTACAGTTCACTGCTTATGACGGAGAAAAAAGAGATATTCCAATTGAAAGAATTTCAGATATATATGTAATGTCTGAAATGTCGTTTAATACGACATTTCTTAATTATATATCGCAGTATGGAATACCTATACATTTCTTTAATTATTATAATTATTATTCAGGAAGTTTTTATCCAAAGGATGGAAATCCAGCAGGTCAGTTGCTGGTTAAGCAGGTTGAACATTATGTGGATTATGATAAGAGATTGGATATTGCCATAAAATTTATACAGGCGGCAGCAGATAATATATATAGAAATCTCAGATATTATAATGGCCGCGAAAAAGATGTCTCGGAATATATGAGGGATATAGATTCACTTCGTGGAACTCTTTGTAAAGCAAGGACAATAGAAGAATTGATGGGAATTGAAGGAAATATAAGAAAGAGATATTATGCAGCGTGGAATGTGATTGTTAATCAGGATATACAGTTTGATAAGCGTGTTATGCATCCGCCAGACAATATGATTAATTCATTGATTTCATTTGTTAATTCCTTAGTGTATACGCGTTTATTAAGCGAGATATATCATACACAACTGAATCCAACGATAAGTTATCTGCATGAACCGGGAGTAAGAAGATATTCATTATGTCTGGATATATCGGAAGTATTTAAACCATTGATTGGAGACAGATTGATATTTTCGTTGTTAAACAGAAGACAGATAACAGAAGACAGCTTTACAAAAGAACTTAACTATCTTCATCTTAAGAAAGAAGCTTCTAAACTTATTGTTTCAGAATTTGAGAATCGTATGAAGAAAACGATAATGCATAAAGAATTGGGAAGACAGGTGTCTTACCAGTATCTGATGAGGTTAGAAGCATATAAGCTTATAAAGCATTTAATAGGTGAGAAAGAATATGAAGGGTTTAGAATATGGTGGTAGTATATGTATATTGTACTTGTATATGATGTTAGTAAAGATGAAAATGGGCAAAAAAGATGGTCACATATTTTCAAAATCTGCAAAAAGTATCTGACGCATATTCAGAATTCTGTCTTTGAAGGAGAAATATCAACAGTTCAATTAGAAAAATTACGGGGTGAGTTGAAACCACATGTTAATACTAATCTGGATTCAGTCATTTTATTCAAAAGCAGGAGTGAAAAATGGCTGGATAAAGAATTTTGGGGTAAGGAAGATGATTTGACGAGTTTCATAATTTGATTGTCGACCAAAAATAGTGTAAAATATGCACAGAGTCGACAATGGTGATATTGCTATGCTTCTGGCATATTCAGGGCATAAAGTATTAGTAATCTGTTGGCGGATTTAAAGGGTAGACAGAATAATGCTTCAGAGTTGAGAAACAGAGAGGCTTTAATAATTACGGGAATTAATAGATACATAGTGGGATGTAAATTTACTTATGACCTACGACAGAGAAACCGACAAGAAAGAATTAATAGATACATAGTGGGATGTAAATAATCTAAGCCTTGCCGGTTGTGTATATGCGCTTCGCTTGAATTAATAGATACATAGTGGGATGTAAATTAAACATCTTATCTGTCGCAAGAAAATACTTCTTGGAATTAATAGATACATAGTGGGATGTAAATTTCTAATTCTTACAATTGGACAACCAGCACTGAAGCGAATTAATAGATACATAGTGGGATGTAAATTAATGTACTAAAGAAGTTTGCAAAACCCGCAAATAGAATTAATAGATACATAGTGGGATGTAAATTGTAATGGTCAACATTTGTTATAGGTCCGCTAATAGAATTAATAGATACATAGTGGGATGTAAATTAGTTTAGCGTGTTGTTGTTGTGTGAATTACGCACGAATTAATAGATACATAGTGGGATGTAAATTAGTTTAGCGTGTTGTTGTTGTGTGAATTACGCACAGAATTAATAGATACATAGTGGGATGTAAATTAATTTACCTCTTTCTACCGCTGTGCGGATTTATTAGAATTAATAGATACATAGTGGGATGTAAATCATGAATTCCTATGAATGTTTTTCGGAACTGACACAGAATTAATAGATACATAGTGGGATGTAAATGTGTTCTATGATGTTGAAGCAGGCATGGTTACTGGGAATTAATAGATACATAGTGGGATGTAAATACAGTAAGTCAGAATGTTATTCAAATGACTAACGCGAATTAATAGATACATAGTGGGATGTAAATATCCTGGGCCGCACTGGCTTTATCATCAACATTATTGAATTAATAGATACATAGTGGGATGTAAATACCAGATTCTTTAGCAGCCTGTGCAAGAATTACAGGAATTAATAGATACATAGTGGGATGTAAATGCCCTTGCGGTAGCTGCCTGTAAGTTTTGGGCTGCTGAATTAATAGATACATAGTGGGATGTAAATATGTTTTGCTTGGCTGATGTATGCAAGGCATTGGAAGAATTAATAGATACATAGTGGGATGTAAATACAGATGACAAGGCAGCACAGGAGACTCCGTATGAGAATTAATAGATACATAGTGGGATGTAAATGGGCAGGACAGCGTGCTTAATCATCCGGAGTATTTAAAATTAATAGATACATAGTGGAATGTAAATCTGCGAATAGGTGTAATTTCAAGAGAAATATTTTTTATCGTTATTCTGTTGCACCGGTGCAACTTTGAATTATTCTACTATGCACAAATCTTCTGCAAGCATATCTGCCTAAGATTTTGCTCTTGCATAATTCTTCATTTCTAAATCCTCACTTTCTTAAAATTGGGTATAAAAATACCACCAATCTCTCGACTGGTGGCTACTCATCTACTGTCCCTGTTCCCAAGCCCACTTTTTAAATTTCTCAGCAGCTTCTATTGCTTCTTTAGGGGCATTTTCAAGATGACACCCAACCATAAATGGTTCAAAAATATCAATAAGTTTCTGTATCTCTTCTGGATATTTTACTGGCATAATCTTACCCCTTTCTTTTTATTAATGTCATATATTCCGCTTCAACTTCATCATAACGATTTGCAAAATACATTTTCTTTGCATAATCACTTATCTTACCCACATTATATTCATTTATACCAAGTGCGTCAATTGTTTTCTTACACTCTTTATTTAATTCTCTAATATACTCGCTATAGTTCTCTTTAGTGATATTCCAGCCTTTACTTCTAAATTTTTCAGCTTGCTTCATATGCCACATCTCATGATACTCTGTTACACCTTTTTGTCCCACAATGTCTTTATTAGCAATTTCTGGGATATAATATACAACATTATTTACTACATCATACTTTCCATATGCCTTTAATTCATCTTTTGACAATATTCTTATCTCTGGCATCCTATCTTTTGAAATATCCCATTTTTTAAGTGCCTTAACAGTATTGGTATAAATCTCGTGTAATGTTCTTGGCTTTATATCAACATTATCTGATACATATATATCTTCCTGATATGTATTAATCTTTTTTACATCTACTTTTGTATCTGGTCTAACCTCGATTGTCTTACTATCGCCTCTTATTATCGGTCTATATTCCTGACTATCTGATAATTGTTGCTCCCATTGTTCCTTCCTAGCTGCATACATCTTCTGATTATCCGGGTCTAAGGAATACCTAGACAGCCTGTCAAACTGATCAACCAGCATGACAGTATATTGCTGTTTCTAATCCTGTTTGTAATCTTTTTTGACCTTTTTATCATGAATACGCTGGTTGCATCATGGGTAATCACAGTAGAAAATTGATGGTGAATATATGCCAGCGATAGGGAACTGGTGAGAAAATATAGTAGTAAATAGACAGAACAATGATATATTTAAAAGATAAAATTAAAAGAATATGACTTACAAATTAGACAATCTGAGGAATTGAAAATATTTTTGAGATGAAAAAGATTTATTTAATATGGAATCTGATAGCAAAGTTTTGAATGCCTTAAACAATATAAAAACATTTTAGAGGTACTTATGAAATTATTCTCAAGGGTAAAAATATCACTGTTTTTACAATTAGCAATGGCATTGATTTGACATCGACTTATGTATTTTGTGAATTGTGGGAAAAGCAAGAAAAGTTATAAGTGAAAAATGATAAAGATATATTTGAAATTGCTTGTCGACCTATTATAGTGTAAAATATAAGCAAGGTCGACAAAGGCTTAATTTATGCGTTTAATTTGAATTTATTGAAAATGACATTAGTAATATATGTGAGATTTTATTAGAACGACAAATAACAGCTTTAGATTAGAGGTTTAAAGATGTATATAAAATTACGGGAATTAATAGTTACATAGTGGGATGTAAATTTAGATAACAGCTTGGACGGAGATTTAAGTCAAGCGAATTAATAGTTACATAGTGGGATGTAAATGAGGAAAATGGCGGAGCAGGAAATTCAGAACTGAAAGAATTAATAGTTACATAGTGGGATGTAAATAAATTTGTTTATAATTATGGTTTTTTAATTGGTCAGAATTAATAGTTACATAGTGGGATGTAAATAAAAAAGATGCAGCCATTGTTGAACCTCTTACAGCGAATTAATAGTTACATAGTGGGATGTAAATGATTAAGAGTCATATTATTATAATATTTTTATGTGAATTAATAGTTACATAGTGGGATGTAAATGATACGAAAACAGAATAAAACCTTGTTGCTTGCTTGAATTAATAGTTACATAGTGGGATGTAAATATATCTACGATAAGTTACAATTCAGAAGAGTTTTTGAATTAATAGTTACATAGTGGGATGTAAATAAAAGCATAGAAAGAGATAAGGTGAAAGTGTATGGGAATTAATAGTTACATAGTGGGATGTAAATACCCTGGCGGTCTATGTATTTTCTTTCTAAAATGGCGAATTAATAGTTACATAGTGGGATGTAAATATTGATAAGTACAAGGCAGATGTGCCGGAAGAGATAGAATTAATAGTTAAATAGTGGGATGTAAATTGTAAACGGTAGCAAGGATTGTCTCTCTGCTGTTTCGAATTAATAGTTACATAGTGGGATGTAAATACAGCAAACGAGCAGCAGGCAGCAGACGCTAATGTGGAATTAATAGTTACATAGTGGGATGTAAATTATATTAATTGGGTTGTTCCCTTGGATTTTGCAGTTAGAATTAATAGTTACATAGTGGGATGTAAATCATAATGTCATTACAGGATAGAGCTGCCAGGGAATTGAATTAATAGTTACATAGTGGGATGTAAATTTCTATGCTGCGTTTTTAAGCAGCTCGCCCAGCTCCGAATTAATAGTTACATAGTGGGATGTAAATTTAAATGGGACAGTAGGTTCGCGCGTGTGGGGGAGGAATTAATAGTTACATAGTGGAATGTAAATAACATAAGAGTATTTACTTTCTCTACCCCAACAGTTGAATTAATAGTTACATAGTGGGATGTAAATGACAGCAAATTTGAAAGTGAAAGGCGACACGAAATGAATTAATAGTTACATAGTGGGATGTAAATCTGTACAAAAACAACGAAACTGAGCGCGTACGGCTCGAATTAATAGTTACATAGTGGGATGTAAATGGAGTTAATGGCGAAATACGAAATCGAACAGGATCGGAATTAATAGTTACATAGTGGGATGTAAATGAGGATAAACTTCTTGATATGGCACAGAAGGCAGCAGAATTAATAGTTACATAGTGGGATGTAAATGAACTGCGGATATAAGATGTTCTTCCAGCAAGCAGGGAATTAATAGTTACATAGTGGAATATAAAATACGATACAATTATATGTTTGATTTTCTTGAAGATAGGATATGTTATTAAACAAAATAGTGGCTTTAAATTATGCGCTTTTGACAGGATCAATATGATTGATAAATGCAATCCCCTCCACGCAACCAATTCCACCACAATTCCCACTTTTCTGACAACTACAATTGGTGGAATCCACATTTTACATGGGCTATAATACATACATAACAACAGAAAGGACTGACATTATGCTACAGGAAAATCTTATAATGCTGAGGTCGATTGCAGGTAAGACACAGGAGGATATCGCAGAGGTTATTGGAATATCGAGACAGGCATACGCCAAATGGGAGCGTGGTGAAACAATTCCTGATATTGAAAAATGCGGCAGGCTTGCGGAATTTTATGGCGTGATGATGGATTCATTGATTAAGGACGATGTGCAGCTTGAAGGTAAAAGATTGGCGCCTGCACCGAAGGGCAAACATATGTGGGGTGTTGTGACAGTCAACGACCGCGGACAGATAGTTATACCTAAAGAAGCAAGAGATACATTTGGACTGGTTAATGGCAGCAGGCTGGTTGTGCTTGGCGATGACAATGAAGGCATAGCCCTTGTTAAAGCGGAGCAGTTTGAAGAAAAACTTAGCATGGCAATGGCAGTTCTTAGCAAAGATATCAAGGAATGAGGTGTTATGTATGATTTGTCCAAAATGTAATAACGAGATGAGAAAAGGTTACCTTTTCAGCAGTAAGGACGGTGCATTCAGCTTTGCCGATGAAGTGCCTGGAGTATTTACAAATGCGAGAACAGCCAAAGGATTTGTTGAAATCACATCGCTTAAGGCGAGCCACAGAACGAAAGTGGAAGCTTGTATATGTGAGAATTGCAGGATAGTTGAATTTGAGTACTAAATACCTGCTGGATTCTGTGCGTATTAATAAGAAAAACCTACGAATTGATGATGCATTGTCAATTTAGTGGGTCAAATCTGAGAAAGATTTCAAGCTTTCAAAAGAAAATGCCTACTATATCGGGAGATTACCTGTTTGTAGTAGGTTTATTTTTTATACTAAATCGACTATTAATATAGATAAGACTTATTGTCAGTGTAAAAAGCCCACTAATACTTCTTTTATATGTAATCTAGTAGGTTTTTCCTGCAGGTTGCTTTTGTAAACATGTTTTATAGACATACTCAATCTTCATTTTGTGACACTTTGGTAGGCCTTATGATATAATGAAACTATAATCAGAAGAAAGGAGTCACACATGAGCGGACAATCATTCACAATATCACCAATTCCAGACGACATATTTGCAAAGATGCAGGGGAAATCATTTAAGGACAACTGCACCGTTCCAAGAGAAGATTTGCGGTATCTTAAAGTTTTGCATGTCGGATTTGATGGGAAAACGCACACAGGTGAGCTGGTTGTGAACAGGCTGATTGCTGATGCTGTGCTTGATATATTTAAGCAGCTTTACGAGGCTGGCTATGAGATTGAAAAAATCAGACTTATTGATGAATATGATGCTGATGACGAGAAGTCGATGAGTGATAATAATTCTTCAGCGTTTAATTTCAGATACATTTCCTATTCAACGAAGCTGTCAAAGCATGCGTTAGGGCTGGCGGTTGACATCAACACGCTTTATAATCCTTATGTGAAATATGTTGATGGCAGAAGAAATGTAGAGCCTGCCAACGCTGAAAAGTATACAGACAGAAGCATTGAATTTCCACACAAAATCGACCATGACGATTTGTGCTATAAGGTGTTTGCAGAACATGGATTTGAGTGGGGCGGCGACTGGGAACATGCAAAAGATTACCAGCATTTTGAGATGCCAGATGAGTGGATTGAGAAAAGTTCGTGCGGAAAAATGTGATGTAATATGAAAGTTTGTGCAGAAAAATGTAGCGTAATACAAAAGTTCGTACATAAAAGTGTGGTAAAACACAATTTTACGTCCATAAAAATGTTGAACATATCCTCTTAAAGGAACCAAATATTATACATAGGATAACCGCTTTCACATCAAGGTAAGTGACAATAAATCAGTTTTTAAGTAAAAATGTATCAAGAAAACGACATATTTCAGAATGTGCTATACAAAATGCACAAACACTTGCGTAAATCTTTGTAATTTTAAGCCATTTCATTTTTATCCATATTGTGGTATTTTTAGCAACAGAGGCGATTTATTTTGCATGATATAGGACACTGCCAGCAAAATAACGCCTCTTTTGCTATTTAATCTATAATGTTTGGGAGGTTAATCATGATTAAGAAGGCAAGAAGGGTTTTTGCAGCTGTTGTTGCGGTATTATTAGTATGTTTTACAGCAGCACCAGTGTTGTCAGCTAATGCGGCAACACAGAATTCATGGAATTTCAAGAATTCTAATTTTAAGAAGTTAGGAACTATTAAATCAAGTACTACAGTAGACGGACTTGGTCTTATGGCAACAAGCAGTAAGAATATGAAGGTTAAGGCGGAATCTGTAACAGTAGATGGCACAGCATATACATATTGTCTGGCTCTTTCTGGTACAGGCACTCCATCATACCGTTCAGTTAAGGTACCGGTGTCAGGTTCTGATACAATAAAGGTAGTGTTAAGAAGCAGTGGAAGCTCTACCCGTAATTTAATCGTAGCTGATTCTAATGGAAAGAAGCTTGGAACTATTGCAGCTAATAAGACAGCTTCTTTAGGAACATATTCATATTCAGGTTCTAAGGGATACATATATCTGTATTCAGAGAACAGCGGAATCAACATTTACAAAGTACAGGTTGATTCTAATGGCAGCTCATCATCTGGTTCTTCATCAGGAAGTTCATCAGGTTCAGGCAGCTCTTCATCAGGAAGCAGCTCATCTTCAGGTTCATCAACAGGTTCATCTGTATCAAGTAATTATGTGGTTAAGGCTGGTGGAATGTCTTTAGCAGATGCACTTAAGAAGGCTAAGTCAGGACAAACAGTAGTTATTGATGGAACAGTTAAGTCTGGAGCTGTTTCACTTCCAGCAGGTGTTAATCTTACAGGAAAGAATAATGCAACAATAGATTTCTCACAGACAAGCGGAAGTTCAGGAAGAGGAATTACATTATCAGGTAATGGAAGCACACTTTCTAACATTACAGTTAAGAATGCTTCTGATAATGGAATCTTTATTTCAGGTTCTAATAATACATTAAAGTATGTAACATGCTGCTATAATGAAGATGCAGGTTTTCAGGTAAGCAACGGAGGAGCTTATAACAAGTTTTATAATTGCAAGTCTCATCATAATGCAGATGCTAAGGGTGAGAATGCTGATGGTTTTGCAGTAAAACTTCATTCAGGTGAAGGCAATTATTTTGAAAACTGTGTAGCTGAATACAATAGTGATGATGGCTGGGATTGTTATGCAGCTCATGGAGCAGTAACACTTGTAAACTGCCAGGCTAACTACAATGGATACTGTGACGGAATATATGGTGATGGTAACGGATTTAAGATGGGTGGAGTAGATAACAAAACACCAGGAAAGGCAGCTCACCTTGATCCTCTTAATCATAAGCTTATAGGTTGCACAGCTAAGGGAAACTATGCTAATGGTTTCGATAGAAACAACCAGAGTGGTGTTGTAACAATGAAGAATTGTATTTCAGATTCTAATAAGGGTAATAATTATCACTGGCCACTTACAGGAAAACCATCTGCACTTGGTTATAAAGTAACATTTGGCAAGGCTATTATTGAGGATTGTACTAATATTAATGGAAAAGTTAATATTACAGGAGCAACTCTTAAGGGTAACTGTAAGGGATTCTAGGATAATGGCTGATTGTAATAATATGGTTTACAATACAATATTATAATTTATAACAAAATAATAAAACGCATGTCCGATTATTTCAATCTGGCATGCGTTTTTTATCGTTAATCCAATGTGTTAATATTAATCAATTATATGGTGGTTAAGCCATCTGCGTGAATGAAAGCGAATGGTGAATATTATACCGCGGACAGTCCAGTCGGCAAACATTCCAATCCATACAGCAATAGGACCAAAACCATATACACGGCATAAGAATATAGTGAAGCTTACACGACATAACCACATGCTTGCACATGATGTTATCATTGAAAATTTCACGTCTCCGGCAGCACGCATTCCATAAGCCGGAATAAACGACAATACCCATGATATTGGCTTGGTTATTGTTATGAAAAGAGTCATCTCAAAACACATTCTTGCACTTTCTGCTTCCATTCCACCGAGTATGGTAATCGGCCTGCACAATGCAAATACAACAAGACAGCTTATGATAATAGCAGCTTCAGCCATTTTACTGAGCTTCTTTATATAATATATGGCTTCATCTTTTCTTCCGGCTCCAATGCACTGGCCAACTATAGTCATAAGTCCGATTCCTACACCCTGTGCAGCAACTCCGTTAAGGTTTTCAAGAATATTGGTCACAGCATTTGCAGCGATGGCCGCAGTTCCAAGCGTTGAAACTGTTGACTGGATTGCCAGCTTTCCAAACTGGAACATGCTGTTTTCAATACCTGAAGGAACGCCAATATATAAAACTCTCTTAATTAAATCCCAGTCGGGACGGATTGTGTAATATCTGTTAACGCATATGGTCTGTGACGGATTTCTTAATTTAATAATTACAACAACTGCACAGAAAACTCTTGATACAAGTGTTGATATTGCAGCTCCCGCAACGCCCATTCCAAGTCCGAATATAAGAATTGCATTACCACCTATATTAAGAAAGTTGGATATTATGGATATTGTCATAGGGCTTTTGCTGTCCTTCTGGGCTCTCATAATGGACGCACCGGCGTCATACAGGCCAATGAATGGAAATGACAACAGAGTAAAAAGGAAGTATGCCTGTGAATCAGCCATAACCTCAGCTTCTACAGAACCAAAGATGAACTTAAGCATCGGAACACGAAGAACGAGGCATATTGCAGATATCAATACTGACAGCACTGTCATGACAAGAAATACCTGTCTTGCAGCGCGGTTTGCACCTTTAGGGTTGCTACTTCCTATGTACTGGGAACACAGGATTGCACCTCCGGCAGCAAGTGCTGACAAGGCCTGTATTACAAGAATATTGATGGAATCAACAAGCGATACTGCTGAAACAGCAGATGCACCTACATTACTTACCATCATAGTATCAACAGTTCCCATAAGTGAAGCTAAGAGATTTTCCAGCATGATAGGAATAAGAAGTTTCCTTATATCTACATTAGAAAAAATGTGGTCAGAATTATTAGTCATTGAAATTACTCCATAATATTTTACAAACTAAAATGCAACTAACATAATTTATTCCTAAGAACAGATAAAGTCAAGTATATATGTTGATAAAACATGTCACAAAGAACATATTGACATAAAATACTTGACTTTATAATATAATTATGTTATCTTAACAAAGCACTGCAATAGCAGTGTTTATGCGGGTGTAGTTCAATGGTAGAACACTAGCCTTCCAAGCTAGATACGTGGGTTCGATTCCCATCACCCGCTCTATTTTTTTGTTCAAGTGAATTATTTCAGGGTGATGTGAATCGAACCCACGGGTTCGGTCTCCGCTTCGCTCCGGTCGGTGCCAGGCAGGTGCCACAGGCACCTGGCACCCCATCACCCGCTCTATTTTTTTGCATAAGTGAACCATTTTAAGGTGATGAGAATCGAACCCTTACTGAATCTTTGCTTTGATTGCTTCATTATATTTGCAGGTCGGGTAAATAAGTGTTATAACAGAAGTGCCAGATATATAAGGGGCAGAAAAGGTGAGTTTATGAAATTAAAGAAAGCAGCGATATGGGGGATTGCAGTGGTTTTGCTTGCAGGAGGTATTGCCGCAGGGGCTGTGGTATTGAATGGCAGATCGGAAACTAAAGATAATCTTATTAATATGGCTAAGATCATAAAACCACGGGGAGATAAAACACATGTAATTGTGAAGGTTTCACAGAATATCGGTACAGAAGATTATACAGAACCTTATGAAGATAATAAGGATTATTCAAATGATACTGTATCAATTGCCTGCTGGGGCGACAGCATGATGGAAGGCTTTGGATCAGATGAGGCCTATATACTTACTAAAGCAGGAAGAGTTGATATAAGTTATTATACTGCACCATATACTTTGGGAAAGCTTACTGGTCTTAATACATTTAATTTTGGTGTATCAGGGGAGACATCAGAGGAGATAGCGATAAGAGCTGGTGGCCTTAAGATGCATACTGACCGTAATCTTAATCTTAATAAGAATACATATCAGGACGTATGCCTTATGGATGATAAGGGTAATCCTGTTTATATGTATGATTTCAGCGGATATGGTATTGAATATAATGATTATCCTGATACTGTATATATAGATGGTGTATTATGTCAGATTGACAAGAAACGGGATATTGAAGATTACTGGGAAGATATGGAGGATGATGACTATAATATAGAGGATTATATGGTCAGCATCAGAATATGTGATGATACAGGTCTTGAACAGCCTGATTATATGTTTATTCCACAAGGTACTGCTGTTACAACTAAAGCAGCATATGATCATAAGGGTGATATTCTTGTGCTTGAGATGGGAAGTAACGGCGGATGGGATGACTATGATGAGCTTATTTCCCAGTATCAGGCGGTGATTGATTATACAGGCTGTGAGAATTATATCATAGTTGGAGACACTGATGATCCGGGTACATCTCTTGCAGACAACAGCCAGTCATATCTGGAGGATGGAGATGACTATGTAGGAACTGATGACACTGCATGGGAAGCAGCGCTAAGAGAAGCATTTGGAGAACATTTCTTTAATACAAGAGTCTACATGATTCAGAACGGGCTGGATGATTGTGGTTTGAAAAAGGAAAAGATAGATGAGTTATATGGAGCGTTTGGGTATATATCTGTGAAACTCCGTTCAGACTGGACACATTTTAATGCGTATGGATATTATTCTAAGGGCGTAGGAATCTATAAAAAAGGTGTTGAACTTGGATATTGGGAATAGTCTGTCCAATTCTTTATAAAGGAAATTTACAATGAGTAAGAATAAATACGAAATAGATATGTGCAATGGCACAATAATGGATAAGTTAATATCGTTCTCAGTGCCATTGATGCTTTCAGGAATATTACAGCTAATGTTTAATGCTGTAGACATAATTGTTGTTGGAAGATTTGCAGGAAGCCAGTCGTTAGCAGCAGTAGGTTCAACGACAGCGCTTATTAATATGTTTGTTAATCTTTTCATAGGAGTTTCGTTGGGAGCAAATGTACTGGCAGCCAGATTCTATGCGTCAGGAAAACATAAAGAGATGTCAGAAACAGTGCATACTGCGATAACATTTGCGGCAATAAGCGGAGTTGTGATGGCGCTGATAGGCCTGCTGATGGCTAAGCCGGCACTTGAGCTTATGGGAACGCCAGATGATGTAATTAACCTTTCAACACTGTATATGAGGATATATTTTCTTGGTATGCCATTTTTTATGCTTTATAACTATGGTGCGGCTGTTCTTAGAGCAGTTGGTGATACCAAGAGACCGCTGATGTTTCTTATAGCAGCGGGAATTATAAATGCATGCCTTAATATGGTACTTGTTATTGTGTTTAACTTAGGGGTTGCAGGAGTGGCAATCGCAACAATATTTTCACAGTTTATATCGTGTGTGCTTGTATTAAGATGTCTGAATAAGACAGATGCAAGTTACCAGTTGAGATTCTCAAAGCTAAAGATAAAGGGATACTATCTTAAACAGATATTTCAGGTTGGAATTCCGGCAGGAATACAGAGTACAGTTATTAATTTCTCAAATGCCCTGCTGCAGTCGTCGGTTAATTCATTCGGTTCAACAGCAATGGCAGGATATACAGCAGCCAACAATATTCTTGGTTTTCTATATGCATCAATTAATTCAGTAACACAGGCCTGCATGAGTTTTACAAGTCAGAATTATGGTGTAAGAAAGTTCAAGAGAATGGACAAGGTGCTTATAGATTGTGCAATACTTTCGGTAGGAGCATCACTTGTATTTGGCTGCGGTGCATATATATTTGGTGATAAAGTGCTTATGATATACACTAACAGTGAAGATGTTATCAAATGTGGTGTTGAGATATTATCAATTACTACAGTACCATATTTCTTATGTGGAATAATGGATCTGTTTCCGGGCGCGCTTCGTGGAATGGGGTATTCGCTAGTACCTATGATATTATCGGTTATTGGTACTGTAGGAATGAGAATATTCTGGATATTTGTCATATTCCCAAATCACAGAACACTTTATGACCTGTTCATATCATATCCGGCATCATGGACGGCAACGATAATTATGCAGGTTATATGTTTCCTTGTAGTACGTCGAAAAGTGCATTCACAGATTAATAAATGATTATAAAATATTTAAGCCATTCCGGAAGGAGTGGCTTATTAACTATAAAGTTCTTCAAGAGTTCTGGCTATCTCGCCAGCATCACAGTCACATCCGTTTTCTTCCCATTTTAAAAATGCATTAAGCAATCCGCCAGAGTAACAGTATAGTCTGTACTCAGAGTAATTCTTAGGATTCGTAAAATGTTCAGACATAAAATTATTAATGCTGTTAATCAGAATAGAATAAAGTCCACATCTCGAAAGAGTAAGAAAATAATCCTTATACCGGTTAAAGAATTCAAGTGCAAAAAGGATGTGTGAATAATCAAGAAAGCTCCCGCTTTCAGGGTTGCTGGCACATTCTTCCAGATATTCAATTATAATAATATTAAGATAGTCGCATAGTGCATCATGGATTGATTGATAATATTTGTAAAAAGTTATGCGTGATACACCGGCACATTTCGCTACACTGGTAATGCGTATCTTATCAAAATCAGTGTCTTTAAGAAGCCTGATTACTGCTTCGCCTATGCACATTCGTGTAAATGTATTCTTAGAATCTTTGTTAACTATATTCATAATGTACTCCTGAAATATACAAAAACGCTATTTTTGTATATTGTAACACTATAAGTTATAAAATACAATATGACATAGTATTTAAAACTACATTAAAACGGTGTATATCCGGCAAACAGGAGGATTAATAATGAGATTAGTAGCAGATTCAGCATGTGATATAAAAGAACTTGAGGGAATGGTCTTTAAGGCAGTTCCGCTTACAATATCTACAGATAACGAGGAGTTTTGTGATGATGGGCAGCTTGATATTCACAGAATGCTTGATATTCTTGAAAAACATAAGGGACGTTCATATACTGCGTGCCCTGGAATAGATGCATGGCTTGAAGCTTTTGGTGATGATGATGAGATATTTGTTGTAACAATAACTGCAGGAATGTCAGGAACATATAATTCTGCAATGGCAGCGAGAGCAGTGTATCTGGAGGAACATCCACAGGCTAAGGTCAGAGTAATAGATTCTAAAAGCACTGGTCCACAGATGCGTATTATACTGGAACGATTGCAGCAAATGATTAAAGAGGGAAAGAAATTTGAAGAGATAGACGGAGCAATAGATGCATATATGCAGAAAACAAGATTGTTCTGTTCATTAAAATCACTGCATAATCTTGCACAGAATGGTCGTGTAAGCAAGGTTGTAGCATCGGCTGCGGAGGTTCTTGGCATAAGTGTAATAGGAACAGCAAGCAGTCATGGAACATTAGAAGCAATCGGTAAATGCAGAGGTGATAAAAAGCTTCTTGTAAAACTGCAGGCATTACTTGACGATGCAGGATATGAAGGCGGAAAACTGAGAATATGTCATGTTGAGAATGAAGCTCTTGCAGATAAGATAGCAGATATGATAAAGCAGGCATATGGTGCTACGGATGTGTGTGTATATAAAGCAGGAGGATTATGCAGTTATTATGCTGAGCGAGGCGGAATAATACTCAGCTGTGAAACAAAATAAATACTTTGAATATCAAAATAGTGTTGACAAACCTGATTTGTGCTCTTATAATTAGCTCAAATATATTAGTTAAATATATTTAGATAAAATTATTTAAGGAGAACAAAACAATGACATTTGAAAAGGTAAAAGAAATTATTATGGATACTATTAACTGCTCAGAGGATAAGATTACATTAGAAGCGAATTTAAAGGATGATCTTGGAATTGATTCACTTGATTCTATGGAACTTATGATGGCAGTTGAAGATGCTTATGGAATTACTGTTCCAGAAGAAGAACTTCCTAATCTTACATCAGTTAAAGCAATTGTTGAGTATGTTGACAAGAATGCAGCTTAACATAAAGATTTTAAGGAAGATAGTTTGTTATGGATATTAATGATATTTATGGGATTATAGATAAGTTTGATGCAAGTGGATGCAGCGAACTGAATCTGGAGATGAATGGCGTATGCCTTGGACTGAAGAAAACAATGCACGAAGCCATATGTGATGTGCCTGTAAAGAAAGATATTGTTCGCATTAGTACAGAACAGGAACAGAACGTTACAGCTATTCAGGATGTACAGCCACAGTCAGATGAGCATATTAAAGAAATTAAGGCGCCATTGGTTGGAACTTTTTATACAGCAGCAGGTCCTGATGAGGAACCTTTTGTAAAACCAGGGCAGAGCGTTCATGCCGGTGATGTTATTGGAATAATTGAAGCAATGAAGCTGATGAACGAAGTTACAGCAGATTGTGACGGTACGGTTAAGGAAGTGGCAGCAGAGAATGGCACTATGGTTGAGTATGGACAGCCGCTTGTAATCCTTAATTAACGGAGGTAGCAGAAGTGTTTAAGAGAATACTGATAGCAAACCGTGGTGAAATAGCGTTAAGGATAATCAGATGCTGCCGTGAGATGGATGTAGAAACCGTAATTGTATACTCAACAGCCGATAAGGATTCACTTGCTGTTATGGCAGCAGACAAGGCAGTTTGCATTGGACCGGCAAAGGCGGCTGAAAGTTATCTTAATCAGGATGCGATAATAGAAACAGCAATACTGACAGGGTGTGAGGCAGTCCACCCTGGTTATGGTTTTCTGTCCGAAAATGCTGCTTTTGCAAGAAAATGTGAGGA
>OGZK01000510.1_pt1 | contig 38740 bp, 30 predicted proteins | sample 1576791 | NCBI WGS metagenome assembly OGZK01 (sample SAMEA3541556, study PRJEB24748) | human gut metagenome | biome: human gut; feature: human-associated habitat; material: faeces | place: China | collected 2012
GACGTATTCGTTTAGGTGGAAAATTGAAGATGACGAATTTGCAGCTGCGGGATGTAGGGGAGTGCGAAGTCGACCTTTTCCTTGCGCTCATCGGTAACGGTGAAGTTTGCGAGGATTATATCAACCTTTGCAGTCTCGAGGAACTCTACACGGCTTGCAGCCTCAACGGGAACGAGCTTCAGCTCAACGCCGAGATCCTTTGCGATACGGTCTGCAAAATAAACATCGTAGCCCTGGAATTTGCCGTCGTTGTCAACGTAGCCAAATGGGTTCTTATCAGAGAAAACGCCGATAGTGATCTCGCCGCTCTCCTTGATCTGATCAACAGTTCTGTAAGATCCGCTGGCAGCAGAAGAATCATCGGTGCTGTCGGAAGCGGCAGAAGATCCGTTGCTGTTAGAGCATGCTGCAAGGGACAGCGCCATAGCTGCCGCAGCAAATACAGATGCTATTTTCTTGAATGTGTTCATAGCTTAGTCCTCCAATTGTTCCTTTTGTTATGTTTTATATGTTTACCTATTCAAAAACTGCGCAAACTGGATTACACATTATCTTGAATAGGTGAACGTCTGTAGGAATCGCTGCGCTCTCTCGGTTTTAGGGTGATGGAAGAACTCCTGCTGAGTATCCTCCTCAACGATAACACCGCCGTCCAGGAATACCACGCGGTCTGCGACTGCCTCGGCAAACGCCATCTCATGCGTTACTATCATCATGGTAGTTCCGCCGGAGTTCGTCTCGCTGCCCTTTGCGAGGTCGAGAACGACGTTAAGAACCTCGTGCACCATTTCCGGGTCAAGAGCGGCTGTGATCTCATCAAGCAGCATGATATCCGGATTCATAATGAGGCTTCTCACGATCGCGACGCGCTGTTTCTGTCCGCCGGAAAGCTCCGAAGGATAGGAGTCAGCTTTGCCGTCAAGACCAACGCGCTTCAGCAGCGCCATAGCCTTTTCGGTCACTTCGTCCCTGCTTCGGTTCTGCACCTTGAGCGGAGCAAGCGTTATATTCTTCATCACGGTCATATGAGGGAAAAGGTCGTAGCCGGCGGCGGCTGTGTGACCCAGCCGCGAAACTACCCGATGCTCCACCAGAACGGCGTGATTTTCTGGCTGAAACGGGACATTTCCAAGCTGCCCACCGACGGCCGTCCCCTGTCCCAGACCAATCCGCTGGACGCAATGTTCGCAAAGCGCGCCCCCATGTACGCCGCCTTTGCCGATCACGCCGTCAGCAATGACGGTTCCGCCGAGGAAACCGTCGCCGCCATTTTGTCGATCATGGAGGAACCCATATGAAAATTCTGGTCATCAACGGCCCCAACCTGAATATGCTTGGCATCCGGGAGCCGGGCATCTACGGCAAAAATACCTTTGCCGATCTTCTGCGGCTGCTGGACGAAACCGCCAGCGCCGAGGGTCTGGAAGTGGAGCAGTACCAATCCAACCACGAAGGTGACCTTGTTGACAAAATCCAGTGGGCTTACGGCAAGGTGGACGGCATCGTCATCAACCCCGCCGCCTATACCCATACCTCCGTAGCCATTCTGGACGCCCTGAAAGCCGTTTCCATCCCCGCCGTAGAAGTCCACATCTCCGACGTGGACGCAAGAGAACCGTTCCGGCAAACTTCCTACGCCGGAATGGCCTGCGTGAAGACCATCAAAGGTCACGGCCTCGAGGGCTACCGGGAGGCAATTGTGTACCTCAAGGAGCATTACGGCTAAAAAATTTCCCATTGCCTTGCGGCAATGGGGAGATGCTCACTTGCGAAAAACCAGCAGCTTGCTGGAGACGTAATTCAGAATGACCACCAGAACGCTGATAATCAGCTTCCAGATATTTCCGTTCCAGCCCAAGATGTCCACGGTCAGGAGTATCAGCACCGTTTCCAGACCGCCGGACGCTGCCCGGCAGCCGACGAATTTGCCCAGCTCCGGCAAAACTGTTTTCATGGACCAGTCGTGGCTCTTGAACACGAAGGGTTTGTTCGTCACATAGGCAAAGGCCACCGCCGCCACCCACGCAATGATATTGCTGACGGCCGCGCTGATGCCCAGCAGATTGTAAAGCGGCAGATAAACCAGATAATTCACCGCAGTCGTCAGCACGCCGAAAAAGAGATAGCTGACCATGTCCCAATGCTTTTCCACAAACGCGTGGATTTTTTCGATCATGTTTTTCCTCCTCACAGTCCCAGATCTTCCCCCACCAGGATAAATTTGATCCGCCCGGGGGGATTGCAGTTGCGGGTGATGAGGATCTGGTTGCAGATGCAGCCGTCGCTCTTGCAGTCGGCGCAGACGCCCGTCACCTCGCAGGGCGTTTTGGAGTCGAAGCGCTGCTTGTTCTGGGGCGCGGCAACCGTTCTTGCCCGCTCCACGGCGGCGTCCAGAGAATCCATCACCTTGTTCATTCCCGCAATGACGATCACGGACTCCGGCCCATAGACGATGGCCGCCACCCGGTTGCCGTTGCCATCGATGTTCACCATCTGGCCGTCCAGACTCAGCGCGTTCGCGCCGGTGATGAACACGTCCGCACCAAGGCACTGCTTCATGATCGCTTTCCGCTCCTCCGGGGTCGCGCCCCGCTCCCGGTCGAGGGCGCGGTAGTCCCCTGTCCGTACGGTGTCTAACAAACCGATCTGCTGGGCGGACATTGCGCCGCCCCAGCCCACGCTGGAACCGGCGGGTATCCATTCCAGCGCCTTTTTCAGCGCTTCGGCTTTGTCTGCGCAGTAGCAGGCTTCAAAATGGCGGCTGTGAAGATTTTTGACAAGCACATTCGCCCGTTTTTCATAGTATTTCTGTTTCAGGTTGGCCACAATACCCCCTCCTTTTTCTTATCATACCGCACAACGAAGAAAAAGTAAAGGCTACAAATAAAGAGAGGACACCATCATGCAGAATATGATTTTCAAGCGCAAACTGCCCATTCCCAAGGAGATCAAGGAGCAGTACCCCCTGACCGCCGAACTTTCTCAGGTCAAAGCCCGCCGGGACAAGGAAATTGCCGATGTTTTCACCGGAAAAAGCAGCAAAATGGTGCTGATCATCGGTCCATGCTCCGCCGACCGGGAGGACGCGGTGCTGGAATACTGCGAGCGGCTGGCAAAATTGCAGGAAGTGGTGTCGGACAAGCTGGTTCTGATTCCCCGGGTCTACACCAACAAGCCACGCACCACCGGCGACGGCTATAAGGGGCTTCTACACCAGCCCGACCCCAGAAAAACCTCAGACATGCTGGAGGGCGTCATCGCCATCCGCCGCCTGCACACCAATGTGCTGGCCAACACCGGCCTTCCCACCGCCGATGAAATGCTCTACCCAGACAACTACCGGTATCTTTCCGACCTGCTGTCCTATGTGGCGGTAGGTGCGCGAAGCGTGGAAAACCAGGAGCACCGTTTGACCTCCAGCGGCATTGACGTGCCTGTCGGCATGAAAAACCCCACCAGCGGCGACATTTCCGTTATGCTCAATTCCATCATGGCCGCCCAGCACCCCCACACCTTCATCTACCGGGGCTGGGAGGTGGATACCACCGGCAATCCCCTTGCCCACGCCATTCTTCGGGGCTATGTGAACAAGCACGGTGAGTCCATGCCCAACTACCACTTTGAGGAGCTGGAACGGCTGTACAACGCCTACACCGCCAAGGGATTACAGAACATGGCGCTGATCGTGGACGCCAACCACGCCAATTCCGGCAAAAAGTATCAGGAGCAGCCCCGCATCTGCAAGGAAGTGCTCCACTCCTGCCGCCACAGCGGAGAAATCAAGTCCATGGTCAAGGGCTTCATGGTGGAATCCTATCTGGAGCCCGGCTGCCAGAAGATCGGCGACGGCGTTTACGGCAAGTCCATCACCGACCCCTGTCTCGGCTGGGAGGAAACAATTCGCTTGGTTCAGGATATTGCGGATTTGATCTGAATGTGCTATACTGGGTGCCATCGAGCCTAAAAATGGAGTGATGCAATATGACAGCAGAACAAATGGTGCAATATGCCTACGAGGAAGGCTTTTCCGCCGCCGCGGTAGTGGATACCGCCGACATCGTTTTTGACCCCTCTTTCCGTCCTTACTGCGAGGAAAACCTCTGCGGGCAGTACGGCGCGAACCATTCCTGTCCCCCGGACTGCGGCACGCCGGAGGAAATGAAGCAGAAAATCCTTGCCCACAAAAAGGCGCTGGTGCTGCAAAGCATCTGGCAGTTGGAAAGCTACACCGACACTCCCGCCATCAAGAAGGGAAAATCCGGCCACAACACCGCCGCGATCCGCCTGATGAAGCGTTGCCGTGACGAAGGGTGCGACGGCTTTCTGGTGGGCGCCAGCGGCTGCGCCCTGTGTTCCCCCTGCACAAGAAAAAATAACGAGCCTTGCCGGTTCCCAGACCTGAAATATTCCTGCATGTCCGCATACTGCATTTTCGTCAAGAAGCTGGCAGACCTATGCGGTATGGAATATACCTGCGGCGACGGCCTGATCGCGTTTTTCGGAATGTTCGTTTTTGACTGAAGGATACTGCAAAAAGTTCCCGTTTCCTGTCGGAAACGGGAACTTCTTGTAATTTACAGGTTTGTATAGCCCATCAGGCTTTCGTCCACTACGGCGGCAGTGTCCCGGCCTTCCCGCAGTGCCCACACCACAAGGCTCTGTCCCCGGCGCATATCGCCGCAGACAAATACCTTGGGTTGACTGGTCGCGTACTTCACATCCGCCACATTGCCCCGGGGCGTCATATCCACGCCGAAGGCTTCGGCGACATAGCTCTCGCAGCCCAGAAATCCCGCCGCGATAAGCACCAGATCGCACTCCACGGAGAATTCCTCCCCGGTGGGAACCATCATCCGCCGCCCGTCCACCACCTTGCTTTCCAGACGGGCAATAAGCGCCCCGCAGACCTGCCCGGCTTCGTTCTTGTAGAACTCCTTGACGGTGGTCTGGTATTCCCGGGGGTCGTGGCCGAACACGGCAATGGCCTCCTGCTGGCCGTAGTCGGTTTTCAGCACCCGCGGCCACTCCGGCCATGCGTTGCCGGGAGCGCGGGTTTCCGGCGGGCAAGGCATCATTTCCAGCTGCATGATACCCGTGCAGCCCTGACGGATGGCGGTGCCTACACAGTCATTGCCCGTGTCGCCGCCGCCGATGACCAGCACCTTTTTGCCCTTGGCCGTGACAGCCTTGCCGTCGGCAAAATCGGAGTCAAGCAGACTTTTTGTCACGCTGGTCAGGTAGTCCACGGCAAAGTAGATTCCCTCGGCGTCCCGTCCGGGTACGCCAATGTCCCGGGGCTTTTTCGCGCCGCAGCAGAGTACCACCGCGTCGTAGTTTTCTTTCAGTTCCTCGGCGGAGATGTCACGCCCTACGTCGGCGTTGGTGATAAACTCGATGCCCTCTTCTTCCAGAATCTTCACCCGGCGGTCAATGACCCACTTTTCCAGCTTCATGTTGGGAATGCCGTACATCAGCAAGCCGCCAACCCGGTCGGCGCGCTCATACATGGTCACCTTGTGGCCGCGCTTGTTCAGCAGGTCGGCGACGGACAGCCCGGAGGGGCCGGTGCCAACCACCGCCACCCGCTTTCCGGTGCGCGCCGGTGGCGGAACGGCGTGGATCGTGCCGCTTTCGTAGCCGTACTCCACGATCGCCCGCTCGTTTTCCTTCACCGCCACGGGCGACCCCGTAGCCATGCCGCAGGTGCAGGCGGCTTCGCACAGCGCCGGGCAGACCCGGCTGGTGAATTCCGGATAGCGGTTAGTGGCAATGAGCCGCTTCGCCGCCAAGTCCCACCGCCCCTGATATACCAGATCGTTCCATTCGGGGATGAGGTTATTTAAGGGGCAGCCGCTTGCCATGCCGCCGATCATCATGCCGCTCTGGCAGAAGGGTACGCCGCAGTCCATGCACCGCGCACCCTGCGCCTGCTGTTCGTCGCAGTGCAGCGGAATATGAAATTCATTGAAGTTTTTGATACGTTCCTCAGGAGCGATCTCCCGGCTGGTCTGCCGATCGATCTCCATAAATCCGGTGGGTTTTCCCATATTCCCGCCTCCTTATTTCCCGTTTTTCATGGCGTAAAACGCCTCGATCTGCGCCTGCTCGCTGTCCTCGCCCTTTTCCTCCATCTTGGCAATCAGGCGAAGCATCTTATCATAGTCATGGGGCAGAACCTTCTTGAATTTCGGCAGATATTCGCCGAAGTTTTCCAGAATTTCCTTACCCCGGGGTGAGCCTGTGGCCTCCACATGCTCCCGGATCAGTTCTTTCAGCAGGGACACATCGTACTTATGCTCCACGCTTTCCAGCGTGACCATGTCCTTGTTCACCCGCTGGTAGAAGTCCCAATCCTCATCCAGCACGTAGGCAATGCCGCCGCTCATGCCAGCAGCGAAGTTCTTGCCGGTCTTGCCCAGCACCACCACTGTGCCGCCGGTCATGTACTCGCAGCCGTGGTCGCCCACGCCCTCCACCACGGCGACAGCGCCGGAGTTGCGGACGCAGAACCGTTCTCCGGCCACGCCGTTGATGAACGCCTTGCCGCCGGTGGCGCCGTAGAAGGCCACGTTGCCGATGAGGATATTTTCACTGCGGTCATAGGTCACATTTTTCGGCGGGTAGACGATGATTTTGCCGCCGGAAAGTCCCTTGCCCAGATAGTCGTTGCTGTCGCCGATCAGTTCCAGCGTCAGCCCCTTGGGGATGAACGCGCCGAAGCTCTGGCCGCCGTAGCCGGTGCAGACCACGCGGAAGGTGTCGTCCGGGAGGGTGTTGCCGAATTTTGCCGTGATCTCGCTGCCAAAAATGCTGCCGAAGGTGCGGTCGGTGTTGCCCACCTCCATCTGAACGGTCATAGGCTTGGGTTCCGCCATATCGAAGCTCTTTTTGAACTTCTTCATCAGCACCTTCATGTCGGGAGTCTGTTCCAGCTTGAAGTCATACACCGCTTTCGGGTCAAAATGGACGTTGGTGTTCTCCACCAGCGGATTTTTCAGCAGTCCCGACAAGTCCATTTCGCTGGCGCGGGAACCGGCGGGGGCGGGACGAACTTTCAGCAAGTCCGTGCGGCCTACCAGTTCGTCCACCGTGCGCACGCCCAGCTTCGCCATATATTCCCGCAGCTCCTGTGCCATGAACTTCATGAAGTTCATCACGTACTCGGGCTTGCCCATGAACTTCTTTCTCAGCTCGGGGTTCTGGGTGCAGATGCCCATGGGGCAGGTGTCCAGATTGCACACCCGCATCATTACGCAGCCCATGGCTACCAGCGGGCCGGTGCCGAAACCGAATTCCTCCGCGCCCAGCATGGCGGCGATGGCCACGTCCCGACCGCTCATGAGCTTGCTGTCGGACTCGATGCGGACGCGGGAACGCAGACCGTTCATAATGAGGCACTGGTGCGCCTCAGCGATGCCCAGCTCCCATGGAAGTCCGGCGTTGTGGATGGAGGAATTGATGGACGCCGCGCCCGTGCCGCCGTCAAATCCGGAGATCAGGATGACCTCCGCGCCGGCCTTGGCCACGCCGGCGGCAATGGTGCCGACCCCCGCTTCGCTCACCAGCTTGACGTTGATGGCGGCGCTGCGGTTGGCGCATTTCAGGTCGTAGATCAGCTGCGCCAGATCCTCGATGGAATAAATATCGTGATGGGGCGGCGGGGAGATCAGCCCCACGCCGGTTGTGGAGTGGCGGCACTTTGCCACCCATGGATAAACCTTGCCGCCGGGAAGCTGGCCGCCCTCGCCGGGCTTTGCGCCCTGCGCCATCTTGATCTGGATCTCCTTGGCGGAAACCAGATATTTGCTGGTAACGCCGAACCGGGCGGAGGCGACCTGCTTGATGGCGGAATTCCGTTCGGTGCCGTAGCGCTCCTCGTCCTCGCCGCCCTCGCCGGTGTTGGACTTGCCGCCCAGACGGTTCATGGCAATGGCAAGGCATTCATGGGCTTCCTTGGACAGCGCGCCGTAGCTCATGGCGGCGGTCTTGAAGCGCTTGACGATGGACTCAACGCCCTCCACTTCCTCAATGGGGACGCCGGTTTCGGGGTAGTCGAATTCCAGCAGGCTGCGCAGGTGCATATCGTCGCCGCCCTCGTTGGCCGCGGCGGCAGTGTACTGCTTGAACTTGCCGTAGTCCCCCGTCCAGACCGCCTGCTGCAAAAGGTGGATAGTCTGGGGATTGTACAGGTGCTGCTCCGCCGCGCTCCCGCTGCGGAATTTGTGCGCGCCCACGCTGGGCAAATCCATGTAAATGTCCAGCCCCAGCGGGTCGAACGCCTGCTGGTGACGGTCTTCCATGTCCTTCTGGATATCGGCAATGGTGATGCCGCCCACCCGGCTGACGGTGTTGGTGAAGTATTTGTCAATGACCTCTTTGCTGATGCCCACCGCTTCAAAAATCTGGCTGCCCTGATAGGACTGGATGGTGGAAATGCCCATCTTGGAGGCAATTTTCACGATACCCGCCAGCACCGCCTTGTTGTAATCGTTGACGGCGGCGTAGAAATCCTTTTCCAGCAGCCCGTCGCTGATCAGATTGCCGATGCTCTCCTGCGCCAGATACGGGTTGATGGCGCAGGCGCCGAAGCCCAGAAGCGTGGCAAAATCATGGACAAGCCGGGGTTCGCCGCTTTCCAGAATCAGCGCCATGGCGGTGCGCTTGCGGGTGCGAACCAGATATTTGGACACCGCGCTGACGGCCAGCAGACTGGGAATGGCGACATGATACTCGTCAATGTCCCGGTCGGACAGAATCAGGATGTTCGTGCCGTCCCGGTACGCCCGGTCAACGTCCACGAACAGCCGGTCGATGGCCTTTTCCAGCGGGGTGTTTTTGTAGTAGCAAACGGACACGGTCTCCACCTTGAAACCGGGAACGTCCATGGTCTTGATTTTCAGCAAGTCCGTCTCCGTGAGGATGGGGTTGTTGATTTTTAAGACTTTGCAGTTTTCCGCGTTCTCTTCCAGCAGATTACCCTGGGCGCCCACGTACACGGTGGTAGAGGTGACGATTCTTTCCCGCAGTGCGTCGATGGGCGGGTTCGTGACCTGGGCAAACATCTGCTTGAAATACTCGAACAGCGGCGGGCGGGTGTGGCTGAGGACGGCCAGCGGAGTATCGCTGCCCATCGCGCCGGAGGGTTCCGCGCCGTTTTTCGCCATGGGGAGCATGATGGTCTTCAAATCCTCGTAGCGGTAGCCGAAGGCCTTCTGGAGCCGCACCATTTCTTCTCTGGTGTAGGAGGGTATCTTCCGGTTAGGCACCGTCAGGTCGGAGAGGTTCACCAGATTCCGGTCCAGCCATTCGCCGTAGGGCTGGCGGCTGGCGTACTCCGCTTTCAGGTGCTCGTCGTCCACCAGCTCGCCCTTCACCGTGTCCACCAACAGCATCTTGCCGGGGCGCAGGCGGTCCTTGCGGATAACGTGCTCCTGCGGGATGTCCAGAACGCCAACCTCGCTGGAAAGGATCAGCCGTCCGTCGTCGGTAATGTAATAGCGGCTGGGACGCAGACCGTTGCGGTCAAGGACCGCGCCCATCACGTCGCCGTCGCTGAACAGAATGGACGCAGGGCCGTCCCAGGGCTCCAGCATGGTAGCATAATACTGGTAAAAGTCCTTCTTCTTTTGATCCATGTTCCGGTTGTTGCTCCACGGCTCCGGGATGGTGACCATCACCGCCAGAGGCAGGTCCATGCCGTTCATGACCATGAATTCCAGCGTGTTATCCAGCATGGCGGAGTCGGAACCGCCCTGATTGACAATAGGAAGCACCTTGGTCATGTCGTCTTTCAAAAAGCGGCTGGCGATGGTCTCCTCGCGGGCGAGCATGGTGTCCACGTTGCCACGGATGGTGTTGATCTCGCCGTTGTGGAGAATGAACCGGTTGGGGTGCGCCCGGTTCCAGCTGGGGGAGGTGTTGGTGGAGAAGCGGCTGTGAACCATGCCGATGGCGGTCTCATAGTCCTCGTCCTGTAAATCCGGGTAGAACTGCCGCAGCTCCTTGACCAGGAACATGCCCTTATACACGATGGTACGGCTGGACAGGCTGCACACGTAGGTCTCCTGACTGGACTGCTCGAACACCCGGCGAACCACATACAGCCGCCGGTCAAAGGCGATACCAGCGACCATTCTCGGCGGCTTTCCCACAAACGCCTGCCAGATGCTGGGCATACAGTCCCGCGCCTTCTGCCCCAGATACTCCGGGCACACCGGCACCTGCCGCCAGCCAAGGAAGGGCAGCCCCTCCTTCTTGCAGATGATCTCAAACAGCTTCTTTGCCTGATTGCGCTGCAGCTCTTCCTGCGGGAAGAAGAACATGCCGACGCCGTATTCCCGCTCCGCGCCCAGCGTGATGCCCGCGGCCGCGGCTGCTTTCACAAAAAACTTATGGCTGACCTGTAACAGAATGCCAACGCCGTCGCCGGTTTTTCCCTCGGCGTCCTTGCCTGCCCGGTGTTCCAGATGCTCCACGATCTGCAGCGCGTCATCCAGCGTCCGGTGGCTCTTATGTCCCTTAATATCCACGACCGCGCCGATGCCGCAGTTGTCGTGTTCAAACCGGGAATCGTACAACCCGGCTGGAGCTGTGCGTTCGGTGAAATTTTCCATAGCTTTTTCTCCTTTGGGCTACAAAAAATAAACGGCGTTTCCGCTCAAAGGGCAAAAATGCCCTCTGCGGGAACGCCATTGTTCTCTGGGGTAATGATAGCACAAAGAGAAACACTTTACAAGGCAGAAGAAATCCCGTTTTCTTCCGGTATCTTTGTTTCATTTACCCAAAATCCGCAAAAAGCGGCGGCTCTGCGCATCAAAGCAGTCAGGCATATAAAACGGCAGCTCCCGGGGAAGGAAGCTGCCGTTTAAGAAAATTCCTGCGGTTTTTGATATCAGGAATCAATCTGTATAATGCCCATCTATGATATTGCCTGACACAATATCATATACCATTCCGTCTGTAAGAGACGTTGCCGTTTTCCCGGACATATCAAGTAAAAAATCTTCGTTCCATGCTCCTGTAATGGAGAGTACGTTCTCAGTGATATGCCACTCCAGCTCACTTTGTTCTTCGTGAGCGGGATCTGTTTTTCGTTCGACTTCACGTTTGGCGTAGGATTCAAAAACAGAGATGCAATGAAGCACCTGCGACTGATTGTTCCAAAGGCGGAAAGGAATTCCAACAGATGCTTTTATCTGCGATAAGATATCCTCAGTCTCAAAATCGACGCTGTCTTGTGTACCAAATGCGCTTTCAGCATCCAAGCTGACATCCGGAGTCGGTTCAGTGGCCATGCTATTCGTGTTTTCCTCCAATTGCGCTTTTGCTTCATTGCTTTCAGGGCTGGAATTCGCGGGCAGCTGCTTGTTTGCGCAAGAACACAAGAAAATGCTTGCGATAAGCAATACCGTTACCATTGTCTTTTTCATCTGTTTATCTCCTTTCAGCCAAAAGAATCATTTCCGGCTGTCTCTCTGCTTTTCCAGCTTGAGATACATTTCCTTCAAATGCTCGGCCAGAGGGCTGTCCGAACGGAAGGGGGAGAAAAAGTGATACTTGGCAGCGGCATTCTGGTTGAAATCCCGGATGTGGTCCTTGATGCTCTCGTATTTCACGACGACCTTGTTTTCCTCGGCGAACTGCTTCAGCTTGACAATGATCTGGCTGGAATGCACCACGTCGATGATGAACACGCCGAAGAACATACCAATGAAGAAGGAAAACGCCAGATTGTTGGACAACCACGCCAGCGCATTCAGGATATAGGGATGCACCAGAAAATAGTACGCCGCGCCAAGCGCCGCCCAGAAGAAGGAGAACAGCGGGCAGATGATCCCCTGAATATTGCCCCAAAGGTTTGAATAGTCCCACAGCCGGACTTTCAGATATTTCAGGCAGGCAAGACCCGCGATGTACTCGATCAGCGTCATGGCGACAGCCATGGCAAGAAACAGCGCCACCCGGTTCCAGACGGGGTCTGCGATCAGGTGCAGATCCTCCAGCGACGCCAGCAGGAACAGCGTACACAGGCCGAAGCCGTAAATCGGCAGATACGGGCCGGTGCAGAAGCCGGGATTGATCCACTTTTTGTGGCGGTGGGTCAGGTTGCGGTACAGCAGCTCCAGCACCCATCCGAAGCACGAGCCGATAAAGAACAAAAACGCAAGTACCAGACTAAGCCTCATGAAGATTCTCCTTTATTTTTCTTGTTTCCATTTTATTCATTTTTTCTAAACACAACCGAAACAATTCTTTACGAGACTGTAAACACGCTGAAAAAGCGATGACCCGCAAAGCACAATCCGGCGTATCTTATCCAATTTATTGCTTGCAGTTTTTCCACATTTTGATTATAATAGTTCCCATCCAAAAAGTCAACTTTCGTTTCGCCTTCGTGTGGGATTTTTGCCCAAAGGTGTATGTTAGGAGGATATTATGTCTGAAAAGAACCCGCCGGACAGTAATTTCATGACAAAGCTTGCCACATTTATTGTGGACAAAAAGACTTTGTTCTTCCTTTTGTACATATTTGCCGTGATTTTCTGTGCTTTTTCCTCCGGATGGGTGAATGTGGAAAACGACGTCACCACCTACCTGCCCGAGGACACGGAGACCCGTCAGGGCATCGTGGCGATGAACGATAACTTCACCACCTTCGCCACCGCCCAGATCATGGTATCCAACGTCACCTACGAGACGGCGGACGAACTGTCCCAGCAGATCGCGGATGTGGAAGGGGTCAGCATGGTCACCTTCGACGACACCCCCGACCACTACACCAACGCTTCCGCGCTGTTTGACATCAGCTTCGATGGCATCGCCACAGACGAAAGCAGCCTGCAGGCGCTGGCGGACATTGAAGCGCTGGTGGACGGCTACGACTACTGCACGTATTCCGACGTTGGCAACGATGACAACGCCACGTTGCAGGGGGAAATGACCACCATTCTGATCGTCGCGGTGATCATCATTATCATCGTGCTGACCCTGACCTCCCGTTCCTATGCCGAGGTTCCCGTGCTGATGATCACCTTCGGCGTGGCGGCCATTCTGAACATGGGCACCAACTTCCAGCTGGGCACCATCAGCTTCATCTCCAACTCCGTGGCTGTGGTATTGCAGCTGGCGCTGGCCATTGACTACGCCATCATCCTGTGCCACCGCTTCACCGACGAGCGGGAGACCCGCACCGCCCGGGACGCCTGCATCACCGCCCTGAGCAAGGCCATCCCGGAGATCAGCGCCTCGTCCCTGACCACGGTGTCCGGCCTTGCGGCGCTGGGCTTCATGGAATTCAAAATCGGTCTGGACATGGCGCTGGTTCTGGTCAAGGCCATTCTGTTCAGCCTGCTGTCCGTGTTTACCCTGATGCCGGGACTTCTGATGCTGTTCAGCCCGCTGATGGACCGCACCCGCCACAAAAAACTACTGCCAAACATCACGCCTATCGGCAAGTTTGCGGTGAAGACCCGGCGCGTTGTGCCGCCGCTGTTTGCCATTCTTCTGGTCGGGGCATTCATCCTGTCCAACCGCTGCCCCTTTGTTTACAGCTATAACAACATCGAGACCGCGAATATGAACGAACGTCAGGCGGCTTACTTTAAAATCCAGCATACCTTCGGCACGACCAACATGGTCGCGCTGGTGGTTCCCAGCGGCAACTATGACGCGGAAGCGAAAATTCTGGAGGAACTGGATACCCGCCCGGAGGTCAAGAGCACCATGGGCCTTGCCAACATCGAGGCCATGGACGGCTACACCCTGACGGACAGCCTGAACCCCAGAGAGCTTTCCGAGCTGGTGGGCATGGATTACGAGGTAGCGCAGCTTCTCTATTCCGCCTACGCCATTGAGAACGACCAATACGGAGAATTCGTACAGGGGCTGGATAAGTATGACGTTCCCCTGTTCGATATGCTGATGTTCCTGAAAGGCCAGCTGGATTCCCATAATATTTCTCTGGATGACATGGACGAAGCGTCTCTGAACGATATTTTCTCCCAGCTGGATATGGCTCAGAAGCAGCTGAAAAGCGACCGCTACAGCCGGATGGTGGTCTACCTGAACCTGCCGGAGGAAAGCGACGAGACCTTCGCGTTTCTGGATGAAATGCGGAGCATCGTCGGGAAATACTACGACAGCGATTATTACGTAGTCGGCAACTCCACCAGCTCCCGCGATCTGTCGTCCTCCTTTGTCAAGGACAATCTGGTAATCTCCATTCTGTCCTCCCTGTTCGTTATTCTGGTGCTGCTGTTCACCTTCCAGTCGGCGGGACTGCCTATTCTGCTCATCGCCTGTATTCTGGGAAGTGTCTGGATTAACTTCTCCTTCCCCACTCTGGCCAATCAGCCGCTGTATTTCCTTGGCTACCTCATCGTGCAGTCCATTCAGATGGGCGCGAACATCGACTACGCCATCGTCATTTCCAGCCACTATCAGGAGCTGAAGGCCACGATGACCCATAAGGAAGCCATCGTGGAAGCGCTGAACGCCTCCTTCCCCACCATCTTCACCTCCGGCACCATCCTATCTGCCGCCGCTCTGCTGATCGGCAACATTTCCACCAACCCCGTTATCTCCATTCTTGGCACCTGTCTGGGCCGCGGTACGATCATCTCCATTGTCATCGTTCTGGGTGTCCTGCCTGCCACGCTCGTGCTCAGCGACTCCATCATCAACCGCACCTCCTTCAAGATGAAGGGCATCGAGCTTCCCACCAGAACTGCCAGCGGCACCATGTATGTCAGTGGGCATCTGCGGGGTCAGGTCAGCGGCGTTCTGGACGGTGAATTCACCGGAACGATCCGCGGCGATATGCACGCCATCGTCTCCACCAGTACTCAGGTCAAAAAGCTGGACGAATCCGAAGCGGAAGGAGGAGAAGACAATGCGTAACCCGATAAAACGAATTTCCGCGCTTCTGCTGTGTCTGCTTCTCGTTCTCAGCCTGCCGGTAACGGCGCTGGCCGAGGAAGCCAAGGACACCGATGAGGCAGCGGCCGCCGAAGAAGGAACGACCTTGCGCATTCTGCGTCAGAAGCAGTTTCTGGACTTTGCGGAAAACTGCCGTCTGGACAGCTACAGCCGGAACCTGAGTGTGGTTCTGCTGGCGGATATCGACCTCACCGGCGTAGATTTTGCAGGGATTCCCATTTTCTGCGGCAATTTTGACGGCAACGGCCACACTGTCTCCGGCCTCAGCATCACCCGGGACGGCTCCAACATGGGACTTTTCCGCTATGTTGACGCTTCCGCGCTCATTCAGAACCTCACGGTCTCGGGAGAAATCATCCCCGACGGGAGCCGCAGCGCCGTGGGCGGCATTGCCGGACACAATGCCGGTAAAATCCAGAACTGCTTCTTTGACGGCACGGTTTCCGGCTCGGATGACGTGGGCGGCATCGCCGGCATCAACGCCATCACCGGTATCGTCGACGGCTGCCATTCCAAAGGCGTCATCACCGGCGACCACCGGGTCGGCGGCATCGTGGGAAATAACCTTGGCGTTATCCGCAGCTGCAACAACCGCTCTGCGGTCAACACCACCGCCGAGGAAAATCAGGTCAAGCTTTCCGACATTTCCTTCGACACCATCACCGGAAGTGAATCCGTCAGCACCGTAACGGACATCGGCGGTATCGCCGGTACCAGCAGCGGCGTCATCCGCCAGAGCAAAAACCGTGGCAACGTGGGCTATCAGCACATGGGCTACAACGTCGGCGGCATTGCCGGAACCCAGACCGGGTATCTCTACAAATGCGAAAACTTTGCTCAGGTTTATGGCCGCAAGGAAGTGGGCGGCATCGTCGGCCAGATGGAGCCGACCACCTTCATCGAGTACACCGAAGACACAATGCAGATTCTCCAGTCCCAGCTTGGCACCGTAAGCAATCTCACGGGGCAGGCGTTTTCCACCATTCAGGACGGCAATTCGGACATGGGCGTTCAGGTGGACGACCTCTACAATTCCCTCGTGGATGCCAAGGACGCTCTGGATACCCTGCTGCCCAACGGGGATGACCCCTATCCCCCCGACCGGGACACCATCGACGCGGCCATCAACAACGCCAACAGCAGCCTTGCCGCCGCCGGTTCCTCTCTGTACGCCATCATGGATTCCGTCAACGACACGGCGGATTCCCTCAGCCGCATCATGCGCTCCATTGCCGGGCAAATCAGCGCCATGAGCGCCACCGTTGGCAACGCCTCCCAGAATCTGGGCGGCACCATTGAGGACATTTCCGACCGGGACACCGCAGAAATTCTCTCCGGCAAGGTGGAAAAATGCACCAATTCCGGTGCGGTTCTGGGCGACCTGAACGCAGGCGGCGTCGTGGGTGCCATTGCCTATGAAAACCGCCTGGATCCGGAGAACGATCTGCAAATCGGCGGGGACAACTCCATGAACTTCGACACCCAGCTGCGCGCCGTGATCCTCGGCTGTGAAAACAGCGGACGCGTTACGGCGAAGCGCCGGAACGTGGGCGGCATTGTTGGCTGGATGGCGCTGGGGCTTACGAAAAACTGTCTCAGCACCGGCAGCATTGACGCGGAGGACGCCGACTATGTAGGCGGCGTCGTGGGCAAGAGCAGCGGCTATGTCCGCCAGTGCAGCGCCAAATCCGACATTACCGGAAACGCCTATGTGGGCGGCATTGCGGGCGAGGGTCTCACCGTCACCGACTGCCGCAGCATGGTGCAGCTCACCGGCTCCGAGAAAACCGGCGCGGTTCTGGGTATGCGGGGCGAACGTTCCGGATTCCTCAAGTCGGAATCCGACGACGACAGCGGGGAAACAGACGAAGAAACTGTCACTGGGAACTACTACTTTACCGTCGGCTCCGACATCGGCGCCATCGACGGCGTGAGCTATGCTGACACCGCCCAGCCCCTTTCTCATGACGATTTCGTCGCGCTGGAAGGGCTTGATCCGATCTTCAAGGTCATCTCCGTCCGCTTCGTCTATGACGACGGCATGATGCACACCGTCACCCTCACCCCCGGTGAGGCGCTGTCGCCGGACAGCATTCCCAAACTGCCCGAAAAGGCTGGTTATGTCGGTCGCTGGGACGGTCTCGCGGACGCCGATCTGTCCGACATCCGCTTCGATGTTTCGTTCCCGGCGGTGTACACCGCAGAGCTGGAAACGGTGCAGAGCGAAGCCCTTGGCGAAAGCAAACTGCCCACGCTGCTGGCACAGGGCCACTTCTCCGGCGATACGCCCATCCAGCTGACCAAGATGGAAAAAGGCCCCGCTCCGGGCGCACATGACAAGTTCCTTGAGGGCTACGCCTTTACCCTCCCCGCCGGTACAGCCGATACGCTGCGCTACTTGCCGGAAACTGAACAGAAAAATGTCCGGGTCATGGTAAAGGGCGCGGACGGAAGCTGGCGGGAGATTTCCCACACCCAGGACGGCAGCTATCTGGTCTTTGCCATAGAGAACGGCGACCAGAGCTTCTGCCTGATCGGGTCGATGAAAAAATCGGTCTCCTGGCTGCCCATCATTGGTGCCGGCGGCGCGGCCATGGTCGTGCTGCTGGTGGTCATTCTTCTGGTTCACCATCGCCGCAAGAAGAAAGCCGTAAAATCGGAAACACCCACTGTAAACGAAACTACCTGACATTAAGGTCGGTCACCAGAATCTGGTGGCCGACCTTTTCTTTTTGCAAAGAAACGGTTAAAATTATTTCACAATTAACACTTTGTTTACAACATATTTGCTATAATGACAAATATCGTTTTGTAGAATTGTTACAAAGATCAAAAATGGAGACGTGTGCTATGAATACATATCGCGCCGGTATCGACATCGGCTCAACCACCGTCAAGCTCGTTCTGCTGGACGAAAACGGGAAAATCCTGTTCGGACAGTACCGCCGCCACTGTGCCCACACCCAGCAGACGCTGCGGCAGCTCCTTGCCGAAGCCCGGGAACAGGTCGGCTCCTGCCTTTTGCAGGTGAAGATCACAGGCTCCGGTTCCATCAATCTCGGCAAGGCCATGGGCATCGGCTTCGTGCAGGAGGTGGTGGCCGTCGCTTCCGCATTGCAGGCCGTCGCGCCTCAGACCGACGTGGCCATTGAGCTGGGCGGCGAGGACGCCAAGATTATTTATTTCCGGGGCGGGCTGGAAGAACGGATGAACGGCGTCTGCGCAGGCGGCACCGGCTCCTTCATCGACCAGATGGCGTCCCTGCTCCAGACCGATGCCGCCGGACTGAACGCGCAGGCAGAGCATTATCAGGAAATCTACCCCATCGCCGCCCGCTGCGGCGTGTTTGCGAAAACCGACATTCAGCCTCTCATCAACGAGGGCGCGACCACCGCCGACTTGGCCGCTTCCATTTTTCAGGCCGTGGTCAATCAGACCATCTCCGGCCTTGCCTGCGGCAAGCCCATCCGGGGGTGTGTGGCATTTCTGGGCGGCCCCCTGCATTTTCTGCCGGAGCTGAAAAAAGCCTTTATCCGCACCCTGAAGCTCACCCCCGAAACCACCGTTGACCCGGAAAACTCCCATCTATTCGCCGCCATGGGCGCGGCGCTGGAATCCGGCGACGCCGAAGCCGTCAGCATGGACGGCCTGATCGACCGGCTGGACAAGGGCGTGGAAATGGCCTTTGAATTAAAGCGTCTCGACCCCCTGTTCGCCACCCGGGAAGACCATCAGGCGTTCTGCGCCCGCCACAGCAAAGCCGTCGTCCGCCGGGAGAGCCTGCCCGGGTATCGGGGTGACTGTTTCCTCGGCATTGACGCCGGTTCCACCACCACGAAGGTGGCGCTCATCGGCAGCGACGGCCAGCTTCTCTTTTCCTATTACGCCAACAATCAGGGCAATCCCATCCGCACCGCCATGGAGGCCATGGCACGACTCCGGGACGAGCTGCCCGAGGGCGCGCACATCGCCCGCTCCTGCTCCACAGGCTACGGAGAATCCCTCCTGAAATCTGCTTTCTGTCTGGACGAGGGCGAGGTGGAAACCATCGCCCACTGCACCGCCGCCGCGTTTTTTGACCCGGAGGTGGACTGCGTGCTGGACATCGGCGGGCAGGACATGAAGTGCGTCAAGCTGAAAAACGGCAGCGTGGACACTATTCTGCTGAACGAAGCCTGCTCCTCCGGATGCGGCTCCTTTATCGAAAACTTCGCCAATTCCCTTGGCTACAGCGCCGAGGGCTTTGCCAAAGAGGCGCTGTTCGCCAAAAATCCCATTGATCTCGGCACCCGCTGCACCGTGTTCATGAATTCCAACGTCAAGCAGGCGCAAAAAGAGGGCGCCACGGTGCAGGATATTTCTGCGGGACTTGCCTACTCCGTCATCAAGAATGCCCTTTACAAGGTCATCAAGCTGGCCGACCCCGCCGACCTGGGCAAACACATCGTGGTGCAGGGCGGCACCTTCTACAACCAGGCGGTGCTTTGCGCCTTTGAGAAGATTGCCGGCGTGGAGGCCACCTGCCCCGATATTTCCGGCATCATGGGTGCCTTTGGCGCGGCGCTGGTGGCGCGGGAACGCTATCACGGTCAGGAAAGCACTACCCTTCCCCTGAACGACATTCTGAATCTGACCTACACCACCTCCGCCACCCGCTGCGGCGGCTGTTCCAACCGGTGTATGCTGACCATCAACAAATTCCCCGGCGGACGCCGCCACGTCACCGGCAACCGATGCGAAAAGGGTCTGGGCGGCACCGGCACCGGGCGGAAAGGCCCCAACGTGATGGCATATAAGCTGAAGCGGATGTTCGACTATCCCCCGCTGGAAAATCCCACCCGGGGTGTCATCGGCATTCCCAGAGTGCTGAATATGTACGAAAATTACCCCTTCTGGGCAACATTCTTCCGGGAACTGGGCTTCCGGGTGGTTCTCTCCCCCAAATCCAACCGGAAAATCTACGAGCTGGGCATGGAGTCCATCCCCTCGGAATCCGAGTGCTACCCCGCCAAGCTCTCCCACGGTCACGTCCAGTGGCTCATCAATGAGGGAATCAAAACCATTTTCCATCCCTGCGTATTCTATGAGCATCAGGAGACCCCCGGCGCGCAGAATCATTACAACTGCCCCATCGTGGTCTCTTACCCGGAGAATCTGAAAAACAACGTGGAAGCCGTCGCAGACGGCGAAGTCCGCTACATCCGCCCCTTCCTCGCCTTTACCAGCGAGAAAATCGCCGCCGACCGACTGGCCGCTCTGTGTAAGGAAGAATGGGGCATCGACGGGAAGGAAGTCCGCGCCGCCGTCCACAAGGCATGGGAAGAACAGCAGCGCGCTAAGGCCGACGTTCGTGCAGAGGGGCAAAAGGCGCTGCAATGGATGGCGGAAAATCACGCGCGGGGCATCGTTCTGGCTGGCAGACCCTATCACATTGACCCCGAAATCAACCACGGTATCCCGGAAATGATTGCTTCCTATGACCTTGCCGTCCTCACTGAGGACAGTCTGCCCATCGATTTCACCCCCGAACGCCCCCTCCGGGTCAACGACCAGTGGGTTTACCATTCCCGGCTGTACAGTGCGGCGGAATTTGTGCGGAATCGGGAGGACTTGGAGCTGATTCAGCTGAATTCCTTCGGCTGCGGCCTGGACGCCGTCACCACCGACCAGGTGTGCGAAATTCTGGAGGGCAGCAACAAGCTCTACACCGTCCTGAAAATCGACGAGGTGAACAATCTGGGCGCCGCCCGTATCCGCATCCGCAGTCTGCTTGCCGCCATGAACCAGCGTCAGGCGCGGGGCATTCGCCCCCAGCCAAAGCCCGCCGCCTATCACCGGTCGGAATTCACCAAGGAAATGTACCAATCCGGCTACACCATCCTCGCCCCCCAGATGAGCCCCATTCACTTTGACCTGCTGGAACCGATTTTCAAGAAGTACGGCTATCACATCGAAGTGCTTGCCAACGACAACCGCGCCGCCATCGACATGGGGCTGAAATTCGTAAACAACGACGCCTGCTTCCCCTCCATCACCGTGGTGGGGCAGATCATGGACGCGGTGCTTTCCGGGAAATACGACACGGACAAGCTGGCCGTGATGATGACCCAGACCGGCGGCTGCTGCCGGGCGAGCAACTACGTGGGTTTCATCCGCCGGGCGTTGGACAAGGCGGGGCTTGGCCATATCCCGGTCATCTCCCTGAACGCCAACGGCATGGAGACCAACAAGGGCTTCAAGCTCTCCCCCGGCCTTCTGTTCACCGCGCTGCGGGGCGTGGTCTACGGCGACCTGTTCATGCGCTGCCTGTACCGGGTTCGCCCCTACGAAAAGGAGAAGGGCTCCGCCAACGCCCTGCACCGGAAATGGCTGGAAATCGCCATCGATTCTCTGGTCAACAGCAAGAGCAAGTGGTCGTATAAGGCCGTTTGCAGCGGCATCGTGGAAGCCTTTGACAATCTTCCCATTGACGAAACCCTGCGCAAGCCGCGAGTCGGCGTGGTGGGCGAGATTCTGGTCAAGTATATGCCCCTCGCCAACAACCATCTGGTCGATCTTCTGGAAGCCGAGGGCGCGGAGGCCGTGGTGCCTGACCTGATGGACTTCCTGAACTACTGCGTGTACAACGGCGATTACAAGCATGAATTCTTAGGCGCGGGCTGGACGAGTGCCGCCACGGCGAAGCTCGGCGTGGATGCCATCCGCCTGATTCGCAAGCCCGCACTGGACGCACTGGAAAAGAGCCGCCGCTTTGAGCCGCCCATGCCCATTGAGCAGGTAGCGGAGCTGGCAAAACCCTTCCTCTCCATCGGCAACCAGTACGGCGAAGGGTGGTTCCTCACGGGAGAAATGGCGGAGCTGGTTCTCTCCGGCACGCCCAACATCGTGTGCATTCAGCCCTTCGCGTGCCTGCCCAACCATGTTGTGGGTAAGGGCGTCATCAAGGCGCTGAAAAAGGCCTATCCCCAGTCCAACATCGTAGCCGTGGACTACGACCCCGGCGCGTCGGAGGTCAATCAGCTCAACCGCATCAAGCTGATGCTGTCCACCGCGAAAAAGCGTCTGGCCGAGGAAGAAGCCGCCGCAGTATAAGTTTAAGGCAGGACACCGATTGGTGTCCTGCCTTTTGCTTATTCAAAAGGAACATAGTAATACGGCTTACTCACCCGTTTGCCCTGATCGTTCAGTTCGCTGCCGTTATAGAAGCTCACGCCTGCGATCTGTTCCGGGTCGAGAACTATGTTGAGGGTGTGCTCAATGCACGTGTACGTGTGGCTGTCAGCATCCCATGAACCGCCGCCGTTGCCGTAAGGCCGAATGTCGGTGCCGTCCTTCAGGCGGATGCTCGCCGGGGTCGGCGACCAGCCCGTTTTCTCCGTAAAATCAAAATTGTCCGTATATTCGTCCCCCAGCCGGAAGGCGAACTTCATGCTGTACTGGCCGATTTCCGCCTCTACCAGTGTCACGTCCCACAAATCTCCGACCTTGGCGTTGGGCGTCCACTTTTTCGGCGCCTCCGTGGTGCCTTCCAGCGTCCAGCGCAGCACCCAATTGCCGGGGGTGGTCATGATATCCTCGTCTTCAAACTTCTCGCCCTGAATGCCGAAGCCGGTGAAGGTCACGGCCATTTCCTTTCCGAACATGCTCTCATCCGGAGAGAATGCAAAATCGATGCTGAATTCAATGCTCCCGTCGGCCAGCTGATAGTCCAGAAGCAGCTGTTGGTCTTCTCCCACCCGGGGAACCGGCTGACCATTCTTTGCATATGTGGGATTGTGGTCGGCATCCCAAAGCACGCCGTCAAAAAAATGAGCGCCCCAGCTCATGGGCATCACTTCTCCGTCCACCCGGTAGTCCCACCATGCCCAAGGTGCCTGCCCTTCTTCCAGCTGTAAACCCTCAATGCGGAAAATGGCTCTGCAGCCGTACTGATCCATCAGCGTCTGGGCGAGGGTGACGGTGATGCCGTTGTCCGTCGCGGAAACGGCTTTCTTCTTTCCGTCCTTTGTCTCGGTGGGCGTCGCGGACAGGCCGCTTTGCTCTGCCTGCTTCTTGACCTGCTCGGAGATCTGCTGCGTTGTGCCGCCGTTGTCTCCGTACTGCATGGTCGCCGTCCAGCGGGTGATGGCCGCTGCGGCCGTCATGGTTGCCATAATCAGCGCCGCCGCCAGAATGAGCAGCAGCTTCTTTTTGCCGAAGCCCCTTGCTTTTCCCCTTCCGAATGTTCCGAATTCCGATTCCTCGATCAGCTCCGCATCCAGATTCTGAATTCCCTGCAACATATCCTTGCCTGTCATACCTGAAAACCCTCCTTTTTTAAGTAAATCGCCAACTTTTCCCGCATCCGGGACAGCCGCATCAGCACGGCGCTCTGGCTGATCTCATAGCGCAGGGCAATTTCGCTGACGCTGTCGCCGAACCAGTACCGCCTGACAAAGATCATCCGGTTATCCGCCGTCTGCTTCCATAGAAAGCTGCCCACCAGCCGGCTGATCTCGGCGCTTCTCACGTCCGTTTCCTGCCACTGGCCGGGGATACATTCCTCCATCTCCTGGGTCAGGGCGACGACCTCGGCCTTGCGCTTTGCCGCGTTGTTCCAGTCCAGCCGGTCAAAGGCAAGGTGGCGGCAGATTTTTGCGAGATAGGCAAAAAAGTGGATCGGCTTCGTGGGCGGAATGGTGTTCCATGCCTTGAGGTAGGTGTCATTGACACACTCCTGCGCGTCCTCCCTGCTTCCCACGATATTCTCCGACAGCCTTGTGAGCTTCGCGCCATACCGGTCGTCCGTCTGGCGGATGGCGTCCTCGTTTCGGGTGAAGAACAGCTGTATGATTTGTTCATCATTCATTCAACGCACCTCCTGTGTTTTGTCCTTCACCCTGATAGAAGGATTTCCAATTCAAAACCTAACACATTTCCTGAGAATTCTCAAGATTTTCTTTGCAAACATGAAAAGGCGGCGTGGCCGAAGCCACGCCGTCCCATAGAATCATACGCATTTATTTTGCCAGCAGCTTTTCCAACGCCGCGAGACGCAGGCTCAGGCACAGCACCTCCATAGCCTTTTCCAGCTCGGCCACCGGGGGCAGGCTGGGGGCAATGCGGAGATTGGAGTCATCCGGGTCGTTGCGGTAGGGGTAGGTTGCACCGGCGTTGGTCAGCACCACACCGGCCTCCTTGCACAGCGTCCAGACCCGCTTCGCCGTGCCGGGCATGGCGAACAGGCTGACGAAATAGCCGCCCTTGGGGTCGTTCCAATGGGCGATGCCCAGGGGCCTAATCTCCCGGTTCAGCCATTTTGCCACGCACTCAAATTTCGGTGCCATGACGGAGGCGTGGAGCTTCATGATCTCCAGCGTGTGCGCCTTGTCCTTAAGAAAACGCACATGGCGCAGCTGGTTGACCTTGTCGTAGGAGATCATCTGCACGCCGAAAATACCGGTGAAATAGCAGATATTGGCCTCGCTGGCAGCCATGCAGGAAATGCCGCCGCCGGCGAAGGTGATCTTGGAGGTGGACGCAAATTCGTAAACCATATCCGGCCGCCCCGCCTCGTCGCACAGAGAGAGAATGTCCGGGAACGGGACGTAGTCGCCCTCGAATTCGTGGACGCCATAGGCGTTGTCCCAGATGATGGCAAAGTCCGGGGCGGCGGGCTTCAGATGAGCAAAACGGCGGATGGTTTCGTCGGAGTAAATAATTCCGTCGGGGTTGGAGTATTTGGGAACCGTCCATATGAGCTTGACCTGCGGGTCCTTCACCAGCTCCTCCACCACGTCCATATCCGGGCCTTCGGGAGTCATGGGAACGGGAATCAGCTCCGCGCCGAAGAACTCGCCGATCTGGAAATGCCGGTCATATCCGGGGGCGGGGCAGAGAAATTTCACCTTTTCCTCCCGGCACCATGGCTTGGGGCTGTGGAGCAGGCCGTGGGTGTAGGCACGGGACACCACGTCAAACATCATATTCAGGGAAGCCGCGCCGCCGACGAACACCTGATCCGCCTTGCAGCCCAGCACATCCGCCCAATATCTCCGGGCGCTGGGGATACCCGCCAGCTCGCCGTAATTCCGGGCGTCCACGCCGTCGTCATAGCAATCCTCGGGGGTTTGCAGCACGGTCAGCAGGCCGCTGACCATGTCCAGCTGCTCCGTGGCGGGCTTGCCACGGGCCATGTTCAGATTCAGCCCCTGCGCCTTGCAGGCTTCGTAGGACGCCAGCACACTGCCGTATTCACGTTCCAGTTCTTCCCGGCTCATGCAGGAATAGGGAGTCATATCGATCATCCTTTCGGCATTTTGACAAGTTTTACGTGTATATTATATGTCCGAAGCCCCAAAAATGCAACATCATATTGGGCAAAAATTCATTTTTCGACGCAAAAACCAAGAAATCTGTGAAATGCACAAAGTTTCCTGCACACGTCAATTTGTTTTACTGCATATTTTCGCACAAAAAACGGCGTGACCGGGTTCGGTCACGCCGTCATCTGTCATTTGGCCACTTTTTTCAGGGCTGCGGGCGTTTTGGGAAGAATCACCTTTTCCTTCAGCACGAAGCCGGTTCTTGCGGGGATGTACAGTTCAATGTAGTCCCTGCCGTCAAAACGCTTGGTGGCGTAGGTCTTTTTCGCCACGTTTCCAAAGCCGCCGTATTTTTCGTCGTCGGTGGACAGAACAACCGTGTATTCCCCCGGCCGGCGAACCGGAACGAGTACGTTATTCAGGGAATTACCAAAGTGGAAGTTGAACACGAACACCAGCCCGTGGCGGTAGTACGCAAGGGTCTGCTCCGGCGCTTTCATCAGCAGCAGGTCTGCCATGCGCTGGTCGAAAATCCGGTTTTCCTTGGTCAGGTGAACCATATCCTCGTCAAAGTCGCCCAGCCACTGGTATTTGAGCATTCCGTTGTCCTTCAGGCTCCACTGGCGGCGGCAGTAATGGAAGCTCCAGCCGTTGCCCTCCCGGGGGAAGTCGATCCATTCGGGATGGCCGAATTCGTTGCCCATAAAGTTGAGGTACGCTTCTCCGCCGCCGGACAGAGTGAACAGACGAATCATCTTGTGCAGGGCAATGGCGCGGTCGATCACGGGGTTGTGGCAGTCCTTGTTCATGTCGGTGTACATGTTCGCCCCGGCCAGGCGGAAGATCATCGTCTGGTCGCCCACCAGCGCCTGATCGTGGGACTCCACATAGGCCACGGTCTTCTCTCCGGGACGGCGCAGGCACATACTGCCCCACATTTGATTGATGTCCCAGAATTCGTCCTGCCCCTTCACCGCCTTGATCCACATATCCGGCAATCCCATACCCAGCCGGTAGTCAAAGCCGATGCCGCCGTCCGCAATGGGCAGGCACATGCCGGGCATACCGGACATATCCTCGGCGATGGTGATGGCCTTGGGGTTCACCTGACGGATCAGCTCGTTGGCAAGCTGCAAATAGGTCACCGCCTCGGTGTCGGTGTTGTAGGAGAAATACTTGCCGTCGGAGGTGAAGTCCGTACCGAGGGCGTGGTCATGGTACAGCATGGAGGTCACGCCGTCAAAGCGGAAGCCGTCAAAATGGTACTCCGTCATCCAGAATTTCAGGTTGGACAGCAGGAAGTGGATAACACCGGTCTTGCCGTAGTCAAAGCACTTTGTTCCCCACGCAGGATGGTCGCCCTTGGGGCCGTCGTGGAAGAACTGCCATGTGGTGCCGTCGAACATGTTGATGCCCTCGGCGGTATTCTTGACGGCGTGGGAATGCACCACGTCCAGCAGCACCCGGATGCCCATGGCGTGCGCCTTGTTCACCAGATATTTCAGGTCTTCCGGCTTTCCGAACCATGAGGAAGCGGCGAAGAAACTGCTCACCTGATAGCCGAAGGAGCCGTAATAGGGATGCTCCATAATGGCCATGAGCTGGAGGGTATTGTACCCCGCCTTGTGGATTCTCGGCAGGATGTTGTCGGCAAACTCCCGGTAGGAACCGACCTTGCCCTCCTCCTGCGCCATGCCAATGTGGGCCTCATAGATATACAGCTCGTCCTCGCCGGTAAAGCCCTTGTCCGTCCACGGGAATGCCTTACGGTCATCCACCACCTCGCACTCGAAGGTGATGTTCTGCTTGTTCTGCACCACCCGGCGGGCATACAGGGGGATGTGCTCCGTGCGGGTCAGGTTGGCGTCCACCACGGTCTTGACCTTGCAGCCGTCCCACAGGGCGTCGTCGCCGGGGATATACAGCTCCCAGTTGCCGTTGCCCAGATTGGTTAGCGGGTGGGAGGTCTGGTTCCAGCCGTTGAATTCGCCCTCCAGATACAGCTGGTAGGCGCTGGGCGCCCACTCCCGGTAGTACCAGCCGCCATCCACGTGATGGAAGCCAAAGTACATGTGAGCGTTGGCAAAATCGTTCAGGCTCTGTCCCTCGGACAGAATATGCTTCTTCGCCGACCGGTACAGGTGCATCCGCAAATCAATGTCCCCGGCGAAAGGCTCAAGCTGGGGATTCAAATTCAAAATACGATACATAGCGTCTCCTTTTCCGCGCAAGTCCTGTCTATTGAATAAAGGGCGGCATCACCCTTCGCCCCTATTTTAGAAGAATCGTGCGTCTCTGTCAAGGACTTTTCATTCTTTACAATTCGCTTTGCTTTTTGATTTTGATTTTACATAGCGAAGATTTTGGAATTTACATTAAACTAGTAAAATACGAACCGTAGGATAAATCCCAAGTACATCAAAAATAAAACCTACAAGGAGAAGTAAGATTATGAAAAAAATCATTTCCATTGCACTGATTGCCATGCTTGTTGTCGCCACGGCCGGCTGCTCTCAGAGCCAGCCCGCCCCCACCGCCGCTCCTGCCGAGACTGCGGCACAGACGGCCGCCGCTCCTCAGATCGAAGCCCCCGCCGCGCTCTCCGGCACCGTCGCCACCGACGGCTCCACCTCCATGGAGAAGGTCATCGGCGCTCTGGGCGAAGCCTTCATGGAAGCGAACTCCGGCGTAAACTTCACCTATAACCCCACCGGCTCCGGCTCCGGCATCACCGCCGTGTCCGAAGGCCGCTGCGACATCGGACTGTCCTCCCGTGCTCTGAAGGATTCCGAGGTTGCGTCCGGTCTGGTCGGCACCGTCCTTGCCTACGACGGCATCGCCGTGATCGTCAACCCCGCCAACACCGTGGAAGATCTGGACATCGAGACCATCGCCAAGATCTACACCGGCGAGATCACCAACTGGTCCGAGGTCGGCGGCGCTGACGCTGAGATCGTTCTGGTCGGCCGTGAAGCCGGCTCCGGCACCCGCAGCGGCTTCGAGGAACTGACCGAGACCGTTGACAAGTGCAAGTACCGTCAGGAGCTGACCTCCACCGGCGACGTCATCACCGCAGTCGCGCAGAACCCCGACGCCATCGGCTACGCCTCTCTCGCCTCCGTCAAGGATTCCGTCAAAGCTCTGAAGGTCGCGGGCGTGACTCCCACCGAGGAGACCGTCAAGGACGGCACCTACCTCATCCAGCGTCCCTTCGTGCTGGTCACCAAGGAAGGCGTTGAGCTCAGCCCCGTTGCTCAGGCGTTCTTCGACTACGCCACCAAGGGTCAGGCCAATGACATCATCACCGCTTCCGGTGTGGTTCCCGCCAACGGCTAAGCAAACGAGCACCGGCTCCCCCACACGGGGGAGCCAACTTTTCAATTCGGCGAAATGGTAAACCTTCTCGAAAGGCTGATAACATGAAACATAAATCAAACATTTTTGAGGCCGTCGTCCACGGTATTTTCCTGATTCTCGGACTGATCACCGTGGGCTGCGTGCTTCTGATCACCATATATTTAATCATTTCCGGAATTCCCGCCATTCGTCAGATCGGCCTGTTACAGTTCCTGTTCGGCAAGAAATGGGCGTCCACGGCGGCGCAGCCAGAATACGGCATTCTCCCCTTCATTCTCACCAGCGTCTACGGAACCGCCGGGGCTGTCATCATCGGCGTACCCATCGGATTCCTGACGGCGGTGTATCTGGCGAAAATGGCGCCAAAGCCCGTCAAACGCTTTATGGAGCAGGCAGTCTCCATGCTGGCGGGCATCCCCTCCGTAGTTTACGGCCTTGTCGGCATGATGGTGCTGGTGCCGGGACTGCGGAAGCTCTTCCACATTCCCGACGGCTCCAGCCTGTTCGCCGCCATCATCGTCCTGGCCGTGATGATTCTGCCCTCCATTATCAAAATGTCCATCACCGCATTGGAAGCGGTGCCGAAGGAATACGAGGACGCTTCCCTTGCGCTGGGCGCGACGCCTGAGGAGACCTATTTCCGTGTCTCCGTCCCCGCCGCCCAAAGCGGCATTGCCGCCGCCGTAGTGCTGGGCGTGGGCAGAGCCATCGGCGAGGCCATGGCCGTCATGATGGTGGCAGGCAACGTCCCCAATATGCCCACTTCCCTGTTTCAGAGCGTCCGCTTCCTCACCACCGCCGTGGCAAGCGAAATGTCCTACTCCAGCGGCCTGCAAAAACAGGCGCTGTTCTCCATCGCGCTGGTGCTGTTCCTGTTCATCATGCTCATCAACGCCGCTCTGAATTTCTTCCTGAAGGGAGACAAATCGAAATGATTTCCAAAAAACGAAAGCTGTTTCTCTGGACGGTTCGGGGCGGGATGTATCTTGCCACCGCGCTGACCGCCGGACTGACCCTGTTTCTCATGGTCTACGTTCTGGCAAAGGGCATTCCCAACATCACATGGGAGCTGCTCAGCACCAAGCCCAGCTACCTTGCCGACCGCATCGGCATTCTGCCGGACATTCTCAATACCCTGTACATCATCATCTACACCCTGATTCTGGTGCTTCCCCTTGGCGTGGGCGCGGCAATCTACCTGACGGAGTACGCCCATAACAAGAAGGTCGTCGCGGTCATTGAGTACGCCGCCGAGACCCTCTCCGGCATTCCCTCCATCATCTACGGCCTTGTGGGTATGCTGCTGTTTTCCAACAATATGGGCACTTCCCTGCTGGCGGGCGCGCTGACCCTTGTCATCATGAACCTGCCCACCATCATGCGCAACACGCAGGAAAGCCTGAAAACCGTGCCCCAGAGCTACCGGGAGGGTGCCTTCGGTCTGGGCGCGGGAAAGTGGCGGGTCATCCGCACGGTGGTGCTTCCCAACTGCGTGGACGGAATCGTCACCGGCTGTATTCTTTCCATCGGCCGCATTCTGGGCGAGTCTGCCGCGCTGCTGTTCACCGCCGGATTTGCCCATGTGGTCAATGGCTTCTGGGCCGCAAGGAAAAGCGCAGGCGCGACATTGACGGTTGCCCTGTACGTCTACGCCAAGGAGCAGGGAGAATTCGGCGTTGCCTTCGCCATTGCCGCCATTCTGATGGTGCTGGCATTTCTCATTAACCTGTCCGCGTCTCTGGTAAGTAAGTATTATGGGAGGAAGAATCGAATTGGCTGACATGATTACCGCGAAAAATCTGTGCCTCTGGTATGGGGATACCCAGGCACTGAAATCCATCAACATTGCTGTCCCGGAACACAGCATCACCGCCCTCATCGGCCCCTCCGGCTGCGGCAAATCCACATTCTTAAAAACCCTGAACCGCATGAACGACCTGATCCCCGGCGTGAAGATCACGGGGGATGTGCGCTACGAGGGCAAGGACATCTTCCAGGCGGAGGTCAATAATCTGCGCAAGGAAGTGGGCATGGTGTTCCAGAAACCCAACCCCTTCCCCATGAGCATTTACGACAACATCGCCTACGGCCCCCGCACCCACGGCATTCACAGCAAGGCCAAGCTGGACGAGATCGTGGAGCGTTCCCTCCGGGATGCCGCCATCTGGGACGAGGTAAAAGACCGGCTGAAAAAGAACGCTCTGGGTCTTTCCGGCGGCCAGCAGCAGCGGCTGTGCATCGCAAGAGCTTTGGCGGTAGAGCCGAAGGTGCTTTTGATGGACGAGCCGACCTCCGCCCTCGACCCCATTTCCACCCTGAAAATCGAGGAGCTGGCCGCATCACTTAAGAAAGACTATACCATCGTCATCGTTACCCACAACATGCAGCAGGCCGTCCGTATCTCTGATTACACTGCGTTCTTCCTGTTGGGCGAGCTGGTGGAATTCGGCGGGACGGAACAGATTTTCTCTCAGCCTCTGGACAAACGGACAGAAGATTACATCACGGGGAGGTTCGGATAATGCGGGAATTATTTGAAGAGCAGCTTCTGCTGCTGAATCAGGAACTGACGGAAATGGGTTCCCTGTGCGAGGAGATCATCTCCCTTGCCACGCAGGCGCTGGGCTCCTACACGAAAGAGCTGGGGGAGAAGGTCTCCAAGGTCGGCACGAAGATCGACGAAGAGGAGCGCACCATTGAGACCATCTGTATGCGTCTGCTTCTGCGCCAACAGCCGGTGGCACGGGACCTGCGTGCCGTCTCCGCCGCGCTGAAAATGATCACGGACATGGAGCGTATTGGAGATCAGGCGGAGGACATTGTGGAGATCATCCCCTGCATGATCGCCCATCCCCATGAAGAATACCCCAAGATCCGGGAGATGGCAAAGGAGACCATTGCCATGGTTACGGACAGCGTGGACGCCTACGTCAAGCAGGACGTATATCTCGCCAAGGCCGTGCAGATGCACGACGACGTGGTGGACAACTACTTCACCCGGATCAAGAGCGGTCTGATCGACATGATCGCCAAGAACCCCGCCGAGGGAGAATACGCCCTTGACCTGCTGATGATCGCCAAATACTTTGAGCGCATCGGCGATCATGCCACGAACATCGCCGAGTGGGTGGAGTTTTCCGTCACCGGCAGCCATAATGCAATTTCTTCATAAGGCAGGCAACGATTCCGTTTGTTAACGAGCAGAAATCCGCTGTTTTCGTTTCCGAAAACAGCGGATTTTTCACATATTTGCATCTATTTCCCGGATTTTTGCCCGGATGGCGAGCAGATCATCAAAGGTCTCCGGGCGCTTGGACACGTCCCGCAGCAGCGCCGACGGGTGGTATATCGCCGTCATCCAGACGCCGTTCCGTTCCACCCACTGGCCGTGCTGCCTCGTAATGCGGTAGTCCGCGTCGATCAGCCGCTTGGCGGCGATGCGCCCAAGACAGACGATGATCTTCGGCTTTACCAGCGCCACCTGATTGCGCAGATAGCCGATGCAGGCGTCCTGTTCCGTCTCCAGCGGGTCACGGTTGTGGGGCGGGCGGCACTTGACGATGTTGGCAATATAGCAGTTCGTCTCCCGGCTCAGGTCGATGATGCACAGCATATCGTCCAGCAGCTTTCCCGCCGGGCCAACAAAGGGCTGGCCTTTCAAGTCCTCCTGTTCCCCGGGGCCTTCTCCCACGAACATGATGTCCGCGTCCTCTTTTCCCACGCCGAACACCACGTTATGTCTCGTCTCGCACAGGCCGCAGCGGGTGCAGTCGGCGCAGACGCTTTTCAGTCCGTCCCAGTTCAGCATCGTTACCGGCTCCTCCTGCGTTCTGCCCGTCTCCGGCGGCGCTGGGCGCGGATGCGGGAGCGCATAAAGGAATTGAACGCCAGATACGCGCCCACAAGTCCCAGACCGATCACGCAGATGGTGCCGATGGTGGACAGCACGCCGGAGCCGCCGACGCCGTCCTTCTCTCCGTTGGAGCGGATGGACACGCCGGTGTCCCCCGTCGCCCGGACGTCCGCCATGGCGTACAGCTCCACCTCCGTGACACAGGAATTCTGATACCAGACCTCCATCGTGGCGATTTGATCGTCCTTCTTGATAGGTGCGGTCAGGCCGCCGCCCTCCACGGTGTAGTTCATGACGTAATTCTTCATCTGAACACCGGCGGGAACCACCGTATCCACGTCCGTAAAGGACTGTCCCACTACCTGACATTCGCCGCCGGACACCGGCCACTGGTTCACCGCCATGCCATCGTAAATAATGCGGTTGACCTTGTAGTTGTTGAAAACGTAATTGGCAAGTTCAGTTATTTCTTCAAAGTTACCATAGGTTTCCACGATGCCCTTCTCGGTCGTCTTACGGGCAGCTCCCAAAACCACGAAAATGACCCGCATGTTATTGTGTTCCGCTGTGCCGACGATGCTCGCCCCGGAATTCTCCGTATAGCTGGCAATGCCGCCGGTATAGCGGGAGCTCATGAACTGTGTGATGACGTGGTCGTCAACCAGATAGTTTGTCGTGATGAGAGAGCGCTCTTTTTCCACCAGATTTGTCGCGGGAATTTTATAGGTTCCCGTCTTGAAAATCTCCGCGAAGGTCTCGTTTTTCGTTGCTTCCATGGTGATCTTCACCATTTCCCGGGCGGTAGTGTAAGACGTCGCAGTATCCAGACCGGAAATATTACCGAACTCCGTGCTGACGCAGCCCATCTGCTTGACGCGGTCGTTCATCATTTCCTTGAAGCGCTCGGTCGTACCGGCCACATGCTCCGCCAGCGCCACGGCGGCATCGTTGGCGCCGATCATCAAAAGTCCGTGCAGCAGATCGTTCACAGTCAGCTGCTCGCCGCTTTTCAGATTTGGCTTCATTTTCAGACTGCTTCCCGGCACCTTGGACTGGATGCCGTCAGAGCAGGTGACAATGTCGTCCAGATTGCTGTTTTCGATCGCCACCAGCGCCGTGACTATCTTGGCAAGGGTACCGGTGGGCAGCTTGGTATCGGGGTTATAGGAGTAGATGACTGTCTCGGTATTCGTCTCATAGGCGAAGGCCGCCAGCGCCGTATCCAGCCGGCTGTCGCTTCCCGCCAGAGGGCGCATACCGTTCAGAGTGCGGCAGCCGTTGTCGATGCAGACCCGGCCGAAGGGGATCTGGGCAGCCTGCTGCTCGGCGGGCTGCGTTTCCTGCGTTGACGCGCCGGTTTCCGCGGCAGATGCCGGAACCGCCATCTGACAAAGGAGCGCGGCGCACAGGAGTAAGCTTAGCAATCTCAATTTTTTCATATTTTCCCCTCAATATTTCTTCACCGGACTTGTCCGGCGGTGAAAAGTCGTGTATAATGATGGAGATATTATAACAGCTTTTCCCCCTCTAGTCAATCCGGGAGGCAGATTCCCATGAAAAAACCACGGCTCAGCATTTTGATCGCCGTAACCCTTCTTTTCGCCGTATTCACCCTTGGCTTCTTTCTGGGCAGAAACGGCAATCACGGCAGCGTGGAGTTATCCGTTCCCGCTTCCATGCAGACGTCCCCGCCCCAGACCACCCTTCCGGAGCCGACCACCCCGGAAACCGTGGCCGTCACGTTCCCCATCGACATCAACCGGGCGGACACGGAGCAGCTCACGGCACTTCCCGGCATCGGAGAGGTTCTTGCCCAGCGCATCATTGCATACCGGGAGGAAAACGGCAGCTTTCTTTCCACCGATGAGCTTAAGAACGTGGAGGGTATCGGAGAAAAGCGTCTGGAAGCCATACTTGACCTTATTACAGTTGGAGGATGAAAATGAAAATTTTAGTTGTGGACGACGAGGCCCTTCTGGTAAAGGGCATTCGCTTTAATTTGCAGAACGAGGGCTACGAGGTCATCACCGGCAGCGACGGTCTGGAAGCCGTGCAGGCCGTGCAGACCCAGCACCCCGACCTTGTGGTGCTGGACGTGATGATGCCCAACATGGACGGCCTTTCCGCCTGCGCCAAGATTCGGGAGTTTTCCGACGTGCCCATCATCATGCTCACCGCCAAGGGCGACGACATGGACAAGCTTATCGGCTTCGACCACGGAGCGGACGATTACCTGACCAAGCCCTTTAACATCTTAGAGCTGAAGGCGAGAATCCGCGCCCTGCTGCGCCGCGCCGGACGCACCGAGGAAAAGGCCGCGGGAAACAGCCTGACCATCGGCACCATCACGCTGGACCTGGACGCCCGGAACGCCTACAAAAACGGCCAGCTGGCCGATCTGACCGCAAAGGAATTCGACGTCATTGAATTTCTCATGCGCAATCCCAACCGGGTCTACTCCCGGGAAGCGCTGCTGGACACCATCTGGGCTTATGAATACCGCAGCGACATCCGCACCGTGGACGTCCACATCCGCCGTCTGCGGGAGAAGCTGGAGGAAAATCCGGCAGAGCCGAAGTACATTTTAACGAAATGGGGCGTTGGCTATTATTTCCGCAAGTAAAAAGACCGGCTTCCGGGGCTACGGCAATACCCAGTTCCGGTACGCCATGACCTACGTGGTCATCACGCTGGTGGTGCTGATTTTTCTGAATATCTACTGCTCCGGCGTCAGCCACAAGCTGTTCTACCAGAGCAAGGAAGCCTCCATGATTGAAAAATGTCTGCTTGCTTCCGACGAAATTTCCACCCTTGAGGTGCTGAACAGCTCCACTGTTACCGGCATCGTCAATCAGCTGGAAAGTCTGAAGGTCACCCGGCTCGTGGTCACCGACCACAGCGGCGCGGCGCTGTATGACAGCAGCGGCGCTTCCGTGGGCACCTACGTCCTGCTTCCGGAGATCTTACAGGCGCTTACCGTCAGCAAGCAGGCCCCGGAGGGGAACAACGTCTTTACATGGACGTACCACGACGGCATCACCGACTCCCGCGCGGCGACCCCCATCGTCTACTATGGCACCGTGGTGGGCTGCGTATACATGACGGAGTACGATACCACGCAGGGCACACTGATCAAATCTCTCCAGCAGACCCTGCTTCGCATCACGCTGATGCTGGAGATTATCGTCGCAGCCTTCTCCGTGGCCTTTTCCAACGCCTTCTCCCGGCGTCTGAACCGGATCATGGCCTCCATGCGCATCATCCGGGAGGGGGATTACTCCCACAAGGTGGACATGGGCGGCAGCGATGAGCTGACCGTTCTGGGCGAGGAATTCAACGACCTGACAGAGCGGCTGCAAACCTCCGAGCGCAAGCGCAGTCAGTTCGTTTCCGACGCCTCCCACGAGCTGAAAACCCCTCTGGCCTCCATCAAGCTGCTGACCGATTCCATTTTGCAGAACAACATGGATATGGACACGGTGAAGGAGTTCGTGGAGGACATCGGCAACGAGGCCGACCGACTGAACCGCATGACCGCCAAGCTGCTTTCCCTCACCAGAGCCGAAAATCCCCAGCCACAGGAAAGCGAGATCATCTATATGGCGCCCACGGTGCAGCGGGTGGCGAAAATGCTCCGGACGAACGCCAGCTGGTCGGGCGTGACCTTCTGCTTAGAGCTGGACGAGGACACCCCCGTCCTGATTCTGGAGGACGACCTGTACCAGATCGTTTTCAACCTGATGGAAAACGGCATCAAGTACAACCTGCCCGGCGGAACACTGACGGTGCATCTTGGCCGTCAGGAGGACAATGCGGTGCTCACCGTCAGCGACACGGGCATGGGAATTCCCGAGGACGCGCTGGCGCATATTTTCGAGCGGTTTTACCGGGTGGACAAGGCCCGTTCCCGGAAAAGCGGCGGAAGCGGGCTGGGGCTTGCCATCGTCCGCACCATTGTCCAGCGCAACCGGGGCGAAATTTCCGTTTCCAGTACGGTGGGCAAGGGTACTGTCTTTACCGTCACCTTCCCCGCCTTTGACACGGAGGTGGACAAGTCATGAAGCGGTTTTTCTGTCTTCTTCTCTGCCTGTGCCTGTTTCTGCCCGGCTGTTCCGGCGAGCTGATGAAGAACCCCGTCACCTTTTACTATCCCCGGCGGGAATACCAGTACGGCGCGGAGGACGGCGTGATCTCCAGCGAGCAGCGGGAAGCCTCCGGCCACGCGGATGATCTGCACTACCTTCTTTCCCTGTACCTGATCGGCCCGTCCAGCGACGAGCTGGTCTCTCCCCTGCCATGGGGAACACGGCTTCTTGGGGTAAACCGGCAGGACGGCACCATCACGCTGGAGCTGACAGACACCTCTTTTACCATGACGGACACGGAATTCACCCTTGCCTGCGCCTGTCTGACCATGACCACCCTGTCCATCACCGGCGGGGACGAGGTCACCATCACCAGCGGAAGCCGAAGCGTCACCATGAGCCGGGACAGTCTGACCCTCATTGACGACAGCACCGCTTCCACAACGGAGGAAACCAAATGAAATTCATTTCATGGAATACCAACGGCCTGCGCGCCTGTGTGGGCAAGGGCTTTCTGGACGCCTTCAACGCGCTGGATGCTGACTTTTTCTGCTTACAGGAGACGAAGCTCCAAGCGGGACAGATCGACCTTCCTTTGGATGGCTACAGCCAATACTGGAACTACGCCGAGAAAAAGGGCTATTCCGGCACGGCCATCTTCGCGAAGCAAGCCCCCGTCTCCGTGCGCTACGGTCTTGGACAGCCGGAGCTGGACACCGAGGGGCGGCTCATTACGCTGGAATATCCCGGCTTTTTCCTCGTCACCTGCTACACCCCCAACGCCCAGCGGGGGCTTGCCCGCATCGACCACCGGTTAAAGTGGGACGAAGCCTTTCGGGCATACCTCAGCGAGCTGGACAGGGAAAAGCCCGTTATCGCCTGCGGCGACCTGAACGTCGCCCATCAGGAGATCGATCTGAAAAATCCCGCCTCCAACCGGGGCAACGCGGGCTTCTCCGACGAGGAACGGGAAAGTTTCGGGCGGCTTCTGGACGCCGGGTTCACCGACTCTTTCCGCCGTCTCCACCCGGACGCCACCGGCGCGTACACATGGTGGAGCTATATGTTCAACGCCCGGGCGAACAACGCAGGCTGGCGTATTGACTATTTCCTCGTCTCCGACCGCATTGCGGACAAGATCACCGCCACGCCCATTTATTCGGACATCCAAGGCTCTGACCACTGCCCGGTGGGGCTGGAAATCGAACTGTAACGTCAAAATGGCAGGAACGGAAACTGTTCCTGCCATTTTGTTATTCCGGAATTTCGATCCCCACCTGTTCCCCTTTCCGAACCAGATAGCTTTTTTTCAGGCGCTCTATGTAGGCAAAGGGTTCCTCCGGGGAAATGGGGATAAATTTCCCGGCGGGCTTGTCATGCTTGGGCAGGAGTGAAAATGTCAGTTCTCCTTCCCCCAGCCGTTTGACCGGCAGCGAGGTGTTCAGCCCGAAGCCGCCGTCCACCGGCACCACCAGCCCCAGACTTTCCCGCTTGTCAGCGCAAGTTACCCAGAGTCTGCACATCACGTCCCCGGTCAGCTCGCAGCGGCACAGGAAATGATAGTAAAGCCCCTGCCTTGTCACCTGCACCTTTCCCACCGGACGGTTTCCGAAATATACGCCGTAATTTTCTTCCAAATGCAACGCCCCCTGCCGCATTCTATGCCGCAGGGGGCTTCATTATGAATCATGTTGCCCGTCCGCCGCCGGGAAGGCCGAAGCTGACGGCAATGGCGTCGTCCACCTGCGCCATCTGGTTTTCGTCCAGATGCCCCATGTGCTCCCGCAGGCGGCGCTTGTCGATGGTGCGAATCTGCTCCAGAAGGATGATGGAATCCTTGCTTAACCCCACACTTCCCCCCGCGATGTTGATATGGGTAGGAAGCCGGGCTTTCCCCGTCTGGCTGGTGATGGCCGCCGCAATGACCGTGGGGGAATGGCGGTTTCCGGTATCGTTCTGCACGATCAGAACAGGCCGGGTCCCTCCCTGCTCGCTGCCCACGACCGGCGACAGGTCGGCATAGAATATGTCGCCCCGTTTGACTGATGGTTCCGTCATAGTGTTCACTCTCCGTGCATCAATACCCACGCTACCGGATGAATCCATATGTAACGCGGTAATCCTATTCTCCCACGCCATGACCGGATTTATACGAGTTTTTAATAAAACGCTTAAAAGCGTTTTATTAGGCCGCAGGATTGCGG